>BNJU01000139.1_pt1 | contig 160290 bp, 253 predicted proteins | sample 8539281 | NCBI WGS metagenome assembly BNJU01 (sample SAMD00202456, study PRJDB9452) | human saliva metagenome | isolation source: human saliva | place: Japan | reverse complement strand
CCTCAACTTTATTTTTCCGATTTAAAAACACCCTCTTCAAACCATTTATTCTGCCACTTTTTTTCAATTTCCGACGGTTTGTATTCCTTTATCATTGTTTTTCCTCCAATTTTTTTCAGTATTTATTTTACAACTTTGGTTTTTAGTTTAACTTATAATATCTATTATTTTATCATATTTAGTAGATTTTTTTCAAAAAAAGTAATTTGACTAAAAAAATTCTATTTCATCCAATGAACTCTCAAATGTATTTACTTTATTGCACATCTTTTTCAAGAGTTATACTTCCTTTTTGTGATTTCAAACCACAATAACGACAAAGATATTTAAAATTCTGATTATTATAAAAAAATATCCTCTTTATTCCTTACTTTTATTTTCTCAACACCTCCACTACTACTCTTTGATGCAATTAATACAGGAATGTTATAAATTTTTTTAGGAAAGTCAAAAATCTAATATTCTTTTTTTCCTTTTTCTTTTTCATCTTTATAATTTAAATACAACATTTCAAATATAAAGTGTAACAACTTTGCTGATGAATAATATTTTTTTACAAGTTTATTATCTATTGTTTTAGATTTTAATTCAATATGAAATAAAAAAATATTTATTATCTTTTAATCTTTTTACAAATAAAAACATTATCAACTGAACTAATCTCTTTTTCTAAAAAAATGGTAATAATCTTTTTAAATTTTCATCAACATTATTTATGTCAAAAGTCAATTTCAAGACCTGATATTTGTCTGGATTAAACAAAACTTTTACTTTGTGAAGTCCCGTATTATTTGTTCCTTTATTTTTTTGTTCTTCTAAATATAATTCTTTTTATTATTTCTGAGAACGGATTAGCAAAAATTATCATTTATAAAATCAAACATTTATTCTTCCTCCATTGCAAATAATAATTCTTGATACAAATTATCTATTTCCCCAAAACTTCATTAAATGTTTCTGTTATTATTCCATCCTCTCCAAATTCAGCCATTTCTATCGTTTTTATTATTTAAAAAAATAAACATTGACATCTTCCTGCCTTAATCCATAATTTTCTCTATCAATAGAATACTCTTCTATTATTTCATCATCAATTTTATTCTTGCATTTCTCAAACATAATCATATTATTAATTTCCTGCGTAATAATCGGACTATGCGTACTAATAACAAATTTCAATCCTTGTTTTGATAAATAATTTATAAGTCTCATCACTTTTCTCTGATTTTTCAGGATGTAAATTCAATTCAATTTCATCAATAAAAATAATATCCCCTTTTTGTGCCTGATATTTTTAAATACAAAAAAGAATCCTACTAATGTTTTTTTACAGTTGAGGAAACCAGCCCCATATTTAGTTCCACATCTTCTTGATTTTTATAAATAATCTGGTTAGATTTTATTATTATTTCACCTTCAATTATATTTTGAATATCAATATCTTTTACAAGATTTCTATAAATTTCTGTTTCTTCCCTGTTTTCATATTCTTCCAATTGATTTAATCGTATTATATACTCATTTACAGGTTCAGAATATCTTGAAACATCTTTTAACAAATTCATATCTTGTGATAGTTCCAAATTTCTTAAAATATTATTTCTATTTTCTAATAATTGATTATAAAATAAAACAGCACCGCTTCTTTCTGCTGGAAAAAAATATTTTTAATAAAAAAATGTTTAATAATAATTTTTCCAAAAAGATATTCTAATCCAAACTGTTTCATCTCTTTTTCTTTAAAAATTTCGACTTATACCTATTATTTTTTTCCATCAAAATGAGTCCGATTTAAATTCATCTTCATAATTTTTTTAAAAATAATCTTTTATCTCAAAAATAATTTCATGTTCTTTTTTTCGTAGTTATTATAGTTTTACTTTCTTTAATTTTATTTTTTTGATGCTACCAATATTCTACTTTCAGCATCTTCTTCTTTAAGTTTTTCATTTCATCAGTTAAATCTATATTAACTATTTCAAAATTTCTAAAAAAATCATTATGTACATGAAATGTTTTTAATTAATTCTTTTCTCAATTTTATTTTTTTATTTCTTCTTCATAATTGTTTTGAAGCCAATCATAATCAATAATATTTTTTTCATTTAATACAATGTTATTTAAAAATGTAAAACTTCTTATTTTCAATTTATCCATAAATTTAAAAATAACTATAAATTAAGTAACTCAAATAAGTCTTCCCTGTATTATTTTTTTCCCAATTATCAGATTAATTCCTTTTTAAATCATTAAAATCTATTTCTCCATTGTCAATAGGACCTAAATTTTTAAATTTTATTATCATGAATTTCCTCCTTCCCTAGACTACTGCATTACTACTAATTTACTTCTTCAACTTCACAATCTTTTTCAATTTTATCCCAATTTCTTTCATAGTTTTCCATAAACCTATTCAGTAAACAAACTTGCAGTTAAAAAAATAATCTATTTCAACCTACTAATACCCAAAACTTGGATTTTCAATAACCCATTTTCCATTCTTTTTATTAGCTTCCAAAATTTCTTTTTCTTCCTACATATTTTCCATTTTTTTGTAATTCGTTCTAATTCTTGATCCATCATTTCTAATTGAATTTCGCCTATTGTTTTAAAAATATTTTTTTAATAGCTTTTTTTCATCATTTTGTGAAATTGATTTTTGATATTCTTCCATTGTTTTTTTCCTGTTTTTTTCTTAAAAGGCTTCGTCCATTTTTTTCAGCCATTTTCTCCAGATCTTTCAATCATCTTATCCATGCTCATTTCATCTGTATTTACAGGAAATCCCAATTTAACTTTTTACATATGCTTTTTCTCCATTGATATAATCTATTTTTTTTCTATATTAATCTTGTAATATTTATACATTGTATCTATCATTTTAGAAAAAAATAATCTTCTCCAAAAAAAGAACCCATCATTTCTTTTATCTGATTTTCTCCATCTTTTTGACTTCCAACAGAAAAATCCATTCATCATTTTATTCATCATTCCAAACATTTCCTCTTTTGAATAAATTCTGCTAACTTCCTTTTCAATTTGAGAATTGTAATCTGAAAGAATACTTTGATTAAATTTTACAGCTGGTTCTACTTCCACTTGATATTTTTTTCTTGTGCAAAACTTGACAAACTTAATAATATTGACAAACTTAAAATTACTTTTTTTTCATAAAAAAATTCACTTCTTTCTTTTTTTAAATTTATTTCCATTAAAACCTAGAAAAAAATCAATCTTTCGGAACATCATAAACCTGACAACAAATTGGACATTCCAAATATTCTTTTTCTTGCACTTATCGGAAAAAAACTGGTATCCAAAAACAAAAGTAAACCAGTCACGATATTCCACAAAATTCCAGTCAGATGTGTTGTTACATCTTGAACAATGACAGTTTTTCTAGTGTTCCTAAATTTTTTTAAATTTTCTTTTTGTTCCGAATATTAAAAATCATTCTGGATCCTTCTGCTACTAAAAAAATGCATTAAAAATATATTCAATACACTAGAATGTTGCTGCTTCAACGAACATACTTTTGATAAAAATATCTACTCGTATTTGTTTTTGCTCTCCACAGCCGTAAATTCCCGACTAGCCATCGGTACATATAATATATTCTTTTTTTACTAAATCGTAGCATTTCTCCTTTTTTTCTTTATTTAGAATATATTATTTATTGTAAAATTGTATATTCTATAGAATTTCTCAAATTAAGACTTGCATTGTAGTCTCTATCTATTTCTAATCCACAATCGCAACATTTATAAATCCTATCTTTCAATTTTAAATCTTGTTTTTTTATGCCCACAATTACTGCATAATTTAGAACTCGGATAAAAATGTGCTTACAATTCTTAATTCAATATTTTTTTCTTTGCATTTATTCAAAAGTTTTTGTTCTAAATTCATAAAAATTTTTTTGTTGTGAAATTGCCTTTGACAAATGCCTATTTTTTTCATCATATTAGAAACTTTCAAATCTTCTATTGTTATACATTTTAACTTGGTTTTTGTTAACATATTAGCAACTTTATTAATATAATCATTTCTAATACAATTTAATTTAAAAAAATTTAGCTATCACTAATTTTTTTGTTTTTTTGAAAATTTTTACATTCATAAAGATTTTTTTCCCCATTTTTTTACAAGACAAATATTTTTCTTGATTTTTTTCTTTGCTCTCTTTTTAGTTTTTTTTCAATTTTTCTAACTTTAAAAGTTTTATTAATATTCTTAAAAAAACTTGTCCATCAGAACAAATTGCAAAAATCTTTTTATTCCTAAATCAATTCCTATTCCTTCTTTAGTTTGTAAATTTTTCTGAATTGAATTTTTTTCTCAATTTCTTTTTTTATTTCTAAAATGAGTGATAAAAAAATAACGATCACCTTCTTTTTGAAATTGTAGCACTTTTTATATTTGTATTTTTTTAGGAATATATCCATATTCTTTTAATCTTACAAATTTTAAAGTAGGAATTTTTATTTTGTGCCTATAAAATTCAAAAATCAGTTTTATTATTTTTTTAAAAAAATAACATTTTTGATTATTATGACTTTTCTTTTTTTAAATTTTGGAAAGCTCGATATTTTGTTAAAAAAATCTTTTAAATGCTTTTTTTCACTATTCATTATAGCTTGTTTATTAGATTTTGATGAAACATCTTTTATCCAAGATTTATCAGGATTTTCTTTTATAAAAAAATATTATTTATATATTTTTGAAAATTCAAATCCTGTAACAAATCTTTTTTTCTTTTTCGTAAATTTCTTTGTTATATGCTATGTAAAAAAATTATAAAAAAATCTTCCTGTCCCAATAGTTCTGTTAATTTTTTTCAATCTGTTCAGCTGTAGGTCTAATTTCAATTTTTTTATTCCTTTATAATTCTTCATCATCTTTTATCTTTTTTTATATTTTTTTAAGTCCATCTATTCTACAAGAAAAGATTTGAATAATTGAAATTAAGTCTTCTACAAGTTCTTGCTTTGGTGATAAAGTTTGATTATTTACTACAATAATTTCACTTCCTTTTTGATTTAAGGAAATTATCAAACCAACTATATCCAAATCTAACAAATCTATCTTTACAAGAAATTAATATTTTTTTGTTTTTTTCAGAATATAAAATTGAATTAAATCCTTTTCTATTGTAATTTAAACCACTTCCAATATCTGTTATAATGTTTTGAAACAATATAGCCTTTAGCATTAGCATATGTTTTTAGAAATTCCACTTGATTTTTTTAGATCATCTTTTTGATTTTGGTTAGAAACACGAGCATATATAATTACATCGTTTACTTGATTTTCAACATTTTTTTGTTGAATACCCATAATATTATAATAATCTTCTTCTGTATAATATCTTCTATTTGTCGGGGTTCTACGTGCTTTTAATATGCCTTCTCTATCCCATCTTTTGCAATGTATTTACAGTTCTTCCTATCATTTTTTTCCAAATTCATTTTGGCTTATATATTTTATTCATATCAATATGATAACATACTTTTAAGTATTTATCAATATTTTTTTAAAAAACTGTTTTTATCTCCTTTATTTTTTTACATTTTTTTGACAAGGGGTCAATACCCCTTGCTAATTTTTTAATTACTAATCTTCTTTTTCAACTTCCAGCAATTTCAATCTCAGATCATCTTCAAGCACTTGTTCTTCAATTCCTGCAGGTGCTCCAGTCATCAAGTCTTGTCCTTTATTAGTTTTAGGGAACGGAATTACTTCTTTTTATTGAATCTTCCTTCAACATTGCCATAAGCCATCTATCAATTCCGTAAGCAAGTCCTCCATGTGGCGGAACTCCATATTTCAATACTTCCAAGAAGAATCCAAATTTGTCTTCTAATTCTTCTTGACTAAATCCTAATTTTTCAAAAACTTTCGCTTGTAAATCTTCATCGTGAATTCTGATACTTCCTCCACCGATTTCATAACCATTCAAGACAATATCGTATGAATCTGTCTTGATTTTTGCAAGTTCATTCATATCAAGATATTTTCTATCTTCTTCCTTAATCGAAGTAAATGGATGGTGTTGCGCTTTATATCTATTTTCTTCTTCACTCCATTCAAACATAGGAAAATCAACTACCCATAAGAATTTAAACGCATTTTTGTCAATTAATTCCAACTCTTCTCCCAGTTTCAATCTCAACGCTCCCAATCCATCATGCACAACTTTATATTTATCAGCCAAAATTAACGCAACTTCATTATTTTTAATTCCCAATTTTTCAATAATTTGTGCCAATTTTTCTTCTGAGAAGAATTTCGCAATTGGAGAATTTATCTCTCCATTTTCATTCATTTTAATATACGCTAAACCTTTTGCTTTAAAGTATGTTTTCACATAATCTTCCAAATCTTTTATATATTTTTCTCGAGAATTTTTCCGCATTTGGTGCAACAATTGCTTTTACATTCCCACCATCTTTCAATGCATTTTCAAAAACGCCAAATCCACAATTAGCAGTTTCTTCTGACAAATCAATCAATTTCATATCAAATCTCAAATCTGGCTTATCTGAACCATAAAAATTCATCGCATCATCGTAGCTCATTCTTGGAAATTTTTCAGTAATTTCAATTCCTGTAACATCTTTAAATACTGTCTTTTGTCAATTCTTCAGCCATTGAAATCACATCTTCCTGCTCAACAAACGACATTTCCACATCTAATTGAGTAAATTCAGGCTGCCTGTCCGCTCTCAAATCCTCATCTCTAAAACATTTTGCCAATTGATAATATTTGTCAATCCCAGAAACCATAAGTATTTGCTTAAACAATTGTGGTGATTGTGGCAATGCATAAAAATCACCTTTGTTAGTTCTACTTGGCACGATAAAATCCCTCGCTCCTTCAGGTGTCGCTTTTGCCAAAATCGGAGTATCGACATCTAAAAATCCATTTTTCATTCATAAATTTTCTAATTGAAAACAGCATATCGTTTCTTTTAATAATATTATTCAACATTTTTTTGGTCTTCTAATATCCAAATATCTATAAGTCAATCTCATATTTTCACTAAGATTCCCAGTTTCACTAATTTCAAACGGTAACTGTTTCGCACGGCTTAAAACCTCAATTTTTTTCGCTTCAATTTCAATATCCCCAGTTGGAATATTTTTATTTTTACTACTTCTTTCAGCCACAACTCCTGTAACCTTTAAAACCCATTCATTCTTATACTTTTTAGCTTCCTCAAAAAGCTCACTCCCAGAAACTTCCTCATTCAACAAAATTTGAGTAACCCCATATCTATCCCTCAAATCAATAAACACAAAGTGCCCCAAATCTCTAACTTTAGAAATCCATCCTGATAAAGTCACTTCTTCGCCAATATTTTCCATTCTTAATTCATTTAATTTATAATCTCTATACATTTTTTTATCCTTTCTTTTTATTTATTTAATGATTTTATATTTTAATTTCCTTATTTTTTTCCAAAAAAATAGCCCAAAATTTTTCAATTTCAAATCAATATCAATAATTTGGCCAATTATCGAACCAATTATCAAATAAATCAAAACAATGATATCACGCTTTGAATTTATTGTACTTTTCACGCCAACAATTATTATAAACAGTCCAACACATTCCATAATGATATTTTTCATATCTTCTTTAAACTTGTGACCGATAAAAAAATCCGATTAAACTTCCAAAAAAATAATGGCAGCACAATTTACTAAATTTCCCAAAAAAATCACTTCATTTCTTTTTAAAATATATTCTTCAAATATGTTTTTTTCTCTAGTATTCCTATTTTCTCCATAAAATCAAACATTGTATTTACATCTTCAATATTATATTTTTTTATCCTTCCTTTTATTCCAATTTTTTTCAACTTATTGTAAACATTTTCTATCGTTATATTTTTTTAAATTTTCATTTTTTTCAATATAAAGTCAAGTGTCGAAAGCAGTTCAATTTTACTTTCTTTTTTTCGTATAAGTTATTTGAAGAAATATTGTAAAATTTTTTTTCATATTAATATAAATTTTTACTGCCTTTTTTTAAATTTAATTTTTTTCTTTTTGTAAATTTTTCTGTTATATTAGTTTTTTTAACATTTCTTTTTCAATTTCAGTAATTTTCTTATTACTTGTTCTTGAATATTCTTTTTAATTTCAAATACTGTATGTTTAATAATTTTGAAAATGGACCTTTTAATTCCTTTTTTTAAAAATTAAAATAATTACTCTTGTCTCCTAAATATATTAACTTTTTGAAAAAAATTAAATCCGTCAATTCAGTTTTTATTTTCATTTTTTTACATTCGATTAAAGCATATGCTATCAAATAATGTCCTTTACCTAATTTTATCTCATTTAATGATGGTTCATAAACCACAACTTTAATCTTTTGAGAAATTCTTTTTATCAAATTCCAAAAATTTCATTTTTTTACTAAATTCCAATCTAACTTACCATTTCCCGCTCCAATCGGTGGTAAAGCTATACTTTTTAATATCTAATTTTAAAATTAACTCTTCCAATTTTTTTCAATCCAATCTTTATATATTCAATCTTTTGAATTTTTCTCTCAATTTCTTTTTGTTGGAAAAATTAATTATAACTTTTTCCTTTTTTTCTACCGTATAAACTAAATCTTTCCCAATTTCAATTTCCTTAATTTTACATTTTTTTCATAATTTTTTTGAAATTATTTGGATATTTTCTCTTAAATTGATAAGCTAATCCTTTTCCCCATTATTCCAACTGTATTTACAGGATTTATTATTGCATCAGCATCACTTTCAAAGATATTTCCTTTTTTTAAATTCCATAAAAATCACCTTTTTACCTATAAAAAAATAATTATATTCATCTATAGAAATTTCAACATCAATATTATTATTTTTCAAAAATTTTTTTAACTTTTTTTGATTGTTTTTCAGAACAAACTATTATTTTTCCAACTAAAATCTATATTTAACCTATCCTCTATTAATATTTCAGACATAAGAAATTGTTGAACTTCTCTATCTTTATAATTCAAACCCCCATTATATTTTTGGTAACTTTTTCTTCCTCTTTTCTTAAATTTTTTTAATAAATTCATCTAAATTTTTTTAAATTCGTGATTATTTTTTTAGAAATTGGATGATATAAAAAAATAATTTAGAGTAATTTTTATTTAAAAAGTAAACTTTCTGTAGCACAATTTAAAAAAATCATATTTTTCTTTTTTTATTAACCTTCAAAACACTCCAATTATAAAGGAATTCCATATTTTTTTGTAGATAATCAATATGAAAAGGAATATTATTTTTCTAATCCACCTCTTTTTTTCAATTATTTCTATATTTGCTGTATCTTTATAATCACATCCTATATTTTTTTAATTCATTTCTAGACATTAATCCATTTTTTTAAAATACTATCTAAATTTTTCAATATGTGTCAAATGATGAATCCGCATGAATAATCATTCCTTTCAAATTTATTTCAAAAATCTCCAAAACTTCCTCAAAGCTATATTTTTTTCTGCTCTCCAGTACTAAACTTCTTAACCGTAATCACATTTTCATCTCGTTCTTCTTCCCCTAAAATCAACACATATTCAGCATTTTCACGGTTTGCCTTTTTCATTTGTGCTCCAAAACTTTTTGCGTTATAGTCAAAGTTTACTTTAATGCCATTTTTTCTAAGTTCATTTACTGTTTTTCACAAAAATATTCTTTTTGTATCATCGAAATAAATTACATAAATTTTTTCTTCATTTTCAGAAATTATAGAATCATCCATTAACATTGCAATTCTTTCCATTCCAGCGGCAAATCCAATTCCAGGAACTTTCGCATTTCCTAATATTTCAAGCAATCTGTCATATCGTCCACCCGCTAGAACTGTCGCTTGCGATCCCAATTTATTCGATTTAATTTCAAAAACCGTGTCCGAATAATAGTCAAGCCCTCTAACTAATTTATCATTTACGACATAATTCACGCCCTAACAATTCCAAATATTTTTTAGTATCTTCAAAATATTTTTTTACTTTCTTCATCCAAATAATCATAAAGTTTTTGGTGCATTTTTAAACTCTTCCTGATCACCTTTATCCTTAGAATCCAAAGCTCTCAAAGGATTTTTCTCATATCTTTTTTGCGAATCTTCACTCAATTTATCAAGTCTTTCAAACATAAATTTTTTCAAATCTTCAATATATTTTTTTCTCGACTCAACATTTCCTAAGCTGTTAATCTCAACAACTAATCCAGTGATTCCAAGTTCTTCAAGGAAATCACAACCCATTTTAATAATTTCCGCATCTAAATAAGCACTTCTCACACCAAACATTTCCACTCCAGTTTGATGAAATTCTCTCATTCTCCCTTTTTGTGGTGCTTCGTATCTGTACATTGGACCATTGTAAAACCATTTCACTATTGGAGAAGACTTATGAAATCCAGCTTCAAGATATGCTCTTACAACTCCCGCAGTTCCTTCTGGACGCATTGTAACATCTCTTTCTCCCTTATCCTTAAAATCATACATTTCTTTTGAAACAACATCAGTTTCATCTCCAACACCTCTCCTAAAAAGCTCCGTTTCCTCTAAAATCGGCGTAATTATTCGCTCAAATCCATATTTTCCAAAAACTTTTTTTGAAGCATCTACAATCGCATCGTATTTTTTCACATCATTAGAATATCTATCTTTCATTCCTTTTAATACGCTTATCATCTCAATTCCTTCCTTTCTACAATTTTATATAATTCCTATTTTTATATTTTAAAAATTTTTCTAATCTACAAATTTTTTTCAAAACAATTTCCAACATTTCATCATTTATTTCTTCAATCGTTCTCAATTTATCATTTTTTTACGCAAGAAATCACTTTCCAATCATATTTTTTTAGCCAATTCCTTAGCTGTTTTCATAAGATTTTTTTCAAATATTTCTTATCTTTTTCATGAATATCTTTTTCTTTATCACCCAGTAATCTTGTTTTTTTCTCCTCCATCAATTTCTGACTATATTCAAAAGGTATATCCAAAAATACAACATCAGGCTTTGGAATTGCAATTTTATTCCATTCTAAGTCAATTAACCAATCTAAATATTTTTTTCCTTTTCTACTACATCATCAATCTTCGGTACTTGATGAATCATATTTGAAATTGTATACCGATCACTTACCACAATTCCACCATTTTTTTGTAAAAAAATCTTCCCATTCTGTTTTTAAAGGAAGCAAATCTATCCACAGAATAAAAGCACAGAGGCTGCATAAGCATTTCACACTATCAGCAGTTTCACCAAACTCACCTGAAAGATACATTTTTACTGGCTCAGAAGCCTTGCTTTCATAATTTGGAAAAAGAAATTTTTTTACATTCTTGTTTCCCTATTTTTTTCTGAAAGTCTTTTTGCTAAAAAGCTCTGATTGCGTTTGTTTTCCCGCTTCCGTCAGTTCCTTCTATTATTATTAATTTTCCTGTTCTCAAATTTACCATTTTTTTTCATTCCTAATTTCATATTTTTTTATTTTTTTATCATTTTTCGTTTTTAAAAACTAAAAAAATGCTTTATTATTATAACATTTTGCAACGATAAAATCTATTATTTATCAAAATAAATACATAAAATTTTTTTGATAATTTTTCACAAAAATCCTTTATTATTTTCATTATTTATGATAATATTTTTTTATGTTATAATTCTATTATAAACTAAATTAAAATTTGTTTTTATAACTATTAATAAATATAGACTGATACATCATTTAGAAAGGATAAAAAAATCATGGCATTGCTTAATTTTTAAGAAAAAAAGAAAAAGTAGAAGAAAAAAAGAAGAATTCGAGTTGTTTTTTTATGTTGTAAAAAAAGTAATGAAAAGTAATATTATGAAACAATTTGATGAGTGTTTTTCACAATCAAAGTGAAGGTTGTTATGATTCAGACGGAACTCCATTTTTCTGAAAAAAACGACAAAATTTATTATAAAATTTAGCGATGGTTCTACAATTAAAGGAAATTTGGATAATTCTGAAGAAGCACAAGACCAAAGTGTTGGAATGTATAACTATTTTTTTCTAAAGTTCATCTCGATAACGAAGAACTCAAAAAGCAATATTTTAAAAGCAAATTTCAATGTTTAACTGTATTATTAGCGTAAATTTTTTTCTTATCCTAAATCAAAAAAAGGAATCAGAAGAAGTTCAAAATCGAATAAAAGATATTTATAAATGTATCGAAAAATTGTGGAGGATTCATATTCATGGATTTAGATAACATCTTTCATCCAAATGGAAAAACTTTTAATTTCAAAAGATGGACACACAGAGTTTACGCACTTTATTCCTATTGTTTACGGAGAATTAAAATAATTCTCCTTTTTATTTTTAATTTTCAAATATTTTTGAGTTTCAAGTATAATTTTTATAATTAGATTATTTCATCTTGTAAAAAAATATATTTATTGTATACTTGTAGTAATAATAGAAATAATTAGGAGGAAAAAAATGGTAATCAAACCTAGATTAAAAAGGTGGGTTAGCTTTAACTAATCACCCAATAGGAGCAAAAGAATTTGTAAAAAGACAAATTGATTATGTAAAAATCACAAGATAAATATACTGGACCTAAAAAAGCTTTAATTATAGGATCGTCTTCAGGATATGGACTTTCAACAAGAATTTCATTAGCTTTTTGGTGCAGGAACTGAAACTATCGGAGTTGCATTTGAAAAAAAGGTGTAGAAGGAAAAAAGAACTGGTTCTGCTGGTTGGTGGAATACAATTGCTTTTACTGAAGCTGCAAAAAGAAGGAATTAAAGCTAAAAATTTCATCGGGGATGCTTTTTCTAACGAAATGAAAGAAGAAGTAATTAAATACATCAAAGAAGAATTTGGTGGTAAAATTGACTTAGTTATTTATAGTTTGGCAAGTGCTGTAAGAACTGATCCTACTGACGGAGTTACTTACAGATCTGCTTTAAAATCAACAAAAGAAGAAATTACTGGACCAACTATTAACTTTGAAAAAGAAACCATGGAAGACACTACTATGGGTGTTGCTACTCCTGAAGAAGTAAAAAGTACTGTAAAAGTAATGGGTGGAGAAGACTGGAAATTATGGATTGAAGCTCTTGCTGATGCTGATGTTTTAGCTGAAGGATTCAAAACAGTTGCTTACTCATACTTAGGACCAAAAGTAACTTACGGAATTTATAAAGATGGTACAATTGGAGCAGCAAAAAGAGATTTAGAACATACTTCTGATGTTTTAAATGATTTCTTAAAAGAAAAAGTTAATGGTGAAGCATACGTTTCATTAAGTAAAGCCTTAATGACTAAAGCAAGTGCTGTTATACCTATATTCCCATTATATGCTGCATTACTTTACAGAGTAATGAAAGAAAAAGGAATCCACGAAGGAACTATCCAACAAAAACATAGATTATTAAAAGACATGGTTTACGGTGACAAACCTGAAATCGATGACCAAAGAAGATTAAGACCTGATAACTGGGAAATGAGAGAAGATGTTCAAGCTGAAGTTGAAGCATTATGGGATCAAGTTACTCCTGAAAACTTCAAAGAAATCAGTGATTACAAAGGTGCTAGAGAAGAATTTATGCAATTAAACGGATTTGATTTTGATAATGTAGATTACGATGCAGACGTTGATATCGATGAATTAGCTAAATTAAAACCTTAGTTATCTTTAATTGCTTTTTAAAAATCAAAAGTGATTTTTTTAAATTTAGAAATAATTTTTATAAAAAAAGAGGCTGTCTTAGAAACTAAGATGGTCTTTTTTTGTGTAATTTTTCTTATGTGTAAATAGAATAAAAAAGTACTGAATTTACTAGATTTATCTATTAATTTACACAAAATTTTAGATACTCTCAAATTATCAAATATATCAGTAAATAGTTTAAAAAAATATGAATTTAATTTCCTTATAAATAAAAAAATAATCGTCATTTATAACAACGATTATTTTTTTATTTCTAATAATAATGTTTTGCGTTCAGCATCTTTCTCTGCCATTTTATAATTTCGGCATATAATTTTTCAATATATCGATAAAATCCTTTCCCATGATTCGGATATTTCAAGTGAGTCAACTCGTGCAAAACTACATATTCTATTTCAAATTGTGTTCTTTTTATAAGTTCTGTATTCAAATTTATATATCTTTTAACATAATTACATGATCCCCATCTAGATTTCATCGGCTTTATTGACAACTTTTCTATCGATTCATCAAGTATTTCCAACCATTTTTTTGTATTGCATTTACAAAAAAACTTTTTGTGCATTTTCAAAAATACCATTTTTTTCCATAACTTTTTTTCTTTTCATCTGAATTTTTCAAAAAAATATTCGAAATTACAGTTAAAATGATTTTCCCTCTTTTATGCTAACTCTATTACTGTTGCCTTGCTTAACTTCTAGCTCGTATTCCTTTCCTAGATATTTGTGCTTTTCACCTGATAAATATTGAGATGGTAACTGGTTTTGTTTTGCTTCCTCTATTTTTTTGCAAAACTTGTTTTATCCATTTTTCTTTTGAGCGAATAAAATTTTCGATGTAATCACTATGTAAATTCATCGGTGCCGAAATATAAATTTCCATATTTGGTCTTATTCGCAAATTAATGTTTTTAACCTTTTTTTCCTATGAACTTCATAACCCTAAGATTTTTTTCAACCTTCATATTTCCCCTTTATTTGTTATTTTTTTATAATCTTCTATTTCTTTTTCAATCATTTCAGGAATATCTATTCCAATCATTTTTATTCAATCGGAACTGCTCCCAAAATTTTTATTGAATAATTCTGGTTCATTTTTCCTTACAACTCTTCAAAAAAATAGTATACAATCTTTCTTTTTTTGTAATTTTATTGTATAACTGTCTTTCAATAAAAATACTCATAGATAGACTTTTTAAAAAAATTCTGTGTCATAACCATTTTTTTGAAATATATGCCATTTCCACTTCATTTATATGAAAAATATTCTGATTTTTTTCTCAATACTTTCAAACTTGTATAAATAAATTCTCCGTCTAATTCTTCTAACTTCTCAACTTTATAAGCCAAATGTTTCAAAAAAACTTTTTTTGCCCAGAAAAAGATTAATAACACCCATAAAAATTACTCCTACTACTATCATCTATTCTCCTTTCTGAAGACTTTTTCTTTAAAATTTTAAACTAATTTATTTAAAAAAATACTGTTGCTAAACTTAAAAAAATATTAAAAATCCAAAACAGTCTGTTGCTGTTGTTAAAACAACGGCTGATGCCATTGCAGGATCAATTTTCATTGCTTTTAATGTTATTGGAATTAAAAATCCAATCATACATGCAATTACTAAATTTCCAATCATTGCTAAAAATACGATTAATCCCATGTAAAAATTTCCATAAATTGCCCATAAGATTCCTCCACATAGCAATCCTAAAAGTGCTCCATTTATCGTTCCAACTAAAACTGTTTTCCAAATTATTCCTAGAGTGTCCTTTAAGTCAACCTCTCCTAATGCTAACGCACGAATTGTTACAGATAAGGCTTGTGTCCCGGCATTTCCACCCATTCCACTGATTATTGTCATTACTGAAGATAGTATGACCACTTTTTCAACTGTTCCAGAAAATATTCCAATAACGAATGACGCTAAAAATGCAGTTCCTAAATTTATTACTAGCCATGGCAATCTCTGTTTAACAGAAAACCAGAAATCTGAATAAATATCCTCTTCTTCAGAAACCCCTCCTAATTTCAAGATATCTTCTGTATTTTCCTCTTGAATTACATCAATAATATCATCAATCGTAATAATTCCCAATATCATTTTTTTGTGATTAATTACTGGAACTACCTTTAAATCATACTTTGAAACTAGTCTAGCTACATCTTCCTGATCCTCTTCTACATAAACGTACTTTGGATTTTCGTCCATTATTTCCGATAATTTTGTTTCATCTGATGAAATTAAAATATCCCTCAAATCAGCTTCTCCAACCAATTCTTTTTTACTATTCGTTACAAAAATCGTTTCAATTACCTCTGTCCTCGGCGCGATCATTTTTATTTTTTTCATAACTTCTTTTATTTCCAAGTTTTCCTTGAATGCGATATACTGAGTCGTCATGATCCCACCAGCTGTATCTTCTTCATAACCTAATAATTCTCTAATTTTTATTAGCTTGAGATCTTTTTCATCTTTGTCAAAAATAGATTTACTTTTTCCGAATATCAATAAATCCTAAAAACATCAACAATATCATCTGGTGACATAAACGCCAAAATATCAATTGCCTCTTCATCAGGAATAAGCTCAAATATTCTTTCTTGAAGATCGTCATCAGCCTGTTCAATCACATTCGCCTTTTTGCTCATCTGTCATCAATTCAAATACACGCAAAAGCTCTTCATCATCTAATTCTTCAAAAACTTTCTGCGACATCTACAAAGTGATTATCTTCCAAGTATTCTTCTAACTCTTCTTCCGATTCAATCTTCTGAATTTCCTCAGCCATCTCCTCAGGCGAAATTTCTTCATCTTCCTCCGATTCAATCTCTTCCGATTCAGACATTCTGTTTCTTATTTCATTTTTTTTAACTCTTCAACGTCTTTATTTTTTTAAACTCTTCTTTTAATTCTTCTAAATTTTTATCCTTCACTAATTTCCTCCTTCCTTTTTTTATTCTATTATTTTTTTCAGTATAATTTTTTTATTCCTAATTTATTTTTAATCCAAATAAATTTACACACTCTGAACCATACACTTTTTATTGCAAACACCACAAAAACTATTTTACAAATTTACTATTTTTTTTGAAAAAAATATGTTACACCCAAAATTGTTTTCATATCATTTGATTTTTTTCCAGAAATATCCTTCACATCTATCCATTCCACGACTAAATCTTCTCCATGATCCAATCTCAATTCTTTTTGGCGTAATATCATCAGATTTCAATCTAGCACTGAAAAAAAGTAAAGATTTTCAGTCGTATAACCAGGTGACACATACAAACCATGTGGCAATTCTTCAAAAATCTGTCACATCTTCTTTCTCATAACCTGTTTCCTCTCTCAATTCTCTAAATGCCGCAGTCAACGGATCCTCTCCTTTATCAATCAATCCTGCTATTATCTCCAACATTTCACTATTTGATCCAGGTCTAAACTGTTTTACTAAAAATAACTTTCTCTCTTGTTTCATTAAACAAAAACAAAACAAACTGCATTTGATTTATCTAAATATTCTAATGTTATCCCTGTTGTTGGATGTATCATTTTCGTACCTTTTTAAAAATTTAAAACTGTTATCCATTGTTCCTCCTATTTTTTTATTTTTCTAATTTTTATCAAACTGTAGAATAAAAATTCTATAAATTTATAAGAAATTTTTCTCTTTTTGTAAAAATGGCAAATTTTCTTTTTAAAAAGCTCATTTTTCCTTAAAAAGTCTCATAATTTTCTATAATCATTGACTGATTGGGTAGATTTTCCATTATTTTCTCACTCAATTTTTTTGCAAACTTTCTTCATAATCAATTTCATTTTGAATAACAATAACATTCCGTTTAATATCCCTAAAATTAAGATTTAATAGCCATGCTTTTTTTGGATATTTGGAAATTTTTTCAATACTTTTTCGCAATTCAATTTTTTTATTTTCTTTGACACATCTATTGAATCAGTGTATTCTATCTCTTTTTTTAGCTGATTCCCTCGCATCCTTTATTTTATCTTTATGCTGTTTCAACATTTCTATCCATTTACTAGACATCACAAACAAATCACCAAACGGATTTATGACAACTCCTGCCACTCGTTCCATGTTTTTTTCTAACCAAAGAAGCATAATCATCAAAATTCATAATCATTAGCGTAACATCTTTATTAACATTTCTCAAACCTTTTTTTCAATTCTTCCAAATCTGTAAAAGCTGGATAATAAACCTTTCCATCACCTGAATTAACTGTTTGAAAAAGTTAAACTTATTTTTTTCTCAATTTTCTTATTTTTCAAAATGATTTTTTTCAAGGATTCTTTTTATAATGAATGTAACATAAAAAAATTGTGAGTTAAAAACTATTTCTTCTAAAAATATCATTTTGTAACTCATCATTTTCAATTTCACTATTTTGTTGTTTTTAATAATTTTTTTAATCTAACATTTTCTATTGTTTTTTTCCATATTTTTATGTTTTCTCCAATTTTTTTCTAAAAATTCCTGTCTCCCAACCCATCTAATTATACCAAAAATTATATTCTAGCATTATCTATAATATTTATATATTTATTTATAATTTTTGTTTATTTAATCGACTTTTTTTGATATAATATAGGTAATATAAATTAAAAGTATAAAATTTAGGGAGGAATTTAATTGATATCAACTAGTAACTTATCAGTTCAGTTTGGTGGAAGAAAACTTTTTCGATGAAGTTGACATAAAAATTCACACCAGGAAACTGTTACGGTATAATCGGTCCTAATGGAGCTGGAAAAATCTACATTTTTTTAAAAAAATCCTAACTGGAGAAATGGATTCAACTTCTGGAGAAGTTATTATTGACAAAGGCAAAAGATTATCATTCTTTGAAAACAAGATCACTTTGCTTACGAAGATGAGGAAGTTTTAAATGTTGTAATGATGGGACATGCAAAATTATACGATATTATGAAACAAAAAGAGAAACTTTACTCTAAAGAAGAATTTACTGAAGAAGATGGAATACTAGCGTCTGAATTAGAAGGGGAATTCGCTGAATTAGACGGTTGGGACGCTGAAACAAATGCAGAAAAATTCTTAATTGGATTAGGAATTGGTCCTGATTTACATCACAAATTAATGAAAGAATTGACAGAACCTGAAAAAGTAAAAGTTTTATTAGCACAAGCTATTTTTGGTAATCCTGACATTTTATTATTAGATGAGCCTACAAATGGACTTGATTTACACGCTGTAAAATGGTTGGAAGATTTCTTAATGGATTTGGAAAACACAACTGTTTTAGTTGTTTCGCATGACAGACACTTTTTAAATAAAGTTTGTACTCACATTGCTGATATCGACTATGGAAAAAAATTAAAATGTTCGTTGGAAACTATGATTTCTGGTACGAATCAAACCAATTAATGCAAGAATTAATTAGAAACCAAAACAAAAAAATGGAGCAAAAGAAAAAAGAATTACAAGATTTCATCGCAAGATTCTCTGCAAATGCTTCAAAATCTAAACAAGCAACAAGCCGTAAAAAACAATTGGAAAAATTACAATTCGAGGATATGCAAGTTTCTAACAGAAAATATCCTTATATTGAATTCAAACCAGACAGAGAAGCTGGAAACAACTTATTGAAAGTTGAAAAATTTAAGTAAAAACAATTGATGGAGAAAAAAATCTTTGAAAATGTTTCATTCACAATAAATACTGGAGATAAAGTTGTTCTTTTTATCAAGAAATGATATCGCTAAAAACTACTTTATTCCAAATTTTAGCAGGTGAAATGGAACCTGATTCAGGAACTTACGAATGGGGAATTACAACTTCACAAAGCTATTTCCTAAAGATAATTCAGAATATTTTGAAGATGTTGATTTATCATTAATTGATTGGTTAAGACAATTTTCTAAAGATCAAGACGAACAATATGTAAGAGGATTTTTAGGAAGAATGCTCTTCTCGGGTGAAGAAGCTAAAAAATCAGCTAAAGTTTTATCTGGAGGAGAAAAAAAGTTAGATGTATGTTGTCAAGAATGATGTTATCTGGTGCAAACATTTTAATGCTTGATAATCCTACAGATCACTTGGATTTGGAATCAATTACTTCATTAAATAAATCATTGGAAAGATTTGACGGAACTGTTTTATTCACTACTCACGACCACGAATTTATCCAAACAGTTGCAACAAAAAATTATTGAAATCACACCTAATGGAATTCTTGAAAAAGAAATGGAATATGATGATTATTTAAACGATGAAAAAAAGTTCAAGATAGATTAGAAGAATTATATGGTAAATAAATTTTATTTAATATTTTTGGTAATCTAAAAAAATTTAGGAAAAAAATGTAAAAAAAGGTTATTTTCAATTATTAACCTTTTTTTATTTTTTTAGTTATGAAGAAAAAAAGTAGAAACTGGAGGTCAATATGAAATATATCTACGATATTTCCGAAAAATAATGGTTATAAATGAAAATATCAAAATTGGTAAAAAAAGCTCAAAAATCTAAATGACTTGTTGAAAAAAATGGATTTAATGTTCCATATTTTTTTGTTATTAGCAACGAATATTTTTGAGAAAATAATTTTTTTCTAAAATTAATAAATCTCTGAATATTTACGATTGGAATGATGTAATTAATAACAATAATAGCAAAAACTTATTGCAAAAAAATAAAAGATATTATTGAAGACCATACTTTTTGAAAATGAATTTTTTTGAAAGAGCTTTGATTCTTATTTGAAAAAAATGATGAATATTATGCTGTTCGTTCGTCTTCGATTGAAGAAGATAGCGATTCATTCTCATTTGCTGGTCAGTTTGAGACATTTTTGTATATCAAAAAAAGAGGAAGTTCTTCAAAATATTAAAAAAATATGGATTTCTTCATTTTCAGATCATATTATGAAATATCGAAAAGAGCAAAAAAATTAATAATAAAATTAATGTTCCTGCTATTATTGTCCAAAAAAATGGTGAATTCTAAAAAAATCTGGAATAGCTTTTTAGTGCAAATCCTGTTAATCAAAATAAAAAAATGAAATAGTAATTTCTGCAACTTTTGGATTAGGGAAATTCTCTCGTTGACGGTATTGAAAGTGGAGATTTATTTGTTTTAGATAAAAAAATTTTAAAAATTTTAAGTAAAAAAATTAAAGAAAAAAACTGTAAAAACAAAAATTTTGACTATGATAAAAAAACAATTAAACTTGAAGAAATAAATGATTCGAGTGAAGTTTTTAAATGAAAATGAATTAAAAAAACTTACCGAAAAACATAATAAACATTGAGAAATTATATTCTTTACCTCAAGATATCGAATGGGCCTATGAAAATAATTCTCTTTATATCTTACAATCTAGACCAATTACGACTTTCAAAAACTAATAATAATCAAATTTTAAATGATTCCAATACGATTATTTGGGACAATGGTAACGTTATCGAAAGTTTCCCTGAAATCACTTTACCTCTAACATTTAGCTTTGCAAAAAAATGCTTACACAGAAGTTTACAAACAGTTTGCTGAAATTATTGGTGTTTCAAAAATAATCAATTATTATAACCCTGTTTTTTTGATAATATGCTTGGTATCTTGAATGGCCGAATTTATAATAATCTTATTAACTGGTACAAAATGTTGCTTCTTGTTCCAAATGCTAAGAAAAAAATAATACTTTCATGGAACAAATGCTCAGAGTAACTGACGAATTAAAGGGAATAAATTTTTGAAGAAAAATTTGACTGATGCTTACAAAAAAATATGAATTCGTTTGAAAAAAATTTCTTAGTTTTACAAAAATAAAAAGCTGGATTTTTTTCCTATTTTTTTGAATATGTTTTTTTATAAATTATCGTGCAAAAAAATTCTGTCAAATGATTGAAGAAAAACACTAAAAAAATAATGAAGAAAAAAATTGCTAAAATGAATATTTCTGAATTGAAAAAAATTATTATGATTTACTTGAAAAATAAACTTCTAAAAAAATGGAATGTCTCTATATCAAATGATTTTCTAGTAATGGTTTGGTTTGGAATTTCAAAAAAATTAACAGATAAATTTATAAAAACAAATGCTGATGAAATTCATAATATTCTTATTTCTCAAAAAGGAAAAAGATATCATTAGTGTCGAACCCGCAAAAATATATTGAAAAAAATTGAGTTTTCTCTTAAAAAAGATACAACTTTACAAGAAGAAGTAAAAAAATATTATTACAGAAAAAAAGACATTTTTCACAAAAAAATTCTAAATTTAATGAACTTTTAAACGAATATTTAGATAAATTTGGAAACCGAGCGATTTATGAATTAAAGCTGGAATCATTGACTTTAAAAAGAAAATCCAATATTTTTACTTGAAATGATTTATTCACTTTCTCTAAAAAAATAATGAAAAATTCTAAGGAGGAAAACTGATATTTCAACAGAACAAAAAAATATTTACAAAAAAATATCAAAATTAATATTTTCAAAAAAATTTCTATTAAAAAAATATCAATTTTTTTATGCACAAAAATTTATTAAAAATACGTGAAAAAAATTAAGATTTCAACGAACTATCGTTTTTGCTCTTGCCAAAAAAACATATTTAAACAAATTGGAATTTATCTAAAAAAATAGTAATATTATAAATAATGAGCGAGATATTTTTTTATATGACTACAAATGAAATTTTTCGGATTAATAAATGCTTCTATAATTGACACAAATATAAAAAAATTATTGAAATACGAAAAAGAATTATGATATTTACAAACAATTAACACCTCTTCCGAATCGTTTTTTTAACAAAAAGGATTTATTGGAGAAAAATTTCTTTTTTTCAAGATTTAACATCTTCAGAAATTATACAACATGATGAAAAGAAAAAAATTTATTTAGAGGAACGCCTTGTAGTAAAGGAATTGTGAGAGGTTTTTATCAAAGTAATTTCAAATCCTGCAAATGAAAAAAATAGAAAAAAAGATGACATAGTAGTAACAAAATCTACTGATCCTAGCTGGGTTATGGTTTTTCCATTGTTAAAAGGACTTATTGTCGAAGTTGGAAGTCTTCTTTCTCACAGTGCCATTATTTCTCGAGAATTAGGAATTCCATCTATTGTCGGTGTCTCAAATGCAACTCAATTACTAAAAAAACTGGCGATTACATAGAATTCGATGGAAGTACTGGAATTATACATAAAATCGAATTTAAAAAGACTTTTTGAAGAATAATAATTAACTAAAAAGAGAGTGTCCTGAATTTTGCATAAACTAATAGAAACTCTAGTAAATTCAGTACACTCTCACTTTTTATTGTACTTAACTTGATAATACACTTACAAAACTTTATCAAAAATTTCAACATTTTTTTATTCGTTTTCTAATTCACTTTCGGAATGACCGTCTTTTTTTATTTTTCATCCTTTGTTTTGTCTACATTATCCTCTTTTCTATTTCGAATAGCAGAGTAATCAAAATCAAGGTCATATCCATATTTTTTTAAGAAGTTTTTTTCTCTTTTTTTGTCATTTCATTCGGTTTTTTTGAATAAGCAAGTTCATCAGCTTGAGCAGCCTCAAGCATATTATACCAGGCAAATACGTTTGTATTTAATCCTAAAAACCATTATGGCTAATATTAATATTTTTTTCATATTTATCATTCCTTTCATAAATTTTTTTACTTAGAATTTTTTTAGTTTTCTCCTGTTCATCCAAATGTTTGTCACTTTCCAAGCCATCTTTTTTTCTTATCTAAATCCTTATTATTTTCTAAGCTATCATTTTTTTCATTTAGATGTTTATTATTTTCTATATTTATCTCATAACAATACTCTAATCCATATTTCTTAATAAGTTTCATTTCTTTTTTTGTTATTTCTTTTGGATTTTTTTCAAACAAGCGATTTCATGAACTTTTATAGCCTCTATCATATTATATCCAGCAAATACGTTTGTATTTAATCCTAAAAACCATTATGGCTAATATTAACATTTTTTTCATATTTATCATTCCATTCATAAAAAAATTTTTTCTATTTTTATATTATTATTATATCATATAAAAATAATAAACTCAAAAAAGTTTAGGATTAAAAAAATTATTTTATAATAGTTATAAATTTTTTTAAAAACTACTTATGAAGATGATATATATAAATAAAGAGACTATCTCAAAATGATTGAATTTTTGAAATAATCTCTTTTATTTTTCAATATTTAATTTTAATTAATTAAGCTTCTGCTCTTTCAGGGTAAATACTAATTCTTTTTTTACCTTTTCCAAAATTTTCAAATTTTACATATCCATCTGTTAAAAGCGAATAATGTATAATCTTTTCCTAATCCAGCATTTGTTCCTGCATAGAATTTAGTTCCTCTTTGTCTTACGATAATATTTCCAGCTTTTTACTAATTCACCGTCATATTTTTTTACTCCTAAAGTATTTAGGATTTGAATCCCTACCATTTCTAGTTGATCCTTGTCCTTTTTTTGAGGCAAATAACTGTAAATTTAATTTTAATATCATTTTCCAACCTCCTTAATTGTTAATTTCACATATTTTTTTATAAGCTTTTTGCTACTTCTTCAATATATTTATACATTGATTCTGTTAAGATAAATGCTTTTTCACGTTCATCTTCTGTCAAATCAGAATTTTTCTAAATCACAAACTATGTATCCTTCTTTTTCTTCATACTTCAAATTTTTTTAAATTCTAATACTTCAAGAAGACCATTTAATGTCATTTGTGAAACAGAAGAAATAGCGCACTAAACTATATCTTGTCCATATTCACTTGAATTAGCATGTCCTCTAATTTCAAAATGAACAATTTTATCATTTTTTTCTTTGAATTTTTTTATTTCTATCATTCAAATCACGACATTTCTCAATTATTACGCATTTATTGATTTAACTTCAATAGTTGTGAATGATTGTCTATGTCCTTTTTTTTCTATAATAAGTTTTTTTGTTATATTTAAAGTTGATTTTTTTATCACCTTTTTCCGTGTTCTTTAACTGTTGCTACAACTGTAGCTCCTTCTACTACTGGAGTTCCAACTTTAACGTTATCTCCTTCTCCCACCAATAGAACTTCTTTAATTTCAACATCTGAATTTACTTCAGCAGCTAATTTTTCAACTTTTAATACAGTTCCAACTTCAACTTTATATTGTTTTTCCACCTGTTTTAATTACTGCAAACATTCTGTTCACCTCAAAAATTTTTAAAAATCGCTAAGTGCAGGTATTAGCCACCCAACCTATGCGTACTTCGTTTATTATACTATAATTTTAAATTTTTGTCAACTTCAAAAATTTTAAAAACTAGATTTTTTTCTTCTTTTTAGTTATAATGTAACATATTATCTTTTTAGAAAGGAGTTTTTATGATTTATAGTTTTTCCAAATATAGAATCGAAGATAAAAAAATTATTCTATTGCTTGTAATGATGATAATGGCTATTTCTTGCCAGTCTATTGTTCCAAATTACAAGTGGTATTCGACTAAGGAATTGGTTGAAAAAAATCTGATAAATTAAAAACCTGGAGATATTTTTAATTTTTATCTAAAGAGCCTACGTTACGTTCAATGTGGGGACATGCAGCTATCATTAATGAAAAACAGGAAAAATAGTTGAATTTCCTTCCTATTCGATAGGTTATAGTGAAAGTCCAATTTATTCTTGGCGAGCAATTAACAGACAAGTTTCTGTAATGCGTTTAAAAAAATATTGATGATGATTTTAGAAGTGCACTATTTAAAGAGATTGATAAAACTCTGACAAAACCTTACGGAATTACTTTTTAATAAAACTTTTGATAAACGACTTTATTGTTCACAATTTGTTTTATCTCGTATTTTAAAAAAAGCTGGTATAGATGTCGGAAGAAATGTTGATTTGGATTCAAATGGTGGAGGAATGGTTATGCCTTTTGATATTTTAGAATCACCACTTTTTAGAAAAATATTGATTTATATGAATAATTAATTTAAAATACGCCACTATTCATGTTTTTTTCACAAATAAAATGGCGTATTTTTTTATTTAAAAATATTTTCTTTTTTTATTTATTATTATTCTAAAACTACTTTAAAACTAAACGCTAAAAACTATGACTATTTTACTTAACCCTTAAATTTACATAATTTAAATAGTTTTTGAGTATAAATTATACATTAAATCTAAAGAACATTACATCTCCATCATTTACAACATATTCTTTTACCTTCAAGACGCATTGCTCCTTTTTCTTTAGAACCTGCCCATCCATTATACTCAATAAACTTATCGAGATGAAACAACTTCTGCTCTTATGAATCCTTTTTCAATATCAGAATGAATTTCTGAAGCTGCTTTTGGTGCAAGAGTTCCTTTTTTTATTGTCCAAGCTCTTACTTCTTTTTTCTCCAGCTGTAAAAGTATGTGATTAATCCTAATAATTTGAAACCACCTCTAATTAATCTGTTTTAAGCTAGGTTCTGTAATTCCTAATTCTTCGATAAACATTTGTCTTTCTTCTTCATCTTCAATCTCAATCAATTCTGCTTCAACTTTTTGCCGAAAAAAAGTTACAACTTCACTATCATGTTCTGCTGCAAATTCTCTTACTTTTTTTAACATAATCATTTTCAATTCCTTGAGTCAAATCATCTTCAGAAATATTTGCTGCAAACATCATTGGTTTTTATTGTTAAAAATTGATAAACTCTAATCAAATCTTCTTCTCTTTGAGTGAAATTTCAATGTTTTTCAATAATTTGAACTCTTCCAAATGAGCTTTACATCTTTCTAATACAGCCAATAATTCTTTACCTTCAGCATTTCCACCTCTTGCCAATTTTTGATTCTTTTGAATTGCTCTATCAACTGTATCCATATCAGAAAAAATCAACTCTGCATTAATTGTTTCAATGTCTCTAATCGGATCAACGCTTCCTTCAACGTGAATAATATTATCATCATCAAAACATCTAACAACTTGACAAATAGCCGCTGTATTTCTTATATTTGATAAAAATTGATTCCCTAATCCTTCTCCTTTTGAAGCACCTTTCACAAGCCCAGCAATATCAACAAACTCAACTGTCGCTCCCAATGTTCTTTGAGGATTTATTATTTTTGCTAAATTATCTAATCTTGGATCTGGCACACTAACTAATCCTACATTTGGCTCAATTGTTGCAAACGGATAATTTGCTGCCTCTGCATTTTGTGTTTTTGTAATCGCATTAAACAATGTCGATTTTCCTACATTTGGTAATCCTACTATTCCTATTCCTATCATTTTATTTTTTTTGCATGATAAATAAATATTTATCATACTCTCCTTTCTCTATTCTTTATTTACTCTAATCTTTAATCACTTATTAATTTTTTTCATACTATCTACTACTGCTTCCAAAAACTCTTACCACTTTCCATTTTTCCTTATCACTTGCTCTCAATAAATATTGCACATCATATATCGGTACAACTTTTATACCACCAATATATTCATATGCATTCCCAACCAACATTCTAATGTCCTCTTTATTTTTTTAAAAAGCAACTTTGTTGGTCTATCTCCAACTGTTATAATAAATTCTGGATTAATTAATGCAATTTGAGCAATCAAAAAAATTTTTTTACATTTCATAATACATTTTTCCATCGACCACATCTCCACGTGCACTACATTTTTGTCAAAGTTGTAAGGTAACATTTATTTATATCTAATTTCGCAAATTTAAAAAAATTTTTTTAAATATTCACCATTCTCATCTATCAATAGTTCCTTCTGATCATCCTCTTCAGTACTAATACTATCCAATAAAATCATAACCGAAGCTTCTCTATCGCCTTCTCCCAAAATTGAATTTTTTTCGTAATTTTCCTTAAATTACAATCGCTACATAAATCGACTTCTATTTCTAAATCTTTCCACATTTTCTTGACTCCTCACAAACTATACATTTTAGTTTGCTCTTCTGTAATAATTTCAATTTCTAAATCCTCTTTATTTTCACGCTCTAAAAATACTATATAGCGAATTGTACGCTAATTCTGGGGTATTGTTGTCTTTACTAATATGCATTAAATAAATCTTTTTTAATTTTTTTACATAGAACTTGTGCAATTAATTTCGATGCTTCAGAGTTTGATAAATGTCCATTTCGTCCCTTTTACACGATTTTTTTCAATTCCCAATGATAAGGCCCTGTCATTAACATATTATAATCATAATTACTTTCTAATACGATTACATCACTATTTTTTTCAAGTTCTCCTTGATTATATTATTGACACACCCAACATCACTTGCATACGATAATTTTTTTATCCTCATATTCAAACGTGTATCCCAAACACTTTACAGCATCGTGCATTACCTCAAAATTATTAATAACACAATCTCCAATAATTGTCTTATCACCTTTAATAAAATTAAGATTTTTTTTGGATCTATTTTACCAATTTTTCTCTCGCACTTCTCTATACGTTACCTCGTGAATATATATCGGAATATCGTATCTTCGAGAAACAATCCCTAATCCTTGTATATGATCGCTATGCTCATGAGTAACAAAAATCCCATTAATATCTTCTGGCCTAACTTTAATATTATTCAATTTTTTTCAGAAATTTTTTTCCCACTAAAACCAGCATCAATCAAAAAAATTTTTACTCCCCATTTGAACAAAAGCTAGAATTTCCACTGCTCCCACTTCCTAAGCTCGAAAAACTTCATTTTTTTCTATCTCCAACTTTCTTTACTTTTTTTAATTTATTTTTTTGTTTTTTTAGGTTTACTTGGTTTCCCAATTTCAATATTAGGTTTTATTTCACCCTTTCATTTGATCATAAACCCAACCACCAGTATTATCTTGCTTTTTCAACAATTTTTATTCGTTCTCACAACATTTTTACTAAATTTTCTGGTATTTCATAAAGTTTATTCTCTCCATACAATATCGCAAAATCATATAAATTATCAGTACTTTTTAATGCTTTTTAAATTGTTTTTCATTTCCCTTTTAATGCTGAAATGAACCTGTTCTCGATTTATAATCTTTTATAGCATTTTTCCAATTTTATAGTTTCTACTTTAATATCTGCTTCCTTTAATTTATTTTACTTTCGTAGCATACATATTCAAAACTACAATTCCTGAAATTATAATCACAATAGCCATAGAAATAATTCCATTTACTATTTTTTTATTTTTTTTCTTTGTTGAAACATTATTGTCATAACTCATATCTCAATTTACTCCATTTATTTATTTTTTTAGCCTTAAAAAAATTCCTGGTCTAACAACAATTTTTTTACATCTTTTTGGTGCTGTTAACTCAATTTTTTTAATGGACCTCTTTTTACATTTATCCAGCCTAATCCAGCAATCGCCAATTCTTCATTTTCTTCCAATTCAATCACTTGTGTATAAAATTCATTTTGAAAATACATTTCTCTCTCGTATCCATTCAAAGATCTTAAAAAAATCCTTTATCAATCAACTCTTGAACTCTTTCCTCTCTAGTTGTATGATATTTTACATCTTTTGAAGAATACGCTGAAAAATATTGGCTTTGCATCAGAACCAGTTTCCAATATCTTAAATCTACAGAAAAACATCAAACATAAATACTTGCCCTGCATCTAATTTAAATGTTTTTTTCTAGAAATTTCACCAGCTGGAACCAATTTCAATCCAGTTTCCACTTTTTATTAAATCAGAAATTCTACCATCTGGTATTAATCCTGGCGTATCAATTATTGTTATCTCCGTATTCGGAATTTTTATTATTAATCGATTTTAACGTTGTTCCAGAATATTTGGAAGTTGTAATTCTTTTTATTTCCCAATAGCAAATTAATTACTGAAGATTTTCCAACATTTGAAACACCTAAAACAGTAGCTTTAACCTTTTTATTAGGAAACAATGTCTTTATTTTTTTCTAATAATTCCATTAACTCCATATTTATTTTTTTCGCACTCACAAATGCAATGTCATCTGGAACAATATCTTCCTCTGCCAATCTTCGTTTTACCCAATTCGCAATTTCTGTCGGATGAACAAAATCTGGCAATAAATCAATTTTTATTAATCACAACTATAGAACGATAATCTCTCAAATAATCCAAAAATTTCTTCAGTAAACGAACCTTCAAAATCAATTATATCAAAAAAATCGGTATTATCACATCTGATTTTTTTACATTCTCCGTTACTTCCTTCAAGTAATCTTCTTTATCAAAACTATGCTCTAAATTTTGTCCATAATTTTTTTATTTTTAAAACATCTTTGACAAAAGCAAATTTTCTTCAGTAACAAATTTTTTTCTTCTGGAACATACCCTTCTTTTGTCTTATCTTCAAACTGTAGTTCAACACCACAGCCTATACATTTCTTTTTTTAACATTTTTTTCTCCTTAATAAATTTAACTCTTCTATTCATTTGCGAATGGATGAGTGCTCATGTAAATACTTCTCAAGAAAGATTTACTCACATGCGTATACACTTGCGTTGTTGAAATACTGCTATGTCCCAACAACTCTTGCAAATATCTAATATCCACACCATTATTCAATAGTTCTGTTGCAAATGAATGTCTAAATACATGAGGTGTCACTTCTTTTTGTAACCCTGCTTCAGTTGCATGGTTTTGAAATGAGACGTCGTAAAGAACGAGTTGTCAGTTTTTTCCCTTTGCTATTTCGTAATTAAAATTTCTTTACTATAGTTTTTATACTCTTTCTTTTTCTCTTCAATATACTTTTCCAACCATTTTTTTGCATTCCGACTAAAAAAAGTAATTCTCTCTTTGTCACCTTTTCCAACAATTCTCATTTCTCGCTCATTAAAATCAATCACATACTCATTCAAATTTATCAGCTCACTAGCTACGAATTCCACTCGAATAAAGTAATTCTATTATCAATCTATCACGAATTCCCGTAATTTTTTCAGTATTAATGACACTTCTCATCTTATTCAAGTCATCTTTACTCAATACATTCGGCAATTCCTTCTCAAACTTTGGCATATTCACATACATTACTTTATTCGTTTGAATAACTTTTTCTCTTGTAAATACTTAAAAAAACGTCCTCAATGCTGAAATTTTTTTCTATTAATACTTCTTTTTGAAACGACTTTAGCATTCTTCTTTTTTTCAATCTTTCATCAGAATTCAAATACGCAATAAACGATCTAATTGTCAGCATTTCCACATCTTCAAAAAGTCCTTATTTCCTCATATTCATCAATATATTCCATAAACTGCAATATATCTCTTCTGTAACTTCTTATTGTATTAGAACTTTTTCCTAAAAATAACTTCCTCATAATATAAATATTTATCAACAAAAAAACATAAGATTTTCTATATCTTTGTAATTTTCATAGGTTTCTTCTAAAAATTTCTTCATGTTTTTTTCTTATCTTTAGAACTATCCATACAAAAACCTCTCTATTCGCTATCAGAATCAGAACTAGTTTTCTTTTTCCTTGTAGTTTTTTTGTTGTTTTAGTTTTTAGTCGTTGTTGTTTTTGATTTTTGTAGTCTTTTTTTAGCTTTTTGTTGCAGCTTTTTTTTAGTCGTTGTTGTTTTCGACTTACTTTTAGCAGATTTAGTAGTCTTTTTAGTGCCTTTTTTTAGTAGCCTTACCTTTTTTTGAACTTTTCATCCTCACCATCATCTACTGTTCTAGTAACTTTCCCAGTTTTTTTATATTTTTTTATCGTTTTTACATTCTGGATACCCAGTACACGCCAAAAAAATTTTTCCAAAACGTCCATTTTTAATCTCATAAGGTCGTCCACAAAACTCACAAACTCCAGCTTCTTCAATTATTTTCTTGTCTTCTTCCAAAATCTTTTCCAACTCATTTTTTTATTTGTAAAACACCGTCTATTTCAATAAGCGTATCTTTTTTATACTTCTGTTTCAAAGGTAATGGTAACGCCATTCTCTTTTCATCATTTTCATAATCTTCACTTTCAAGATATTCTCCATATCTTCCAGTTTTCAGCAAATATCTTTTATTGTTCTCAGTAAAGAAGTCTGTTGGAATTCCTTTCTTTTTCTTTTGTGTTTCCTCAACTTCTTTTTTTACAGTAATTTTACCCTCTTCAATTTGTTTTGGATCAACCTGAATTCCTTTCAATGTTATTTTTTCGTTAGCATTAGTTTCCGAAATTAAGTATTTTCCAAAAAAATCCCAGTTTTTAGCACCATCGGATTACCACTAGAATCCATCACGTCAGAAACAATCCTTCTATTTTGAATTTCTTCTATTTCCTTTTCATAAACTTCTATATTTTTTTCCAACGCATCATAAAATTCTCTTAAAAGCTGAACCCATTCAATGCTACCTTCTTCAACTTCATCTAATTTTTCTTCCATATTCGCTGTAAATTTAACATTCATGATATCTTTAAAATGTTTTTCAAGTTCATCTTTCACTTCATATCCTAAATTTGTTGGATAAAACCTTTTCTCAATAATTTCAACATACTCTCTAGCCTTCAAAGTCTCAACAATAGAAGCATACGTCGACGGACGCCCAATTCCTTCTGCCTCCAATTTTTTTACTAAAGTTGCTTCAGAAAATCTCGCTGGAGCCTTTGTTATTCCTTCCTGAATATTTAACTGCTCAATCGGATAAACATCTCCCTCTTTCATTTCTGGAAAATCCTCAGTTTTTATCTCATCTTCATCTTTAAAAATCTTGTAATATCCATCAAAAAGTACTTTATTTATTGTCCCTCTAAATCTATAATCGCCATTTACAGCTTCTATCTTCATTTGTTCATACTTCATAGCTGCAAACTGCGAAACTAAAAATCTATCCCATATCAATTTATATAACTTATACTGATCATTTGTCAAATTGTTTTTTATTTTATCAGGTTCTAACTCAATATACGACGGTCTTATTCCTTCATGTGCATCTTGAATATTCCCTTTAGATTTTTTTCACGACATAATTTCCAACATACTGTTTTCCAAAAATTTTTTTAGTAATATAATCTTTAGCCATATTCATTGCATCTACAGAAACTCTCGTAGAATCCGTTCTCATATATGTAATTAACCCTTTATTTTCGCCATCTATCACAAGCCCTTCATACAATTGCTGTGCCACGCTCATTGTTTTTTTCGCACCAAATCCTAAATATGAGGAAGCCAATTGTTGCAATGTACTCGTTTTAAAAACTAACGGTGGTCTTTGACTTTTTTTCTTAATCTCAATTTTATCCAACGTCAAACTTTCATTTTCTAAATCTTTTTCAATTTTTTTACTACTTCTTCGTCGAAAAATTTTATCAACTTTCTCCTTTAAAAATTTCAACAAGATTCAGTTTTATATCATTTTTTTAAAAACTGCGTTCACTTCCCAATATTTTTTTGGAACAAAACTTTTTTTATTTCATCTTCCAAGTCACAAATCAATTTTAATGCAACAGACTGAACACGACCAGCACTAGCATTTCTATTTATCGTTTGCCAAAAGTAATGGACTTATTTTTATAACCCACTATTCTATCTAGTAATCTTCTCGCTTGTTGTGCATTTACCAGATTTTCATTAATATTTCTTGGATTTTTTTATTGCATTATTAATTGCTGTTTTAGTTATCTCATTAAATTCTATTCTTTTGATCTTATCAGGTTGTTTTTATATAATTTGATATATGCCAAAGCAATAGCCTCTCCTTCTCTATCCTGATCGGATGCCAGATACACGGTAGGAGCCTTTTTAGATTTTTTTCCTTCAATTTCTTTAAAAAGCTCACCTTTCCCTTTAATCACTTGGTATTTAGGCTCAAAATTATTATCAACATCTATTCCTATTTTCGTTTTTTTGGCAAATCAATCACATGCCCATAAGATGCCGTCACTTCATAATTTCTACCTAATATTTTTTTCAATAGTTTTAGCCTTAGAAGGCGACTCTACTATTACAAGTTTTTTCGCCAAGTTTATCACCTCAATATTTCTTTCTATTATACTTTTTTATCCTACAAATTACACTATTTTTAAAAATTTTGTTACTCCTGTTTCTACTATTAATCCCTTTATCTTTAAACTCATTAGTACAGAAAAATAATTTTTTTTGACTGGAAATTCTGGGATTTTATTAGAAATCTCCTCAACATTCATTTCCTCTACTAATAATCTAAACACCAGCTCTTCATCTTCTGTTAACTTTTCTATCTTACTATTTTTCTTGCTTAAATCCCACAAAAATTCTTTCGCAATATCATCTGCTGAAGTCACCAATTTTGCCTTATTTTCCTTTATCAAATTGTTACAACCTTCAAATGACGGATAATTAAGAAAACCAGGTATTGCAAAAATTTCTCTGTTAAGCGTAAATCCCAACTCAGCTGTTATCAATGCTCCTCCAGATTTAAAACTTTCTGCAACTAAAATACCTTCAGACAATCCTGCAATTATACGATTTCTCTGAGGAAAATTCCATTTTAGTGGTTTTGTTCCCATTGGATATTCGCTAATCAACGTCCCACATTCACTTATTTTTTCCCACAACTCTCGATTTCCATAAGGATACACAACATCTAATCCACTTCCTACAACAGCAGTCACTTTATTCTGATTTTCAACTGCCATTTTCAAAGCAATCGTATCAATTCCTTCAGCCAGTCCACTTATCAAGTTAATATCATAATCCAAAAGTTCCTTTACAATCTTTTCACAATTATTTCTACCAATTTTTCGTCATTCTTCTAGTACCAATCACTGCAATATTTCTATTAAAATTGTAATTTTTTTCTTCATTTTCTGTTGAAAATAGTGTCTTTTCCCTTATTTGCTGTTTTTCCTAAAGTTTCCTTCAATCAGTTTTTTTCCCCTTAACATACAAAAAAATAACGGAAAATTAGAAACTTCTCTTAAATTTTTTTGGATATTCATAATCATTTGCACTTATTATCCTAATTTTTGCTTCTGTTATAAATATCCATTTCTTCTCTTATATCAATTTTCCTAGATTTTTTTCAAGTTCCCTTTTTAAATCATCTTTAAAAAGAGAAAAAAATTTTTCTCTAGAAATAATTCTTCATAATCTGAAAAGAGATTCATCAACTTTTCTAATGTGACCATTTTTCATCTCAATTTTTTTCAAATTTAACCAACCCACAATTAAATCCCCAATTTAATTTATTTATTTTTTTATTTTGCCAATATATCATTCAAAAACTGCTATATCTTTTACCACTTCTTGATTAGAATTCTGTTCAGCATACTCTCTCAAAAATTCCAAAGCTTTAGAAAACTCACCTTTTGATTTATAAGCTATCCCAATCCCCAATTTAGCCTCTTGCTGATCTGGAGACATTGCCAAAATTCTATTATAATAATCAATCGCTTGATCATAATTTCCCATTAATCTAGACCCAATTGCAACAACATAAAGATTTCTAATGTCACCGCCTGTATCTTTTTTTGCCAAATTAACAGCTTTTTCATATAATCCATCTTTGAAATATAATTGACTCATTTTAAAAGTTGCAGTTGAACTTTTTTTAGCCAATGTTGCATTTTCAAAATTTCCATAAGTATTATATTTTGCTTCTGACGAAACATCTTCATCAGGTGAAGCTGGCATTGTTCCAGTGTCACGAGTCTCTGTAACTTTTTGATCAGTAAAAGACTTTTTCATAGTACTTTCTGTTTTATTTGACTGTTTTTGCGCTTGTTTTATCGCTATTTGGCTCATTATGCTATTTACAGTTGCTCTTTCTTCAGGCGTTAACGAAGAATCATTTAAAATTCCTCTTCCAACTGTTTCAGCTGATTCATAATTTCCTTGTTGAAAAAGATTAGACAAAGTCTGAATTTCACTTGATAAATTCGCCTTTACAACTGTCGATACCATCAATAGCGACATTACCCCTATCAAAAATTTTTCTTCATTTTTCCCTCCTATTTCTAATTTTTATTAGAATTCAAGATTTTTAGTAGTTCTTGGGAACGGAATTACGTCTCTAATATTTGTCATTCCAGTTATGTACATTAACATTCTGTCAAATCCAAGTCCAAATCCTGAGTGAGGAACACTTCCATATTTTCTCAAGTCTAAGTACCACCAATAATCTTCTTCTTTTAATCCCATTTCATGAATTTTTCCTAAAAGAACATCATAATCATCTTCCCTTTGGCTTCCTCCAACAATTTCTCCAATTCCAGGTGCCAATAAATCAACTGCTCTTACAGTTTTTCCATCTTCATTTAATTTCATATAAAATGCTTTAATATCTTTAGGATAATCAGTTACAAACACTGGTTTTTTGAAATGTTCTTCAGCCAAATATCTTTCATGTTCAGTTTGTAAATCAATTCCCCATTCAACTTCATATTCAAAAATCTTTTTCGCATTTTTCAAAAATTTCAATCGCTTCTGTATAAGTAATTCTATCAAATTGATTATTTACCAAAGTATCCAATCTAGCAAATAATTCTTTATCTACAAATTTATTGAAAAAATTCCATTTCTTCTGGAGCATTTTTCTCTCACATAATTTACAATATATTTTATCATTTCTTCAATAACATCCATATTTACATCTAAATCAGCAAATGCAATTTCTGGCTCCATCATCCAAAAATTCTGCTGCATGCTTTTGGAGTATTTGATTTTTCAGCTCTAAATGTAGGACCAAAAAGTATAAGTATTTTTTTAAATGCAGTTGCAAATGTTTCAACGTTTAATTGTCCACTCACTGTCAAATTAGCTTCTTTCCCAAAGAAATCTTGTTTAAAAATCAATGTCTCCTTTTTCAGTTCTAGGCACATTATTAATGTCCAATGTAGTCAATCTAAACATTTCTCCAGCACCTTCAGCATCACTTCCAGTAATTATCGGTGTTTGCACATAAACAAAGTTTTTTTCTTGGAAAAAAATTTATGAATTGCATAAAGCCAACAATGATCTCACTCTAAAAAAACTGCAAAAAAAGCATTCGTTCTAGGTCTCAAATGAGCAATTGTTCTCAAAAAAACTCAAACGTATGTCTTTTTATTTTTGTAATGGATAATCTGAATCAGCTTTATCATAAACTTCAATTTTTGTTGCTTTTAATTTCATATGCTTGTCCTTTCCCTTGTGATTCTACAACTATCCCTGTCACTTTTTATTGAAGATGAAATCGTCAATTTTGAAATTTCCTCAAAAATTTTTCTAATGAATCTTCAAAAACTACTTGAATTCCTGTAAAAAAATGTACCATCATTTAATTCTATAAATCCAAAGTTTTTTTGACTTCTAATTTTTTTGCCCATCCGTTTAATGTCACTTCTTGACCTAAATACTTCTCTGTGTTTTTTTGTAATTCCCTTAATTCTAATAACATTTTTTTTCGCATAACAAATTATTTTTTTATTAATCTTCTTAAAAAAATAATTTTTTTATGCACTCCTTTCTCTATATTATATTCTTTAATTTTTACGCTTAATTATAGCATAAAAATCTAACATATTTTTAAGTATAATCTTCAAATTGATAGAGTAAAAAAATTTTTAATAGTAAATTATAACCATAAACACTTTCTATCTAAAAATAAAAAACATCCCTAAAACTCATATTTTTAGGATGTTTTCATATAAATTACATTATTTAATACTATTTTACTTTTTCTACTAATTTTGCAAATTCTGCAGGATTGTTTAAAGCTAAGTCAGCTAAAACTTTTCTATCTAATTCAATTCCAGCTTTTTTCAATCCGTTCATAAATTTAGAATAAGATAATCCATTTAATCTTGCAGCAGCGTTAATTCTAACAATCCACAATTCACGCATAGTTCTCTTTTTTTAAGTTTTCTATGCTCTGTTGCATAAGCCATTGCTTTCTTAACAGCTTCATTCGCTTTTTTTATAATTTGTTTTTTTATAGCTCCTCTATAACCTTTTGCTTCTTTTAAAACTTTTTTATGTCTTTTTCTTCTAACTATTCCTGTTTTTACTCTTGGCATTTTCTTTCCTCCTTATTTTCTAACTATCTTCCTGCTTGCCCAGCTAATGCTTTTTTTAATTTTTTTCTTTCTGCTCCTTTAGGAACTATTGCGTCTTGACCTAATCTTTTCTTTCTCTTATTAGATTTTTTTAGTTAAGATGTGGCTTTTTCCTGAATGTTTAACTGATACTTTTCCACTTCCTGTAACTTTTTACTCTTTTTTTAGTTCCTTTATGTGTTTTCATTTTTGGCATTTTTTTCCTCCTTGAATTACTTTTTTTAGGCGATAACAATATAAATTTTTGTACTTGTTCTTTCCCATATTTTTTTCAACAATTGCTGTTTCTTCAAAAATGACTTGCAAATTCATCTAAAATTTTAATAGCTGAATCAGCATGTAATCTTTCTCTTCCAGTAAGTCTTAAACTTACTTTCACCTTATGTTCTTTTTCTATGAATTTTTTTAATTTGAGAAATTTTTTTGTTTCTTTATCGTGTTCATCAATATGAGGTTTTTATTCTCAATTCTTTGACAACAACATTTTTTTGTTTCTTTTTGTTTTCTTTATCTTTTTTTGTTTTCTCATACTTGTATTTTCCATAGTCCATAATTTTACATACAGGTGGTGTGGCATTCGGTGAAATCTCAACTAAATCTAGATTTTTTTCTGCAGCTAAAGCAATTGCTTCATTAACAGACAAAATTCCAAATTGTTCTCCATCGTCTCCAATCACTCTAATTTCTCTTGCTCTAATTCTCTCGTTCATTCTCGGTTCGTTAGATTTATTAGTTCCTTTTTATAAAGAACACCTCCTACTTTTTTTACACCTAAATAATTGGGTATAATTAATAAAAAAACAAGATATAAGAAACCTTGCTCAAAAATAGCTATATAAACAGATTATTAAACATATTAAAATATAAAAATAAACTGCAAAATAAAAATAACTATATACCTTACTCATCTCTTTCTTAAAAAAAGAAATTCTTAAATATCAATTGTCAATCAATATTTCTAATTTGCTTATAAATTTAAGCAAAAAAATCCACTTCTGATGGAAAGGTGAGAAACAATGTTTCTACTTCTAATTTAATTACCTAGTTATAATAACATATTTTTTTATGTATTTTGTCAAATTAATTTTTTTAATTCTTAAGATATATTTTTTTATTATAAATTTAAATTTTTATTTTTTTTAGATTTCCAATTTAATGATAATAGAAAAATCCAAGTCTAACAAGACTCAGATTTTCCTAATAAAAGCAATCATATCTACCTAAACTAATCTCTCATTATCCTCAGTAAAATTACTTTTCTCTAAATCAATTTTTACCAAATTTTTCACTCTATCTTGTGGTGCTCTATACATTTTATCTCCTGGTTTTGTTTTTGAAGATTTTGTGGAAAGCATCAGTGTTTTTTTCAATACAGAGTTTACACGTAGGAAATTAGGGCGAGTGCGAATCTGTTTTTAGCTAAATTATTTCTATATTCTTGTGTAGCCTTTTTGTTTCCAAATATTTGCATAATTTAAGAAAAAAATAATTCATTTTCTGTATCATTAGAAACTTTCAAATCAGGATGGTCTGCCAAATATAATTGTAATGCGTCATAAGCGATGTTTACCCCTCCTAAATCTGCGATATTTTCTGTTAAAGTATATTTACCATTAAGTTTAATGTTATCTCCAACAGTATAATTTGAAAACTCATCCTCTAATTTTTTAGTTGCTGTGTCAAATTTTTGCTTATCTTGAGCTGTCCACCAGTTTTTAACATTTCCATCTCCATCAAATTGTGCTCCAGAAACATCAAATCCATGAGTTATCTCGTGACCAATAACTGCTCCAATTCCACCGAAATTACTTCCTACTTCAGAATTTTTGAAATCATAAAATGGTTTTTGTAAAATTCCTGCTGGGAATACTATTTCATTTCCTGTTGGTGAATAATAGGCGTTTACTGTATGTGCATCCATAAACCATTCTGTTTTGTCTACTGGTTTTCCAATTTTCTTAAATTCTTTATCGTAAGCCCATTCTCCAGCTTTTACCATTTGATCATATAATGAATCATTTTCATTTATATTTAAAAGTACTGTAATCATGCCATTTATCTGGATAACCAATTTTTACATTTATTTTATTCAATTTTTGTATTGCTTTTTTTCTTAGTTTCTGCACTCATCCAATCTAATTTGTTAATTCTATTTTTGGAATGCTTTTTTTATGTAGCTAACCATTTCTTGCGTATTTTTTTAGCTTCAGGTGAGAAATTTTTTTCTTAACATATTCTTTTTCCAACTAATTCTCCTAAAGTTCCATCAACAAAAATACAGTGCTCTTTTTTTCAAGCGTTTCTCTTTCTTTTTGTCCATTTAAATATTTTCCATAAAATTCAAAAATATCTTTTTCCCTAACTCATCATTTAAAAACACTTGAAGATCCTGCAATCTTTTGAAATTTCATATAATCTTTTATCACATCAATATTTTTCATTTGTCAAAAATTTATCTAAATTTTTATAATAATTCAATTCAGTAATAATCACTTTATCTGTATTCACATTCAACTGTTTCAAATAATTAGCCAAGTTCACATTTTTTTAGTTATTGATGACAACTCACTAACTTTTCTAGGATTGTTATATTTAGCTACATCATGACTTTCTTCATTTTTTTAACAGCGTTTGAGCGATTGCTTTTTCAAATGCAACTATTTTTTTGAGCCTTTGCATCAGTATCCGTTTCACCACCAAGTTTTTAATACATCACTAACAAATTTCGTATATTCTTTTTAGGATTTTTTTGCATTTTTCTGGAGTTTCCTTTTTGATAATAATCTCTTGAAAGCCCTAATCCTGCTGATTCCAAATAAATTGCATTATTTTTTTAGAATCATTTAAATCAGTAGAAAGTCCCCAACCGTAAAACTCATTTGATCCTTTTTCTTGTATTCTTAATATTATATTTTTTTGCAAATCATCAATTGATTTTTATATCATCAATTTCCTTTAAATCTTTTTTTATTGGCTCAAGACCCTAATTTATTTCTTTTTATCCATGTTGTAAAAAGATTCATATAAAGTTAAAATTTTTCTTTTTCATCCGAATTCAAAGAATTTCTTTTTTTCCTTCAAATCTTTTTATTAAATTTCTCAAAAAAATCTTGATTTTTTTTCAGAAAAGCTCTACAAATGATCCCCATGACGATTTTTGTCGATGGTATTTGTGTTTTATCTTCCCAATTTTTTTGTTTACATATTCATAAAAAAATCGTCTGTTGGTTTTATTGTTTTACTTAAATTTTCATAAATTTCTTTTATCATTTGGTTTTTACTAATTTTTCGTTGTGATTCTGTATAAAAGTCCCAAAATCCTCCTTTTTGTATTTGTATTAGTTCGACCTGGATATTTATTAGTACTCTCATTAGAATTTGTGTTACTAGTAACTTCTGCATGTGCCACACTCATACTCGCTAGCAACAATGACATTACCATTAATTTCTTCATATTTTCCCATTGCTTTAATCTATTCAAAATTAAATTTTCCTAGATTTAAAGTAACTTCTCCTCTCCTATTTATTCTTTTTTTATTAATTTCAATTATCGTTATTTTATCACAAAGTATTTACATTTTCAATACTTTTTAAATTTATATTAAAAGAAAAAAAGTATTGATTATAGAAATCATTTTCATAATTTCTATAAAACAATACTTTTTCTAAAAATTTAATTATTTATCAAATTTTATTTTTACCCTTTTTTCATCATTTCTTCAATTCTTTCTCTTACTTGAGGTACTGATAATCCAATGATTACTTGAATAGCTGTTCCTTTTCTAACTACACCATGAGCTCCTGCTGATTTAAACGCTGCATCTGGTAATAATTTACTTGCATCTTTTACACTTACTCTAAGTCTAGTTGCACAGTTATTAAGTTCTTCAATATTTTCTCTTCCACCTAATGCTTCAAGAATGATTGCACCTTTTTGAGCATATTCATCTCCACCAGCTACGGCTGCTGCACCTTGTGCTCCATCACCATGTTTAGCTCTATAGTCAGCTTTTGTATAAAGTTTCATTTCTTCATCATCATCTTCTCTACCTGGAGTTTTTAAATCCATTTTTAAAATTAAGAATCTGAATAATACGAAATAAATACATGTAAAGATTAATCCAATTACAATTTGAATAATTACTGTTCCACTGTGGTTTTTAAACATTGGAATCCAGTTTAAGAACATAAAGTCTAAGAATCCTCCACCGAAGTTTCCTACAACTCCGAACATATACATCAATGTTGACATTGTTGCAGCTAATACTGCGTGTAATCCAAATAATACTGGTGCTATAAATAAGAATGTAAATTCAAGTGGTTCTGTAATTCCTGAAACTATTGCAGTTAATAAAACTGGTAATAACAATCCTGCTACTTTTTTCTTGTTTTCAGGTTTAGCAGTTGAATACATTGCAAGTGCGATACCTACTGAACCAAAGATTTTTGAGTTACCGTGTAATGCAAATCCACCTTGTGGGAACATTTCTTTTAAAGGTTTTGTAGATTGAGCAAATTCTCCAATATGTTGTACCCAGTAAGTTTGAATTCCACCTGGAACTACTGCTGGTCCGAATATAAATGGTGTATATACAAAGTGGTGTAATCCTGTTGGAATCAATGCTCTTTCAAGGAATGTATAAATCCATACTCCAATTGGTCCTGAAACTTTTAATAATTGTTGTAAGTTGTTAATTCCAATTTGAACTTTTGGCCAACAAAGTGCAGTTATGAAAGCACATGGAAGCATTACTAAGAAACCAATAATATAAACAAATACTGTTCCTTGGAATACTCCTAAAAAGTCTGGTAACTTTTTATCAAAATATTTATTATGTAAATAAACTACTATTGCAGAAATTATAATTGCACCAAATAAGTTTGTATCAAGTGTTTTTACTCCAGCAATTATTGCAAGTCCACTTGTTCCTCCAGCTTCTTGACTCATGTCAACACCAAAGAAACTCCATTGTGCAAGCATTGCTGCTACGAAATAATTATAAGTTGTATATAAAGCAAACGCTTCTAAACATGCTCTTGCATTCTGTTTTTAGTTGCAAGGCTGATTGGTAATCCGATTGCGAACAATAACGGCATTTGTCTAAATACTGTCCAACCACCTTCACTTATTACAAACCAGAATTTATACCAGTTTGTCCCTTCATTTGCGATTGAACCCATTACTTGTGGATTTGTAAATAGTGATGCTATCCCTACCACTATCCCTGTAAATGCAAATAACAGAACTGGTGCCATCATTGCTCCACCGAACCGTTGAATTTTTTTCATCATGATTAAATACCTCCAAAAAAATTATATTAGTTTTTTTCTTTTTTTACAATAAGTTATACCCTATTTTTTTCTAATGTCAATATTTTTTTATAAATTTTTTTATTTTTTTCAATTTTTATAATTATAAATCCTTCTAAGCTAGTAAAAAAATCATACTTTTTCTTTGTAGAAAAAAATTTTTTTAACTTTTTTTATTATAATTATAATTTTACAAATTACTTAATAGATGTTTAGATTATAAATTAATTTTTTTATTATTTCTTTTTTTATATTTTTAATTATTCTACATCTAAAATTACTTCTATTCCATAATGATCTGAAATTACAGGATAATTTTTTTCCATTAAAAATTACTTTACTTTCTTTAACTTTTAATTCTTTTTGTCAAGAAAAATGTAATCTAGTTTTTTTCTTTTTCTTTTTGACCTTGCCAACCATCAATATCACCACCTACTGTGATACCATCATCCTTTTTCTCTGCTAATTGATATGTATCTAATAGCCCTTGATTTAAGATATTTTCATAATCTTCTTTATCTTTTAACATATTTGTATTAAAAATCTCCCATTAATACTTTTTATAATATCATCTTCATTTCTATTCAAAATTGTTTGAATACTTTTTATCCATTTTTTTCTGTTTCACAAGTTGGTAAATTCATATGGCAGCTATAAAATTCCATCACTTTTCCATTGTATTCAATTTCGGCACTTATAACTTTTTCTTGAAGAAATCGAATTTACAGTTTGTGATCTAGTACAATAAAAATCATCTGTACCTTTTAATACATGTTTTGTTAAGATTCCAATACCTTCCTCATATTTCCCATAACCGATATGCGAATTACTCCAGTGGTAATAATAAGTTGTGTCTGTATATTCTGCTATTTTGTTAAGCAAAACCCAACCGTAGTTGTCTTCCCTCACATCTGCATAAACTACAGGCTGTGTCATCAACTGATTCACTTCTTGCATAGCAATAACATCATAATCTTTTTCAGCAATTGTTTTTGCTAAAATGTCAATTTTTTCCATTTGGTTTTTTTCAATCCAAGCATGGACATTAATTGTCAATAATTTCATTTTCCTCTCCAACCTTTCTAAATATTTATTTTTTTGAGATTTTTTTAATATTATTTTTTTACTTGTTAATATTTTTTTAGATTTGGGAATTTTATATACTCTAAAAAGTATATCTCACTATTTCTATTTTGTCAATCATAATTCTAATAATAAAAAAATATTATTTTTTTAATGTTGACATTTATAAAAAAATAAAGTATATTTAAAGTGAAAAAAGATTATTAAATATATTTAAGGAGGAACAATGTTCGAAAAGAAGTTCAGGTATTTTTATTACATCCTACTTCACTTCCAGGGAAATATGGAATTGGAACTTTAGGAAAAGAAGCTTTTGCATTCGTAGATTTTTTTGAAAAAAATCTAATCAAAAATTATGGCAAATATTCCCATTAGGGCCAACAGGATATGGTGATTCTCCATACCAATCATTCTCTACTTTTTGCCGGAAATCCATATCTTATTGATTTTGATTTATTAATTGAAGAAAAATTTATTATCACAATCAGATTTAGAAGGATTTCATTTGGAGAAAAATCCTGAAAGCGTTGATTATGGAGCTATTTATAATCAAAAAAATATCCTTTGTTAAGAAAGGCATATGAAAATTATAAAAACACTAAAGAAAAACAAAGAAAAAGAAGAATTAAAATATTTATTTGAAGAATTTAAAGCTCATAATCAAAGTTGGTTAAACGACTTTACAATGTATATTTCTTTAAAAAATCATTTTAATGGATTGCCTTGGAATGAGTGGCCAGAAGATATTAAATCTAGACAACATGACGCAATGGGTAAATATTATGAAATTGTTAAAGAAGAAGTTGAATATCAAAAATTCACTCAATTTTTATTCTTCAAACAATGGAATGCTGTAAAAAAATATGCTAATGAAAATGGTATAAAAATAATTGGAGATATCCCTATTTTCGTTGCTGCTGATAGCTCTGATGCATGGGCAAACCCAGAAATTTTCTTATTTGATGAAGAAAGAAAACCAGTTAAAGTTGCAGGAGTTCCGCCTGATTATTTCAGTGCTACTGGACAACTTTGGGGAAATCCATTATACAATTGGGACAAATTAAAAGAAACTGGATATAGATGGTGGATTGATAGAGTTAAAGCTAATCTTTCTACTTGCGATATCATAAGAATCGATCACTTCAGAGGATTTGATGAATATTGGGCTGTTCCTTATGGAGATAAAACAGCTGAAAATGGTACTTGGTGTCCAGGACCTAGAATGGACTTATTTAATGCCATTAAAAATGAACTTGGAGAATTACCTATAATTGCTGAAGATTTAGGAACAATGACACAAGGTGTTATTGATTTAAGAGATGCAACTGGATTCCCTGGAATGAAAATTTTAGGATTTGCATTTGATTCTAGTGAAGAAAATGAATATTTACCACATACTTACGACAAAAACTGTGTTGTTTATACTGGTACTCATGATAACGATACAATCGTTGGTTGGTTTGAAAAAGCTAAACCTGAAGATAGAAAATTCGCACTTGAATACTTAAATTCAAGAGATGAAAATAATATTCACTGGGATGCAATTAGAGGAGCTTGGAGTTCTGTGGCTTCTATTGCACTTGCACCTATTCAAGATTTCTTAGGATTGGGAAGTGAAGCTAGAATTAATACTCCTGGTATCGCCGCTGGAAACTGGCAATGGAGATTAAAAGATCGTTTATCAGATGATTTAGCTGAAAAAAATTGCTCATTTTACAAAAACTTTATTCTAGATAATTTAATTATAAAAATTTTTAATAAAAATACCGAAGATGTTTGGAATTACCTTGCTAATGTGAGGTAGTTCCTTTTTTTATTGTTAAATTTTAGATTTTATTAAGTACAAAATTTAATTCTTTTTCTAAACAAAAAAAGACCATTTCGCATTCACAAAATGATCCTTTTTACTTTCAATCAATACTACATCAAAACTAATTTTTATTATAAATAATATTGCAAGTGCTATCATTACCCAAGATACTGGTTTTCTATCTTCTTTTGGTGCAACTGCATTGTAAATAAGGTTGATTATTACATATGATAAAATTCCTAGTGTTAATCCATCTCCAATACTATATGTTAATGCCATTGTTGTGGCTGTAATAAATGCTGGAATTCCATCTGTTACATCGTGTAAGTCAATTTCTTTTAATGAACTTAACATTAAGTATCCTACATAAATCAATGCTGGTGCTGTTGCACATGCTGGAATTGCTATAAATATTGGTGAGAAAAACATTGATAACAAGAATAAAACTCCTGTTGTGATTGCTGTCCAACCTGTTCTTCCTCCAGCTAAAACTCCTGTTGAGCTTTCTACATAAGTTGTAACTGTTGACACTCCTAAAGCTGCTCCTGCTGTCGTTCCAATCGCATCTGCAAGTAACGCTCTTCCTACATTTGGTACATTTCCTTCTTCATCTAACATATTCGCTTTTGAACAAACACCAATCAAAGTTCCTACTGTATCAAAGAAATCTACAAACAAGAAAGTACAAACTACTACGAAAAAAAGCTACTTAAAACCTTTTTACATCTGCAAAATACTGAAAAAAATCTAATTTTCCCTGCAATTGGTGCAATTGATTCATATTTAAAAATCCCTTTTGGTAAAGAAATTCCCAATTTAGCTGCTGCTTCTGGATCAATTATAGAAAAAATCCAAGCTAAAATTGAACTTACAACAATTCCATAAAGAATTGAACCTTTTACACCTTTTTTATCTAAAACTCCAATTATAAATAAACCAATTGCTGCTATTACGACTGTTGGTGTAAAATGACCCATACTTACTTTTGTTGATTCATTTGCTACTACAAGTCCTGCTCCTGAAAATCCTACAAATGCAATAAATATACCTATTCCAGCTGTTACTGCGTGTTTCATGCTTGTTGGTATCGAATTTACTACTATTTCACGAACTTTAAACATTGTTAATAAAATAAATATTATTCCTTCTACGAATACAGCTGTTAATGCTACTTCCCAGCTAACTCCACCTTTTTAAAACGACTGTAAATGCAAAAAACGCATTCAATCCCATACCTGAAGCCAAAGCAAATGGCAAGTTTGCAATAAATCCCATCAAGAAAACATCCTACTGCTGCTCCTAAACAAGTCGCTGTTACTAACGCACCTGCATCCATACCTGTTTTAGAAAGTATATTTGGATTTACAACAATGATATAAGCCATTGTCAAGAATGTAACCAATCCTGCTAAAAATTCCTTTTTGTAATCTACATTTTTTTCTGCTAATAACGGAAACAACCACTGAATCCCTTTTTAATTCTGATGTCTTAGACGCCATATTATTTTATTCCTCCTTAAAAATTTTTATTGTGTATTTTTTTCTTTTTCTACTTTTTTTCTTGCATCTCAATTTTCTTCAAAAAAATATCACTATTATTTTTCTCAATTTTTTTATCTCTAACTCTTTGCGGTTTAAATTCAATTCCATCAATAGTTATCGGTGATATTTTTTTCATCATCTTCAGGAATATATCCTAATTTTTTTCAATCAAAAGACCACTCAAAGTATCATAATATTTAGATTCTAGCTCTATATGAAACGCATCATTTAAGTCATTCAACGAAACATCTCCACTAATCAAATATTTATTCGGCGATAATTGTCTAATTGATAAATCTTCATCATCATATTCATCTGCAATATTCCCCATCACTTCTTCAATCAAGTCTTCCAATGTCACAATTCCAGAAAAATCCTCCATATTCATCAATTAAAAATTGCAATATGTTTTTTTCTCTAACTGCATTTCATTAAATAACTCATTTACATTTTTTTAGTTTCTGGAACAAAAATATGCTTCCTGAACCATTTCAGAAATATTGATATTTTCAAATCCTTTTTTTGTACGCCTCCATCATTAAATCTTTTTGTCAACAAGATTCCTACAATATTATCTGCTTCCTCTTCATAAACAGGTATTCTTGAATATTTCCCAACTTCTTTTGTTTCAAATAATTCTTCGATCGTCGTATTTCTATCAATTAAAAAAACTTTCGTTCTTGGAATCATTATTTCTCTAGCAATTTTTTTCATCGAAAACTATTATATTTTTCAATCATTTCCTTTTCGACTTCATTAATAATTCCATGCTCTCTTCCAACTTCTACAAGTGAACGTAACTCCTCTTTAGAAACCTTTTCTTCAATATTATCTTCCTTCAATTTCAAAAAGCGTCAACACGACATTCGTTGAAAATGTAAGAAACTTTACAAATGGCGAAAATATTTTTTTGAAATAAATACAATTACACCAATTGAAGATAAAGCCATTTTTTTCAGAAGATCTTAACGCTACTCTTTTTGGAATAAGTTCTCCAAAAAAACCAAAGTTACATATGATAACAAGAAAGTTACTATAATCATTGATAACTGAGCACTATATGGCACCTTCATTTTATTTAAAAATACTGATAAAAAAATTGTGAAAGTCCTGTTGCTGCTGATGCTGATGCAAAAGAAACTTGCAAGTGTTATTCCAACTTGAATAGTTGATAAAAAAACTTACTTGGCTCTTTTAATAAATTATCTAATAAAATTGCCTTTTTATCTCCCTCCTCAACCATCACTTTTATCTTATTTTTATTTACTGAAACTATCGACATTTCTGCTCCTGAGAAAAAAATGCATTAATTCCAGTTAAAACTATTATTACAATGAATTGTAATAACAAACTGCCTTCCGACATTTTTTTATTCCTCCTAAATTCTTAAATTTACTTTTATTATAACATATTTTAAGAATTATTTTAATTAATTTTCTTGAGGATTCAATCACCACCCTCAAACTCAGCTTTTTTTATTTCAAAAATTTTAAACCTAACTTCTTTTCAATAATCCTACAGTATCTCTAACTATTTCTAATTTAGCTCCTGCAATTTTTACGAGCTTTTTCAGCACCTTCTTTTTAAAAATATCATAAACATAGTCCATGTTATTTACTAATTCTTCCCTTTTTGGCTCTGTATGGTGCAAAAATAATCCATAAATTTATCTAATAATTCATTTTTGGCATGTCCATATCCGAAATTCCCAGCTCTAAATTTTTTTCTTTTAAAATTTCTACTTCTTCTGGAGTTGCAAATAATGAATATAATTGAGTTACATTATTGTCTGGATTTTTTTGGTTCTTCTAAAGGTGTTGAATCTGTAACAACGCTCATAATTTGTTTTTTTAACTTCTTTTTTTGAAGCGAACATATTTATTACATTTCCATAAGATTTACTCATTTTATCTCCATTAGTTCCTGGAACAATTGCTACACTTTCAACAATTTTTTTGGTTCAGGTAATTTAAAGATTTCTTTTTCATAAGTTTCATTAAATTTTGTTGCAATATCTCTTGTTATTTCTAAATGTTGTTTTTGATCTTTTCCAACTGGAACTACATCAGCATCATAAATTAAAAATATCTGCTGCCATTAACACTGGATAAGTGAAAAGTCCCATATTTGGCTTGATTCCTTTCGCAACTTTGTCTTTGTAAGAATGTGCCCTCTCTATTAATCCCATCGGAGTTACATTCGCTAAAATCCACGATAATTCAGTATGTTCTGGTACATCTGATTGTAAAAACAATGTAGATTTTTTTAGGGTCTAATCCTAATGCTAAATAATCTAAAATTACACCAATTGTATTTTTTTCAAATCTTCACCTTTTTGGTGCTGATGTCAAAAGCATGATAATTAGCTAAAAAATAAATTCCTTCATAATCATCTTGCATTTCTACAAACTGTTTTATCGCCCCAAAGTAATTTCCTATATGCAAAACTCCGCTAGGCTGTATTCCTGATAAACTTCTTTTCATTTCAAAATAACCTCCATTTTTTTATTTCTTAATTTCTTATTTCTTGTAAATAATTTTTGATACAATTTTCCATTTTCAACATAATGATCTGCATTTGCTTTTAATCCTTTAATTTCTTCATCCGTTAATTTTCTAACAATTTTAGCTGGACTTCCTAAAATCAAAACACCTTCTTCTTTTGGTGTAGAACGAGTTACAAGCGAATTTGCTCCAACTAAGCAATTATCAAGCACTTCCGCATCATCCATAATTGTACTTCCCATTCCAACTATAACATTGTCTCCAATTTTACAGCTATGCAATATTACATTATGCCCAACAGACACATTTTCTCCTATTATACAAGGTGTTCCGTGTTTAGTGTGTAAAGTGCTATTATCTTGGACATTACTATTTTTTCCAATAACTATTTTTTCAATATCTCCACGAAGAACTGCTCCAAACCAAATACTCGCATTTTCTCCTATTTCAACATCGCCAATAACATCTGCATTTTTCGCAATAAAAAGCACTACTACTTATTTTTGGTTTTCTTTCTTTTTAATTTGTAAATCATATTTTTTTCTCCTAAATCTAGCACAAAAAGGGACTTGTAAGAAAAAAATTTCTTACAGAAAGCCCCAATTTTAAATCTTTTCAATTTCTTTATAAATTAATCTACTAATGTTGGATTAAAATCTTCTACCCAAGGTAATCCAAATTTATTCAACGCATCCATAAATTTATCTGGATCCATTTCTTCAACATTGTACACTCCTGGTTTTTTCCATTCTCCAGTCAACACCATCGCAGCACCAATCATAGCTGGAACTCCTGTTGTATAAGAAATTGCTTGTGAGCTAACTTCTTTATAACATTCTTCATGGTTACAAACATTGTAAACATAATAAGTTCTATCTTTTTCCGTCTTTTTTTACCTCTAAAGATATTTCCAATATTTGTCAATCCTTTTGTTCTAGGCCCTAATGAAGCTGGATCTGGCAATACTGCTTTTAAAAATTGTAATGGTACAATTTGTTGCCCTTCAAATTCAATTGGCTCAATCGAAGTCATTCCTACATTTTCCAACACTTTTAAATGTGTCAAATAACTTTGTCCAAATGTCATGAAAAATCTAATTCTCTTAATTCCTTTAATATTCAAAGCTAAAGATTCCAATTCTTCGTGGTGTAACAAGTACATGTCTTTTTCACCAATTTGTGGGAAATTGTATACTCTTTTAATTTCCATTGGTTCAGTTTCTACCCATTTTCCATTTTCCCAGTAACTTCCGTTTGCAGTCACTTCTCTAATATTAATTTCTGGATTGAAATTTGTTGCAAATGGATAACCATGATCTCCAGCATTTGCATCTAAAATATCAATATAATTTATTTCATCAAAATAATGTTTTTGTGCATAAGCTGAGAATACTCCTGTTACTCCTGGATCGAATCCACATCCTAAAATAGCCGTAATTCCTGCTTTCTCAAATTTTTCTTTGTAAGCCCATTGCCATTTATACTCAAATTTTGCTGTATCTAAAGGCTCGTAATTAGCTGTATCTAAATAATCAGTTTTAGTTTCCAAACAAGCATCCATTATTGTCAAATCTTGATAAGGCAACGCCACATTTATTACGATATCTGGTTTGTATTCGTTAATTAAAGCTACTAATTCTGGTACATTATCTGCATCCACTTTTTGCTGTTTGAATTTCTATTCTTCCTGCATATTTACTTTTTTCAATTGTTTCTTTAATTGCATCACATTTCGATTTTGTTCTACTCGCTATCATTATTGAGCTAAATACTTCTGAATTTTGAGCACATTTGTGACAAACTACATTTGAAACTCCACCTGCTCCAATTATCAACGCTTTTTTTCCCATTTTTTTACCTCCAAAATTATTCTATAAAAATATTTTTTTATTCAATTTCTTCTAATTCAAAAATAAATTCTAATTGGATTAATTTCATTTTTTTCCTTTATAATTTACAGAATTTTAAACTTTTTACTTATTTGTAAACAAACAACAAAAATTTCTCTCAATAATTTACAAGCCAAAGCTGTTGATTGTCCTGAATGGTCATAAATTGGTGACAATTCATTCATATCCAATCCAACAATATTTAATTTTGAGATTTTTTCAATTGCTTTGTGAAGTTCTACGAATGTTACTCCACCTGCTTCAGGCGTTCCTGTTCCTGGAAATTCCGAAGGATCCAAAACATCTAAATCTAATGTGAAATAAACTGGTTTCCCTTTCAATTTTTTTCTACAACTTTATCCAATTCATCAAAATTATTCCCAAAATTAAACTTTAGTTGTATGTAAATGTTCTTTTGCAAATTCCCACTCAGCTCTTTCTCCACTTCTTATACCAAATTGGAAAATTTTATCATCTCCAACAATATCCCAACATCTTCTAATTACAGAGGCGTGTGAATAATATTGTCCCTAAATAATCGTCTCTCAAATCTGTATGAGCATCAAATTGGATAATATGTAAATCTGGATATTTTTCAGCCACTGCTCTAACTGATCCAAGTGTCACAGAATGTTCTCCACCAATCATAAACGGTATTTTCCCATCTTCCAAGATTTCTGCTGTTGCATCTTCAATATCCTTCAATGCACTTTCTGAATTTCCAAACGACAATTCTAAATCTCCAGCATCAAAAACATTAATATCTTCTAAATCTTTATCTTGATACGGACTATAAGTTTCAATCCCAAAACTTTCGTTTCTCATCGTAGCTGAAGCAAATCTTGTTCCAGGTCTAAATGATGTTGTGCTGTCAAACGGTGCTCCGAAAACTACTATTTTACTCTCTTCGTATTCATCCTCGCATCCGATAAATGTGTGTACGTTTCTTTCTTTCATCACCTAAATTTTTTCCTCCTATTATTATTTTTTACAATTTTATTCTTGACCAATCAATTTTTTCACATAATTTGGCAAAGCAAATGAACCTTTGTGCAATTCAGTATTATAATATTTCGTTTCCAATCCTAATTTATTCCATTCATCCGCCTTCAAATCATTCACAGGATGATATTTTTTTGACGCAAATCCAAATAACCAGTGTCCTGACGGATAAGTTGGTATATGCAACTGATAAACTGTCGCTATTGGAAAAACTGCTTTCAATTGTTTATTCGCTCTTTGAGTAGCTTCAGCATCCGCTTCATAATACGGACTTTCATGCTGATTTACAAGTATTCCGTCCTCTTTCAAAGCATTGTAACAATTTCCATAAAATTCTCTCGTAAACAAATCTTCTCCAGGCCCAAACGGATCAGTCGAATCAACAATCACAATATCATATTCATTCGTTTTAGAACGGACAAATTTCAAGCCATCTTCATAATAAAGATTCACTCTCGGATCATCTAACTTACAAGCTGTTTTTGGTAAATATTCACGACAAATATCAACAACTTCTTTATCAATCTCAACCATATCAATTCTCTCAATACTATCGTATTTTACAAGCTCTCTAACCGTTCCACCATCACCAGCTCCAATTACCAATATCTTCTTCGCATCATTTTTCACAGCCATCGGAATATGAACAATCATTTCATGATAAATAAACTCATCTTTTTCAGTCAACATCATAAATCCATCTAATGTCAAAAAAATCTTCCAAATTCTTTAGATTCAAAAAAATATCTATTCTTTGAAATTTACTTTTTTTGGTAACCAATTGCTTATCAACTTTTATCGAGAATCTAACATTTTTCGTATGTTCTTCTGTATACCATAACTCCATTTTATCTCTCCTTTCTTAAATTTTTTTCTAAAATTCATACTTTCATTTATTATTATACTCTAATTTTTTTCATCTTACTCAATAAATTTTGTTTTAATTACTCAATAACCACATTAATATTTTCTACTTTCATATCTTCAGTCCCCGTCAAAAGACAACCTTTTTCCTTCGCATACTCGATATAATCAATAATTTCATCAGTTATCTTTTTCTCCCTGGTGCTAAAATCGGTATTCCTGGCGGATAAGCCATAACAAATTCACCACTAATTTGACCTGAACTTTCTGAAATTGGTATCATTTTTTTCTCAGCATAAAACGCCTTTTGTGGTGGCAACACTACAGTTGGTGCAATATACTCATGATCAAACATTCCTTTTGGATCTTTTGTATAAATCCGTTTAATTTCTGCCAATGATGAAATTAATCTCTCAATTTCCATCGCTCTATCTCCTGCCGAAATTATCGCCAAAATATTATCTAAATCTCCAAATTCAATTTGAATATTAAACTCGTCTCTCAAAATATCATAAACTTCTATCCCAGCAAGTCCAACATCCTTCGTATAAATTGACAATTTTGTTGTATCAAAATCAAAAACATCATCGCCATTTATAAGGTCTTTTCCATACGCATAATATCCACCTAATTTATTAATTTCCTCTCTAGCATATTCTGCAAATTCCACTGTCTTTTTAAAAAAATTTCTTTACCATTAATACTCATGTTTTTTCTCGCAGTATCAAGTGAAGTCATCAATAAATATGAAGCACTTGTTGTCTGAGTCAGATTAATCACTTGCCGTACATAATCAGCATTTATTCTTTCTCCACTTAATAAAATCGAACTTTGAGTTAATGAACCACCTGTTTTGTGCATACTTATTGCTGCCATATCTGCTCCAGCTGCCATTGCCGAAATTGGTAAATTATCTCCAAAATAAAAGTGTGCTCCATGTGCTTCATCCACTAAAACCAACATATTATGCTCATGTGCCAATTTTACAATTGATTTTAAATCTGAACAAATACCATAATATGTCGGATTATTTACTAAAATTGCCTTCGCATCAGGATTTTCTTTTATCGCCTTTTCTATATCTTTCGCAGACATTCCTAGCGATATTCCCAATTTTTTGTTAAGACCAGGATTTATATAGACAGGAATTGTTCCGTTAATAACCATCGCATTAATTGCACTTCTATGCACATTTCTAGGAATAATGATCTTATCTCCTGCTTTACAAGTAGACATAATCATAGCCTGAACTGCCCCAGTTGTCCCACTTACCATAAAATATGCTTCCTTAGCTCCAAAAGCATCAGCTGCAATATCCTGTGCCTCTTTTATAACTGATGTAGGATGACATAAATTATCCAAAGGTTTCATTGAATTTACATCCATTTGCATCGCATCTAATCCAATAAAATCACGAAATTGCTTATTTCCACGACCACCTTTATGACCAGGTACATCAAATCTAACAACTCTGTTAGCCAAATGTTTTTTCATCGCATCAAACAAAACCGTTTTTTCTTGTAATTTTTTATCCATCGTTACCTCCTTGGTTAGTAAATATTCATCCCACTATAAATTTCTATCATTTCTTTTCTCAATCTATTTGTTATTTCTAGCCGTGTTTTAGGCGATATTTCATATACATCTTGATTAAACAAATAATTTTGCAATTCAATTTCTTTAATTAACATTTTTGTATGAAAAAAATATTCGATTGATAAACATTCACATCAATCGCATCGTATATTCGTAATTTTGCAGGTTCAATATAATCTTGTATTGACGTAATATTATGATCTGTAAAAAAATTTTTTTCCCAGAAATATCCCTCGTAAATCCTCTTATTCTATAATCAATAGTTATAATATCCGAATCAAAACTATCAATCAAGTAATTCAATGTATTCAATGGCGAAATCTCTCCACAAGTTGCAATATCAATATCCACTCTAAAAGTTGATATTGAATTATCTGGATGATATTCTGGAAAAGTATGCACAGTAATGTGGCTTTTATCCAAATGTGCGTGTACAGTTTCTGTATCTGTCAATTTATTTTTCTCTTCTTCCGATAAACTTTCACTATTGAAAAACGGAATCCCTCTATTACATGATTTATCGATACTATCTGGATTTATTCTCTCTTCTGCTATTAATATGTTCACAGATGCTCCTTGTGGATCGTAATCCTGTTTAGAAATGTTCAAAACTTGAGCTCCTATCATTCCCGCTACATTTGTTAATATTTTTGTTAATCTATCTGAATTATATTGTTCATCTATATAAGCTATATAGTCTTTTTGCTCTCTTTCAGTCTTAGCATAACAAACATCATAAATATTAAAACTTAATGTTTTTTTGTCAAATTATTAAAACCATATAATTTTATACTTTTTTTCCAACTCATTCATCACATCCTTTCTTTCTTGAGAATCTAACCTGCTCTCAATCTTTATTTTTCTTATAAATTCAATTTTTTTATTCCTTCATTAATTTAATTTTTTTCAATTTTATCTGGATTTTTTTAATAATTTATGTTAAAAGTTAAAAAAATCCTTAATTTTAGAAACAATTTTTATAAAATATATCACTTCATATATTTCACTTATATTTTTCTTACAGATTATATCATTTATATTTTTATTTTTTTACAACGAAAAAAATATTCCCAAAATCAACAAAATTTTTGCAAAAAAACTCAAACAAAAAAATGCACTTAACCATTATCCGTTTAAGTACATTTTCTAAAAAAATTATTTTTTTCTTCAATCATTTTTTTAATTCCAATATTTTTATTTCAAGCGTCAATACATAAATATCATTTTTCCAAAACACAAATTTTCAAAATTTTATCATCTGTAATTTTCTTTTTCATTAAAATCTCAAATTTGTCGTCTGTGATTAACAGCTCTCCTGTTTCTAATCCAATCACGTATTTATCACCAATCTCTTCAATATACGTAATCTGACTATCTGATAATTTTATAGAATCATAAAGTTCTTTTTCTAAAAATATTCCAAACTTCAATTTCACCTTCTTTAGTCCCACCTAAATATTTAATTCCGACAATCTTTTGAAAAATGTATGAGTATTTTTCTGTTTTTTTATTTCAAAAAAATTTTTAATTTATCCTCAAAAAAATACTAATTCGATTTTTCTTCATCACCAATTTTTTTGGTATTTTAGAATAACATTTTCACCACTTGTAAAAAGTCTATATCCACCCTTTATTTCATCTGTTATACAATTATTAGAAATTAATTCTTTATTTCGTGTGTCATAAGAAAAATAATATACCGTTGTAAATATAAATTATTCTACCATTCGTAGTAAAATTTATAGCTGTAATATCTTTCCCCAAGTCTAAAAACTTCTTCAACTATTTTCTTTTTGTTTCCATCACATTTATATACTTTTTCCTTCATTATTAGACACAAAAAAACATACTTGATACGAATAACTGATTTTTTTCTTTAATATATTTTTATTATATTGCTTTTTTTGATTTTTTTCTTGTAATTTCTTTTTCAATCTTACCTTTTTTTCCAAAAATATTAATTTATCACCTGTTGTTATAATTCTTCTATTTATCGGCTCTACTCCAAAAATCTTCTATCATAGTTTCATAATTTATATCTTTTTCTAAAGTTAATTTCATTTCTTACCTCATTTTTTTAAATTATGCTAGTTTCTTTCTAGTATAATTATACATCATTTTCAAATAAAATAAAAGAGTTTACAAGAAATTCTTATTTAGCAATTTCCGATAATAAAAATTCCCCAGCTACTGAAACATTTAATGAATTTAATTTTTCCCTTCTAAGTGAATTTTTACAATTTTATCGCAATGTTCTCTCACTTTTTTTCTCATTCCATTTCCTTCACTTCCTAAAACTAGGCATGTTTTTTTCTGGATATTTTTCTTCATAATAGTAAGTTTCTCCATTTGCTTCTGCACCATAAACTGTATAACCGTATTGTTTTAATTTATCTATTGTGTCAGAAATATTTGTTACTTTTACGATATCAACATATTCAATCGCTCCAGTCGAAGATTTCACAACAGTTTCAGTTACTTTTACACTATTTCTATCTTGAATAATTATTCCATCTACACCAAAACATTCAGCACTTCTTATAATCGCACCAAAAATTTCTCGGATCCTGAACTTGATCCAAAATTACAATTCTAGATTTTTTCTTTTGTAAAACCTTTTCCAAGAACTCAACAAAATCAACATAATAATCAAAATCCGATACTAACGCAACAACTCCTTGAGAATTTTCAGTCCGTCTATCTGTATAAAAAAACTTTAATATTTCTTTTTACTCGCCAAATTCAAAAATTTCTTTTTATCGTATCTTTTTTTATCTTTTTGTAAACTTCCAGCTTTTCAATATTTTTTTATCTGATCTCAAAGCCTCTGTAACAGGATTTATTCCAATTATTTTTTTGCATTTTTTTACCTCTTTCTCTATTTTTCACTAATTTTTATAATTTTTTTATCTTATCTTTATTTTAACTCTTTCAAACTTTTATTTTTCTTTTTCAAAAGTGATTTTCTTTACTTTCCTTTAATAGTTTATCATTATTTGGAGGTAAAGTAAAGACAAAAAAAGAACGAGCCCTTCTACTCGTTCCTAAAAATTTCTTATCCTATCTATTTCTCAAAACTACTTCTACAATATCTTTCGCTCTCAATTTATAGTTATTCAACATTGTATCTCCATCAGCACTTTGTCCAAATACATCTTGAATTCCGTGTTTGATAACTTTTGTTGGATGGTTTTCTGATAAGAATTCTGATACAGCACTTCCTAATCCACCGATTACTGAGTGTTCTTCACTTGTTACAATAAATTTACATTCTTTTGCTGCTTTTAATATAGTTTCCTCATCTAATGGCTTAATTGTTGAAACGTTAACTACTCTTGCTTTGATTCCTTGTTCTGCTAATTGTTTTGCAGCTTCAGTTGCTTCGTAAACCATTAATCCTGTTGCTAAGATTGCCACATCATTTCCTTCAGTTAATGTTACAGCTTTTCCAATTTCAAATTTATAGTTGTCATCGAATAATACTGGAATATTCAATCTTCCTAATCTTACATAAACTGGTCCTTCGTATTCAGCTGCTGCAAAAATCATTTTTTCAGTTTCAACTGCATCAGCTGGCGATAAAACTACCATTCCAGGAATTGCTCTCATTAAAGCTAAATCTTCTACTGATTGGTGAGATCCACCATCTTCTCCTAAAGATACTCCTGCGTGAGTAGGACAAATTTTAACATTTAATTTAGGGTATGCAACACTGTTTCTAATTTGGTCATATGCTCTACCTGCTGCAAAAAGTGCAAATGTTGATGCAAAAGGTATTTTACCAGTTGTAGCGAATCCAGCTGCTGTTCCAATTAAATCAGCTTCTGCAATCCCAACATTTATATGTCTTTCTGGAAATTCTTTTTTAAAGTATGCTGTCATTGTTGATTTTGACAAATCTGCTTCTAATACTACTACATTTTCATTTTCTTTTCCTAATTTAGCTAAAAGCTTCTCCATATGCTTGTCTTGTTGATTTTTTTTCCATTCTCAATTCCTCCTATTTTAATTCTTCCATTGCTTGTTTGTATTCATCTTCATTTGGAGCAGCTCCATGGAATCCAGCGTTATTTTCCATAAATGAAACTCCTTTTCCTTTAACAGTGTGAGCCACGATTACAGTTGGTTTTCCTTTTACAGATCTTGCTTTTTCTAATGCAGCAATTATTTCTTCATAGTTATGTCCATCAATTTCGATTACATTCCAGTTAAATGCTTCAAATTTAGCAGCTACTGGTGCAACATTCATTACATCTGTTACATTTCCATCAATTTGTAAATTATTACTATCAACGAAAGCTACTAAATTATCCAATTTGTAATGAGCCGCAGTCATTGCCGCTTCCCAAACTTGACCTTCTTGTAATTCTCCATCTCCTAAAATTGTATAAACTCTGTAATCATTTTTGTAAATTTTAGCACTTAAAGCCATTCCATTAGCAGCTGATAATCCTTGTCCTAATGAACCTGTTGACATTTCAACACCTGGTAATTTTTTCATATCAGGATGTCCTTGCAATGGTGAATGCCATCTTCTAAGAGTAGGAATTAAATCTTTACTCGCATATCCTTTTTCCATCAATACAGCATAAAGAGCTGGTGCAGCATGTCCTTTACTTAAAAACAAATCTATCTCTATTTTCCATTTTAGGATTTTTTGGATCTACATTCATTTCTTTCCAATATAATACTGTTAAAATGTCTGCGATTGATAACGATCCTCCTGGATGTCCAGATTTTGCTCTGTAAATCATTTCAACAATGTCTCTTCTTAAACCTTTTGCTATTGCTTGCAATTCATTAATTTCCATAAAAAACCTCCATAAATTTTTTTAATCTTCTTTCTTTAAATTATAAAAAAACAACGATATTCCGAACAAAATAAATGCTACTATAAGTGTACTTCTAACTCCTAAATCAGTTGCTGTTTTCAATCCTGTCTCAGACTTTTTGACTTCCAAACACAATTACAATCGAAACCGCAACTTGTTGAACTAAAAAAATGATAATTTTAGAAATAATCCTTGTATTCCAAATAAAAAAATCCTTCCAGTCCAACTTTTTTTCTCTGAAATTTCTGCAGAAATCTCACTTAACATAGCTTGTGGAAAAAAATAAACGCCGATCCACTAAGTCCTATTCCACAAATAACAAACATCAAATAAGCCCATTTTTGACAACTCTTTTTGTTATAAAAAAAGCAGTCCAAACGAACCTACCATTAGAAATGCAATATCTAATACCAATATTTTTTTATACGAATATTTTTTTACCCCATTTATTTGTAATTGGGAAAAAAATAATCCCGCAACTCCAAAATAAAATCACCGACACCAAAGTCAATTGTGCTATTGGTCTTCCCATAACTATCGTTAAGTAGTAAGTTAGCACTCCTCTAAGTATGTTAAAACCACTGAAAAAAAGAAAAATCCTCCAAAAATAAAGCAAAAATTTCTTTTTCAAATATATATTTTCAATGAATTTCCAAAAGAAAGTGATCTTTTCTTTTCTTTTTTTGCAGTTAGATCCTTTTCTTTTAAGAAAAATATACATAAATAAATTCCTAAAATTGCTAAAACTGTTAATAAAATTACTGTTTTTTTCTAATTCCAGCCTCAGTATTTCCATTTCCTAATTTTTGCTATTAAGATTCCTGGCAATACCATTGCTATCCCTGTAAAGATTAACCTAAACGTAGATTGAACCGTTGATAAATTTAACCGTTCTTCTTTTTGTATTTGCCAAATCAGGAATTAACGCATTATACGGTGCCGCAACCAGTGTATATGCCGTAAAATATAGTCCTCCAACTATCGATAAATACACAAGCGTCGCAATTTGAGAAGATTTCACTGGATAGAAATACATTATTGTCAACAATCCTAGTGGAATTCCTCCTATCATCATGAAAAATGACCGTTTTCCCAAATTTAGATTTTGAATTATCTGAAAGATAACCAACTACTGGATCTGAAACTGCATCTATCAATCTTGCAAAAAAATAAATGCTATTATCAAATATTGTGGTTTTTAATAACGGTGTTAAACTTTTTTTTCAGTATTTGGTGGCAAATAATACTGCAACCACTGATTATACAGTTGGTCAATTATGAAATACGAAACACCTAATCCATAAAACCAATATGATTTTTTTCGTTAATCTTGAAATGTTTTTTTAGACATTCTTCAACTCCTCTTATTTTTTTGAATAAATTGTTAATAATTAATTTCTCAAATTCAATTTTTTTAATTTAATTTTTAAAATTATTAATTAGAAATGATTTCCCTAACTTCTAAGAAAAAATCAGCCACAATTTTAGTATATTCTTCTTTTGTATTCAGGTTCAGCATAAATTCTTATATGTGCACCCTTTTTCAAACACCTTTAATTGAACATTCGAATTTTGTGCTATTTTTATTATACTCTTCCATTAACATTCCATAAGTTGTTGCTTTATCATTTTTTGTTTGTAATATTAAAGTTGGCACCCTTTTTAACAAATACGATAATCGAAGTTTTTCCAAATGATTACCTACTCTAAAATTAAAAATTCTAGTTATAATACTAACTATAAATTTAGGCACTTTTCTTTTTGCATCTTGTTTAATTCTCTTTTTAACATTCGATATTGGACTATCTAAAAATCAATTTATCAATCTTAAGTCCTTTTTTTCTCAATGAATCAACATGTAATTTCGATACAATTGCCGCTCCCATTGCACCTTGCGAAAATCCATATAACGTAAAATTGTTCAGCCCATACTTGTCTTTCAACATTTCCATCGTATGAAGAATATCTTGAGCAAAATTATACCCTAACTTTTGTTCTCGCTTCATCAGAAGCACCAGAATTTCTAAAAATCTGGTATAAAAAAATATTATAATCTTTATCCAAATTAGCATCCTTTAAAAAGTTGTAAATATTGTAACGAACAAAGTCTATTAACACCTCTACCATGACAAATAATCATAGTTTTATTAGCATTTTTTTCGATTCTATTAACCAACCATACAAATTTAGTTTCCCAGATTTATATGCAACATCTTTATAATTATAACCATAATCTAGTGGATTTACCTTACCTTCTTCAAGATTATATTTTTTTCTCAATTTTTTTACTATCATAAACTTCTTCATGCGTAACTCTCGGATATTTCTCAATCTGATTTATAAAAATATCTTACTGATATATAAGCTATCACGAAGAAAAAAATATCATAAATAAGACATTTATTATTTCTAATACTCCCATTCCGCCTCCTAATTAATTTTTTTATTCTTTTTCCAAAAAAACTAATTTTATAAATATTTTTAATCTTTTAACTATGATTTTTCTTACCACTGGATTCAATCTTTCACTCTCTCCAAAAAAACAATTCCTTCAGTAAAAAAATCCCATTTTTCAACTTCTATTTTTAAATAATTGATTTTTTTTCATTATTTATCTCTTCTTTTTTTATAATCAAAAAAATCTTTTACTTCTAAATTTCCTTTTTCGTTACAAGAAATCCGATCTCCTTTATTTTTCTCAATATCCTTCCAATTCACAAATACTTTTTTTCATTTTCTCACTATTCTTCAACTTTTTCAAATATTCTCTGACCTTTTCGATTAAATCCCAACACTCTAACATATTCAATCTCAAAAATCCAGAAACCTCTTTTTTATATTCAAAACAACATTTAACATCAGTCGCTCTATTCTCTTTCCAGAAAAAAATTTCTAGATTTCATATTTTTTTAAAAAAACTCCTTCAAATCCTTTTGAATTTTTTTCAATTTTGAGAATATCCTAGAATATATTTCTTCTGTCATATCATAAATTTTTAAAATCTCTTCTCTTTCAGAAATCAAAAAAATTTATACTTAAACAATTTAAAAACCTCTTTTTTTCACATCAACCTTTAGCACTTTTATTTTTTTTAAAAATCTCAAAAAGTTTCTATCGGTACAAATTCCTTCAATTTCAATAATTTTTTTCTTCATCATCGTTTTGATAATTTTTCAATTTCAGACCGTATAAATGACGCACTCTGCAAACTTTTTCTCGTGAATCTTCAACTTTATTTTTCATTATATTCAGAAACTTCACGCTTTATAATACAAGGTTTTATTCGCAGTTCAGAATTTTTCATCTCTCTCATGTATTCCAATGCTAAAATGTTATTTGATCTTACAAGATTTCCAAGTCCATATTCTTCCAATGCCTTTTTTTGCGAAGTTCCCATAACTATTTCCCTTGTTTCATATACTCCATCAATTTTTTTCTTATAAGCAATCTCTTCTTGTAACTCTATCACGTTCTCTAATTTCTCAATTTTCATTACTTTCCGCTCCAAAAAAACTTGAATATCTAAATCCAAATATTCTAAAATTCTAGTTGCCATTTTTGAAAAAAATCTCTGCATTTTTGTATAGAATAATAAAGTGGTAATTCCACAACAATATCGACTCCATTTTTTTCAAAAGCGACTTCCGTTTTTTTCCCACTTATTAAAAAAATGAAAACTCCCTCGCTGCACAAAAATCTCCACTCATTACAATAACCAGCAAAGCTTCATTCCCAAATTTTTTTCTCTTATTTTTTTCAATCTGATACAAATGTCCATTGTGAAAAAGGATTATATTCTACAACTATTCCTATTTTCTTCCCAATTTTTTTATACCTCCGTTTATATTATACCACAAAATTTATCAATATGTATTTTTATTTCAAAAAAATAATGTGTAAAAAAATTGCCATCACAAATTTTACGCATTATTTTACAAAAATTATATTCCTACATTTAAACCATATTGCTTAAATATTTCTTCTGTTTTTTGAATTTGCTCTCGAGTAGGTGTCGGAGTATCCTTCAATTTATACTCTTTTCCAACCTTTTCCCACTTAAATTGTCCCATTTGATGAAACGGCAAAATATCAACCCTCTTCACATTTTTAAACTGCGATACAAATTTCGCCCATTCATGCAAATCATCCTCATCATCAGAATACCCTGGAACTAAAACATATCTAACCCAAACAGGCTTATCAATGCTATTCAAATATTTAGCAAATTCCAACGTATGCTCTAATCTTACCGACGTCAAAGTCTTATATTTAGCAGGATTTATATGTTTTATATCAAGTAAGACTAAATCAGTATACTCTAAAACTTCTTTCGCTTTCTCATTAAAAATGTATCCCGATGTATCAAGTGCCGTATGAATCCCATTTTCTCTACATAATTTGAATACCTCTTTCACAAAATCAGGCTGAATCAATGGCTCTCCACCAGAAATAGTCACTCCTCCTGTCTTTATAAATCCTTTTACTTTCAATATTTCATGCATAACCTCTTCAGGTTCCATCATAAATTTTCTATCACTTATATCCCATGTATCCACATTATGACAATACAAACATCTAAGTGGACATCCTTGTAAAAACAGCACAAATCTTATTCCCGGTCCATCTTTCGTTCCAAAAGATTCAAAAGAATGTATGTAACCTTTTATTCCCATGATAAAACCTCTTTTCTTCTATTATTTCTCTTTTAAGAAAATAATGCCGCATAACTCATATTTATGAAACTATGCGACATTTTTTTCATATTTTACAACATAACAATCTTACACATATACTACTTTTTTTTATTACATTTTGTTTGAAATTGTTCTGTTAATAACATCTAATTGTTGTTCTCTTGTCAATTTAACAAAGTTTACTGCATATCCAGAAACTCTTATTGTTAATTGAGGGTAGTTTTCAGGATGTTCCATAGCATCTTCTAACAATTCTCTACCGAATACGTTTACATTCAAGTGGTGTCCTGTTTGATTGAAGTATCCATCCATTAATCCTACTAAGTTAGCTTTTTTTCTCTTCAATATTTTTTTACCCTAAAGTTTCAGGTGTTATAGCGAAATGTATAAGAAATTCCATCATTTGCGTGTTCAAATGGTAATTTAGCTACTGATGCTAATGAAGCTACTGCTCCTCTTGTATCTCTTCCGTGCATAGGGTTTGCTCCTGGTCCAAATGGTGCTCCAGCTTTTCTTCCATCAGGTGTATTTCCTGTTTTCTTACCATATACTACGTTTGAAGTAATTGTCAATACTGATTGAGTTGGTATTGCATTTCTATACATTTTGTGGCTTCTAATTTTATCCATGAAGATTCTTACGATATCTACTGCAAATTGGTCAGTTCTATCATCGTTGTTTCCAAATGGAACATATTCTCCTTCTTGGATATAATCAACTGCATCTCCATCTTCATCTCTAACAACTTTTACTTTACCATATTTAATAGATGCTAATGAATCTGCAACAATTGAAATTCCTGCAATTCCAAATGCTTCTGTTCTTCTAATGTCAACATCATGTAAAGCCATTTCTAAAGCTTCATAAGAATATTTATCATGCATGTAGTGAATAATATTTAATGCTTTAACATAAGTTTCTGCTAACCAGTCTAACATTTTATCATATTTAGCCCAAACTTCATCGAAGTCTAAGTATTCTGATGTAATTGGTTCTAACATTCCTTCTGGTAATACATATTCTTTGTATCTTTCATCTTTTCCACCATTAATTGCATATAACAATGCTTTTGGTAAGTTAACTCTTGCTCCAAAGAATTGCATTTGATGTCCAATAGTCATTGGAGATACACAACATGCGATTCCATAGTTGTCTCCAAATTGAGGTCTCATGATATCATCGTTTTCATATTGAACTGATGAAGTATCAATTGAAACTTTTGCACAGAATTTTTTCCATGCTTCTGGTAAGTTTTCACTCCATAATACAGTTAAGTTTGGTTCAGGTGATGTTCCCATGTTGTATAATGTATGTAAAATTCTGAAACTATTTTTAGTTACTAATGATCTTCCATCTAATCCAATTCCACCGATTGATTCTGTTACCCAAACTGGATCTCCAGAGAATAATGCATCATATTCAGGTGTTCTCAAGAATCTAATAATTCTTAATTTCATTACGAAATGATCCATTAATTCTTGTGCTTCTTTTTCAGTTAAAGTTCCTTCTTTTAAGTCTCTTTCAATATAAATATCTAAGAAAGTAGAAGTTCTTCCGATACTCATTGCAGCTCCATTTTGATCTTTTAGTTGCTGCTAAGTAAGCAAAATACAACCATTGAATAGCTTCTTGTGCGTTAGATGCTGGTTTTGAAATATCAAATTCCATATGATGCTGCCATTCTTTTTAATGCTTTTAATGCTTTTAATTTGTTCAAAGATTTCTTCTCTAACTCTAATTAATTCTTCTGTCATTTCACTTGAATCACGTTTTTTTGAATTCAGCTTGTCTTTCTTCGATTAATTTGTCAACTCCGTATAAAAGCAACTCTTCTGTAATCTCCGATAATTCTTCCTCTTCCATACGCATCAGGCAATCCAGTGATTATTCCTGTATGTCTAGCTTTTTGATTTCATCAGTATAAGCTGAGAACACTCCATCATTATGAGTTTTTCTATATTTAGTATAAATTTCTTCAGTTTCAGGATCTAATTTGTATCCAAAAAGCTTCCAAACTATTTTTTTAACCATTCTTAATCCACCATTAGGGAAGATTGCTCTTTTTAAAGGTGCATCAGTTTGTAAACCAACTATTTTTTTCCAAATCTTTATCAATGTATCCTGGTCCGTAAGCATCAATTTGAGAAGGAATTTTTAGTTTCTGTATCATAAATTCCTTTTTCTCTTTCAACTTTGAATTTTTTTCAGATAAATTTTTTTCCATAAAGCAGTTGTTGCTTCTGTTGGACCTTCTAAGAAAGATTCATCTCCTGTATATTCAGTGTAATTTAATCTAATGAAGTCCGTAACATCATTTACCTTATTCCAATTTCCTTCTTTAAAAACCTCTCCATGCTTCCATTATTTTCTAGCACTTCCTTTCTTATTTTTTTAAACAAATATTTTTTTAATTATAATTATGTGAATTATCTTTTGTAATTTTTAATCTGTAAATTGATATCTCCACGATATAGAATTTTTGAAAATTTTTATTTTTTTCCAAATATTCTAATGTAATTAATAAATTCAATTGAATTAATTCCAATATTATCCTTTATTACAAAGATATTATACCCCTATATTTTCTGAAAAAGCAAACATTTTTTTTGACATTTTTTTCAAGTTCTTTTTTTAACAAAAAAACTATTATATACCAAAAAAACCTTTTTTTTAACATAAGTTTTATATTTTTTTATATGTTTTTTTCTGCAATTTCGATAACTTTATCCACTCTTTTTGTATATCTTGGATTATCAGAAAGATATTCAGTCGTCATCCAAGTTTTTACGATTTCTTGGGCAATTGCTGAACCTATTATTTTTCCTCCTAAACAAAGTACATTCGTATTCGAATGTGAACGAGCCAATCCAGCACAGAACGGATCTTGACAAACTGCCGCATAAACACCATAAATTTTATTCGCAATCAATGCACTTCCATATCCAACTCCATCAATAAAAATTCCTCTATCAACTTCACCTTTACTAACTGCAAGTGACGCAGGATAGATAAAATCAGGTAAATCGCACCCTTCTTCACTAAAAGGTCCAAAATCAACAATTTCATGCCCTTCTTTTTCCAACATTTCTTTTATTTCTTTTTTCAAGGCAAACCCAGCATGATCTCCAGCCATTGCTATTTTCATAACACCATCTCCTCATTATTTCACTTCAAAAATAATCTATCTTTTTCATCTAATTATACAATTTTAATTCCTTCATTTCAACATAATTTAACAATTTTTTTCATTAGTGAATTTTTTTCAATTGAAATACAATTAGTTCTATATTTTTTTACAGAAAAAAATCAACTTTCTCTAAAAATTCTTCACTAAACTAAATTTCCATTCTCTCCTCATTTTTAAGACCATTTTCCATAAAAACTTTTTCAAACTTAATTTTATTTTTCAAAAGTAAAATTTTCTATCTTTTGAAGATCATCTTGATTATTGTTAGAATCGAAAAAGTACACTCCAATCGGATCATAACCCAAATTTTTTTAACCTTTCTAAATTTTCAAGAGAAGAATTTTTCATTTGTTAAGATGGTAACGACTCTCTCTTTCAAAAACTTCTCCAATTGAAAAAAATGATGAATTTCATTATCATATAAAAATTTCAAGCCTACCATCAGAATCAATATTTTTTTAGCAATTCCTGAAATCGTCTTTTTCATCTATTTTTCAATGTAATCTGTTTATCTTTCAAATAATTTAATTCATTGATTTCACTCAATATTTCATTCCAAGAACCATTTTTCCAATTTTTTTACTAATTCAGAAAATTCTGTCACTATCGACAAAATAATTTCGTCAATATCATATGTTTTTTTGTGTAACAGAATTTAGCGAAATCGCTACATTTTTTTACTTCATTTGGCAAAATATTATTAATATTTATCCCAATTCCAACAAAAATATTTGTCATCTGCCTTTTCCAAAAGAATCCCAGTCAATTTTTCTGTCATTCAAATAAATATCATTCGTCCACTTAAACTTGTAATCTAACGGCTCTATTTTTTTCAATCCATTAATTACTGCAACCCCAGCAACTAACGGTAATTTCAAATATTCATTAACATCAAAAATTTTCTTTTGGATTAATATAAAAAAAGTAAAAAGTGCCATCCCTTCACTCGAAAAACCAAACATTTCCCCTTCTAGCTTTTTGCATGTGTTTGATTTTTAGCAGAAATAATGTCATATTCTTCATATGATTTGTGATTTTTTTCAAATATTTATTTGTCGAATCTAGTTCGTTAAATTTATATAATTTTCATATTGTCTCCTTTATTTTTTTCAATCTTCATATAATTTATTGTTTACGTAAAATTATGGATGTTCTAAAAATAAGAGAAAAAAATAATCGCTACTTTTTTTATAACAATGATCATCCAAAAATTTTTTTATGAACAATATAAACACTTTTAAATTATTTACCTATGCCTACCTTTTCTACTTCATCCAAAATGTATTCTTCTATAAAAAAATTAGAAATATAAGAAGAAAAATCCTTTTTATTTTTTTGATATTTTTTTTAATTTTTGTTTTTGCTTCTTTTTAGAAGAACATATTGATAAAAATCCTAAATTTTTATCAAGTTTATTATTTATGTAATGAAAATGACCTACTAAATATATTTTTTTTGCGAATCATTTTTTTATTTCTTGGAATAAATTATTATTATTTTTTTACTTCACTATAATAAGTTGTTTCAAATCCGCCTTCCCAACCTAAATTTTTTTATCAAGTTTACATTTCTCTATACAAAAACCATCTAAATGCGAACTAAATCCTTTTATTTTTTTTGATATTCAATTAATGATTTTTAAAAGCTTCTTTTTTTGTGTAATAAACTCCTAATATTCTACCTTCCTCATCCCACTTGTATTTATCACATAAATCTCCATAATCATATTGATGTGACAAAACCCATATATTCATACACTTTACCTCATTTTCATGTTTATTTTATAGCTTTCGATTTAAATCCTTTTTGTATAATAGCTCTTTCCAATAGTCAGTGTTTTTTTATTTTAAATCCTTCTGGAAAAATCTTTGAAACCTTTCATTTTTTTATACTTTTTCCTTCTCAATATCTGCTTTTTCTCTTGTTGAAAAAAATCCTATTAACTTCCCATCGTTATTTCTTTCTGTTTCATGATATAGCATATATACTTTTTTTTATTTTACTGAGTTCCATGTTTTATACCTCCTCTTGTAATAGCTTTCAAAAATTTTCTTCTTTTTCCTAAAAAAACTTGAAATTAAATATTTCTATAACTCTATTTTAAATTAATCCCAGTAATGGCTTAAATATATTATTCATTTCACAAATTCTTCATAAGTAATATCTGCCTTGTCATTAAAGATAATGTATATACCCTTTTTCAAGTAACTCACTACCTTTGCTTTCCCTTTGAGTCTTTCCAAAAAGCTCTTCCTTTTGGTACTTTTATCAGCTTATTATAACTTTCTTCATTGAAAGTACATCACTGGAGATAGTATAAATAATACATCTTTAAGTTTTCCTATCTTTAGCCCTTTTTTTCCTTTAATTTTAAAAATTTCTGATTTATAGCTTTCTTTATAAGCAATTGAGTAACTTGAAGAAACAAAAAAATATCAGCAACATAAGGATCAAAAAAATATTTATCACTTTTGGAAGGTCTTCATATATTATTTTCTTATAGTCTATCAACTTATATGTTATCTTAAATTCATAACGTAACTCATCCCAACATCCCGATACATATTTAAGTCCTCTCACATCATATGAACCTTCTATTGAAACACCTTTTAGTTTTAATATTTTTTTAGCATCATAAAAACATACCAGTTCTGTCCCAAAGTCAGGTATTTCTGGAATTTTCACTATCTTTCAATCCTAAAGGGGCTTCCCAGTTTTGACAGTCCTTCCATAACTTTCTCATGTCTTTCTTCCATTGATTCATTTACGTCTACTTTTTCTGTATAAGTGAATTGTTCTTTCTACTTCCTTCATTTCTTTTATTTTCCTTTCGTAGAATTTATAAAATCAAGATAATGAGGGTGCCATCTTAATTTATATTTTTAGATTTTGAAATTTGCACAAAATTCTGGACACTCTCTCTTCTAAAAATTTTTCTTTAAAGTTTTCAAACATTTCCTGAACTTCGTTATCATTATAAATATCTTCATAAGCATTAACAATAATTTCAAGTTCTTTTCAAAAAATCTTTTTAGAAATTATTTCTATATTTTCTTTTTCTCTTTTATCTTTTTGAATTAACCTTTCTGCTTCTTTTTTTGTTATAAAATCACTGATATACTTATCAGAACTTTTTCTATCTCCATAAAATATTCCACGTTCTCCAACTAACAATTTTCCATTAGACCCCATACCTCTACAGTAATATTCAATATTTATACTCAATTTATCTATAGTTAACTTATAAATTTTCATTATATCCATCATCAATAAAATAATTTTTTTTAGATTTTATTCCAAATGTGGATTAGATAAAAACTCTTTTTAATACATCTTTCCTAATAAATATGATAGAAATCTCTTTAGTATATTTATATCTGAATATCCTATATTTTTTTTTATGAAAATTTATAGCTCTGATATTGTATTGATTTTTCTTTTTTTGACATAATTAATTAAAAAAATTTCTTAATCTGTCTCTTTTCAAATATACTATTTAAATCCATATTTATTTTATATTTTTTTCGATTCATCTATATGATTGACATAATTTAAAAAAATTCCTGCTCTAAAAAGCTATCATATCAGAATATTCATTCATATGTTGCAAGTGATACATTAAAAAGATAACATAACATCTCTTCATAAGTATAATATACCCTTTTCTATATCTTCTATTTCATTTTCATATTCAGAAAATATACAATGCTGTCTCATCTTCATCATTCACCCGATATTTATACCTAATCCTTGATATTCTCCACTTCTACTTTTTTTCATTATTAAAATATATATCTGACATTATATATGGAAAAATTACCTATTTCATTAATTACATGTTACTAATAAAATCATATTTATTCATTTTTAAATTTTCAAAAAAATTTTTCTTTTTATTTTTTTAAACTCACTTTATTTCCCACCTTTACTTAAAGCTTCATTTATAAGCAGATTTCATTTTTCTGTTCAGATTATTAAATATTTCTATAACTATATTTTTAACAGACAGATTTCTTTTTAGCCATAACAAAAACCTCCAAATATTATATAATTATTTTACCGTATATTATTTAAAGATTTCACAAAATTTTGGACCACTCTTGCTACTTTTTTTATTTAGCGTTTCTTTTTTTAGTATAATCTATTACATCATCTATTTCTCCACTTTTATTATAATATGTAGCTTTTCAACATCTTTCCATTTAAGTCATAGTCATATTCCGTTCTTGCACCACTACTATCATGTTGAATATATTTTTTTACTTTTTCCATTTTTTTATGATAATAATATTCAGAATTAGATTTTTCCATCTGGACTATGAGCAACTTCCTTTTCCTCCTATAATTTTACGATTTTTAATTTCATAATCTTTATACTGTTTCCCACTAGATGTATATGAGATAATTCTTCCATTTCCGTTTTTTTAAACTTTCTGAGAAGATTTTTTTCTCCTGTATTATAATCGTAAATTTCATAACTATTTACATATTTTTTTCAAACCCATCAGAAAAATTTGATAAATCTATCTGTACATTTCTTAACATTGACTTTCTATATATTTTACCATTATTGTAATACTCTACAAGTTCTCCTGTTGGTTTACCATTTTTATAATTTAATCTCATTGAGTAACCAGATCCCTGAACTGAAGCATCCATATAAACTTCTCCATTTAACCCTAAATAATTATATTTTCCCAGAAAAAAAGAAGTTCATTATTGAATGCAAATTTTACTTCAAGCTCTACCATTCTTAATTTCTAATGATATTATAGCATTGTCAAAAATAATGATGATCATTCTGTTTCCAAAAAGAAGGATCTATTAATTATTTCTAAATGGACCTCCTGTTACAACTTTTGCATTCTGTTATTCCTTCTTTTATTTTCATATTTGTTTTTCCAGTATACAGATCAATGTATTTATTGTTTTCTTCATTAAATGTAAAATCAGTCAAAAAAATTACAATCATAATTTTTTTCTTTACTTCCCCAAAAGTTAAAAAAATTTAATAACATAGATAATAAAAATTAAAAAAATTTTTTTATTCATTATTTTATCCTCACTTTTTTTTATTGGTAATTTATATTAGTTTACACAAAATTTTTGGACTATCTCTTATTTTACTTATATTTTTTTCAAACTTATTTTCATCTTCATAATATCTACTTGTACTTTTTCTTTTTATCATTTTTGACATTAAGAAGATAATAAATTCTTTTTATCCTTATCATGCCAACAAATTTTTTTAACAGTTGCTTTTTTTATCAGGATATTTAATTAATTTAACTTTGTCACCTATATTAAATCGTGGACATTTTATTATTTCATAAAATTCCTTTTCTTATTCTAATTACTTCTTGATTTTTACTTCCAAGCATTTTTATACCTACATAATCTATTTCTTCAGTTTTACATTCTAATATTGTTCCCCATAAAATTGACATTGGATAATCAAAATTTTTATTAAAATTTTCATATTTAAAAATATCATCAGAATGTATAATCTTGTCTGGAGAGGGAGAGTTATTTTTTTAATACTCCACATGTTCCTATATAACTTTTTATTCATTATTGACCTTCCTCATTGTATATTTATAAGCAACTTTCACTTTTTCTGTTCAGATTATTAAATATTTCTATAACTATATTTTAACAGAAAAAAATTTCTTTTTAACCATAATAAAAAAACCTCCAAATATTATATAGTTATTTTACCATATATTATTTAGAGGTTTACACAAAAAAATTTTTACACACCCAATCTATAAAAATATAATTGTAGTTATTATTAAAACAACAATAATATAATAATAACTCCATCCAATTTTTTTAATCGTTTTTTTCTTAAATAATAAATAATTTTTTTCTTATAAAATATATTTCAATTAATAGTAAGAAAAAAATAGATAAAATTAAATAATTTTTTTATTTTTAGTAACGAGATAATCTACTCGAAAAAAATTTCTGAAATATTATATAAAAATAAATAGGCAAACTACACTTTTAATGCCGTTTTTATCATCCTTTGTCATTTTTATTTACCACTTTTTCCATAAATTTTTTTGAGAGTATACACAAAATTATGGACACTCTCTAAATTAACAAATAAACCTACACTAAATTCAATACTTTACTTTTTTTATTTACACAAAAATTTTTTTACACCAAAAAAATCTACATACTCTCATGAAAATGTACATATTCATACAGTTATGGAATGTACTCTTAATTTTTCTTAGTCATTAATAGGTTCAAAATCTGGTCTTCGTATATAATGAATAACCGATGGTAGTTCATCCGAAAAAAATTTCTATTATTTTTTTTCATAAAGTTCCTTATAGTTTCCTGAAATTCCTCTATCTGAGCCAAAAATATTTTATTTTTTTCTTGTTATAATAGCAATAATTTCTTTAGGTACAGTTGTAAACTTTCTTTTTGATGTAGGATATTTTTTTCTTCATTAATTTTTTTCAACAATTTCTTCAATTGCATTTATTTTATTTCTGTCCATTTCTCTAAATATTTTTTTATTTTGAGGTCATTAGTTTTTTTCATCTATATAATACAACCTTAAAGTCAATAATTCTCTTCCGAGACTTACTTTTTCCATACAAAAAAATATATCTTGTTTTTTTATAAACAGCAGGTATGTAATGATCTAAAAAAATAATCAACTAGACTTTCTTCACTCATAAATTGTTCATATCTTTCTATAGGATTTAATTTTCCACTTACATCTGACAATAAATCTTGTCTAGAATAATAAAACAAGTTTCCACTAAAGTATAGGGTCATTTTTGACGCCATTCCGTCATTTGGTGATTCAAATAATATTTCAAAGTCACTACCTAAAGGCATATCTCCATCATAAATAGTAGGAACCTGTTCTTTTTGAATACACAACTAGACTTAAAAAGCAATAAAAAAATTAAAAAAATTTTTTTTTGAAAAACATTCTATCTACCTCTTTCCATTTCTTCTCTTATTTTTTTCATTTTTCAATTCCTGTTGTTGTTCTTCTTCTTTGGTTAAATTATTAAACATAACACTAAGATAAGTTGCTCTAAAATCTAAATTATGATCCTGTCGTATCATATTTTTCTGTTATATCGTCTTTCTCTTGAAAAATCTCCTGTTAATCCAAATTTTTGTTTCTGTAGTAGATTTTTTTCTTTAAAAACCTGTACCAACAGTTCTATATTCTTCTATATCTCCAAATACAGCCATTTCGTCTTCTCCATCTTCAATGTTACTTATTTTTTTATTCCATCTTTACTAAGCCAAGTATCTGTATAATCACGACCTTTAAATCTAATATAACTTGTTGAAACTTTATAATTATTCAAAATTGGGGCTGTTGTTGTGTTATTTCCACACCTTGCTTTAAACCTCTATTTATAAGCAACTTTCACTTTTTCTGTTCAGATTATTAAATATTTCTATAACTATATCTTAACAAATAGAAAACTAGTTTTCTATTTATTTGTCCAAGATTTTGGGTATACTCCAGTATTATCTCCAAGCACAACGTTACTTCCAATTGAATTTACATCGCCTAATATTACAGCGTTCTCTCCAAGCATTAGGTTACTTGCTGAATTTTCTTCAGCATGTGAATTTTTGTAGCTGCTTTTTGATGACATGAAACCTTTGCTTGTGCTTTTTGATTCGTTTTCGTAGCTGTTTACGACTGATTCAGCGTTCACATTTCCTGTGATTGCTAGCCCTGTCGTGTCTTGAGCAATGAATGACAAACCTTTTAAATTCATATCGCCGATTGTTCCAGAGGCTGAATTTACTGAGATTCCCATCTTTTAATTTTTTAAAAAAGTTATTTATAAAAATTTAATCTCTTGAATAAAAACCTCTGGATAATATTCCTCTTCAATCAATACTTCTAATATGATATTCGAAAAAATATATTTATGTGAATTCCAATCATCAGAACTATCAATGCCTAAATTGTCATAATCAGAATATTTTGCAAAATTTTTGAATTTTTGAGTTTCAACAAAATAAAAATTTTTCTTTATTTTGTGCTATATCAAAAATCTTCTGTATTTGCGTATTTTTTTATGTATATATTGAAAATTGTTTATTTTATCTTTATCATATTTGATAATAAAAATAATATTTTTTTATCAACTTCTATTTTTATTTTTTTAAATTTTCAATATCTTCTATATGGCAACAAGTAATATTTCTTTTTAATTCTAAAACAGAATTTATTTTTTTCTGTAATTTTTCTCATTTGTTAATTCCATAGTATGTTCTTTCTTTATTTTTAAATCTTTTTTTCGCTTATACAAATCTAAAAGTACTTTTTTTCAAATTATTTTCCATTTCTTTTTGAATAACATTTGTTTTTTTCCTATTAATGGCTTTGTATTTTTTTCTCAAAACTATTTCATATTTACTGCTCGAGTCTATAAAAAAACTAGAATATCTGAATTTTTTTATAATTTTTTTAAATACCAACCAATATAAATTGGATTTTTTTAAATTTATAAATTAAAGATATTTTTTTCAATTTCTTTAATATTTATTAAATTATCTAACGACATAAATAAATCCATTTTTTTCTAATTCCTAAAAATATCATTTTTTTACAAAATGAAAAAAACTACTTTTTCAGTAAGATATTCTATATTTTCTTTAATATCAATAAAATTAAAAAAATCACATCCAAATTATCATTATTTTCTTTCAAATATATTTGAGAAACATTTCCTTTATACTCAAAAAGAATAAAATGGTACTAATTCCTCGCCAGTTTCATATTCAATCCATTCAAACGCTTCTCCTTTTTTTATAAGTCGTCCCATAAATCACCTCTAAAACCTAATTTCAATATGTTTACTTTTACTTACCCAGATATCGATAGTTGGAGTTTTTTTAAACTGCTAGAACTACTTCTAACTGCAATTTTTATTTCTTTACCATTTATCTTTATTTTTTTCCTGAAAAATCCTTCTGCTATGTTCGATTTAAAAAAATTTTTATATTAGTTGGTTTCAATCTATTGAATATTTTTGCAACTTCATAATCTTTAAATTTCGAATGATAATTATTTGTTCCTTTTGCCTTGTAGCATTAAATTTTTCTTTTATTGTTGATTGGTCTGTATTTGGTAATTTTATTTCAGAATCATCATTATTTTTTTGATTATTATTGCTAGAAGAATTTTGTTGATGATTTTTAGAGTTATTGTTACTTTGAGTAAAGTATCGAATTCCTTCATTTACCATTTCTATTAATTGTACAAAATTCTTTACTCCGTTTTGAACTTTTTTCTTCAACCAATAGAAAAATGCTTTCGCTTCTTCTGAAGTTGCAGCTTTATATACAGCGATACCAACAACAACTATTGTTGTTCCGACTAAAAGAGCCTGTCCAACTCCCGGTATTGAAAAAGCAGGAATTGCAACAGCAGCCGCTACATTCCCAACAACCTTTCCGTCATTCTCAGAATAATCAACACCATCCCCAGTCCCTATAAACTCTCTATCTCCTTCTTTTTCTTTATACTGCTCTCTAAAATAATCATTTGTTGGTTTTCCTAAACTCTCGAGTCCATACTCTCCTTGGGCTTTTTCTTCTTCTTTAGTCTCTTTCTGTCTTCCTGCTACAGAGTCCATTAAATGTGTTACTTCTTCATTTCCACACCTTGCTTTTAAACCTCTATTTATAAACAGATTCCACTTTTTTTCTGTTCAGACTATTAAATATTTCTATAACTATATTTTAACAGAAAAAAATTTCTTTTTAGATATAACAAAAACCTCCAAATATTATATAGTTATTTTACCATATATTATTTAGAGGTTTACACAAAAATTTTTACACACCCCAACCACAGCTTTAACTAATATTTCTAACATTTTATTCGGATTTTCATAACTCCATTTAAGTATTTTATAGGATCATTAAAAAAATGAAAAAAATAATCTATAAAATATAATTGTAGTTATTATTAAAAACAACAATAATATAATAATAACTCCATCCGATTTTTTTAATCGTTTTTCTTAAATAATAAATAATTTTTTTCTTATAAAAATATATTTCAATTAATAGTAAGAAAAAAATAGATAAAATTAAATAATTTTTTTATTTTTTTAGTAACGAGATAATCTACTCGAAAAATTTCTGAAATATTATATAAAATAAATAGGCAAACTACACTTTTAATGCCATTTTTATCATCCTTTGTCATTTTTTTATTTACCACTTTTCCATAAATTTTTTTGAGAGTATACACAAAATTATGTACACTCTCTAATATTTAATTTCCGATCTATTCAATAATTTTTTGGAGGAAGAATTAAATCAAAATCTATATATTTATCAACTTTAAAATTTTTAAAATAAATATTGTTCTTATCTTTCGAATAATATTTATTAATTATTTCAAAACTGTCTAAATCTACTTCTGGTATTTTTTTATACATGTAATAAATATTTTTTTCATCTGTATAATAATAATATTTAATTTTCTTAAATTTTTTTACTATTTTCTACATTTATAAAATGAACTCCTGCAAAATCTTCATATAAAATTGTATTCTCATCAAAAAGAAAAAAATAATTATCTATTTTTTTATTAATTTAATGTTACTATTTATTTTTTTATTTTTTTAAATTTTTCAATAAAAAGTATCATTAAAAAAATTCTTCTCAGATACAAATAACCGTTATTTCTAAAAAAAGTATCTGTTATAAATTTCTAAGTTTTTAATAGATCCATTTAAAAAAGTATTTTCTTCATAATATATACTATTTTTTTATCTTTTGAATATCCATAAGATAAAAATTTCAAAACTATTTAAATCTACATCTTTTTATTTTTTTCCCATGATAATAAACATTATTTTTATCTCTTGAAAAAAATTTTCATCTAATATTTTAAAAACTATTTTTTTATCCACATTTTCAATAATATTATTCACATAATATATATTATTTTTATCAGAGATATAATTTTTTTCCTAGTATCTTCATAGTTGGAATATCAATTTTTACTTCTCTCAATGTATTAAAAATCAATTTCTAGGATTCTGGCTTTTTCTTCGAAAAAAAGAACATAAATTTTATCATTAATAAGAAAAAAATTTCCCCTAAAAAAATTTAAAAATTTTTTTATGTTTTCTAAAAATTTTTTTCTCCTTCAAAAATATAAACTATTCTTATCTTTTGAAAAAACCATAAGGTAAAATTTCAAAAACTATTTAAATCTACATCTTTTATTTTTTTTCTCCACAATAATAGACATTATTTTTTTGAAAAAAATATTCTTTTACTATTTTTAATTGAATATCATCTATTTCAAAAAAATTTCTTCTAAATCTTTATCACCAATTATTAATTTATTTATATCTGAAATATCAACTAATAAAAACTTTTTAGTTCCATAATAGTTATAAGAATCTTTTAAATAATAATCATTTATTTTATTAAATATATTTTTTTGAGGTCTAAAATCTTTATCATTAGCGTAAAGTATATTTAAAATTGTAAAAAAATCAAGTATTTTATCGTTAGAGTTTTTAAAAAATATTTTTTTAATCATTTTTCTTCTCTCCATTTTTTTCATTATTTCTTCATAAAATTTGTGTTCTTCCTCCTTTTTTTCTAATATTCTCAACATTGTTGTAAACGAATGTTCCACCTTGTGCTTTTTGATTCATTTTTCATAACTGTTTACTGCCGACTCTACTTTTTATATTTTCTGTTACTGTAAGTCCTGTCGTATCTTTTTGCGATAAATGATGAACCTTTTAAGTTCATTTTTTTCATTAATTATTTTATCAAATTTTTTTGATTTTTTTCTAGTAATAAGTGAAAAAATTACATATGATTTTATATGATAATATCAAAATTTTTAATTTTTTTAATACAGAACTTCCTTTCAGATATGCTCTATATCCTTCAAAAAAGCTGTCAGATTTAACGAAAAAAATAGATTTTTTTGGTAATAAATCGGTAAAAAGAATGCGTCTATGAGCTTTATTTTGCCAAATTTTTGATTATTGATATAATTCTTTTTAAGAATAAAGGGAACTTTTTATAATAAAAAATATTAAAAAAACTACATTTTGGGAATTAAAGACTACAAGATTCATATGATGTAGTTTTTATTTATTTTAATTTTAAATTTTATTTTTTTATACAGAGGGGCTTTTTTTATATACCATTTTTATATATTACTCTTTTTAATATACCTTTTTAGATGATCGAAAAACACTTGTAAATAATGGTTTTGAATATATTAAAAAAACAAGAAAAATCAGTAATTAAAAACAAGCACTTGTTGGGAATTATAATATTGATTAAATATCGTAAAAAAATATAATGATATTTAATATATCTATTCTTTTTAAAAAGTTTCCTCCCTTGGAAAGTACTATAAAGTATGGCTTAAAGTATATTTTAAAAATAACAAAAAGTCTGTATTAAATAACAAAAAATCGTGTGATATTTAATGTGTTTGTTTTTTAAAAAAATATTATAAAAGACTTTTATGTCTTTTATAATATTTTTATATCTTTTAGGTGTCCGCAACAACGCATAAATAAAGGATTTGATTATATGATAAGGGGACTTTTTATGAATGAAATTGTAAAAATATCATAATAATTTTTAATTCTGTAGCACTAAAAAAATTTTTAGCGGAGTTGAAATTAATTTATTAATGGATATTTGTAGCAAGTTAAAAAAATAAAGATATAAATGAGATTAAATTAGAATTTTCTGATTTGCGAAAAAAATGGTAAACTTTGGACACAAGGGGAATTAAGGTTTATTCAAAATCTTGAACAATTGTATAAAAAAATTATTGAATTTAAGCATTAGAATAGAAACAGATGATAGAATTATTAATTTTGTTTTATTTACGAAATATGAAATTTTAAAAAAAGAAAAAAAGTAATTGTGATAAAAATTAACGAAGAGTTTAAATTTTTACTAAATAATCTTATTAACAGTTTTACTCGATTTGAATTAAATGAATTTATTTCTTTAAAATCCAATTATAGCAAAAGAAATTTATCGTAGATTGAAACAATTTAAAAATACTGGAATATGGAAAGTGAAGATAGATACATTTAGGGAATTATTGAACATTCCTCCAAAAATATAGGATGTCAGAAATTGATAAAAAAAGTTCTTAAAATTGCTACTGAAGAATTAAGTGAATTTTTTTGAGGATTTCAAAATTCTTAAAGTTAAAAAGGGAAAAAATAGATTTATTAGAGTTTAGATTCACTTCAGAAAAATTTGAAAAAAAGGAATCGATAATTTTGGAAGAAACTAAAAAACAGAAGTCAAACCACAAAAATACAAAAATCATAGAAAATATTCCTAAAAATAGAAGAAAAAGAGAAAAACTTTAAGTGAACAAATCAAAGAAGAACTTGAAGCGGAACAAGAGGCTTTTAAATAGAAGTACCACCTTATTAGGAGCATATATTGCTGGATTAAAAGATATAACAAATAACTCAATTATAATCGATTCTAAAAAGACGTATAAACTTGAGAAAAGAGAAAAATTGAAAAAAATTGGAACAATTTTTCTAATTTGGCTGATGACGAAATTGATGAGAGTTTGGAAAAAAAGTGATACAGAAGGTATTGGAGATGGAGATTAGTAGTATTTTTTTGTGTTTGAGGGAATTAAAAAAATAGGATGATAAAACTACCATCCTGTACCATATATTATATTTTTTTAGTTTACACAAAATTCTGGACCCTCTCGAAAAAAATACAAAAAAATTTCTATATTTTTTTGCAAGAAAGAAATAGTTAAATTTCATCAAATTTGTTATATTTTTTTGTAATATAAATTATATCATCCGTCATGATGGACGATATAATTTATAGATTCTATAATTTTTCTGCTATTTTATTCAACTGCTTTTCTTTTTTTCTAATTAATTAAAGTAAAGTATGTTGTAATTTTCATACCTTTACTTAAACCTCTATTTAAAAACAACTTTCACTTCTTTTCCCATAAAAATGCAACCCTCAATCTTCAAAAATATTCTTTATCCCTCTTGCCTTCAATTTCGTATCATATTTCTTCTCATCAATCTGCTTCAACGCCTTCTGTGCTTTCTCTTCCATCCCCTTTTTCGTCTTCGATATTTTTAAATTCCATAAGATATGCCTTCTCATTACTTTTTTTATCGGTATCATTGCAAGGTCATATCTTCCATATCCACTTTCATCATTTGAAATAATCTCGTATTTCCCCATCAAAAATCCAACAAGCCCTATCATAAACACCTGATATATTTTTTTCCATTTCCTTGTCCAAGTCAAAATGACTCAACATATTTATCATTATTTCTCCCAATGTTTTCTCGAATTTCTTAATGTCTCCATTTTCAAGCGCTTTTTATCAAAATATTAGTTTTCACTTCTGTTCCAAAAAATCTATTCAAGAACATATTCCCAAAAATATTTTCTTATTTCCTTGTTTGGTATCTTTAAATTATAAATATTTGAATCGGATTCCTTTTTCCTGATTTTTTTAGCTTTTGTCAAATATCCGCTATACAAAAAGTAACTGCCATATCTCATCGTCGTTACTTAAAAAGACTTTTTATAGTTGTTCCATCCGAAATATTTTTTTCAATGCTTTCCCCATCAGTAAAACCGTTTTTAAATCATCATAAACACTTTTCCCCAGCATGATCAAGCATATTCTCTAAAAGCGTATTCCCCGAAACATTTGCCCAATATGCCTTGATTTCTCCATTGTCAATATAATTCACAATAGACCATGGATTATAAACTTCACTTTCTCCAAATAAATATCCATTATACCATTCTTTAACTTCTTCAATTTTTGTATTTCATTCCAAAGTAATCAAGCATTTCAATTACCTCATCTTCAAGAAGTCCAAAATATTCTGAATATTTTTTTATTCAATATTGTATCTACTTTTAAATTATTTAAACCAGAGAATATCCCTTCCTTTATAATCCTTGTTATACCTGTCAAAACACCATATTTTAACGAATTATTAGTCTTTAACGCTGAACTATAAAATGTTTGAAAAAAATTTATTGCTTCATTGTAGTATCCTTTATCAAAAGCATTTATTATTGGAGCATCGTATTCATCAATTAAAAATTATGACTTTTTCTCCATAATACTTATAAAGGCTATCTGACAAAAATTTTAAAGACATTATGTAGTCTGCATCTTCTTTTTCATAAAGCACTTTTTTTCAAATTTTTCTTTTATCCCATTCATTCATTTTTTTCTCTAATATACTCAAATTCAGCATATAAATCAAAAATAAATAACTTCAATCTTTTTAAACATTCTTCCCAAGTATCTCCTTTTAAATCCTTCAGTGAAATGAAAATTACAGGATATTTACCCTGTTCACTCATATATTCACTATTATATATTTTCAAATTTTCAAAAAGTTTTTTTATTTTTCCTCTTTATTTTTTTACATCAAAAAGTATTTAATCATTGACATATTCAATGTTTTTTTCCAAATCGTCGAGGTCTTGTAAAAAGAGTTACAGGAGCCCTGTTTATTAATAATTCCTCTATCAGCTGGGTTTTATCTACGTAGTAATAATCTTCCCTTACTATTCTTTCAAAGTCTTCAATCCCCACAGGAACAGCTTTCTTTCTCATAAAATCACTCCCTCTTCTATTTTTTTATAACTTTCAATATATTAATTATACCATAACTTGATATTTAAAATGAAGTCATTTGAACACTCTGTGACGCTTTCTTTTTAAATTTGAGGATTTGAAATAATTCTATAAATCATTTATTTCAATTTCAAGATAACTGTTTATATCTCTCGGCATTTCTAAAAACTTCTTTTTTTCCCTAATAAAGCTTTTTGTAAATTCTTCTATTGTACAACTCCAATTATCATAATCTTTAAACCAATCTGTAAAAATCTACTTTATTTTTTTATACATATAGTAATCCATTGTTTCTGTTCCTGCTTCATAACAAGTTAAAATACCTTTTTTTCTAATTTGTTCTATAATTTTGAGTGATTCATTTATACCTTTATCTGAAATTATAAACAATAATCTTCCTAAATATATCGAATATCCTATATTATATTTTTTTCGCATCTACTATAGCACCTGAATTCATATACATTTTCCCAACAGGGTCTAATTCATAACAAAATTTCATTTTCATTTTATACCTCCTTCATAAATAGGCTATCCTAATGTATGATTATAATTAATACATCCTTGTATTTGTATTCTTAATTCTAATTTTTTTAAATATCTATCATAATTTTTTTCTTTATATTCCTTTAATTCTTCTTCTGTCATTTTATTTGGTATTTTTAACTTAGAAAAATTCATTAACAAAAATATTTAAATAAAAATCTATCTTTCATATTTAACATTTCTATCAAATGATTTTTGTCTTGTTCTTAGCAATATTTTTTTCTATAAATTTTCTTAATATTGCATATTCTTCTATCCAACCTTTCATAAGGTTTACTCTTTTCTCTTAATATTAAATCTGTTCTTAGATTTGGTAAAATATCCAATTTATCATATTTTATATCCATTTTATCAACAGGAAGCAATTGAAAAGCACTACCTTGACCATATTCGGAATACGACATAGTAAATGGTTCCAACTCTTTTTCCAGTATCTCCCTTAGTATAGGGAATTCTTACTTTTTGGATTTCCTTTTACTATCAAATAATTGCAGTGTATCAAAAGTTCCTCTTACAGAAGCATTACTCCAAGTACGATTTTTGATTATTAAGATTATAATAATCATACGCTATCTAGTATCTGTCTCTTACCTGATATGCAGTATCAATTTTTCAAATCCAAAAATAGGATAATGGACTAGACATTTCTTTTTTTAGTAGCTTCATACCATTTTAGAATTCATATACGTATATGCTGTTGCTAACAATGTTCTACTTGCTCCATTTGGACCTACATACTTATTTATTCTTTTTTTAGAATTTAAAATTTCATTTAACACAGAAATTGCTGTTTCATTATTTGAATCTAACTCTAAAAATCTTTTTTTGCTACTTTCTCTGCCTCTTCATCATCCATTAAATGTTCTGGAAGACCATAAAAAAACTTAATAAAGTCACTAAATTTTCAAGATTTTTTTCAATTTTTACTGCTTCTCTAGCATGAAAAATACCAACAGCGTAAGCTCCTTCTACACAACAAAATGTAAATGATAGCAAACTTGCTGACAAATTTAACCAAATTACATTTTTCTGTTTTTTTATACATATACTGTGAAAATCCATAAAAAGTGAAACTTTCTGTAATATCAGCCATATTCCATATTATTTCATATATTTCTTGTTTATTAATATTCACTATTTTTTTATTTGCTTCTTCATAATTTACATTTAATATGTCTACCCCAACTTCTTTCAATACATTTAACATATTTTTCATCATATTTTTTTAACATATCTTTAGTAAATATTTTTTTCATATTTTTCTGTAAACATTTTTTTCTCATTTTTGTTATAAGTTTCTTTTATATTTTTTTCATTTTTTTATCCCTTTATTTTATAATGCATAGGTAAAAAAACACTGAATTACTCGACAATAAAATTCTATCAACATTTTTTTAATTTTTTTAATTTTAAGTCATCTTTGTCAAAAAAATAGTTATTTTTATATATAAATTTCTTTATTCGCATTAAAAAAATTTTTTTATTTGGTCATTATTTAAATAATTGATTTTATAATTATACCTTTTTATTTTAACGAATAACATAATAATTAAACATATTGATATTTTTTTATTTTATAGAAAAAAATAAAAATAATAATATTAAAAATATTATTACTATTTTATTTTCGATAAAACTTTTATATTCTAAAAATTTTTTCATTTTTTTACTTTCAAAGAAAAAAATAATCTTTGTTTTAATTCTTTAAATATTTCTTCATAATTAATAACATTACTTATTATTATACTATTTTTTTATCGCTTTTAAATAACTCTTCTTGTCTATTAAATAAACTTGTATTATTGGTTGGAAAATTTATTATTATATCTGCTGAATTCAATAAGTTTTTTTCTCAGAAAAAAATCATTTCTATTTTATTATATCTTATTTTTTTACTTTTCTGTTCCAAAAATTTCTAAATAATTTTCTGAAAATATTATTTTCTTTTCTTTTAATCCTATTAATAAGTTAAGAAAAATTTGTAATATAACTATAAATATATAAAATATCATAACAAAAACAGCATTAATTAATAAAATATAATAATGTTTTATATCACTTTTTATAAAAAAAATAAATATAGGACTCATAAAGTATACACAAATATATGCAATTAGTAGCATTCTAAATTCACTATAATGATAGTCTAGTTTTTTACTTTTGATTTCAACTTCCACATTGACCTCTCTGTTATCTTACTTTAAACCTCTATTTAAAAACAACCTTCACTTCTTTCCCATAAAACGCAACCCTCAATCTTCAAAAATATTCTTTATCCCTCTTGCCTTTTAGTTTCGTATCATATTTCTTCTCATCAATCTGTTTCAACGCCTTCTGTGCCCTCTCTTCCATCCCCTTTTTCGTCTTCGATATTTTAAATTCCATAAGATACGCCTTCTCATTACTTTTTATCGGAATCATCGCAAGGTCATATCTTCCATATCCACTTTCATCATTTGAAATAATTTCATATTTCCCCATCAAAAATCCAACAAGACCTATCATAAACACCTGATAAATCTTCTCCATTTCTTTTATCCAAGTCAAAATGACTCAACATATTTATCATTATTTCTCCCAATGTCTTTTTCAAATTTTTAATATCTCCATTTTCAAGCGCTTTTATCAAAATGTTAGTTTTCACTTCTGTTCCAAAAAATCTGTTCAAGAACATATTCCCAAAAATATTTTTCGTATTTCTTTTATTTGGAATTCTCAAGTTATAAACATCTGTATATTCTGAAGTTACATCTATTTCTTTTTGTTTTTTTCATCTTTTGTTAAGTACCCACTATATAAAAAGTACTTGCCATATTTCATCATCGTTATTTAAAAGACTTTTTATTGTTGTTCCATCTGAAATATTTTTTTCAATACTTTCTCCATCAGTAAACCGTTTTTAAATCTTCATAAACACTTTTCTCCCGCATAATCAATCATATTTTCTAAAAACGTATTTCCTGGAAACGTTTGCCCAATATGCTTTTAATTTCTTTTTCTTACATAATTTACAATGGACCATGGATTGTACACTTTACTTTTCTCCAAAGATATATCCATTATACCATTCCCTAACTTCTTCAATTTTTATACTTCATATCAAAAATACTCAAGCATTTCAATCACTTCACTTTCAAGAAGTCCAAAATATTCTGAATAATCCTTACTTAAAAATTGTATTTACATAAAGATTATTTAAACCAGAGAACATTCCTTCTTTTTATGATTCTAGTTATTCCTGTTAAAACACCATATTTCAAGGAATTATTAGTTTTTAATGCTGAGCTGTAAAATGTTTGAAAAAGTTTATCGCTTCATTGTAGTAACCTTTATCAAAAGCATTTATTATTGGAGCATCGTATTCATCTATTAAAATTATTACACTTTTTTTCTATAATATTCGTAAAGATAATTTGATAATAATTTTAAAGAAGTTCCATAATTTCCTTTTTCCTCTTCATAAAATATTTTATCAAATTTTATCTTATCCTGTTCATCCATTTTTTTCTCATATCTTTAAATTCAGCATACAAATCAGAAATAAGAGACTTTTAAATTATTAAAGGTTTCTTCCCAACTATTTCCTTTCAAATCTTTCATTGAAATGAAAAATTACAGGATATTTCCCTGTTCACTCATATATTCACTATCAGATACTTTCAAATTTTCAAAAAAAGCTTTTTATTTTTCTTCTTTATTTTTATATCAAAAAAAATATTTCAACATCGACATATTCAATGTTTTTTTCCAAATCTACGTGGTCTTGTAAACAATGTAACTTTTTGATTTATTCATTAACATTTCATCTATTAGTAAAGTTTTATCTATATAATAATATCCTTCTTGTATCAACTCTTTAAAAATCTTCAATCCCCACAGGAACAGCTTTTTGTTCTCATAAAAATCACGCCCTCTTTTATTTTTTTATAAATTTTAATATACATTAATTATACCACACTCTGATATTTAAAAATAAAGCTATTTAAACGCTCTTTTTGTACTTTTTAGTTTTTAACTAATTTTTATTTTAAACTCTCTTGTATGATCTTTTAAAGCGTTTTTTTAAAAGCGCACTTTTCTGATTATAAAAGGAAATTCGAAATTTGTTATGTGAATAATGTTATAAAAAAATAGTGAACATTAGACTAGAATACCAATAAAAAAATGATTTTTACCAGTGTTGAGATAATTAAAAAGTACTAAAGTAACAATTTATAAAGGAAGTTCTTGTAACAAGTTATAAATTAAAAATATCTTTTTTTCATAAAAAACTTCTAATTTATATATCAAATTTTTTTACTCTGTTTTATAACTACTATTACTTATAATTTTTACCAAATTTTTCATAAAACTTTTCATTGAAAAAATATTACTCTTGTATACCCTCTAAAAATTTTTATTCTTTAAAATAACTTTACTTAAAAAGAAAAAGGGGGTATAATTATTTTTGTAGGAGTTTTATAAAATAAAAAATAATTGTTTGATATGTGCATAAAATTATTGTTAAGTAATATTAATTAAGGGGCTGTTTATGAGTGCTTGAGGTTATAAGGAGGTAAAAAAATGGGAAAGGTTAAATTAACGGATACGATTTTGAGAGATGCTCATCAATCTCTAATGGCTACTAGGATGTCGACGGCGGAAATGTTACCGATTGTTGAAAAATTGGATAAAGTTGGATTTGAGGCATTGGAAGTGTGGGGAGGGGCGACTTTTGATGCATCAATTAGATTTTTGAAGGAAGATCCTTGGGAAAGATTGAGAGAAATTAAAAAGAGGGCAAAAAATACGAAATTGCAAATGCTTTTAAGGGGCCAAAATTTATTGGGATATCGCCATTATGCAGATGATATTGTTGATAAATTTGTGAAAAAATCAGTAGAGAATGGAATTGATGTAATAAGAATTTTTGACGCGTTGAATGATGTCAGAAATATTAGACAGGCTTGTGAAAGTACTAAAAAATATGGGGCTCATGCTCAATTGGCGATTTGTTATACAATTAGTCCAGTTCATACGATTGAGTATTATAAAAATTTGGCGAAGGAAATGGAAGAATTGGGGGCTGATTCAATTGCGATTAAAGATATGTCGGGAATTTTGTTGCCGTATAGGGCTTATGAATTAGTGAAAGAATTGAAAAAAACTGTAAAAGTTCCGATTGAAATTCATACGCATACGACTGCTGGATTGGGGGAAATGACTTGTATTAAGGCGATTGAAGCTGGAGTTGATATTGTGGATACTGCGATGTCTACATTTTCGAGTGGGACTTCACAACCTGCGACTGAATCATTGGTAAGAACTTTGCAAGGGACAGAATTTGATACTGGATTGGATTTAGAACTTTTGAAGGAAATTGCTGAGTACTTTAAGCCTATTAGAAAAAAACATTTGGAATGTGGAGATTTAAATCCACAAGCGTTGTTTACAGAGCCTAATATTGTGGAATATCAGTTGCCAGGTGGAATGCTTTCAAATATGTTATCGCAATTGAAGGCACAAAAAGCTGAGAATAAATATGAAGATGTGTTAAGGGAAATTCCGAAAGTTAGGGCTGATTTGGGATATCCACCATTAGTAACACCATTGAGCCAAATGGTTGGGACACAATCTGTGTTCAATGTTTTGACAGGAAGTCGTTACAAGATGATTCCTAAAGAAATTAAGGATTATGTAAAAGGATTCTATGGAAAATCGCCTGTTCCAATTTCTGATGAGATGAAAAAAATAATTATTGGAGATGATGAGATTTTTAATGGAAGACCAGCTGACTTGATTGAAAAATGAGTATGATAAAAATTAAACAAGAGATTGGGGACTTGGCTAAGTCAGATGAAGATGTATTGATGTATGCGATGTTTCCACAAGTTGCTAAAACTTACTTGGAAAAATCGGGATAAGCCTGAAAAAAATTGAAAAAGAGAAAAAATAGAAGAGCAAGTTATTAATGTTATTTTTTTAAAAATTATTAATTGAAAGGAGAAAAAATGAATATAATGTATGGGAATAATCATGTTGGATTTGGTGATGCAATATTTATTTCGATTGTAAGTATGGCAATTGTATTTTTTTAGTTTTGATTCTTATTTCGTTCTTATTATCATTGCTAAAAATTCATTCCAACTGAAAAAAACTGTTTCTAAAGAAAAATAAAAGACTGTAGTAACTCCTTCAGTAAGTCAAACAAAAAAACAAGTTAAAAAGATTAGTGCTGAAGATATTAAAGATGACAGAATGTTAGCTGCTGTTGCAGTGGCAGTTATGGAAGCTGCTGGAAATACTCCAAATGCTTATATTCGAGTAAAAATCTATAAAGGAATTAAATTAATAAACAATTATGAAAGGATGTTAGGATTATGATAAAAATATATAAAAATAAAAAAATTGGGGAAAAAGTGTAGGAAGTAGAGGTTGAGGCTGTTTCAGAAAAAAAGAAGGAAAAAAATTGAGGTGAATAAACCTGTTCAAACTAAAGAAAATTCTTCTGTTGCTTCATCATCTTCAGCTGGTGGAGAAGTGGTAACAGCACCATTGCAAGGTCTTGTTCTTAGCGTTGAAGTGACTGTTGGACAAAAAGTAAAGGCTGGGGAAAACTTAGTAATTATTGAAGCAATGAAAATGGAAAATCCAATTGTTGCTCCTAAAGATGGAACTATTCAAAGTATCAATGTTGCAAAAGGGGATACTGTAGAAACAGGAAATGCTTTGGTTACTATTGAATAAAAACCAGCTAAAAATGAAAGGAGATCGAATATGAATTTATTAAATACTCTTTACGGTACTACAGGATTATCAATGTTGACTTTTCAACAAACTATTATGATTATCGTAGCGTTATTATTATTATATTTGGCAATAAAAAGGGAATACGAGCCTTATTTGTTGCTACCAATAGCTTTTGGAATGCTTTTAGCTAATTTGCCTGGTGTTCCAAATGAAGGAATTATGGAAAAAGGTGGGTTGTTGTATTATTTGTATCAAGGTGTAAAATTGGGGATTTATCCGCCATTGATATTTTTAGCGATTGGAGCGAGTACAGATTTTGGACCATTAATCGCTAATCCAAAAAGTTTGTTGCTGGGAGCAGCCGCACAATTGGGGATATTTACAGCATTTATTGGTGCAATTTTATTAGGATTTACTGGAAAAGAAGCCGCTTCTATTGGAATAATTGGAGGAGCAGATGGACCGACAGCAATTTACACGACTTCAAAATTAGCACCACACATGCTAGGACCAATAGCTGTAGCAGCTTACTCATATATGGCTTTGGTACCTGTAATTCAGCCACCAATTATTAAATTATTGACAACGAAAAAAGAAAGACAAATAAAAATGATTCAGTTGAGGGAAGTAAGTAAAAAAGAGAAAATAATATTTCCAATAGTTGTAACAATTTTGGTAATTTTATTGGTTCCATCAGCAGCTTCATTAATCGGAATGTTGATGCTTGGTAATTTAATCAAAGAATCTGAAGTTGTACCAAATTTAGTCGATCATGCAAAAGGTGCGATGTTGTATATCATAACAATTGTTTTGGGGACTACTGTTGGAGCAACAGCTAATGCACAAACATTTTTAAATGTGAAAACATTGGGAATTATTGCTTTTGGGATTATTTGCATTTGCGATGGGAACTGTTGAGGTGTATTATTTGGAAAAAAATAATGTGTAAATTCAGTGGTGGAAAAATTAATCCGATGATTGGAGCAGCAGGAGTTTCAGCCGTTCCGATGGCAGCTAGAGTTGTTCAAAAAGTTGGACAAGAAGAAAAATCCAAGCAACTTCCTATTAATGCACGCAATGGGACCAAATGTAGCTGGAGTAATTGGTTCGGCTGTAGCAGCTGGAGCATTGTTAATTATTTTTAAATAAATTTTTAGTATAAAAAAATTCGATAAAGCTAAATTAAATCACATTTTTTTAGATTATCGAATTTTTTAATTATTAGATATTAATTTAATTATTAGATATTAAATAGACTAGTCCTACTACTATTACATAAAGATTTAACTTATACAAACCATATTTAAAACTTTAAAACTTTTTTTGTGTAAATAAACTAAAGAATCCTTTATATTACTGGATTTGTATATATATTTACACAAAATTATGGACACTCTCTATTACTCAAAAAAACTTATTAATCTCACTAATCGTATATTCCAAATTATTCGAAGTAGTCAAATCCACAATACTTGTCCCAATTATTACACCGTCAGCAAATTGACGCATTCTTTTTACATCGTTGTTATTTTTTTATTCCAAATCCTAATGATACTGGTAAATTTGTTTGAGTTCGTATATTTTCAATAAATTTCTCAAGTCTTGGCAAATCAACTTGTTTTTGATCCTGTAACTCCAAGTGACCCAATCGCATAAACAAATCCGCTTCCATGAGATGAAATTTTTGAAATTCTATCTTGAGAAGTCACGCTCACTAATGGAATTAAATCTATACTATTTTCTTTTTGTCTTTTCATATAAATCTTTTGATTCCTCATATGGCAAATCTGGAATAATCAATCCTTGAATATTGCTTTCTGTACATTTTTTTCAAGAAATTATCAATTCCATAAGAAAAAAATCAAATTGTAATAAACCAAAAAAATACAAGTGGTTTTGAAACTTTATCCTTCACTTCTGTCAACAATTCAAAAACTGTATCTGTTGTAACTCCAGCTTGAGATGCCTTAAAAAGAGCCTCTGAAATCAATTTTTCCATCTGCTAATGGATCCGAATACGGAATTCCAATTTCCAAAAATATCAATATTTGTTTTATCTAAATTAGAAAGAAAAATTTTTTTCGTAAAAATCTACACTAGGATACCCTGCAACAACATACCCAATATTTGTTTTCTCGTTATTTTGCTTTTTTTCTTTCAAATACACTTTTTATACTATTCATGAACATTTTTCTCCCTTCAATACTGAAAAATACTGTGTGCATATCTTTGTCTCCACGTCCAGAAACATTTACAATTATTGTTTCCCTCTTATCTTTTGAAAGTGTCGGACACAATTTTTCTAAATACGCCAAAGCATGTGCACTTTCAATAGCTGGAATGATTCCCTCTTTTCTCGTAACAAGGATCAACGCTTGCATCGCCTCATCATCTGTAATTGGTGCATAAATCGCTCTATTTATATCATGCAAATATGAATGTTCAGGCCCGATTCCTGGATAATCAAGTCCAGCCGAAATTGAGTGAACTGGCAAAATTTGTCCATATTTATTTTGCAACACATAAGTTTTCATTCCATGAATAATCCCTTCACTTCCAAGCGTTAATGTAGCCGCATGCATATCCGTATCAATTCCAAGCCCTCCAGCTTCAACACCATACAATTTCGTAGTTTCATCATCTAAAAATCCACTAAAAATCCCAATCGCATTACTTCCACCACCAACACAAGCAATAACATGGTCAGCATGTTTCCCTAAATCTTCAATTTGATGTCTAGCTTCTTTCCCAATAATCGACTGAAAATCCCTAACAATCGTAGGATAAGGATGTGGTCCAACAACAGATCCAATCACATAAAATACAGTTTCAATTTCCGCAACCCAAGCCTGAATTGCCGCAGTAGTCGCCTCTTTCAACGTTTTAAGCCCATCTTCAACCGAAACAACTTTCGCTCCCAAAAGCTCCATTCTAAACACATTCAATTTTTGTCTTTCAATGTCAACTGCTCCCATGTAAACATCACATTCAAGCCCAAGAAGTGCCGCAGCTGTAGCAGTCGCAACCCCATGTTGTCCAGCCCCAGTTTCAGCGATAACTTTCTTTTTCCCCATTTTTTTCGCAAGTAAAACTTGTCCCAACGCATTATTAATTTTATGTGCTCCAGTATGATTCAAGTCCTCTTTTTCAAGTAAATATCCTGATTATAATGATCACTTAAATTTTTTTGCATAATAAAGCGGTGTTTCTCTCCCAACATAATTTTTTTCAACAAGTACTCAAAAATTCTCATGAAATTCCTTATCATCTTTCAATTCTTCGTACGCCTTTTTTTCCAACTCAAATAACGCAGTCATCACCGTTTCGGGAACATATTGTCCTCCAAATTCTCCGAAATAAGATTTTTTTATTTTCCATATTTATCTCCTTCTGTTTTTTTCTAACTTTTATCTTTTCTAGTAAGTTTCTTCCAAAATTATTACATCAATCAAAATTAATTTTCCATTTCCAAATAAAAATTCCAACATATTGAAAATTTCACTCGTATTCTCGTCAAACTTTCTCAAACCTCTTAAATTCTCAATTTGTAAAAATCAATCTTAATCTCTCTCTTCTATAAATTTCCTTTTCCTTAGCATCCAATTTTAAAATTTTCTTCAAAAAATCTAAATTGTTTTACATAAAGATTCTTAATATCATTCAATAATCCTTTTTTTCTTCGACTTTTTTCAGCTATTTTCTCAAATTTCTCATCAATCTCAGAAATATCAATTTTCTCATTTTCAGCCGATCTAAAAAAATGCTCTCAAAGCCCTCTTTTTCATATCGTGAAAATAACATTAAAACCTCTTCCACCAAATTTTTTTCTTCTTTATTCAAAAATATCTCCACCCTATCAAATTTATAATTTCCTCTACTAACCCCTTATTCTTCCTATCTCCAACTTCAACTCTACTATTCACATCCAAAATTATCGGAGAATATTTTCAATGCATCAGCAATATTTTTCTTTTAGAAAGTCCACCAGCAAGAATAAATTTTTGACCTTTCAAGTCTTTCAAAATATTCCAATCAAATGTAATTCCATTTCCACCCTATTTTCACCTTTTCGCATCAAACAACGGATACTCAATACATCCCAAATAATCCTCAATATTTGGCAATTCATCCTTCACTAAAAAACTTTCCAAATGTTAATTTTTCTATCACTATTCATTTTATCAAATTTTTAGATAATTCCAAACAATATTCAGGCGTTTTCGCTCCCCATGCAACTGAACACAATCAATACCAGTTTTCGCAACAATTTCTAAAATATTTTCAACACTCTCATTCACAAAAACTCCAACTGTTTTTTTCCCCAGCTTTTATGAGCAATCTCAGTAATTTCCCCAGCCAACTCCAAACTTACCTGTCTTGGACTTTTTTCGCAAAAATACACCCGAAATAATCAATATCCAAACTTTTTCAACTCTTCTATTTCCTCAATCGAACGAATCCCACAAACCTTTAACTTAATAACTTTTTCCTTCCAACTTTTTCCTCTCTAAAAATTTAAATTTATTAATATACAATTTTTTTCACTTTTAATAATTTCCACTTTTTATCAAAAATTAAAACTTCCTAAAGAAGACCTCTCATAAGCGCTTCCCCAATCAAAAAGACCATCAACCCCAATGCTTTTTCGCATACTCCAAATCCTCTTTCGTAAGAAATCCACTTTCGCCAACAAGCACCAGTTTATCCTTCATTTCATCTGGAATTTTATCCATTAGCTTTTTTTCGTAGTCTTAATATCCACCTCAAAAAGTATTCAAATTCCTATTATTAACTCCCAAAAATCTCTAAATCAGGTATTTTTAACGCTCTCTCAAGTTCAACCTCATCATGCACCTCAACCAAGACATCAAGCTCCAAATCATGCGCCAATTTATGCAACCTCATACAAAGTCTTGTCATCCAACATTCTCACAATAAGAAGTATCGCTGAAGCCCCTAAAAACTTAGCATGCGCCACCTGAAACGGAGTATAAATAAAATCCTTCCTCAAAATCGGCATTTCTGAAAAATTTCTCTACAATTTTTATAAAATCATTCTCCCTTTAAAAATATTCTTTTTCTGTCAGTATCGAAAAAAGCTGCAACTCCTTTATCCACATAACTTTTGTGCCTGTTTTAACAAATCAAAAATTATCATTCGCAATTTTTTTCCCTTCGATGGAGAAGCCCTTTTAATTTCTCCAATAATCCGTACTCCATCCTGTTTCAATGCTCTTTTCAACGACGGCTGCTTAAAAGATTTTAATTCTTCTTCAAGCTGTATATCTCTTTTTTTATTTTTTTATTTTTTTCTAAAAATATCCATATTTCTCCTTTCGATTTTAAATGTATGGTAATGCATTCAAAAACATCATTTATCATTAAGCCAACATAAATACTGAATATTGTTATATTTACTAGAAAAAAATTACTAATTTGAATCTATTTTTTTGATTTTTTTCTTTTTTTCTTCATCTTCAATTTTATTTATTTTTCAATTTCATTGAACTTAAATACATTAGTATTATTTTTAAGAAAAAGATAAATTAGAGGAATATTTTTGAAAAAAATATTACCAAATAAATTATTTAAAAAGATAGATTAATAATATAGTAAACCCAAATGGAATAAAAACAGATAAATATAGCTAACAATACTATTTCAGGTACTATAAAATATCTTAAACATTTTTTTCTTTATATAAAGTTTTTATCATCATCTAAATCCTACTTCCAAAAAATTATCTCACATAATTTTCGTAAAACTCATAAACTTTCCCGCTCTCAATCGCTTCCAAAATCATTTCTTTCGCCTTCGCAGGATGGTCCACTACATTCGCAGTATAAAGTCCGAACATCGCATTTAACACAACTATATCAAATTTTGCAGATTTTTCTTCACCTTTTAATATTCTTTTTAAAATTTCAGCATTTTCTTCTGCTGTTCCACCTTCGATTTCAGAATGAAAAGCTCTTTTAAATCCGAAACTTTCAGGAGAAATTGTATATTCAAGAATTTGATCTCCTTTTACTTCGATAATTTTTGTATCGTCGCAAATTGTAATTTCATCAAGTCCATCATTTCCACGCACAACCAACGCATGTTCTCTTCCCAATAATTGCAATGTTTCAGCATACAATTTGTGAACAGGTTCATGATAAAGTCCAACTAATTGATACTTCAATTTTTTATTAGGATGTAATAAAGGTCCTAAAACATTGAAAACAGTTCTTATTCCAAGTTGCTGACGAACTTCTCTAACTTCTCCAACTAATTTATGGAAAAATGGTGCATGGAAAAATGCCAAATGTTTTTTCTCAAGTTTATCTAATTGAGCCAACAATGATTTTTCCAAAGGAACTCCCAATTTATCTAAAACATCACTACTTCCACTTTTACTTGAAACCGCACGATTTCCATGTTTTGCAACAGTTACTCCCATCGCTCCCAAAATAAACGCAACAGCCGTAGAAATATTTATAGTCTTAAATCCATCTCCACCAGTCCCACAAACATCTATCATATCCGACTCATCTTCAAACGTCGTACTATAAGCCAAAATATTTTTAACAAAAGCCGTAAGCGACTCTGGATAAAGACTTTTTTCTGAAATCAAAACTAATAACGCTCCAAGCTGAATAATATTATAGTTTTTACTATCAATAATCGCACAAATTTCCTTAAAATCACCATCAGTCAACGCAATATTATCTTGCAATTTTTTTAAATATTTTTCAAATTTTTCGTTTTTTTCTCCTTCTCTTTATTTTCAATCGTTTTCTTATTAGTCGACACCACAAAATTCTTAATTATTTTTTTACCATATTCTGTAAAAATCGACTCTGGATGAAATTGAATCCCATAAATATCCTTTGTTTTATGTTCCAAAGCCATAATTATTCCATCATCTGACTTTGCACTAACCTCTAATTCTTCTGGTAAATTATCCTCATTAACATAAAGCGAATGATAACGCATCACACTAAATTTTTTCGGCAATTCCTTAAACAACAATGAATCTTCCTTATTTACAATAATTTCAGAAGTTTTCCCATGTAAAGGAACCTTCAACTGTTTTATCTCTCCACCAAACGCATATCCAATCGCCTGATGTCCCAAAACAAATACCCAAAATAGGCGTATCATCAATATTTTTCAATATCTTCAAACAAATTCCACTATCTTTTGGATGTTTCGGTCCTGGTGACAAAATAATTTTACTCGGATTCAATTTTTTTATTTCTTCCAAAGTAATTTTATCATTACGAACTGTTTTCACTTGCTCATCAGTCATTTCCTTCAAATATTGTTCCACATTAAATACAAACGAATCATAATTATCTATCAATAAAATCATATTTTTTTCTCCTATCTACTTCCATAAATAAATTTTTCTATTTATAAATTTCATTTTCTTTTATAAAATTCAAAGCTAATATTTTAGACTTTTTCAAATGAATAAACTAATTTTCTCTAAAATACCTTTTTAATGAATTACAATTTCTTAGCATTTCTCTCAAAAACTCCCACTACAGAAGCTCTCTTATGACAAATTTCATTATACTCTCTCTCTTTCACAGAATCGTAAACAATTCCAGCACCTGATTGAATGAATACATTTTGTGCGTCAGAGCCATCTTTTTTAGCCTCAAAAAACGCCGTTCTAATAACAATTGCTATTTGCAAATCTCCATTAAATCTAATAAATCCTATTCCTCCACCATAAACATTTCTCTTAAATTCTTCTAATTCAGCAATAATCTCCATCGCACGAATTTTTGGTGAACCACTCAAAGTTCCAGCAGGAAATGCTGATGACAAAATATCAAAAATCGTTACATCCGAACGTTTCTTCCCAAAAACCTCAGAAACAATGTGCATAACATGTTGATAATGCTTAATGTGCATCAAGTTTTTCACGATAACTGTACCCTTTTCTGAAAATTTTCCAACATCATTTCTCGCTAAATCAACTAACATTCGGTGTTCAGAGCATTCTTTCGGATCATTCAACAAATCGTTTGCCAAAAATTCATCTTCATTTGCATCTTTTCCACGAGGTCGTGTTCCTGCAATTGGTGCGATGTAGATTGTATCAGAAAAACACATCAACTAATATTTCAGGACTAGACCTCACAACATCTCCATATTTTTGTCGGAAAATGGAACATATATGGCGACGGATTCGCTTTCAGACAAATATTTATAAAATTCCAACGAATCCATATTAGTTTCCAATTTCAACTGCTCACTCAAAACAACTTGAAATATATCCCCAGATTTTTATATATTCCTTAGCCTTCTCAACAATTTTATAAAAAAATGTTCTTTTTCCTTATCTAAATCTGTCTTTTATCGTATAATAAGTATCTTTATTTTCATTTTTCTATTTTCTCAACTTCATCCTTCAAAATCGAATAATATTTTTCTTTATCCCCATAAAATGAATATTCCTTGCTAATCTTCGAATAATGCAAGTAAGCCTTCGCATTAGCAAATAAAAATGCAGGAAATTTAAATTGCGATTTTTCAATCTCATCAATTTTCTCAAAATAATGTATCGTTTCATACGCAAAAGTCCCAAAAAGCCCTGCAAATGGTGCAATCGACTTCTGCGATTTATAAAATTGCTCCAAAGATTTGTAATTATGTTCGTAAGAATCGACATACTCACAATCAATTCCAATTATCACTTGAAGAGTATCTTCTGCCAAATACGAATTTTTGTAATGCTCTCTTATACGAGAATAGTAATAAATAGGGTCTTTTAGTAACATATAATTTCCTCCTGATTTTCTTTTCTAATTTTTTTATTTCTATTTAATTCTGTTTCTATAATTTTTATATTTATATTTGTACTTATAAATATTATAACATAATTTTTTTATTTTCTTTTAAAAATAAAAAAATACTCTATCACTTTCGCCAAGTAACAGAGAATTTAATCGAGAAAAGCATTGATAACTCACCAATGCTTCATACAATCTATCAATTATTATTTATCTAATTTTATATAGAATAACTATAACTAAATTCTAAATTGCTGGTGAAAAAAATATTAAATTGTTTATATGCTTCCCACCATAACCAAGTTGCTTTTTCATTATAATCACTCCATTTTTTTAATTTCTTTTTCTTTACAAAAAAAGAGTATACCTCACTTTTATACATTTGTAAAATATAAGGTTTTTAATAGGAGATATAATTATTATTTATGATAAAAAGATATATTTAATTATCTATTTAATTTATTTTTCTATTTAAAAAAATTTCTAGAAATATCTCTATCTATAAAATTTTTCTAAATTTTATTAAAATATAAGCTTTTTAGAGAATTTTATTACACTAATTTTAACAAAAATAAAACCTCATTATTCATAAAATGTGTATGATTCATCATCAAAGCCACCTTTTTAGAAAAATGTTTTTATATTTTTTTGTAGCGTTTTTAAAGGAATTGCTGGTAATTCTAAAAATTCTTTTGTAAAGTTTATTTAAGTCTGAAATAAATTTCTTGTCTTTTATTTTTTTATTCTCGTTTCGTGATTGTATCTAAAACCTGAATCTGTACAATTTAATGAGCCTAAATAAGCGATTTTATTGTCGATAATATAAATTTTACTATGTAGTGGATATCCTTTTTTTAAAATATGCAAGTTTAAATTTTTTTCTTATTGAGTATTCAAAATCTATTTCACTAGTTTTTTCAATAAAAAAATATTTATGATAATCAAAAAAACACTACTAAAAAATATTTGAGAATTTATCGTAATATTTTTTTATAAATGAGAAATTAAATTCAAAAGATAACAAAAATATTTATTAATAATAAAGTGATTGTAGGAAAATAAATGTTAAAAAACAATTTTGAAATATTTGAGCGATAACTTCCCGAGTGAAGAAAAATTTCGGATTTTTGGAAATAACTTCTTTTAAAAGTGGATAAACACGAAAATGATCTTTTTGTCACAATGCTCACTTTTACATTATTATCTAATAATTTGATGATTTCTTGAGCAGTCATATTTCCACTTAAAAATGGTGAAATTATAGTTACTGATTTTTTTAGCATTTTTTTAAAACTTTCTTTTATACTCGCTCCAGCACCTTTTTCCAATAAAAAAATATCGCATGATACATTGTTATCAAATTTATTTTCCATTACAACCTCCTTCTTTTTGATTTTTAAATTTTTATTTTTTTGGTTAATATTTTTCAAAATAATTCTCAGTTTTTTTATCATTAATTTTTGACATTTCAATAGAAAGTTATTAAGTACCATCAAATATTCTATTAATTAATGCATCCTTATCATATCATTTTTGGAACAACACAAAATAATAAGTAATCAACGAAATTCCAACACCTACTATCGCCTCTCCAATCATTAATCCATTAGAAACTAATAAACACTTTTCAGAAAAATTTTTGAGGAAACTCTTGAAGCTACAAAATTTAAAAATTCCACCTAAGAATACTGTTAAAGTCATATAAAATGGAACATATATTCCAATTCCGAAAGTTAAAGCTGATACATTAAAAAAATATAAAACAAAACCTATCAAAGCTCCTAACCAAAAAAATTTGAATAAATGGAATTCCATCAATAAATGAAGTTATAAACGATGCTTGTAACGCCATTAAATCTGCATTATTATGTGGTCCAATATTTTTGTAAACATCAACAAAGTGAAAAATAAATTTGTTACTACAAATGAACCTACTGCTGCTCCTATTAATTCTCCAAAAACTGTTTTCGAAGGTGCTATTTTTTTGTTTGGCTTCCCAATTTTAAATTATTTAAAAATATTTCCACATAAAACCACAAGCAACTGTGACAAAAACACGCTAAACAAAAAGTCATTAATGTTGTTATTCTAGTTGAAAAACTGCATTTTCCATTCGAATTCCATTTAATAATTTATTAAAAATGTAATTGTTAAAATTGTTATTACTGCATAAATTTCTAGAAAATTCAATCCTGTCTTACCAACTGTATATCCTGAAATTACAATACACAAAATACAAATTATCACAACTATGAACGACAAGAAAACTGGCAGCTTATAAATCCAGCTAATTCCAAATATCCCAATCCCAACAAAAATAGCTATTTTCCAAAAATAAATTTGAAGATTTTCTATACTCCTCCTCATATTTTTGAAAAACAATTTCACAATTACTGCAATTCCAAAACCAACAATAATTCCCATTCCAAAATTATTTTTTTCATAATATCATACTTTTCAATTTTTTATTAAAAGCAAATGGCTGAAAAATAAAATAAATCAATGCTCCACCTAAAAACCACGCAAATGTTTTTGCAATTCCTAAAAATATAGCCAATTCCTAATAATAATGGCGATACATAAAAATTTAAAAATCCTTTTTAAATGAATATATTGTCGGTAAAATCGTTTTTTTACCACGCATAAAACTAAAATCTCGCAAAATCGCAATAACCGTACTTAACAACGCTCCAAATCCAACATAGGTCATATCTTCACTATTTTCACCTGAATTTATAACATTAAATGTCGCTTCTCCTATCGGAAATTCAAGCTCTTCGCTTTCCAATAATTTCTGTTTAAAAATAAAATGAAAAAATACAACCTAAAAATCGAACCGAACAAAACCGTTACCCAAAGCTGCATTCTATCAATATTCTCAAGTTTTCCACCTAAAATTAGATATCCTGGCATTGTAAAAGCAACTCCACCAGCTACCATCGCTCCAGCACTCATAATCGTATGAACGATACCAACCTCTCTACCATTAACTTTTTAAAAAAACTTAATGTTGAAGTTGAAATTAACGCTACCATTACTGACGCCCACGGTAACGCACCAAATTTTTAATACTGTATAAAATGAACTAGATGATACGATAACTGCCCCTATAATTCCGATTATAATCGATAAAAAGCATAAAACTAGAACTTGTTTTAAAAATTTTTCTTTGATTTCATTTTTTTGAATTTATCTTTTTACCATCAAATCTCCTTTTCTAAAAACTCCCTACTTTTACAAAAAGAAACGAGCATTCTCTGCTCGTCCCCAAAAAAATAACATTCTATTTATTTTTTCATATTTAATAATTTGTTATGCTCTTCAACAACTTCATTAAATTCGCTCAATACATTTTCTGGAGTTCCTTCCTCTGTTTGTGCAAAAGAAGCTATCACTTACTGAAGAATGTGACGCTTTATCTTTTTTTCTCGATTCTAACGATAAATTTATTTACAATATCTCTAAATCTATTTGCTTTTTGATTGAAAAATAATAAAGTCATCTGTTGAATTATAACCTTCTTTTTTTAGCTTGTTTTTCATTTTTTTAGAACTCTCTCTAATTTTTTTCCAACGATTTCTTAATTTTATCTCTTAATGGTTTAAATTTATTAACATTTCCTCTAGTAAAAATCACTAGCATCTAATCCTTGCTTATGAATTTCATCCAAGAACGCTTCTCCATTTTCAAGAAATAAAAAAATCTATTGTAAGTAATATGCTCTTTCTTCTTGTCAAATTCCTTCGCTGTCTCTTTTTTATCTCTTTAGATTTTTTTATCAAAAAGTTCTTTATATGGTCTTTCTACTTGTTTAAATTTTTTTCAGTAACAGCCAACAATCTAGTATGATATTCCTGTGCCTTTTACAAAATTATCTACTTTGTAACCTTTTTGAACATAATACGTTTTCATTTCATTTACAATCGGTAACTATAGTTTCTAAAGCGGGAAGCATTGCAATTGCCTTTTTATCCAACTCGCTTTTTTTCTCTTTAGAATCCTTTAATTGATTTTTAACTTATCAATCAATGCTTGATCCACTCCAATATTTACTTCAATATCATCAGCATCAATTTTTCCTAAATTCTCTTTCCATCCCAGCATCTTCAAAAATAATAAAGCAATCCTTTGTCTATATTTAAAAATTCTGTCATATATTTTAATATGCTCGCTATAATTTTTCTTTTTGTTTTTTTTCCAAAAATGTTTGTTTTTCTGTTCACCCCTGTTTTTCAAGGCTATCATCATCTTTTTACCACAAAAAGCAACAATTATTAACATTCCTATTATCAACAATCCTATCTTTTTCATTAAAAAGTTATACTCCTCCTATCTTTTTATTTAACAATTATAATTATATTAGCTTTTTTTCCTTTAAAGTCAAATAAAAAGAAAAATTTTTCAATTTTTCTTTTTAATTTTGTTAAAATTTAAAAAATTATTCCAATTATTGCTGAAATTACTATTGATAAAATTGGATTTACTTTTTAAATTTTGTCAAAAATCGCTATAAATATTGCCAACAAAATCGATTTGTAATTAAAAAAATATCTCCAATATGTTTTTGAAATATTATATTTTTCTAAAGTGAATAACGATCCTTTAGCAACACTTATCCCAGCAGTTACTATCAAACCAATGGATGCTGGACGCAAACCATAAAAATATATCTGCCACTAAAATAGAATCTTTAAATCTATTTAATGCATGAGAAATCATAATAATTATTATAACTGAAGGAATTACTAAAGCAACTGGTGCGATAAATGCTCCCCAAAGTCCTGCTATCGTATATCCAACAGAAGTTGCCATATTAATTCCCATTGGACCTGGTGTTGATTGTGAAATGGCTATCATATCTGACACATCTCCAGCTGTAAACCAACCTGTCTTTTGACCCATATGATACAAAAATGGCAACGTCGCAAGTCCTCCCCCAACTGAAAAACAAGCCTACTTTTACTGAATTCAAATGACAAATGCAGCAATTTCATTAATTCATTTCCCATTATTTTGTACCTCCACTTCCTAATTTATGTTCTTTTTCCAGTTCTTCTAACAAAATTTTTAATTATAACCCCTGTTACACCAGCCAAAACTACTAGCAAAGTTGGATCTAAAATATTTGTAACCGATAAAATAATCACTAAAACAAAAAAATAGTCAAACATATTTTTATCTGGCAAAGATTTTTTTAGCCATCATTACAATCGCTTCAAATACTTGCACACAAAACACAGGCCCTTATACCATTAAACGCATATTTTACAACTTTTTAAATCTGAAAAATTTTTTCAAAAAAATATCGCTATCAAAGTTATAATTATTATCGGCGGAACAATCATTCCCAAAGTTGCTACTATCGAACCAACAAGCCCTTTTACTTTATGACCTACAAATGTAGAAGTATTTACAGCTATAACTCCTGGAGTTACTTGCCCAATCGCATAATAATCCATAATTTCATCCTCTGTCGCCCACCCATTTTTTTCTCAACAATCTCTTTTTTAATCATCGGCAACATCGCATAACCTCCACCAAATGTGAAAAGTCCCATTTTAGCAAAAAGTTACAAATAATTTAATTAAATCTCCCATTTATCTTCCTTCTACTTCTAAATATATTTTATTTCTATCATAAAAATTTTTATTAAATTTCATTAAATAATTCAAATTATTTACTTTTATCGACTATCACTTTTAGCGAATGCCAACTCAATGTAGCACATTTCACTCTAGCAGGCATTTTTGCAACATATTCCAGCAATACAGCATCTCCCAATTTTTTCATTTCTTCCGAAGTCAATTTTTCTTTATCTTCACTAATATCCATCATTTTGAAAAATAAATTAACCTTTTCTTCAGCCTCTTTCATCGTTTTACCTTTTATCAAATCAATTAGCATTGCCATCGAAGCCGTTGAAATCGCACATCCAGTCCCGATAAACGCAGCATCCTCGATAATATTATCCTCATTAACCTTTACTTCCAATGTCAAGTCATCTCCACAATTTGGATTATGACCCCTTTCCACATAAGTTGGATTTTCCATTTCTCTATTCAAATCCTTTTTACCGCTATATTCTAAAAATTGTCTGCTGGTAAATTTTTCTAAATTCATTTTTTTACACTCCTTTTCTTAAAATATCAAATTTCTCAATCTATTAATTTTCCGATTCATCTTTCGATAAAAAAATCTCTCCAACTTTTTTTAGTCCTTCAATTAATTTATCAACATCTTTCTCATCATTATAAATACTAAAACTTACACGACAACAAGATGGTACATCTAAATAACTCATCAAAGGCTGAGCACAGTGATGACCCGATCTTATCGCAACACCATACGAATCAAGAATAAACGAAACATCATGCGAGTGAACACCTTTCACATTAAACGCAATAACTCCTGTTTTTTCAACATTTTCATCAGAATAAGTCTCGATAAATCCTAATTTATTCATCTCTTTCATCGCTTTTTCATACAATCTAGTCCTCAACCTCATTAATTTTCTCATAACCTATCTCTTCTAAAAAAATTAATCGTCTCTTGAAGTCCAACTGCTCCACCAACATTTTGCGTTCCACCCTCAAATTTATTAGGCAACTGTGCAAATGTCGAATCTTGCTCTGTCACAAATTCTATCATATCTCCACCATACAAAAATGGCGACATTTTATTCAAAATTTCCTCTTTTCCATACATCACTCCAATTCCCATCGGTGCAAAAATTTTATGCCCTGAAAACACAAGAAAATCAGCATCAAGCTCTTGAACATCATGTTTGAAATGAAGTACCGATTGAGCCGCATCAACTACAACCAAAGCATTCCACTTATGTGCAACCTCAATAATTTCTTTTATAGGCTGAATAACTCCAGTCACATTTACAACTGCTGAAACCGCAACAATCTTCGTTTTATCCGACATCTTATACTTAAAAATCATTCAAGTCAAATTGATCATTATCATCCAAATAAACATATTTCAATTTCGCCTTTTTTTCTTCTTCGCAATGAACTGCCAAGGTACAATATTTGCATGATGATTTGAAATTCCAAGAATAATTTCATCACCTTCATTTATATAGTCTAATCCATATGAATAAGCAATTAAATTAATCGATTCAGTCGTACTTTTTGTAAAAAAATAATTTCTTCAGTCTTTTTCGCATTTATAAATTTTTTTGCACAGTTTTTTTCTCGCATCAGTCAAAAGCTCTTCCGCTTTTTATTGATAACGCATGTGAACCTCTCCCAGGATTCCCATTATCATTCTCATAATATTCAACCACTTTATCAAGCACAACTTTTGGCTTTTGAGCAGTAGCAGCTGTATCTAAATAATGACTCTCAATATTACTAAATATTGGAAATTTCTTTTTGTAGTCCATATTTCCTTCCTTTCTTAAAAATTATTTCTCTTCTCTTTTTAATTTTTTTGTAAAAATTTTTTTCAATTGTATTTTTATTTATTGTTTATAGTAAAACTACTTTTTAAAATTAAACTCAAAAACTATGACTATTTTACTTAACTATTAAATTTACCCACTTGTACCATACTATCATAGCACTAAGTGGGTATCGTTTGCAAATTTTTTTTTCTTAAACCTTACTAATGTCTATATTCTACTTTTCCAATTCTTCTAAAAGATGATTTCTAATAGCTTCATCATTGATATTTTCAAAAATCGGTCTAAATGATGATTCTACAATCAATTTTTTAGCTCTACCTTCTGAAAGACCTCTACTCATCAAATAAAATAATTGTGCTTCATCTACTTTTCCTATCGAAGCATAATGTTCTCCAATTACATCGTCTTCTTTACAGAATAAAGTTGGAATTGCGTGAACTCTTACATTTTTATCAAGCAAAATCGCAAATTCTCCCTCTCTTCCTTCAGATTTTGATGCTCCTCTCTCAAAGTACATATTTCCTCTAAATACTTTCGTAGCAGTATCTTTTACCGCTCCTTTTCCATGAATTTCTCCGATTGTTCTTCTACCTTTAAACACAACAGAATATTCTAAATCCAATTTTCTATCAGCATCTGCCAAATATCCTGGTAAAATATAAGTTTCTGCCGAGTCTTCCAATAAATATGTTTTATGGCTAATTCCATTTATTTTCGCACCCAACTCAATGCTCGAATAAGTCACTTTTCCCTGACCCAATGTTTCAATTTTTGATGATTCAAAATTTGAACTATTCGTACTCAATGTTTGAATTTTCACCAAATTTACTTCTGAGTTTTGACCTGCAAATACTCTAATAACTCCATTACGGTAAGCTGCTTCCTCATCTTCTGAAGTATAAGTCAAAATAATTGTTGCTTTTGCAAAATCTTCCACTTCAATTACATTGTAATCTACTAAAAAAATTATTTTCTTTTATTAGTCGTATAAGTGATATAAACAGGCTCTTTTACATCAGTTTTTCTATTTACTTTTACAAATTTCCTTCATTATAAAAAGCAAAAATTTTTGTAATTTGAAAAAAATTCTCCTAAACCATATTCATTTTCACTCTAATCTTTTCAAATCTTCCAAAGAATTTTTATATCTTTTACTTCCAACCCTTGTTGTTTATCATTTCTCAAGGTAGTATTATTAAAAATCCTTATATTCTACTGGCTCTTCATATTTATAGTCCACTCTTTTCCAAGCTGGTTTCTCAAGTGCAGAATATTTTTTTAAAAAATTTCTAATCTATATTCACTATTCTCAAGATTTTTTTAAACTTGTTTCGTTTAACATCTTTTTTTTCTCCTTCATCGTCATTATCTTTCTTATCCAATTGTTCCTTCTAATTCCAATTCAATCAATTTATTCAATTCTACTGCATACTCAAGCGGTAATTCTTTTGAAATTGGCTCAACAAATCCTCTTACAATCATCGCTTTAGCCTCATCCTCACTAATTCCTCTTGACATCAAATAAAATATCGCTTCATCACTAATTCTTCCAATTTTTGCTTCATGTCCGATATCTACGCTATCATTTTTAATATCGATTATTGGTATAGTATCTGATCTCGATTGATTATCCAACATTAATGACTCACATTCAACTGTAGATTTACAATTATGTGCATTTTTTTCAACTTTAAGAAGTCCTCTATAAAATGCAGTTCCTCCATTTTTAGAAATTGATTTTGAGTGAACTGTCGATGTCGTATATGGTGCAGCATGAATAATTTTACATCCTGTATCTAAAAATTGACCTGATGCTGCAAAAGTAACTCCTGTAAATTCACATCTTGCACGTTCCCCATTTAAAATTGTCATTGGATAAAGCATCGATACCTTCGATCCAAACGAACCTGATACCCATTCCATAACTCCGCCTTCTTCTACAAGTGCTCTTTTCGTATTCAAGTTATACATATTTCTCGACCAGTTCTCAATCGTAGAATATCTAAGTCTAGCACCTTTTCTCACGAATAATTCAACTGCTCCAGCATGTAACGCATTTTTTTGATATTTTGGTGCTGAACAACCTTCAATAAAGTGTAAATCTGCTCCTTCATCAACAATTATCAACGTATGCTCAAATTGTCCAGCTTCTGGTGCATTCAATCTAAAATACGATTGCAACGGCATACTCACTTTAACACCTTTCGGCACATAAATAAATGATCCTCCTGACCAAACAGCTCCATGCAATGCCGCAAACTTATGATCATTCACAGTTATCAATGACATAAAATATTCTTTTAAAATATCTTCATGTTCTTTTATTGCTGTTTCAATATCAGTATAAATTACTCCTTGCTCTGTCAATTCCTTATGAATGCTATGATAAACCACTTCTGAATCATATTGCGCTCCAACTCCTGCAAGCGATTGTTTTTCAGCCTCAGGAATTCCCAATCTATCAAAAGTATCTCTAATATAACTTGGCACATCATCCCAATTTTCATTCATCGGTGCTGAATCTGGCTCCAAATAATGAACTATATCATTAACATCCAAGTCAGATAAATCAGGTCCCCAGCTTGTCATCGGTTTAGAATTATACACTTCCAATGCTTTCAATCTAAACTCCAACATCCATTCAGGCTCATTTTTTCTCTCTGAAATCTTTCTAATAATTTCAGGTGTTACTCCTTTTTGTGTCTTAAATCTCGGTTGAACATCGTCTTTTATATCGTAAACTCCTCTTTCGATGTCCTCAACATATGTCTTTTTTTCTATCTTCCATTTATGTAAACCACCTTTTATTCTTTTTATCAGGATTATAATCCCAATTCCTCTTTCATTTTTTTCCATATCCATTTTGTTCTATTTCTTCAACTAATTCTTTTTCCACCAGTTTTAACAATTTTTTTCCATTCATTAAAAAATGTGAACAAAATCTGGTTTCAAGTAATCCAACACTTTGTCATAGTGAGTAATAATTAACGCTGTATCGTCAGTTTTTAATTTTTGTACACCTTCAAATACGATTTTTTTGTCGCATCTATATCCAATCCAGAATCTGTTTCATCTAAAATTGCCAATTTTGGTTCTAAAACTGCCATTTGTAAAATTTCATTTTTTTCTTTTTTTCTCCACCAGAAAAATCCAACATTTAAATGTCTGTCAGCATATTCAGGATTAATATGTAATTTTTTTCCATTTTTTTCAACTAATTCATTATGGAATTGCATAATATATTGTTTTTTTCTCCAGTCACAGCCTCTTTTGCTGTTCTTAAAAAGTCTTCCACTGTCAATCCTGGAATTTCTTCTGGATATTGAAATGACAAGAAAAATCCTCTTTTCGCTCTTTTCGTCCACTCCCAAATCATTAATTTTTCTCCATCAAATATAATGTCTCCACCAATCAATTCATGCTTAGGATGACCTACTAAAATACTTGCTAGTGTCGATTTCCCTGCACCATTTGGTCCCATAATAACATGAACCTCACCTTTATTTATCGTTAAATCTAATCCTTTTTAAAAATTTCTTTTCCTTCTACTTCTGATTTAACTCCTTTAAATCTAATAAACTCATTTTTTTACCTCCAAAATTATTCAAACACTATTAATTTAAAATTTTTATTTTTTTATTACATCTACTATTGTACATAAAAAATTGTAATAAAAGTCAATTATGAAAAATATTATATCTTAAAAATTATTTTTATTCTCTAACTATTTTTATTAACAAATATCTTCTTTTTATTATAGCATATATATTTTTATATATGTATATAAAATTAATGAATTTTTCAAAAAGCATTTTATATAGTATAATTTATTGTAGTAAATTTTTATAATTAAAAATAAGAATAATTAATATATCTTTGGGGGAATATATATTTTATATCATCGTAAAAATTTATTATTATATTTTTTTGTGCTGTTTATGTATGAAAGGATGACCTGGTTTTCTTAATACTAGGTCTTTTTATGCCTTTTATATTTCCCAATTTTTTTCAAATAATAAAACAAATTAAAAATGAAAAGGAGAGCTGATAAAAAAATGAAAAATAAAAAAATATTTTTTTGAACAAAAAGAACGTGTTGTTTCTTTTTGAAATTTTTCCACCAAATAAAAAAATTTCTCGGAAGAAAAAAATTAAAAAGCTGTAACAGCTGAATTAGTTAATTTAAAACCTGATTTTATTAGTGTTACTTACGGTGCTGGTGGTAAAACTAAAGGTGGTACAATTGAAAATGGCTTCATATAAAAAAATGTTTTAAATACTGAAGTTTTAGCTCATCTTACTTGTGTCGGAAGTAAAAAAAGCGAAATTGAAAAATTTTATGAAAGAAGTTAAAGAAAAATAATATTCAAAATATTTTTGGCTTTTAAGAGGTGATGTACCAAAAAGGTGAAACTGAGGAAATTTATGATAGAGGTGATTTTAAATACGCTTCTGAATTGATTCAAGAATTAAAAATTAAATTCTGATATTTCAATCGGAGCTGCATTTTTATCCTGAAACTCATTACCAAAAATAATGATTTAGTTGACTTGTTTCATTTAAAAAAATAAAGTTGAAAAAAGGTGCTGATTTCTTAGTTTCTCAACTATTTTTTTGATAACGAAAGATTTTTTTCTCATTTAGAGAACAAGCTGAAAAAAATTAGATATCAACGTTCCTTTAGTGGCAGGAATTATGCCAATAACAAATGCTGCACAAATTAAAAGAATTGTAGAATTGTCAAAATGTTCTGTTCCTAAAAATTAGAACGTATTCTTGAAAAAAATATGGAGATAATCCTGAATCTATGCAAAAAGCTGGTGTTCTTTACGCAACTGACCAAATTATTGAATTATTTGCAAATGATGTAAAAAGGTATCCACTTATACACAATGAATAAAGTTGAAGCTGCAAGAGATATTATGGATAATATTTCTTTTTCTAGATAAATATACTCAAAACTATTTAAAAATTATGTCAATTTAAGAGTTGAGTAAAATAGTCATAGTTTTTTTGAATTTAGTTTTTAAAATAATTTTACTATAAAATAATAATAGAAAACTGGAACTAACTTATAAATTGAAAAATAATCTTACTAAATATGAGAATTATAATTTGTGTAAACTAAAGAGAGTGTCTCGAATTTTTGTAAACTAATAGATAAATCTAGTAAATTCAGTACTTTTTATTCTATTTACAACAAAAATTTTACACTCTCAAACAGGATGATAAAATTACCATCCTGTACCATATATTATATTTTGAGTTTACACAAAATTCTGTACACACACTCTCTCAATTTTATTATTCAGTATTTTTTTATTTCCTTTATAACTGTTCCAGTTTTTTTCTTTTTTTCTAATTCAAATCCAAACTATCACTATATCAATAAAAATTCTATTTACAATACTTCCTAGCTATTTCCCTATCATCAAAATGTTTTTTTCTTTTCCCAATTATTTGATAAGTCTCATGACCTTTTCCAGCAATTAATAAACTATCACCTTTTGATAAAACATTTTCAATCGCATATTTTATAGCTTCTTCTCTATCTTCAATAATCATATATTTATCTTTTGAAAAAAATTAATTTCTGTTAATCCTTCTTCAATTTGATTCAAAAATATCAGTTGGATTTTCAGTTCGTGGATTATCTGATGTTAAAATTATAAAATCACTAAATTTAGCAGCAGCTTTTGCCATTTTAGGTCTCTTGTCATGATCTCTATCTCCACCTGCTCCAAATACTGTAATTACTCTATTTTTCCGTAATATCCTTCAACGTTTCCCCAACATTTAACAACCCATCATCAGTATGAGCAAAGTCAACTACAATTCTAGCACCCAAATTATTTTTTATCGTTTCAAATCTTCCAGGAACAGACGACATATGTTTCAATTTCTCAACAATAAATTCAACATCAATTCCCAACGAGACAATCGAAGCCACACATCCCAGTACATTATACAAGTTATACTCTCCAACCAAATTAATATCTAAAAACTTCCTCTATTCCTTTTTGTAACAATTTTAATTTTCATTCCATCATTTGTATACTGATAATTTCTCCATAAAAATCAGCATTTTTATCTTTAATACTCACTGACAAATACTTGCTATTATCTTCATCATAAATAATTTTTTTCCATGCTCATCATCAATATTAACAACACCCTAAAGCACCTTTTTCTCAACATTTTAAAAATTTTTCTTCTTCGCTCTAAAATAATTTTTCCATTGTTTTATGAAAAATCCAAATGATCCTGTGTTAAATTCGTAAATATTGCCGAATCGAATTCCAACATATCTACGCGCCCAATTTCCAAGGCATGTGAACTAACTTCCATTATAAAATATTCTGCTCCTTTTTTTCACACTTTCATCAATCAATTTTATCAATTCCAGCGATTCAGGCGTCGTATTCACAGTTGAAACTCTTCATCCAAAATCCTATTTCCAGTTGTCCCAATTCTAGAAGTTTTCTCTAAAATATTTTCTAAAAATATAACTTGATGTTGTCTTACCATTTGTTCCTGTAATTCCAATAATCTTTATCTTATTTTGCGGATAATCATAATAATTTGAAGCAATAACTCCTAATTTTTTTCCCTTACATTTTCCACAAAAAAATAAACGTAACATTTTCATAACCCTTGTAATCCTCAACATTAACTTTCTTTTTCCACAATAACCATTTTGGCACCACTGTCAATCGCCTTCTGAATAAAATTATGTCCATCTACAACACTCCCCATCATTGCAACAAACACAAAAATTTTTCCTTAATTTTTCGAGAATCAAACTCAATCCCTCTATCTCAAACTTTTTCCCTCTATGCAATTCTTCATACGCAATATTTTCAAATATTTTATACATTTTATAAATCCTTTCTCTTTCAATCCTAAGACTAACTTTTAAATTATTTAATATTTATCATTTCAAAGTTTTTATTTCATAATTAATTATCATTGCAAGTTTTCAAATCAATTCTTACTACTATTGTCATTGTATCACATATGAATTTACATTTCAATTTAATAGAGTCTTTTCTCCTAATATTTTTTTCTGATATTTGTCCAATTCTATATTCTAATTCCTCAAAATCAATAATTTTCGCTTGTCTGTGAAACTCTTTCCCTCATAAAATAATATAACAACTGGTACAGCAAATAAATTCAACTGCCCTACTGCTTCAGGAACTTCAGATGCTTCCAAATTATAACTAACAAAATTATTTTCTTCTGATATTTTTCAATTTTTTTGGCATATCCACATGACAAATACTACAATTTTTTTCATTGAAACATATAACATAAATTGTTTTTCTTCTTTTATCATTTTTTTGTAATTCATCATAACTTTTGATTTTTTTCATAATTTTTTTCTCCATTTCAAAAAAATTTAATAATTTTTTTCCTTATAAACAAAAAACATATATTATTTATGAATAACTCATAAAATAACTATATGCTAATTTTTAAAAATTATAATTACTTTTTTTCTGATGTTTTTAATTTTAAATGGTGCCCAGATACGAGTTACTTATTACCACCAACTAAAATTAGCATAATTTAAAGAGCAGGTACAAACCCTACTCTTTTTTTAAATTGTATACCATTTTTAATTACTTCAGAGGATTTTAAATTATTTTTTTCTTTTTAAAATCATCAAATATTTTAGACAATTCTTTTTTTCTTCAGGAGTTACTCTTACTCCTAAAAATGTTGCCGTTTTTCTCAGCTGTTCCTTTTTCTTCCTACTTTTCCAAGAGGGAGTTTCCTCTCTTGACCCCTCTTGGTTTCACTTTTATCTTCCATTAATATTCGCTACTTTCTTGGTATTCTGCATCAGCTATATATCTTCCAGCTTCATCGTATACTCTCCCAAATTCATCTATTTCCAATTTTATTTCGTTATCCCAATTTTTGATTGCAAATTGTTTCGTCTTCTGCTGTTGCAAAACTTTTTGCATTGTAATAATTAAATTCTTTTTCTCATTTTGATCACTCCTATTTCATTATTAAATATACAATTATAATTACAAATAATATTATTATGCCTAAAACAATATTATCTTTTTAAAGTTCTTTCACGAAATCTCTTAATTTCAATTTCTAAAACGCTTTTTCCAATTTTTATTTTTCTTTTTCATAAATTCTATGCTATAATGGTTAGTAGGTAGGGCTTAAAGCCCATAACCTACTTTTGTCTTAAACTTTATTAGAAATGTATGTTTTGAAATTTAAACCCAAACTCAATTTCAAATTCCCATTTCCTTTTTTTATTTACCTCCTTTCGTTTTTTTCTTTTTCCTCGATTTTTCCCATTATAGCTCTCCTTTCTTGTTCCCCCTTACATTAATATAATACCATATATTTATATTATTGTCAATGCTTTTTATAAAATGTTTTAAATTTCATACAAACTTATCAAAAATTCTAAAACTTCTCGATTAGACTTAAAGCCTTTCTCTTCCCTCATTTTTTTCAAAAAAATCTAAAATTTCTCTTCCGTTATAGTTTAGATTAAAAATATATTTTCCGTTTTTTTATCTAAAAATCTCACTAGGTTTCAAAGCCTTCTTTTTATTAATTTTTAGCAATTAGCTCAGCTAATGTTTTAGCTTTCAGATTCAATTTTTTTACATTCGTAAAAACTAATACCTCTTATTTCTTTTTTTATGATAATAAAACCTTTATAAACCATATTTCCTCCTTTTTATATAATTATACCTCGAAAAATAAAAAGATAGCCGTTTCCAGCTATCTCAATTTAATAAATCATCTACTTTTTTTCCATCATTCTCGCTTCAAAGTGATCAAAATGAGTTTCAACACTTCTTTTAGCTACATCGTACAGAGCTTTCTCGTTTCTTCCTTCTTCTTTCAGATCTTCCAAAAAGTTTTTGTTATTAAATTTTTCCGTACTTGCCATTTCCTCGTCTAACTCTAACATCAGACTTTTCAAAAAACTTTATCTGTTACATTTTTAAACTTACAAAAAAACTATGCTTTTTCCTCTTGTACTATTATATTTATTTCCTTTTTAATAATGTTCCAGTTTAGTTCAAGATTATTCTCAACAATGTATCTAATTATTGATGTCTGCAAATTATTTCTCAAATTTCTGATTTTTGCATCTAATGTCACTTCGAGCGCTTTCCCTCTCAAAGTGTCACTATTTAACTGTTCTTCTAGCTTTGCTAGTACACTAATTACTCTCTTGTTGTGCAAATAATTTGCTTTTGTTGTCTTATAAAAACACCGCAGATCACAACAGCTATTCCCAAGTCTGTGATGTCTTTTTAATATATTACCGCTCAATTTTATGCCTCTTTTTATAATATGTTCTTTTTGTCGTTCTTTTTTTCAAAGTCAAATATCTGTTGTATAAACTCAGACGGAATCAGTTTAGCTTTTAACTCTTTAATACAAGCTAAGATTGTATCTTCTCCAACTTCTTCAATAAAATTTGGAATCCATTTTCTATCAATTTCTTTTTTTCTTTCAAAATGTAACTTTCCAATTTTTTTCCCAAAAGTCTTTTGCTATAACATCAAATTTTTTTCTGCTCCACTTTTTGCTTTATTTACAATTTCGTTTTTTTGTAAATTTTTTTGCTACAACCATCTCTGTTGCTTTATTAATTATCCAAATTTTTATCATTTTATCCATTTTATTACCTCTTTTTTGTAAATTTTAGTGATTTTTGATTTTAAGCTACCTAACAAGCATTTTAAAACAAATTAACCTATTAGGCAACCTTAACATCAAAAGTGTTCTATTATTGCTCTTATTCGGCTTGTATCAAAGCCATTTTTTTAGAGCGATTTTAAATAATTTTCTTTTCTATCTACTCTATTAAGCCAACCTGGTAAAAATATTTTTTGTGACGGCTTATTTGTAGCTAATACTCTGTAATATCTTCTTTGCAAGTCGTGATATTTTTTTAAAAATTTATTTTCATCAACTTTGTTCAAAGCGTCTAAACTTTTTGCTCCTAAAATTCCATCTACTCTTAAATCAAACCCTAACTCATTCAATGCAGACTGTGCTTTTTGCTCCCCAATCTCCAGCGTTTACTACGAAATCACATACTGATAATGCTATCTTGTCAGACTTTAAAGTATCAAGCCCATTTCTGTGATAATATTTTTTGTTGTAAATATCTCTAGCAATAGATAATGGCATATCTCTCATATGACCTTTATATCCATATCTCCTAGCTTCTTCTTCAATAATTCCATATTTTGTTTTTCCGCCTCTGTCATTTTTATCATCGCTATATACACTCTTCGACTTTTTAACAAATAATCAAATATTTTTTTCGAATCTATCCATTTACATCGCTCCCTTTTTGTTTCTTCGACATTTAATATTATGTTATCTTTTTTTCAAATTTTACTCCAACAACTTTATATTTTTTTACCGTCCATCTCTATTTGTGTGCATATCAATTTTTTTCTATATTCATTCAAATCACTCCTTTTAATTAATTTTGAAAAAAATCATTAACATTTAACTCTAACATCTGATCAATAGTGTATCTACTGATTCCTACCACTGCCATTTGTTCTGCTACATCTGCAATCTCAATAATATCTTGTATTTTTTTAGCTAAATCTTTTAATTCAGCTTGATTCAATTCGATAAATTCAACTAATCCTTTATCATTTTGTACTTTTTACTTTTTCAATCTTATCTTGTTCTAAAATCCACATTAACGATATTTTTTTAACGACAAACTGTTTCTATTTTTTTCGTTATTTTCAAATGTATATTTTTGTCATTTTTTTCTATTCCAAGCGGCTGATTCAAAAAGTTCGATTTAGCTTCTGCTAAGTCTTTTTAACGCTTTTTCTCTTAATTCTTTTAATTTTTTTATTTAACAAATCATTGTCAACTTTCCAAGCGTGAGAATCTTTTATCCCACACACTCCAATCATTTGGTTTTGCAATCGTAACAATTGTTTCATTGACCTCATCCAAATAACTTCCGTCTGATAGAGTTGTTTTTACCAGCTTTTATTTTCTCCACTTCTGTCATTTCTCTCAACTCTCCAGTTTTCAAATCAACAGTTGGATTATTTAATAAAGTTTCAGAAAAATTTCATTGTTTCTTCGTTCCAAAGCGGATAAAAACAAACTTGGTTTTTTTCTTTAAAACTTTCTAGCGTTGTTATAGTCGGTCGTGCTATGCACTCCAACGAATCTATTGCATAAATGTAAACTATTGTCATTTTTTTATCACTCCATTTCTTTAATTTTTTTTATGATTTTTTTATTCTGTGCTAACTTATGAATTTACACGAAATTTGAAAAATACAAATACCGATTTTTTTAAAGACTTTGAGCTAATTTTTAGTTTATGCTTACATACAATTTTTTTATTAAATCACTAAAATCTAAAGTATGCATAAAGTCAATAAAATCAATAAATATTTTTCAAAAAAATCTGAACAAATTCATAAATTTCTTTTGCTATTTACTGTTAAAATCCAGCCTTTTTTTCCGAATTTCTAACAGTTTATTTTTTTCTGTCTCTAGCACTCGTTTTCTTAACATAGTGCTTTTTAGTTACATCTGTTCCACTGTGATTAGCAAATTCACTCGCTAAGTCAATTCCAGCCGTTTTTGCAATAAGATTAATACTTGTTTTTCTAAGCGAGTGCGGATATAGATTTTTCTATTCCAACTAACTTTCCAATCTTTCGCACTCTATCTCTTATTGTACTTTTTGCTCATCTGCTTAAATACTCCGCTGTATTTAGTCACTAATAAGTATTCGACGTTGTCATTTCTACATCTCAACCACTCCCTTATTAATTCCGTTGTTTCCTCAAATATCGCAAACTCCACAATCTTTTGCTCTTTTTCTACTGTTCCAAATATTATTCCATTCTCCAAATCAATATTCCCCAATTTTATCGACTGCAATGCACTAATTCTACAAGCTGTATCAATAATCAAGTTAAATATGATTCTGTCTTGCAAATCATACCGTTTGTCCATTTCCATTTTGATGTTAATTTCTATTATTTCCTTATTGCTCAAATAATAGCTACTTCTCCGTTTTTCTACATCTGTAACTTTCAAGCAATCTAATTTATCCCTAAATGGATGTGTTGCTATTAAATCACGTTTAACTGCCCAAATGTAAAAAGCTACTAATTGCCGTGATTTTTGTTATTAATCGTTCTAGCATTGTTCCCCTTCACTTCTCTGCAATATCTTATGTATCGCTCCAATATGCTTACAATAAACTTTAGCGTATCTTTACTCAACAAATAACGATTGTTTTCATACTCTTTTTAAATACTCTACAAACTGTTTCATATTGTTAAGATACGTCTTATAAGTCGTGTTTTTAGTTGCTGCATTCTTTGCTATGCTACTGTTCAAATACTCCAAATAAATCTCTGCGTTTCTTCCTTTTTAGCTCTTGTAATTCCATTTTTCACCATCTCCTCTATAATGTTTTTTTATTACATTATAGACTAGAAAATTTGTTCAAAAAAATAGTGGAAACTGTCATTTAAAAATAGGAAATATTTTTAATACAGTGGGGGTCTGTTTCTGTTCTTAAAAATCAATACACATTAGTTTATACGTTTGCTTATAAGGAACTCCCCTCGATAACAATTTCAAATTGGAGTTCAAATGGAGTCGCAACTCACTCTGGACGGAGCAAAACACAATGTATCTTTACTAGTAGCGCTGGATCTATGGGATTTGACTGGATAACTATCGGAATCGCTTAGTAACCAATTGCCAAGTAAGTTAACTCAGATTTATCACTAGCTCCGATTACGCTATCTAAATCAAAGTGAGTTCTATAAATAGCTAAAACCGTGGAAGCTCCAGGGCTAGACGAACCTGTTGAATTGATAATAACTGGTCCTAAACGGCTAATTTGCACATTAAAACAGGCGTTAGAAAAAGGCGTTGGGAATCGTAATGTAGAAGCTCCATCCGGAACTGTTCCCCATTTGATTTCAATGCCGGCAAATTTAATTGAGCCAACTCGAGATTTCTGAACTCCGAACAAATTTTCTAGTTAATAACCAACAGCAATCCAACGGAAAAAGTTTCCAGTCGCATAAAGATTCGATCCTGGAATTCTGTTGAATACTCTAAATGAATTGATTTGATGATCGCTTATACCAAGTATATAAGTTCCAGCTCCTCCGTCGGTAGCCGAAACTGAATAATTAACTGTTTTAAAAGCAACTTTAAGATTGATTGTTGTTCCTGCTCCAGTGTTTAGATATTCTGTTCCCCATTGTATGATCAGACCACTTGGAAATTTAATATAATTATTTCCAAAATCAAACAAATTTTCTAATTTGTCCGAAATCGGCTTATTAGAAATAGCCCTAAATTTCCCTGCTATCGTTGTATGTCAGACTGTTGTCTTCTATACATTCGTAGTAAAATTTTGTTACACTGTCATAATAAAATTTACCTTTTGCTTTGTTTCCGATGTCTTGTATGTTTCGCCAAATTGCAATCCTAATATTTCAGCTAATCTTGAACTAACTAAATAATTTTTCGTCCGCATATTTTTTTAGTAATATACGTAATGCTCGGATCAATAACAGCTGTCACATTTGCCACTTGATCTACAATAATCGTATCTACATATTCAATTTCTACGACATTATTAGCCGAGAAAGGTGGCACAAAATCTGGACTAGTCGAAATATTGTAAGCATAAAGTATTTCAACGTTATCATTTCCGTGCGCAAATATTCCTAACTCTTTTATGTAAAACCCTGCTATTACTGATTTATTAGTCAATAAAGCGTTAATTTCACAAGTTCCATTTCTTTTTTTACATTTATATTCAAGATTGGCAATGTTGTAATTTGATTGACTAATGATGTCCTTTCTCTTTCGGAAGTTAATGATGTTCCATCTCCTATCGCCATTTTAGTAAATGTTATTGTTTCTCCTGCTAATCCTTTTGCTAATAATTCTCTTCCTTTTTTTCTGTTAAAATAAATCCGTTAAATTTTGCCATAATTTTACCTCCTATCTTATTTCTCTTAATACTCTTGTTCTGTGTACTGTTCCAAAATTTTCTGTTATAATTTCATTTGGAATATTTATATCAGTTGAGTTCAAGTAATATTTCTTTTTATTTTTTTTCAACGAAACCATAATAATTTGTCTTTTTCTTCTTTTCTTAAAAAGCCTTATTCCTTCAAGCCAAGAACGAATATTTTTATACTGCTCTACAACTTCAATTATTTTCTTGTAGCCTTCATAATCTGATAAAATTCCCATCTGTATTTACTTTTAAAAATATCCAGGATTTCCTCCATATTTAAAACCATTCTATTATTTCAACGTTTCCATTAAATAATATTTCACATATTTCTTTAATTCCGCCTACAGTCCCTTTTGTTAAAGTGTGAAAAAACAGACCTTTTTATTAATTTTTATTTTAGTATCTCTTGTGATATTAGAATCAATGTAATCAACATGATATTCCCACATCAAAAAAATCTAATTCTACATCATTTAACTCTGATAACTCCAAAAAAATTTTTCTTTTAATCGCTTCATGCTTCTTTTTGATAGCAAAATTTATTGATTCATATATCCAATGCGTCGTTTTATCATTCAAAGTTGATTTCGCTGCTATATCAGTTAATTTTAAATCATCAATAGTTATCATATATTTTTCAACTCCTAAATAATTGCTTGTAACACTTGTATTCTCTGCTATTTCATTAAAAATCTAAAACTCTAAATGTTGGACTCTTAATACAACTCTTTTTACTCCAGCTAATTTTAGTAACTTTATAAGCTCGTCTGGATTAATATCTCTGCCCATTTTATTTTGTTGCAAATCTTAAAATCTTTCACGGCTTTTTTTCAACATTATTTTTTTAATAACATTTACAAGTCGTTTCATTAGATTTATCAATGTAGTAGTCAAAATCAATTGTGTATGATGTTTTTTTATTGCCTGTTTTACTGTTACATTATCCGTTAGAGGTCTTATATTATCAGTATTCAGCATTTCTTCAATTCTCTTTTTTAGCTCATTTGTTAGTGTCAGAGAATCAGTTAAAACATAAATATCCACATTTGTTGCACTTGGACTATACGCTACAACATCAACAATATTCGTACTTGTCGACTTAGCCCAAAATTCATAAGCTCCTTTACTTCCAGCTGTTGTAAACGATTCAGGGATTTCTCTGATTCTAGCTCTATAATTGTCGTCTTGCTCTATTTCAGCTCCATTATTTGATGCTGTAATGTTCTCGACTTTATCGTAATGTGGAAAAATGTCGACCATCGTGTTAATTTGTCCGACTGGAATATCATTTCCAACAGTTCCTGATGTGTTGCAAGTTGCGATTCCATCTACATATAAATCGCCTTTCTCTATTTTATATTGTTCATCTGTTGAAAAATACAACTCATTGTATTGAATCCTTGACCCTTTCGGAATTATTATGTCTGTCGCTTGAATATCAGTAATATAAAAATCTAAATGTTGCTACGGCTGGTTGTTCTACAAGTCTTTTACCTCTATTTCCATAGAATTCTCCTTTCAAATCTAACCGCTCATTTCTTGCAAATCTTAAATAATTCTGTTTCATTTCATCGTTGTATTTTTCTTCTCTAATCCAAATAAATACGCTACCGTTTCAAAGATAAGCATTTCTGGACTTGATTCAGTTAATTGCCTTCCACTCAGCTCCTGAAACTTATCAATCATATCTCTTTTAAGTTCCCACGAATCCGCATCTATAATTTCATATTCTTCATTTGATATTTCACTCAATGTTTATCACCTCAATTCCTAATTCGATATCAAAATCATTATTATATGTATCTTTCATAATGATTCTAGTTTGTCTTAAAACAGCCCTCGGCTCATATTCTCGTATAATTTTTAGTCAAGTGGCTTGTAATCCTATTCTGCACAACATTAATGTTCTTATCAATCAAATCACTGTCAAATGCAAAAATCTCGATTGAGTGGCTGTTCTTCTTTGAAAACTCTTAAAATCATTCCTACATTTGTAACTACTTCTTCTAAAACATTTTTTTGGATTATAATTTATTTCTTCAGAGCTATTTACTGTTATCATTATTTACAGCATCCTTCTGCTCATTCTCGATGTCGTCTTGATTTTTCTTCAGTGACTTGCTGATTTTTGTATTTTTTTCTTTGTTCAATTAATTGATTATACAACTTAGGATTTTCAATATACTCTTTAAGCGTAATATTCAACTTAACAACATCAAATCCCCCCTCTTCTTTATTAAAATAACTGCTTTCTTCTGATAATTCTGTTATCAAAAAAGGGTATTCGCCAAATACTTGACCACCAAAGACTAGATTAGCATATTCTCCAAGCTCAAACATTTGCTTGATTGTATCTAATTCTTCTTTCAAAGTAGTCTGCTGTATTAAAGATGATACCAAAGTCATTGTAAAACTAACTTCTAGTAAATCTCTCCCTTGGAATCTTAACATTCCAGGCCCGTAAATCGCTTGATGTTCTGATATTTTAGCCTTGTATGACCTACTTATTTGATTATTAAGTGATACAATCTGATCTTCTGACGCTTCAAAAATTACATCTCCAAAACTTCCTATCATTGCGGACCTCCACTCATATCTCCACCAGCAGTTACTCCATCATGTTTATGTGTGTTAAGATTAATACTTCCACCAGTTGTAGTCGTTCCGCTCACTTCCAAATCTCCATCAATCACCACTTTTCCAATATTTAAAGTCAATTTATTACCATCATAAGCCCAACTACCCCCATCGGAAAAAGTCCTTTTAACTTCACTTTCACTACTAGAAGCACCTCGCATAGGACAGCCAAGTACTACTCCTTGCTCAGGCATTTCTGAAAAGAATAAGCAATAAACAGTTTGACCTAAACTGAGTGTATAATTATCACTATGACTTTCAGAATAAGGAACTAATACATTAAGCCAATCTGTTGTCTTATCGTCATCACCTTTTAATAGCACTCTAACTTTTCCAGTTTTCGAGTCTATCGCACTTACTTCTCCAGATTTTAATGTTTCTACCAAATCAATCACCGCCTTTCGAAATTTTGCAACAAAAAAATCACAATCAAATTAATGACTGTGATTTTCTTTTAAATCTTATGCTCCTTCTTTTTCTCTATCCATATTTGCTTTTTGTTCCTAATGTTTCTAACAAATTATGAACAAATAATCTTCCTTTTTATAAACTACATACCTTGGTAAATAACAACTTTATCAAAGATTTTTTTCTACTTCTTCTTGTGAAATTCCATATTTCTTAGCTATTTTTTTATTGATTTCTTCTTCGATATTTTCTTCTTCTTGTTTAGTGTAGTTTCCTTTTGATTTTAAAGTTTCATGAAGTGTTTTTTTGAATAATCAATATAAATATCTTTTTCTTTATCACTTGGAATTTCTTTTTTTAGCCCTGTAAGTTTCATCTTTCACAGTTCCATCAGAATAATAAGTTATCATTCCGTGTGTTTCGCCACCAAGATTAAAGAATTTTTTTATCTCCATAAGCACGAATAAACAGAATATCCGCATCTTTTATTTGCTCTTTTTCCTACTTTTTCTCATTAATTTCTTTAGATTTTCTTCAGAAATATTATCTTTAACTAATATATCTATTGTATTTTTCTTTTTAGTTAAGTTACTTGTATCTCTTGAATTTTTCAATACTTCATATTTTAAGTCATCTTGACTAGCTAATTTAACTTGTTTCTTCTCTTTGTCAACTTTCTTTTTAACTTCTTGAACCTTTTTGGCTTTCTTCTTTATCCCTGATTCTTTTTGCTTTTATTTTTATATTCTCAGGTGCTGTCGCTCCAACTAAGATGAACGCAAATATATTACATAAAAATACAATACAAGTTTTTACTTCTTTAGATAGTTCCTTTTTCTTGATTGCAAAATAAATCAATCTGATTATTTGAAATATTAGAATTAAAAAAATAATATTAAAAACAATATTACAAAAATTGTCATAAAATTCCTCCTAAAAATAATTTTTATTATATTATACCTTATTTTTTTAAGAAAAAAATTAAAATTTTCTATACTCTCTCAAAAACAAATGTTTTAGTTTCACAGTCATTATTCAATTATCATTGTCCTACAAAATTCTATTTCTTTTTACCAGATTTTTTTAGTTCTTTTACCTTTTTATTATTTTTCTTATCTCTTACTTTTTTTAGTCGATTTTTTTCGCAGTGTTTTTTTAACTTTAGAAGTTGCTTTTACTTTTTCGACTTCTTAGAACCTTTTTTTCTTAGCTTTTTTTCAGCTTCTTTTTTTCTTTTGCTCTTCTTTAGTTTGATCTATTGCTTTTTTTCTCTGCATTTTCTCTAGCTCCAAGTTTCATTGCTGTGATTTCACAAGTATAATCACCGCTTATCTCGTGCGTTACCTTGTCAATTACATATTTGCCTTCAAACTTTCCCCAGCTTTCATCAAGCTCAATTATTGCTCCAGCTAAGTATTTAGTACTTCCGTCAACATTTAAAGTTATCTGATATTCTTGTTTAAGATTGTCTTTCAAAGTCTTTTTTGCAACTTTCTTTGGTTCTGTTTTCTCCTTTAGTTTTAACTTTCAAGGTTTTTCTTTTTTTAGTTCTTTTTCTTTTTACTTTCAGCTTTCTTCTGTAATTTTTTTCTTTTTGATTCTTTAATCGTTTTACCTTTTTTTCTTACCAGTTGTATTTTTCTTCATTTCAACCTCTTATTTTTTTCTTAGATTTAACCTTTTTGACTGGCTTTTTGCTAATCTTTTTTTCTGACTCTTCTTATTATTTTTTTCTTATTATCTTTATTTTTAGATTCTTTTTTCTTCAGTTGTAACTTGATTACGCTTTGTCAAGTTCCTCTTTGTAATGATTTCCTTAACAACTTTTTCTTGTCAGGATCATAATAGGAAACTTCAACTTTATCGTAAATCTCTTTATTTTTTTCTTTTTTTCAAACTAAAACTTCTAATTCGATAATCTTTAATATTAAAAAAACTTCAATAGTATCATTCTTTTCCATTTCCTCATCATCAAAAAATAATTATTTTATCGTCGGATACTTTCATATTTAATCCGATTTCTTTAACAACTCGATTAATAAAAGCCAAATCAGTTTCTTTGTTTTGGTCTAATCTCTCAAAAAATACATTTTCTGCATAAAGCTCTGCATTCATTTCATGCTTATTAGCAATTTGCATTACCAGTTCTTTTAATGTTACTCTCTCCCAAGCAACACTATTTTTTTGGTCTCTAATATTTTGATCAAGCGGTAAAGCTAAGCATTTTAAAGTAAGTTTCTGATTTTCGAAAGTCGGCTCATCCACATAAAAAGTTCCCAAATCCAAAAAATTAGTTTCATTTTCCAGCTCTTCGTGAATTCCAACAAGCAATTGAGCGTTCTCATCAGGATACCACTCTTTAAGCCATCTATAATCTAAATTTTCTAGTTCTATTTCTAAATCATCTATAGCATTTTTGGAATTGTCTGTGTAGTTAAGAGACGAAATAGAATGTGCTATCTCATCAGAAATATCAACTTTATTAAATATAACTATCACTCTGATATTTCTAGCAAATGCCATTTCTATTCACCTCTCTTCCACGGCGGCAAACTTGTATCATTATTACTTTCTTCAGCAATTTCAGGAAGAATAATTGGAACATTTGCGTCAAAGACGGCGATGTCGATTAAAGCTAAATTACTTCTTATAAGGTCATGATAATAGCCTTCACTTCCGTAAACTCTATAAGCTATCAAATCCCAAGTATCACCACTTTGTGTCCTGTAAACTCTAACGTTAGCCATTATCCGAACGCCGTCCTTTCTTTTTTATTTTTAGCTTTCGCCAATGCTCTCATTACTGCTTTCTCAATTGCACTTGTATCAGCATTTCCATTTACTGTTATGCTAATATTGATAACATCTCCGCCACTCGAACCTTCATTATTCCTAAGCCCTGACATTCTCTCTTTTAGTCCACTAATTTTATCTCTAAAACTATTTCTAGTTTCACGATTATTCAAGATTTGAGTACCACGAGGTAAATTTAATAACATTTCGTGTTCTGCTAAGAAAGCTGGTTTGCCAGGCATTTGGATTAATTCTGCTCCACGCTCAGCTACTGTTGTAAGTCCTCCACTCCAGTAGTTAGTTCCCGCTGCATTTTTTCCAATTCCTAAAAGTCCTCCAACTGCTCCAAGTCCACTAGAAACCATGCTTTTTAAACTTTCCCATTTACCTTTAAAATAATTTACGACTCCATCAATTGCTCCTTTAAGAGCACTTGCTACAGCATCAAAAGCAGACTTAATAGCGTTCCATACAGCGATTGCAGCTCCTTTAATTCCTTCCCAAGTTGATTTAAAAAATGAACCTACTGTTGTTATTCCACTTTTCAGAGCATTCCATAACGCTAATGCTGTTGATTTAATAGCGTTCCATACAGCTTTGGCAACCGCCGATAACGTTTTCCAAATAGCTTTCATAACATTTATACTAGTTTTTACGTTTGTTGCTATTATTTTTATGTACGTTAAAACTACAGTTTTGATTATTAGCCACACAACTTTTACCACTGTAGATAATAGTTTCCAAGCCAATTTGATGTTATTTATATAAATTTTAACGTAAATAGCTATAGCTTTTATGACGACTAGCACAACAGGTTTTAACGTTTTCCAAATAGCTTTCACTACAGCAATATATGTTCTAACATAAATCACAATGCCTTTCATGACAATATTAGCTATAGACTTGATCGCATTCCACACTTCAATTGCGGTAGGCTTTATTATTTTCCAAATTTCTTTAATAAAGTCTACACCTTGTTTAACTATGTTTTTAATTCCTGTTATTGCATTCATTACAGTTGGTTTAATCCCTTGCCAAACTTGTTTTATATAGTTAGCTACTGCTTTAAATATTGCATTCACACCGTTTCTAAACCAAGAACATTTATTGTATAAAACCACAAGTATTGCTATGACAGCAACGATTGCCACAATAATAAGTCCAACGGGATTGGATAAAAAAGCACTATTTATAGCCAATCCAATAGATTTAATTAACGATATTACTCTAGTCAAAACAGGAAATGCTGTTTTAAATCCTCCAACAAAACTTCCGGCTACTTTGAACTTGTCAAATATCAACATTCCTTTCGATATTCCACTAAAAACTGGTGCAAATCCTTTTGCCAATCCACCAAGCCCTATTTTAAATGCTGCAAATCCAGCTACAGCTTTTAGAATATTTGCAGTCAGTTGTGGATGTTTTTGTATTAATTGAGAAAAATTTAGTAATAAGTGGACCAATAGAATTTGCAACTTGAACTAAACTTGGTCCTAATGCCGAACCTAAATCTACTCCCATATTAACAATTCTATTTTTTTAAAGTATTAAAAGAATTTCCCATTGTTTTCAATCTTTGATTATATTCTGCATCAACACTCCCTGATGTTTTCATCTTGTCATGAGCATTCTTTATATTTGTTCCAACTTCATCAATATGTTTTGCCAGTTCAGAGGCTGATTGGATAGATTCTTTACCAAATAACTCTTTAAGAGTTGCTGCTTGAACATCTTTTGGCAACTTCTTAATTCTTTGAAAAACATCAATTAGTGCGCCTTCTCCGTCTTTTGTCATTCTTTTAGCAACGTCTTCCACATCTAGTCCTAATGACTTGAAAGCAGCTGCTTGTTTTTTAGTTGCTGATGTTCCAACCATTAATCCTAATGAAATATTTTTTAAGCCAGTTGCTGCAACTTCCGAAGGTACTCCAACTGATACTAAACTTGCTCCTAGTGCTGCAACTCCTTCTTTGGAAATACCAGCCATTCCACCTAACCCAGCAACTCTGCTTGAAATATCAGCAATTTCTGGAGCTGTTGCTGCTACATTGTTTGCCAAATAGTTGATTACGTTAGCATATTCCATTACTCCATTTTGATCTAAGTTAAGTTGTGCTCTAGTTTTTGCTAAAAAGTTCCCTGCTGCTTCAGTATTCATGTCAAATGCAACTTTAATTTTAGCAGCGTCTTTGGTATATCTTTCTAATTCGTCTGTTTTTATTCCCGCTTGAGCTCCCGCTCCTGCAATTTGAAATAATTCTACTTGAGAAAGTGGACTATTTTCACTAAAGTTCCTCATTGCTTTGTAAAATCCTGTTTCCATTTCTTTCGAACTAAAATCAGCAACTTTTTTTAAGTCTGCTTGAGCATTTTCTAAATCAACTGCTAATTTAACAGGAACAGCCAAAGCTCCAGCCATTCCCACACCTTGCATTATTTGCTTATCCCCAAAGTCTTTCATTTTACCGACAGTTTCTTGCCTAGCGTCATATCTTTTTTGAGCTTCTTTCAGTTTATTCATTTTTTCAATTTCTTTTTCAACTTCCTGAACCTTGTTTCTGTAGTTAGATAAACTAGCGCCTTCAGCTTCTATCTTACTTCTTGCAGCTTCAAATGCATGTTGTTGTCGTTCTTTTTGCTTATTCAATTTTCCAACATTTTTTTCAGCCTGTTCTATTTCCTTAGCTAACTGTTTATTACTACTCCCAGTTCTTTCATATTCAGCTTTCAATTTTTGCAAATGTTCGGAAGCTTTTTTATACTCTGAATTAATTTTATTTAATCCATCACGAGCCTTGTCCATATTTTGGAACGCTTTTTGTGCTTTTTCCATGCTTTTGATTTCTTTTTCAAATTCTTTGACAGATTTCGTCGTATTTTTTAAAGCGTTTGCAACTTGACTCATTCCACTAATAGCACTAGCTACTGCCGCACCCAGAACTATGTTCAACTCTAAATTTTTTGCCACAATTTACCTCCTTCCTCCCTTTTATTCGCTTTCTTCTTGCCTTGCCTTTTCTTCCTCAATCAACTTATTAGCCCTTGCTATCCAGTAATCCAGCTCATCAAATGTACATTTCATAAGTGTTTCATAACTAATATTCATTTTAAAATAGTTGAGCCCACTCAATAAATCTGTAATCAAGTCTAAAAAGTCATCTGTTACACTTCCGCCGTTGGAGTTTTCTCGTCCTTGTCTTCGTCCGTTCCCCAACCTTTTACTAAAAAATTCTTAGTTTGATTTACCACTTTTAAAAAAGTCTTCAGCGCCTAATGTCATTAAATGCCCGTATTTAATGCCTGATGCCTTTTCAGCTACAGTCAAAGCCCAAGCATCATCAAAATCTTTAAAGTTTTTCGGCATTAGATTTCATTCTTGATTTATAATCTTTTCCACATTCCAATAAATCTGCCCCTGTCAAATTATCCAGTTTCAAATCTATTTCTTTTGTATTTTTTTACTTCCTAAATCATATTCTTTTGTTAATTTTATAATCATTCTATTCCTCCTAAATATGTCCTAATAATTGTCTTATGATATTATTCAAACTTCCATTTACATTTGAAATTCCATTCAACACATCAATTTCAATGATCGTTTTACCATTTATCATTAATTTGTAATAAGTTATACTCAAATCAAATGAACCTTCAAATTTTTTTACCGTTCTCAACTTTTTGGACCATCAAATTTTGTGATAAATCCTTTCAATGTTGCATCTGCACCAGTTACTTTTGGCGAGTGCGACATTCTATCTAATTCTTGTAAAGCTCCCAAACACTCTAATGTGATTGAATCATTATTATTAAAATTTAATAATGTATCATTCATACTGTCCATTTTTACCTTAGCTGACATTTTTTTATAATGTCCAATCAGCGGAGCTTCAAATTCCGCAGCCATACCAAACTGTTCGGTCGTTATTGTTGCCGATTCCACATTCGGAAGTTCTACTACTCCAACTCCTTCTAATGCATTCGAACCATTGACATAAAGGTCAGCGTCAACGATTCCCAAAGGCAGTTTCTTTTTAGCCATTCTTTATCCTCCTATTTTCCTAAACTATTTGCAAACTCAGTTAATGCGTCTGCGTCATATTTTTTCTTAAATGTTGCCGATTTCATGCCAGGAATTACTCCCAATTTAATAACCCAAGTTATATCCCCATTTGTAACATTAATCGTGTCATTATCTTCAGCTGATAAAGCAGCATTTGCACTCAACAAATCATTTCTAGCTACAATAGCATTTAATCTAATATTCATCGATTTCGTTACTGTTTCAGCTAATTTTTTAGAAAATTTCTTATCTACTTTATCAAAATAACTTATAACCAATTCATTCCCTATATACTTAAACATTCTACGAGTATATATGAATTTGTCTTTCGGATCTGTTGCCATTGGATTAAGTGCAGTTTCAGACCCCCAACATTTCCAACCTTTGAAATTAATAGCGGTTACTACTCCGTTTTTTTATTTAATAAGTTAGCTTTGTTGTTCTTTATCCAAGATTATCTCTTCAAGATTTCCACTCGAATTTTTTTCCAATATAAACTGTCACATTTATATAAATAATTAGACGAAGTTTGTGATGGAACTCCACCATTTTCATTATCTACTGATAGCGACAACGCAGCATACTGAATAGACTGAATATATTTTTTACCAGCTAATCCTAATGTTCCGTACAATACAATTTGGTCATTTCCATTAACATTATTATCATCTTTCCATTTAGGAATTTGGTCATAAGGCTTGTCAATCGGCGCATTAATCAATGCAACTGCTTCAAACATATTCCCATTTATATTTTTAGCTTTTGTTTGCATAATCGCAGCAATTTCACTATCACTTGAAAAAAATCTGGAATGTCAATGAAAGCTGGTAATTCCGAATATTTTAAAAAAACTTCATCTAATAGCTCTAATCCTGTTCTTTTCATTGTTGAAATATCATATCCACCTAAAGCCTGTGCTTTCGTTACTTTTGACAAATCAATTTCTTCATATTCAATATCAATTTTAGTGCCATTTGACGGTTTAGCATATATTTCAAGTCCTTCATCTGTCCACATCGTTACAGCGTCCGAAATAACTTGTGATGTCGCATTCTCTTTAACTACTAATGTATCTGTTATCAATTTATGATTCGGAATAACAACTTTACCATTTGTTAAGCTCAAATCATTTTGAGTCTTTTTAGCTGTTTTATGTTTTTCAAGATCTAAGATATTCACAACATAAAGCGGCGCTACTTTATATAGTTCAAAAAACACTTTTATAGCTTGTGAAATTGAAAAATCTAAGTCGTAAGTGTCCCCAAAATACTGAATAGCTTCTTTATAAGTTCCTAATCTTACAATCTCATTCACTCTTCTGTTTTCTCTTTTTACTTTGTTCATCGGTGCAGTCCCTACAATAAAATGCCCATAATCAAGCACTATTGGTAGTGATATATCACTCGATGTCTCAGTTTGATAAGTTCCGTGTTTATAACCCATTATTCAACCTCCTCCCTTATTTGGTCTTTAATTTGCTGTGTTACCGTTTCAAGCAATTTTTCATTTTGCAATGCTTCACTAGCTTGATTAACATCCACCAAAGTTCTTTTCAAAAGCGGATATTTCTCAAATTTTTCTTCGATCACTTCATTACTGTAGTAAATAACACCTTTAGTAAATTTAATGTCTCTAAATTCAAGCGTATCTCCTAAATAAATATATTGCTTTTTATCTTCCATTATTCCTCCTTCAAAAATTTCGGACTCAACAGGGTAATCCCAAACTGTAAATGTAATTCTTGAAAATATAAAAATCTCCGAACTCGTCACTATATAAATCACACTTAAATTCTTTATCTTCCCGTATCGCTCCAACCTCTTTCATCATAAACTTTAGTCAAAAGTTTACTTCTAATTTCTTCACCTTTATAAAGATTATCAATATAATCTTCATTTTTTTAGTACCAACTATTATTTCAAAAGTAGCGTCGCAATCATAACTATCCATTCCTTCTGTAATTTGCCCTAGAATTCAAAGCCCTTAATGTCACACAAGGGAAAAACGGCTTTTTGTCCTGTATTTTTATCAATTTCACCGTATCTCCTAACTGGCAACGCTCCTCGGAATATCTGATAATCAGTATCTTTAAATTCTTCACACAAAAAGTCATACAAACTTTTTTTCAATCACTTTAATACTCATAAATTACATTGACAAGAGCCTATTCAACTCATGTTCAAACCTTTCATTTAATTTTTGAGACATAAATTCATCGAGATCAGGTAACCACGTTGTAGGTCCTAACATTTGTGGAGCAGACGGTCCGTATTTTCTTTTGATTGGCAATCGTCCACTTCCTTCTCTTTCAAATGCCCCTAAATGACCGTCTTTATATGCTATAAATGTTTTATCATTAAGCATTATCCCATTACCATTCTTTACTGTAGCCGTTACCGATGTTCTGCCTGTTCTTGTACTCGGATTCAATTGGAAATGGTCTAATCCCAAATAACCTCCATTAGAATTGATTTCAGCCATAAGCTTACCAGGATTAGCTCTTTTCATAGTCAATCCGCTTAATAAATCCCCATATTTAACCGTATAGGTCTTAGTTGCATTTCTAACCATACGAGTCTTACTCATAGTTGAAACTCTATTCAAAGCACTTGCCAAAGCCCTTGGAGCTTGTTGTGGAAACTCAACAAATTTATTCTCTATGTCACTAAGGACACTTTCATCAAATTGAATCGTAAACATCTAAATCAACTCCTAATAATCCGTGTATCTATACAAATCAAGTTCATACATACCAAAGTTCTCTTTACAGTTTGCAACTATCCATTCTTTATTGTCAAAATCTATTCTCATATTGCCTTCAGGCTTATACTTCAAATATTTTTTTGTCAATAAACACCGTAATCCCTTCCTTGTAAAATCCACTTTCTATTGTTAATTTCCCACTAATTTCCTTTTTCTTGAAAAACTGTCCTCATCTGTCACACAAATAACATCAATACCATTTTAAATTATGTGTTTCTCCAAATTCTTCTGAATTTAAAAATGTATTTTGTATATCATTTTCTAAAATATCTTTAAAATTCATGTTTTTTTACCTATTTTTTTCTTATTTTTTTGTATCTTTTTGTCTGTTTCTTCAGCATTTTCTGTTTCAATTGATTCTTCAGACTTTTCAGTTTTTACCGTTTATTTCAGCAATAAGCCCTCTTTCAAGACAGCTTTTTATTACTGATTTTTCTTGTATATCTACTTCAGCATCTACTTCATAACTAACTCCACCATAAATCATAGGCTTTTAATGTTCTAAATTTCATCATTACCTCCTATTTAACTTTCAATATTTTTTTATAGCTTCAATATCATAAACCACAGGAAGTGGTCTTGATTCTGTTCTGATTTCACAGTATTTGATTTTGAATCTTCATCTGTAAATACTGAACGCTCTGCTACAATAATTCCTTGTTTTACATCTGCTGCTGGTCCGTACATAATTTTATTGTTGCTTGGTGCTAATAAGACTTTCCTTCAGGAATTAAATCCTTATCACTATAAGTTTTTCCATCAGCATTTAATACAGAGTATTGAGATTGATAAGAATAAATTGGCAACCCAAAAGGTGCTATTGTTCCAATATAAACGGCTCCTGCTGCTGTTTCTCTTGGATCTACTTTTCCTACATTATAATTTTTTTACATCCAACAACTTCTGAATTTTTTCATTATCTACAAATAATTTTGCTGCCACAGGATCCATTAATATCATTTCAGGTCTTAATCCTGTAACTTTCCCGATTTTTGTTATAGCTGCCTGTAAATCCCCAATTATATCTGCATTAGGCTGTGTCCATAGAGTAGCAGGTGTGATTTCTTCAACTGTCCCAAATTTTATTTCCCCTTCTATTCCTTCGCCTTTCACAACCACTTTTCCATTAAACAACACTTCAGTACACATTATTTCTTCTCTTCTTGTAATTTGTTCCTCAAATTCGCAAAAGATTCTGCAAGTAAGTCCGCTTTTCGTTCTTCAGGGCTTTTTCCGCCATAAATTGTTTCCCTGCTGTCTTGTTAAAAAAACAATTCAAAAGCCGAAAAAGTTCTTTTTGGTGCTACTTTTTGGAGCTTGAAAAAAATTTACTTTCATAAGTGTTCTTTACCATTTCTGTTCCTGAATAAACTCAGATACAAAAGGTGCTACAAGTTGTCTTCCTTTTCTAAATTCTATTTCCATTTTTTGATTTTCTGATGTTTTTCTATTTTTAAAATAACTGTCTTTTATGAATGATTTTGGTCTAATTACATTCTGGTCATACAACCCAATAAATTCTATTACTGCTGGCATTATTCCTTACCTCCTAATCCTTTTATTACAATACCTTTATCTCTAGCTACTTTTGTAAAATCTGCTTTTTGTGTACCCGCTTTCACATTTAATCCCTCAAAAATGAATTCCCCTGAAATAGCTACAGTTGTTTTAGTTTTTGCCGTTGTTCCGTCAGCATTTTCCATAACTATTCCAAATAAATCAGTTCCATCTGAAAGTTCGGCAGTTACATTTACAACATCACCTCTTTTTACACTTTTACCTTGCGGTACTTCAAATTCCATATATCTGTGTCCTGTTCCACTTAAAAATTGTTCGCTGGTATATTCATTACCTTTTGCTACAAAATCCATTTATTTCCCCTCCTCTGTTTTTTTATTCATTTTAGAAAAAATAGTCATAATATCAAGTCCCATAAACCGCTTTTCTTCTTCTTTACCAGGTGTTGTTCCATCATTCGCAGCTGGTGGTATGAAATTATCTTGACTTTCATTTTTAATATTTTGCAACTTTTGAGCTTTTTTTCTTCTTTTTGCTTTTTCAAAATATTAATAGCTAACTCACTAGCTGACATAGGATTAACATATTTGGCATTTTCTATTAATTCAGAATAATTATTAACTCCTATATCATCAATAGCTTTTAACCTTTCTCTTTCTTCCTCTTTTCCAATTTTTTTCCCCTCATTTAATACATAATCATACAAATCAGGAAATTGATTTTTTTAATTCCTCTAAAGTCATTTTTACCTCCTTAGTATTTTTTTATTATTAATAACTACATCTTTTGCTTTTTTTAAAATTTTTTTAAATTTTGAAATATCAAAAAGCCATGTTATTTATAATTAATTTATTTTCTACAAATTCTTTTCCTACTTCTTCATCCACGATTTCATCAACAAATCCATATTCCTTAGCTGTTTCTGCGTCCATCCAAGTTTCATTATCCATTAGTTCAGATAAAGTTTCCTTATCAGTTTTTGTTTTGCTTAAATAAGTTTCGATAATGCTATTTTTCACTTTATCAAGCATTTCAACTGTTTTTTTCATATCCTGATTGTTCCCATATGCAAAAGTGATTGGATTATGAACCATAAATAAAGCATTTTTAGGCATTCTTACAGTATCACAGGCACTTGTTATAATAGTTGCGGCACTCGCTGCTAATCCATCAATATTTGCTATCACTTTAGCTTTGTGATTTTTAAGGGTATTTGCTATTGCCACAGCACTAAATACACTTCCACCTGGACTATTTATGTGTAAAATAATGTTTTCCACATCTCCAAGGTTTTCTATATCTTGTTTAAATACCTTATCGGATATATCATCCCAATACTCATCACTTCCTATACTCCCATAAAGTATCAGTTCCGCCGTTTTTTCTTCATCATTCTTCACTAGATTCCAAAATTTTAGTTGTTTCGGCATTTATTACCACTCCTTTCTCTTTTAATAATTTATTTTCTTTTGCTAAAAATTCTTACATTTTGTTCAAAATCTCCACCATTAAGCTCTGCTGTTTCTCTAGTTCTAGTTGATAATCCATTATTAATTCTTATAACAGCAGCATTAGCCTCTTTTAATGGGTCAATTTGCCCTTGCGAAGGTCCATTCCATTGTGACCCACACCAAGCTTTATCTATAAGGAAATCAGTTCCATAGTTTTTAAGTTCTACTCTCCCTAATAAATAAGCTTCATTTAACCATTCTTCATAAATTGGTTGAGTAAAGTTTTCAGAAAACCACTCTCGTCTTTTTCTGAACATTTTCCATGCTTCCAAAAGTGCCGCACGACTTGCTGAATAACTCGCCGTGAAATGCTTAATCAAAAGTTCATACGGAACTTCTAAAGCACTCCTATTTGTCTTAAAAATACTCGTTACAAATGGGTCAAATTGCGCATTCGGTCTTCCTGGATTAGTGGCTTTTGCTTTTTCTCCTGGATTAAGTGAAGCAATCATTCCTGGTGCAAGTTCTATAGTGGTTTCATCTTCTGAATCTACCAGCAAATCATTTTCAACCGCTTCAAGTTCTCCAACATCAGCTCCACTTGGACTATCAGCTTCACTTTCAATAAAAATTGCGTACAATCCGCTTATGACTGCAGCCATCAATTCTGCTTCAGTATAATTCCCAAGCTGTTTTAAATTTTCAATGACTGGTGACAATATTGGAATTCCCCTTACTTGCTCAGGCCTTTCAGTGAAAAAGAAGATGAATTATGTTTTTTTGATTCTCACTTCCATAAACTTTAATAAATTTTTCTGTTACTGCACCAGTTGCGTCTAATGGATGTTCAGATGAAACATAATAACCTTCAACCCTACTGTTTTTTTATCTGTTTTTACTCCTTCAACTACACTTTTTATCCGAAAGCATATTATTAGGAGTATAAATTCTATCAGGCTCTAAAATTTCCAACTTCAAACTATACGGATTTTTAGGTGTTTCAAAAATAATTTAATTTTATAAAGCACTCTCCATTTAGTAACACTGTCAAAAATACAAGCTCTTGAACTTGGTAAAAATTCATAGTTCCTAAATTATCAATCTTATCTTTTGACCAGAGTTCAAATTCTTTTTCAATCAATTCTTCTACCTTAGCCGCTTCATTATCACTTATCCCTATTGTTTCACTATCAATAGCCGCTTTTAATTTCAATCCACTTCCCACAACATTTGTATTAATTGTTTTCAATGCTCCAGTTGCAACAGAAGTTCCCATATATAAATCTCTTGAACGCTCAATCAATTTCTTACGATTTTTATAAATGTCTTTTTTTACACCGCCCGCAGTACTTTGCCAACCTATCATTGCTTTTTTAGTAGTTGAAGCTCCGTGATTAGAATATCCTGTATTTAAAAATTTCCAGTTTTCTTCTTGCTTTAAATCTTTCTACTCCTTTTTGCGGATTAAATACCGCCACTAAATTATCAATTAAATTCATATCACACCTCTCTTTCTAACTTAAAGATTTCTAGGAACTCCTCTTCTCACTCTTCTTTTTCCAATACTATTTAATTTTTGTAATTCATTTTCCCAATAAGCTCTCCTTTTCTTATTTCATCTATTCCCATTCGAGTAAGTTCTCTTGTCCCGATTTTGTAGCTTTTTCCCTGTTAAAACTGCTCGTTCAGCTTTTACTGTATTCAACTATCATTTCTAAAAATATATTCTCTTGAATAATCTCGATTTTTCCCATTTACTTAATTCCTTTCGACAGTATTTTTCTTTTTCTACTAACCTCTGTGTTCTTAATCCATTTAACAAATCAGTTGAATATCTAATATCCAAATCTGGATTAGCAATTCTCAATGCCGCCTGTGCATAGTTCCTAATGTCCAAAGGCTCATTTCTTTTATCTCCAATTGTTTTCCACTCAATTTTAGCCTGTCCTTTACTGAATGTAACAACCTTTATTTCAGAAGTAAGTCCCTTGAAATAAACTTCATCATATCCACGTTTAGGATCATTTGGATAGTGCATATATTTAGCTCCTGGTTCCGTTACTTTAAGATTGCTCATTATTGTATCTTTACCAGTATTAACTCCTAAAACAAATAAAGAAATTCCTCCTTTATTATTTTTACTAGGTCGTGAACTAAGAGGTCTCCCAGTTTCTCCACTTCCTTTTATACCAAATATATTCAGTTGTTCCCTTGCTTTTACGTACCTATAAACGTCATCAGTATGATGCCCACCTGTGTCAACACAAGCACAAGCAACTCTTATTTTTTCCCCATTCTGATATGAATAATCTTTCATCAGAACTTGATCTAATTCATTCCAAACATAAGGTAAAGCAGGATTCCCCATAATCACTTTATAATAAATACCCCAGCTTTCTTCACCTTTTGCCCATCCAACAATTTCAACTTCAAGTCTGTTATCTTGTACATCGACACCAGCCGTAAGCACATTGACTTTGTCAGGAATTTCTACTTCCTCATAAGTTCCATCTTCATGATTCAAGTATTCGCCGTAATCTTCAGCTCTCGCTTGTATTTCCTCAAAGTTAAATCTTTCAACTTTTTCTTCCCAGCATTCCCCAAGAGCTGTATTAACAAATACTTTCATAAGCTGTTCATCACCTTTTGCCGCTTTAAATTTATTAATAATGCTACTCCATTTAGAAAACGGACTATAAAGTTCCGAAATATGAAATCCTCTTACTTGAAACCTGTCAACTTCACTATTATGTGCTCTCCATTCTCCTTTGATAAGATTTCTTTTCCAATCGTACTCACTAGAAGTTTCCAAACATTTTTCACATTTGTGTGTCACATCTTCAAACAAGATATTTCTCCACTTTAACGTTTGCATTTCTCCACATTTTGGACAAGGCACATAATACTCTTCTTTTGTGCTGTTCTCGTATTCCAGTTCTACTCTACTTCCACCTTTAATGGTTGGCGTACTTGTAAGCACAATTTTTTTATTCCAAAATGTTTTAGTCCTTTCAATTGCTAGATTAAGTGGATCACCTTCGCCTTTTACATTAGACGGAAATCTATCAATTTCATCAGCTAATAAAATCCTAATCGGTCTACTTGACAATTCCGCCGCAGAATTACTTCCAGTCAAAACTATATAACCCCCAGCAAATTCCTTTTGCCTTTTAGTATCCCTTGAATTATCGCTCTCAATTATTTTGTTTCTAAGTTGTGGAGTACTCAAAATCATATCGTTAAGCCTAGTGCTTGAAAAATCTTGAGCCATATCTTTGGTAGGCATTAAAAACATGATTGGAGCTGGATCATAATCAGCATAAAACCCAAATGTATTCATAAGTATTTCAGTTTTAGATAGTTGAGCTCCATACATCATTACAACCTTCTCAGTCCTTTTATCTGATATCGCTCTCATTACCTCTCTTTGAAATGGAACTCTATCAGTATTCCACCGTCCTGGTTCGCTAGAAGTCTTAGTTGATAAAATCCTATATTTGTCAGACCAAGTGTCAATTGTAAGTTTTGGCGGAGGTTTAAGCACTGAAAAAATCTTTTTAAATAAATCATTGGCTCTTTTTAGGTCTGCCACGCTTTCTTTTTTCATTTTTAACCTCCATTTCCTCTTCTTCATCGTCTTCAACAAAGTTTTTACTTCTGAACATCTCTGGATTATATTCACTAAGTTCTTCCAACGCTTCGAATATTCCATCTTGGATAACATCTTGAATCTCTCCCAAATTATCTAATGCTATTATTTGCGGTGCTAATTTGTTAGATAAGGAAAGCAATTTACCTTTCATATTTATAAGACTATCTGTCATTACTTTTTTTCAATAACATCAGCCGAATGCAATTGATTTTTTTCAATTCTTTAATTTTGAGTTCCTTAATTTCGGTATCTTTAATAATCCTTTTTAGTTTCTTCCTTAATTTTTTTCATCTTTTAAGCTAATATCAGCATCATTCCTAGATTTTAAATACTCAATATACCCACGCACACTTTCTAAAAGCAGATATTTTCCTTGTGCCGTTTTTTTTACAACATTTTCATTAGCCAAATCCCTAATATGCCTATCTGAAACACCAAGCATTTTTGCTAAATCCATCGCTCTTACAATTTGACCTTCCTTAATTACCATAAACACCGCCTTTTCTGGTACGGAGCTAAAGTTTCAAAAACATTGTACCCATATTTTTTCTGGGGCTTCGAACCCGTTCGCTCTTTTTTGACCTCTCAGAAGTACCTTTTTAATCAAAATTTCATTTTTTCTTTATTTTCGCTTTAACCTTGGTTTGATATGCTCACTATTTTGAACATTTGCTCTCTATTTCTGTTAGCTTATCTCTTAATCCTTTGTCTTCTTCTCTCTGTTTCTTCATTCCTACTCTACATCTATCAAGATATCTGTCATATATCATTATCTTTAATCCATCTATCTTGTTGTCTATATCTTTTTCAATCTCTTCTAATTTATCTAGCAGTTCTAAATCTCTTTTTAATTCTTTTTCGCTATATACTTTTTTTACACCTAGCAAAAATAATTTCAAGAACAATTAAAAAAATACTACGAACTGCACAAATTCAACTATAAATATTAAAAACATTTTCCTTCCAATCTTGGTACAGAAAGCGAGACTTGAACTCGCACGGATAAATCCAACAGTTTCTAAGACTGCCGTGTCTACCATTTCCACCATTTCTGCAAATTAAAATAAAAAGAGCCACCAAACAAATAGACTATTTCTAATCTATCTATTCAGTGGCTCACTCATCTGAGGTTTATTTGCCCCTATGATATTTTTTTGTTTTATATTCTTTATCTTTTATTTCACCTTTTTTTATGTACAAAAGTAATTTTTGATACTATCCTCAAAAAGTTTTTTTGCTATTTTTTTAAATCTTGTAACAAATACAAAACTCTTTTGTCCTTTAAAAAGTTCGTTAATATCTTCTTGTGTAAGTTCTTTTCTTTTGTTCAACTTTACCTCCTAATTATACCTTATTTTTCTCTAGATTTGCAACCACCTTTTTAAAAATTCAGCTCCCATTTTTTTCGGCATTTTTTTAATTCTTTTTAGACATTCAAAAACAATTTCATCAGAGAATCTGTAAGTTCTATAGTCGTGCTTAAATAAACGAAAAACTGTATTTACTATTTTCATCAAGTGCCAGCAAAGCTAATGCTTTTTAAATTGTTTAAAAGTTTTATTACGCTGCAATCTTTTTTTCAAAATACACTTTACATAACTTTGATATTTGTTTTTTTCTATTTGATTTAAATAAAAATTCTACATTATTCCAAAATTCTGCAAAAAAACTGTTTGTTTGAGATAAGGTCCATAAATTTTATGCTTTTTCTTTCGCTTGAGAAATATCCGCTTTCAAATTCATTAAGCAACTACCTGCCGTTTTTGAAATTGGCAAATAAATTTTTTTAATTCTGAAAAAAGATATCGAACTGTTTTATAATTTTTTTCTTCACTTAAATCTTCTACCCCGTAAGCCCCGACAAAAATCAGTTAAATATATAAACCTTTCAAAATTTTTCTGTATCATCAATTCTGAAAGAAATTAACATACGTTTTATTCCATTTATCATTCTTTTCCTGTCTTAGCTCAAATTTGTCGACTTGATTCCCTTTTTAGAATTTTAGCTAATTCTTTTATTTTTTTCTCCCAGCAACTCTAGTTCCATTTATTCCTCCTCCGTTATTACAATCGCATTATCAATTGTAACTCTACGATTATTCTCACTTATTAAATTCAATGATATTCTATTACTTTCATCCGAATCTCTTACCCTTATCATTCCTTTGTATTCTTTTCAACAATTTTTCCGTCAAGAGTATAAATTTGTACCGTTCTTTTTCAAACCTTTTGTGTCGCTTTCATAGTCTTTTTCGATTGTCTTCCCATCTTGCACAACTTCCTAATAATCCTAAAATTGCAATTCCTAATAATAATTTCTTCATTTTAATTTCCTTTCTTTTTATTCATACCAAACTTTTTGTTTCTGTGACTTGTTTGGATTTTTCTTTGAACTCTTTTAATATCAAAATATCCATCTACAACCCATTCACTTTTAGCGTGATAAAACCAAAAAAATATCCTTTTTCTGAATTTCCTACCACATAGTATTTTTTTTACTAACGTTCCTATAATCTATTGACCCGCTATCCCAATTTCCAACACTTTTTTTCTTCACTTACAACAGGTAATTCTTCAAGAAGTGTTTGATATTCAGTTTGCAACAACGGGTAACCATTATCTATTTTTCAAAAATTATTCCGTCTAATATTGTTTTTTTCTGCCATTTCTTCTCCTAACTTTATAAATTCTCACCATAATCGTTTATTTTATCATATTGTTCTTTTGCCTTTTTAAGTTCTGCTTCATACTCAGATATTTTTATTCTCAAGTTCTTTGAGTTCGCCTTTATTTTTTTACTTTCTAAGTATTCTTTTAATTTTGCAATTTTTTTCATCAAATTGAGAACTTATTTCTTCTATTGATAAATCCCTGACTTTGATAATCTTTCATATCACTTAAACGTATATCAAACTGTATTTTCTTTTCATAATTTAATTCAAACGATATAATGAGATAATCTATGTAATTTGTGTGTTCTTTTTATTTCAAATTTTCTTACTCTTTCATCTTTCAATATTTCAGTTAATTCTTTTTATCTTTATCCCATATAATTCAATAAGTTCCATTTTATTTCCTCATTTCTTTTTATACTTGTCTTTATTTAATATTTTTCTCAAAAGTTGCTCTTTTATCATTTTTACTTCAAAGATTTCCAAAAAACCACGTTTTTTTCCCAGTTTTTTTAAATTAAACTGCATTCTATCCTTATTTTTTTCATACTTTCTCCTATTTTCGTTTTTTTCTAACATCAATAAATTTATCCTGGATCTATTATTTTCAACAGAAACTCATACAATCCGTAAGCCATAAGCACTCCAAAACCTAAACTCATTAATGTTCCAAGCAGATTATAATTCTTCATTCTTTCAACTGCATTTTCAAATATATCCCAAATAAATACAATCCAAAAATAAAATTGGTACTAATAATATTAATAATATTGCTATTTTCATTTACTCCTCCTTAATAATCTCTCTATAATACCCCTCTTTAAGCCTTTTTCTAAATAGTTTAAAGTGATTAGGATAAACTTCTAAAAGCTCATAAACTAGCCTTTCGTTCAAGTAAACAGGCTCTAAATGATATTTTTCTAAAAACTCCTCTTTAGGCATATTATGTATCTCTGTATGATGCCACCTACACAAACTCAAAAAACGTGTTTCAAGCCCTGTGTCAAACTCATAGCCACCAATTTCGTTTACATTATCATAATGTTCTAAATCAACTGTATTATATTCATTGTGGGGCCTTCCACAAACACAGCATATCCTTTTTCTTAAACAACTGATAACATACCTCTGTATGTCTGGCACTATTTCTCTTATATGCCTTGCCCTTTTGTCTTTCGGATCTAGGATATATAAATTTACGTCTTGCTCTATTGCAAACTCAATTATAAACTGTATAAAATTTGTTGCCTGCTCCAAAGTCAAAGCATTCTTTTTCATCGGTGACAAACTAAAATCACTTATTTCATGTGTTGCCCCAAACGAGGCCTTGAAATAGTTTTTTGTATAATCCAAATCCCAACCTTTTTCGTTCGCAAATTGCTCGAATAATATATAACAGAGTTTCATTTGTTCCGTTGTTATAGTATTCTGAGGTATTATCTCAATACCATACTCTTTCAACTCCTCTTGCCAATTTTGTAATGATCTAACAGGCTTATTTGTTGCATAATAAAATTTTATTTTCTTATTTTTTTCTATCTATCTCTGCATAAGCCACTTAATTGACACCTTCCTTTTCTTTACAAACTTAATTCCAGCAAACAACTCCGTATTTACTTTCATCACATCAAAGTCATTTTGCACTCACTTCGTTACCTTCTAACAATCTTTTCTTTATCTTTTCAATTACATCCTCTCTCATTTTCCCTCCATAAAAAATCACAGCTAAATTAATAACTGTGATTTTTTTAATGTTTATATGCACTATAATCAAAAATCAAATCCTATAATGTGCAAAAACATCTGTATTGATTTCTGATTTTATACCTATCATTCTCCATTTTTTTGCGAATTCAACCTAAAAACGTATACATTTTGATCTTTTGAAATCTCGCAAGCGTTAGCTGAAAAACTTTAAAGTATCATAAGATAAAACTTCTATACCAATCGTCTTATTTTTCTTGATGTACTTGTAACCAAGTTTTTTTGATTGTATTTCTATTAATTTATCAAAAACAATACTTTTTAGCTTGATTTGTTTCTTTTGAGTTTTTAAAAATAATTCAAGTTATGACCTTTATTTTTGTTAAATGCTTAAAACAAAAACAGGATACAATAATGTCTTAACTTCCGAAAGATTCTTAAAATTATTGCTTTTTTTATTGTTTTTTTCTTATATTTTTAGACATAATTCTCCTTGAAACTTTCCTTCATTAAATCTCTCGAAATAACATCATTCAATCTTGTACTAATCCAAGGTTTTTTTCTGTGTGTTAAATTTCTAAGCCCCCAAGCCGAATACTCACCAAACACATTATAAACTTCAGTCAAAACTTTTTCAGTTTCTTCATCTATATCAACCTCTTCAAATTCATCTATATCTTTTTGAACCATATTTTTTTATATCTATGATAAATTTCTTCTATAACAGGTCCATGACTCCAAGCTACGATATTGTTTAAAAAACAAAAGGCTTGTCTTTTAATGCTAAAAAAATGCAGATTGTGCATAATATAAAAAGTTTCTGTAATTTTAAATTACTTATTCCATCAGCGCCTTGATTAGTTTTCATAAAATCATTATACGCTAAAAAACCAATTTGCTATATCCTTAACATTGTACATAAAAAAACTCTCCAATCTTATTTACTAGTTTAATTATACCTTTTTATAAAAATGCAATATTTTTTTGTTCTATCTAAACAATTTAATTCTCACAGTTATTATTCAGTTGTCATTGTCCTTTTCTCTCTTAATTCAATCCAATCCTAATATTGTGAATGATTTCATCCATATCAGTTTCATACAATTTCAAAGCTATGTTATATAATTTATCCAAATGTCCAAATTTTACAGCGTAATCTAATACACTTTTACATTTATCTCCACTTTTTAATTTGCTTTTAAGTCATAACCTTTCCGCCTAGCTTTCAAATCTATACCGTATGTTTCTCTAAAAACTGTATACAATTCATTCCATCTGTTACTGAAATTGCTACCTTTGTGTTTCACAACTCTGTTTAATATTTTTTTGTTTCTGATAAACATCTATATTATCTGTTACGCCTGTTATAACTTCTGTTTTTATATTCTAACTCCAAAGACATTTTTTTCTTTTTTTCTGCTTCAAGCTTTTCTATTTTTTTCAGCTTGTTGATACGCTAAGAAAAAGAGCTTCTTTAAAAAGATTTTTGGTGTATTATTCATTTTTCTGAAATAATTCTTAACCAATTCTCTTTGAATATTCCAACTTAAATCGTCTTCAAAAGTTTTTACTAACATCAAATATCCGTTCTCTGTAAATATTTGAATTTCTTTAACGTTATTTGGTATAAAAATCTTGAATCACTATCTGTGATTCAGAAATTTTTTTCTTTTGGAATCGTAAAATAATCTATTCCTACCAATAATCTCTTTTTATTTCTTTCAAATTGTTGTGTAACCTCTCTTACTTCTCTCTCATGTAATTTCGCAATATCCCAAGCTGTTAAAATTCTTTGTTCTTTAAATTCATTTGCCTTAATTTCTTTACTTTCAATTTTTATCAATTCATTCATTAATATTCCTCCTTTGTTCTATTATTAATTTTCATTACAACTCCTCCACTTCGATTTTAACTTTATTAAATCCACAACCGATAATCTTTTTAATATTCAGTTCTTCGATTTGTGAATCATCGTTATAAACTATATTCGTCATCGCGTCTAAAAATTCCTTTGTTGTAATTATCTATATCTCTTTTACGTTTATCCTTGAAATAAAAGCCATATACGCACTTCTAAACTGTTAGCCAAAGGTTTACACCTAAATTGTTTTTTTAGCTCACTACGAGCCGTTTCCTCGAATATTTTGCCCTTTTTAGACTTGTATCTACCGTTTGGTTTATTAATCCATATACCGTTTACACTCGGCGGTACTGTTGAAAGCTCCAACTTTATCATTTTCTCACTTCCAACTCGTTAACAAACGGTTTCAAATTTGGTCTAAAATAGTCAGCCCCTTTCAATATCTTACCGTCCGCTCTAAATATTGCTTTTCCGCCTTGCAATTTTGACATGTTACTTCTATGCACTTCTTCAAACGCTTTTACAAAAATATCATTGAACTCATTTTCAAAGACTTTTTCAAAAATAAATTTGCTTTTGTTGTTCTCTTCAAAATAAATCACATCTGTAACCTCATCAACATTACCTTTGTGCGTTTCCAGTAATGTTCCAATTAAGATGTAGCACATATCACATACTGCATCTAACATTTCTACTTTATCGTTATTTTTTTCTGCGTCATTATACTCTTTCAATTCCTCATCAAACAATCTCTCTTAATTTCATTCGCTCCTTAGTCATTTCCTTTTCTAAAAATTCCTGTTGTCCAAAATGCGATGTAAAAATTCTTTTACTAACCCAACTATTTCTTTCCATTTTTTTCCATTATTTATTTTCCTTTCTTCATTTTCATTTTTCTTTCGTAAATTTCCTTTACTGTTAATTTCATAAAAATCGTCGATTCTGCTTTCATCAATTCTCGCAGATACATTTATCGACTCTTTTATACTACCGCCGTTTATCTTAATAAAAAGCTAAAAAACTCCTCTAAATCTGTTGTCTTTATCTCTTTACCGTCAATGTAGTGACAGTATACAATTACTTTCATTCAAGCCTTGCCCTTTTCCATTTTATATATTAATGCCAGTAAAATTATTATGAAAAAAAGATCTTCGGCATTATTCGGATTTATAATAGGAATTTTAAAATAACATACGTCAAGATTCCTATAACAATTAATATACTCACTATTATTATTTTATACATATTCACAAATACAAATCTTTTTAAATTTTACTGGCGTATAAAAATAGCAATATATTAGCCTAAAATACTAGGACTATGGATACGAGTTTTATCCATAGTTTTTTTATTTTCATCTATCCTCTCCCCCTCTTTTTCTCAAGTAGATTCAACAATTTACTAATTCTTTTGATTATTCTTCTTGATTGTTTTTATTATTGTCAGCAATCGCTTTTTGTTCTTTTATTTATCGCTTTCTGTATCCACTTATTCGCTGCTTTTTCTTATTTTATTCTCTTCTTCCAAAAGGTTAATCTCGTTCCAAATTTTATTCATTCATCCTCCTATTTTTTTTACTCAAAATTTTTGATATTTCTTTATCATACTCTTCAAGCTTCTGACTTAATTTATTCATTTCTTCAAAAAGTTCTACTTTCTTTTTCCAGATTTTTGCACTTTTTTTCTTTCGATTTCTTCGATTCTTTTGTAGCTACTCATTCCTTATCGCTCCTATTCTTTGTAATTTTTTATTAAACCCTAGCTTAACTACTCCAAGCTCTCCGCTTCTGTTTTTCCGAATTATAAACTCAAGCTCAGAAAAAGCATTTTGATTATTTAAATTGTCTTTTCTGTAGTAGTCTTCTCTGTGTAAAAATGCTACTACGTTACTCGCTTGCTCTATTCCTCCACTGTCCCTCAAATCCGCAAGTAGAGGACGTTTATCCGTTCCTCTTGTTTCGACAGCTCTATTTAACTGAGCTAATACTACGATACAACAATTAAGCTCAGTAGCAAGTAATTTTAATCTGTTAGCCATATATTCCACTTCGTAATTTTTGCTTTGGAATCCTTTGGCGTTCATAAGCGTCAAATAGTCGATTATGATTACCTTCAAATTTTCTTTTTCATGCTCTTTTTTGATTTTGCGAATAATGAAATCAAAATCTGAATTATCTTCACAGCTCATACTCTTGAACTTTGACTCTTGTAGCTTACTTATTGCTAAGTTTATCTTTGCTAATTCCTCATTAGAGAGCTTTTTATTTTTAATTTTATTAAGCTCAATCCCTGTGCCAATTGCCAAAAATCTCTGCATGATCTGAACGTTACTCATTTCAAGATTTATATACAATACGTTGTGTTTTTTAGCTGTTAATAAAGCCAGATTCAAGGCAAAAGCTGTTTTTCCCATTGCTGGTCTAGCTCCGACTGTAACGAGTGAACCTGGTTCAAATGTAAAAAAGCGATTGATATCCTCAAACGGCGTTTTTACAATACTTTTCTCGTCCGCAAAGTCATCAAGCCAAATCTTCGCTAAGTCTCCCATGTCAAAAACTTTATTTTTCTCTTTCTTACCACTCTCTAAGCTATTGACTTTTTTGATAATGCTTTCGACTTTGCTATCAAGAGTATTGTAATCATTCTCAAGTATCTGACTTATTTCGATTTTTAGTTGATACTCGTTATAAGATTCAATAAGTTTACGAATCGGACCATCCATTGTAACGATTACACTGTTATCCATAAGCTCAAATGCTTCTTCCCACTCTTCCTCTGTACTTGCAAAGTCGGTAACTTCAACCTCACCTTTTTCTGCCAGTACGTCAACAATTTTTTGGAAAATCTCTTTATGCTCAGGGATTAAAAAGTGCTTTGGTTCTAAGCCTAAGTCTAAAAAACGTGGCAACTCTCCTAGTCTTGAGCATATTCCGCCAAGCACTTGTGTTTCTAATTCGTCGTACATTGCCATTAATCTACCTCCCACATGCTAAAATCGAAATTATCCTCGTTAGCTTCAGTGCATGCTACTGATTCGGCACTATTGTTAACACTATTTTTGTCTTTATCGGCATATACGTCGTTAAAAACGTTTAGAAAATTCTCTTTTTTACTCGAAAATAGCCAATTTAGGAACTGACCAATATTTTTAGCTTGTCCTTTGAGATACGAGCTTTCTTGGATTTTTACAAAAGTTTCTAGGAATTTATCTCTGCCGAGATACTTGTACAAAGTTTGTATTTTGTGCCTATGTGTAAGTAATGCCGTATCTATAGCAAATTTATTATCACACAGCTTAGATAACTCTTTTTTTGCTAAATTAATTGCAATAAGTTGATGTTGTTGTTCGATTTCTTTTGTAGTTTCATTTTCTTTTTGTGTAATAGTAATATTATTATTAATAACATCATCTTTAGTATTTAATTCTTTAGTATTTAATATATCAGTGCTATTTTGTACCAATACATTTTGTACAGGTTCATTTTGTACCTTTACAGAACGTACCTTTTTCATCTGTATTTTTATTTATTTTTGTCTTTTAGATTTTTCTAACGGTCTTTCATAAATGTTGTAGGTATATTCAAATTTATTACTTCCTTTTTTTTGGAGGTATCTTATCTATTTTTAAATATCCAAATTCTTTTTAATTCTTGCATAGATGTTTTTATTGCTCTTTCACTTTCGCAACATAATGCAACTAATCCCTTTAAAGAAAAAAATCCCAATCGTTCAGTAAGCTCAACATCAATGTTAAAAAGCCCCTTCGATTTTAGGCTCATTCTTTTTTTCTTTTTAAGTGATAATTTGATATCACTGTATAATCACTTGTTTTATTTACTCTAAAAACTGCCATTTCTTTTCCTTTCTCCCCACATATTGTGTTTTTTTGTAATATTGTGCTATAATAAACACAATATTTAGTAATTTAATTTTTCTTTCCCAGCACTCTTCGGAGTGCTTTTTGTTACTTAAATTTTTTTCTCCTTTCTTTTTCTATTTTTTTATATTATACGTTTTTAACGTATAAAAAAACTAAAAATTTATTCCTAAATCTATTTCTAGAGCGTCTTGCAATTTCTTTAATGTTTCTACAGAAGGAAATTTCCCATCTTTCAACTTGGTTAGATTATCAGAAAAAAAGTTTGTGGTTTCATTCCTATTATTTCTGATACCTTTTTGCGTCATCTTTTTATCTCTAATACTAAAAATTATTTTTAGAATATATTTTTCGTGTTATCTCCATATTTTCCATTTTTCACCTCACATTTATTTTTATACGATTTTTACGTATATGTCAAGTAAAAAGAAGCCTTTTTACAGCTTCTTATGATTTTTTTATAATACCAATTATAGTTTAATAAAAAAACATAGTTTCTCATAGTTAATACTCAAACCCTTCTTTTTCTCAGAAGTACTTGATTAAATTTTTTTACTTCTCCAACTAAGATTTTATTAAAAAATCTCTGATATTTTTTTCTTTCTTTTTCTTTAATTCTTTTTCTTTTCTTCTTCTTCTTCAACAAATTCATTATACATATCTCTTATAAATTCTTGTTTTTCGTTATTTAACATTAAATATATTTTTTTAAAACTAAACATTAAATCTAAAAATCTTTTCTCTGTTCTCTTTGCTAACATATTCTATTTTTAAATATAGTTTTCTATTTTCTGTTATTTCTTTTTTTAGCAAGAATAGCAAAAAATTAAAAATATAAATATCTTGAAAAAAATATAAAGTAATAGTATATTTTTAGATTTATCTTTTTTTAAAGCCACAATAATTTACAAAATAGAAAAATCTTGCTTATTAAATAAGATATTATTAAAATTGTAATTGAATGAACTAAAATTAAAAAAACATTATAAAAATACCTCCTTTTTATTTTTTTAAAACCGAAGTTACAAAAATAAAAACGAATATAACGAAATTATAATAATTGCTAATATTTGAGGTTTAAAAATAAAGTTTTATTGTTTCTACATCTATTTTTAGCACTTAAAACTACAAATGTCAACAAAATTGGAGGTGCAATGCATATCCAACAAAAAAATTTTTCGTAATTAATGTTATTTCAAAATTTCCGCTACTCACTTTTTCTGTTAACGATAATAATATACTAACAAGACCAAAAAAAGCAAAAGTAATACATTCATTAAAATTATTAATTTTAAAAAGCAATGTCATCGTATTAAAAAATTATCAAAACACTTTTTAAAAGAAACTTATAAGAAAAAAACACTCGGCACATTTCTTTTCTATATGTTCCATTGTCTTTATGCACTCTTTTTTTCTTGTTGTTCTTTAAGTGTATTTTTATTGTGTTTTATATCTCTTACCATTTTTTTCTCCTATTCTACAACTTTTTAATATTTTTAACAATCATTTTTCAAACCTACTTTTTCAACTCCACCAGTCTTGTCAATGCTTTTTTTGCACAAATATACTAATATTATATATCTTTTCATTTCTTCTAACACCTGCAATCCTAAATCACAATTTCTAGCAACTTCAAAACTAACTACTTCCTGATACTTCATTAATTCTGCTCCGAATTCGTTGGCTTCATTTTCGAGTTCAGAAGTATAATTTAAAAAAATTTGTTTTCATAAATCCAATTTTTTTGAATGATGTAAAACCGCATGACCTAATTCATGACACAATACAATTAATTTGGAATATTCATCAAGTTTTTCATTTAAAAAAATATACTTTCTACGTAGCACTTTTTTTGGAACCATCCTTTTGGCTTGCCTAAATCACGACATATTATTGTTATCTTTAATTTTCTACACAACTCATACGGATTTTTAGTATTATATTTCTCTATAAGATTTTTTTACTCTTAATTTTATGTTTTTTTCCTCTAACTTTTCTCATACGTCGCTCCAATATTACTTTCTTTTTATTCTTAGATTTAGCATCATAAAAAGCTTCAAGTAAACTATCTCTCATTTTTCATCTTATCCTCTTCGCTGACTTTTTCGTCATTAAAAAATGACTTGCTGAATTTAATATATTTTTCAAATTGATTCCGTTCTCTCTTGTTCATTTTAGGTTCTAATATCTTTTCTGAAATATCCTTAGGAACATATGTAGAAAAAGTCTTTCTCTTTCACTTTCTGTCAAATTCAATGCTTTAGAAAGTTTTTTTCTAATGTTTTTGATTGTTGTTTTATTTTTTTCCTCGTTCTATATCTCCAATAGTTCCATTTCCAACTTTTTGATTTTTTTCAGACAATTCTTTTATTGTATAATTTCTATTTTCTCGTAGTTGCTTTTAAAACTATACCTAATTCGTTCATAACGTACACCTTTTATCCTTATAAAATATTATTATTTATACTATTATACACTATTTTTCAAAAAAATAATATTTTTTTACTTGACACATACGTAAAAAATCGTATATAATAATCTTGTAAGTAAATAAAAAAATTTTTTTAAATAATCTATACGTTAAAAAAACGTATGAAAGCTAGGAGATGATAAAAATGACGGATCTAGAAAAATTAGACATTGAATCAATAAAAGAGCTGATTAAAAATAGCAAAAATAAAAACTGCAAGAAAAAAATAAGTCTTGAAAAATGAGTTAATAATGACAGGCTGGGCAGTTAAAACAAATAAAAATTTTAGAAAAAAATCGATAGCACTCTTGAAAGAGCAAAACTTGAAAAGGATGTGAAGAAATTTGGACTAAATGGTACATCAAAGTCCAAAAAGAAGTGTTTTCGGAAAAGAATTTAAAAAAATTTTTGAAAAGTTAAAAAGGAAAAATGAAATATAACTAGGAGGAAATGAAATGACTTTATGGGAATCGTCAGTTGAAATGGAAAGAGCTAGAAATAGATACATTGACTCAGTACTTGATAAAGAAACTGAAGAAGACGAAAGATATGCAGAAAAATTGCAGAGAGAATCATAGTACTATTTTTAGAAGAATTCGAGGAACTAAAAAGAAAAAAACGAAAAATTATTTGAGGAAGAGTTGTGGGACAAAATGAAATATTTTTGTTGAATGTTACTACGAAAAAGACAGATTCACACCCTACAACAACACTCGCCGATGTCCTGAATGATTATATCGAAGACGCTAAAATAAGCGAAGATTGGGAAGAGTTACATCACGAGCCAACGAGCTTTTGAAGAAAAGGAATTCGAGAGAAATTGCGATAAGTTTTACAGACTGCTTTAGAAAAACTTGATGTTTTACTAAGCTCATTAGCGAAAGTTAGCGATACTTAGCTAGTGAGCATAGAATATTAATAAAATTTAGGAGGTTATTATGAAAAATAAAAATATTTCATTCGCATGAAGACATAGAAAAATTATGAGAACGAAATAAATGAATTTATAAAAAAATAAGAAAGTAATTGATATAAAATATTCAATATCTTCATACGGTATGGCTAATAATTATGCCTCGTCTGAAGAAATGGATATGAGCACATTGGTAATGTATGAAGAACTGGAGGAATTGAAATGAAATATAATTTTAGTTCATTAGCGTTAGTAAATGCTAACGAAAGAAAAAGTGAAAAAAGAGAGAAGAAAGAAAACTAAGAAATAGAATCAAGAAAAATTTTTAAGAAAAATAAAATAAAGGAGAAAAAAATAATGAAATCAATGAAAGATTTTGAGAAAAGATTCAACTACTGTGTTGAACATCGACACAAAGAATTTTTACCCAAACGGCTATGGCATATCAATTATTCCTGATGTGAATAATTCGGAACTGTTTGAAGTAGCAGTTTTAAAAGGGGATGAAAATAATTGCGATTTATGCTATGACACTCACATCACTGACGACGTCATTAAAGGACTAACAGCTGACGAAGTGGAAATGATTAAACAAGAGGTTAAAAGTTTGAAAAAAGGTCTTTATAATTGGGCAAACTAAGGAGGATATTATGAAAAAAATTAATGATAAACATAACTAAACTAACAAGTAAGTAACAACAATATTAACTATTTTAGCGTTCAAATACGCTAGAATAGAAAGGGGATACAACGCTTTTGGTGGAGAGGTACTTATACCACCATTGTGTTGGGTAGTGCTTTTCTTAGCGCCAAAAATGGCTAAAGAATGCAAAAAAATTGAAAGGTGGGAACAAAGATGATCTTGCATAAAGAATTAAAAAGAAAAAAATATTAAAAAAATAGCTCAACTGGTTTTTAGACATCAGTTGGAAAAGATGAAAAAGTACTTTTTGATATATTTAAAGATTATGTCTTATTCGTAATAACAGAATCAGATACCCGAAATGTAATAATGAGAAAACAAATTACATTTTATGATACTGATGCAATTGAAATATCAAATAAAGTGATAAAAAGAATTAGAAAAAGGATCTAGGTGAAAAAAATGAAATATAAAGAAATAAGCTACTCTAATGAAGAAGAGTGGCTTAGTATTAGAAAAAAAGGGATTGGTGGGAGTGACGCAGGAGCAATAATGGGTAAAAAAATAAATATAGAGACATTATTGATGTTTGAATGATAAAACTGGAAGAGTAAATGAAAAAAATTTACTAGTCCAGCAGCTCAAAGAGGTAAAGATTTGGAAAAAAATATATTTTATTCGTATAAAATAGACAATCCTGATAAGGATATTTTTAGAAGTCGATAAAATGTATGTCCATCCAAGATACAGTTTTATTCGAGCTAATTTGGACGGAGAAATTGTTTATGAAGGCAAAAAGGAATACTTGAAATAAAGACAACTACAATTAATAAATGGAATAAATATGTTGAGGAATGGCAGAATAATATTCCTGAAACTTATTTATATCAAATTTTACATTACTTTTTTTGGTGACTGGCTATGAATACGCCGTATTAGTTGCTGAAATAAAATTTGAATGTTTTAAAAAGCGAAAATACAACACCGTTTGATTTAGATAAAAGATTGCAAACAATTGTAATCAATAGATCAGATTGGGAAGATGAAATACAAGAATTATTGAACAAAGAAATAGAATTTTGGCAATGTGTTGAAAAATAACACTGAACCAAGAATGATAAAAAAACTTATGGAGGTTAAGGAAATGACGAAAGAAAGAAAAAAAGAATTAAAAAAATAAATATCAAAAATAACGAGATTAAGATCTCGGAATTAAATGAGGACGAAATACTTTTTTTATATGATGAGTGTTATGATTATAGGAATTTCAATGAAGAAGAAATGGGATATATAATTTCTTGGGTCGGAGAACAAATCAGTTCGGAAGAAGTAGACAGAAGAAGATGGCATGAAGATTTGTTAGTTGTAAAAATTGGCAATAGATTTTTTTGAGTTCGAATACGGTAGTGGACTTACTGAAGATATAGAAAATGATTATAGTTTTTCGGAAATGAGAGAAATATTTCCTAAAAATAAAGATACAACCACATTGGTTAAACTGCCTAAAATGGAGTTTGTTTTTGACAGCGCAAAAATAACTCCAGCCAAAATTGACAAAGATATGATTGATTTTGAAAAAGGCTGAGCAAAAAGTTGAAGAAATAGAAAAAAACTTTATAATATTGTATTTACGGATGTAAAAAGACATCAAGAAATATAGAGAAGAAGTAGCGAGCACAAAAATCAAGTGCTGAAAAAAATTTAAAAAGGATTTGATGGATTATTTAACAGCTGACACAAAAGAAATTAATCAAAAAAACTTATTAATTTGATTAAGAGGGTTGATGCAGTTAGAAAAATATTTACATGACAAAGAAAAAGAATTAGATAACGCTAAAAGAGAAAAAAATAAAAATCAATAAAAAGAATTTGTATTTAAATATAGACCAGAGTACTTAGTTTATTTAGTAGAAAATAAAAAAATGGGAAAACAAAACATTTAAAGAGGATGATATTGAAGCTGAAATGCAGCGACAATACGATGAATTAATCAGAAAAAGAAGATTTCATAAAACAGGAAATTGAAAAAGGCAAATAAAGAAATTAAATTCAAAATTGTATTTGAAAGTGTGAAACATTTAATGCAAGAAGACTATACAGTCATTTCTAAAGCAATAAATGATAAAATGAATGAAATTAAGCAAACTGAAGAAAATTTAAGAATAAGAGCAGAAGAAGAAAAAACAAAGGGAAATCGCTGAACTTGAAAGAAAAAAATAGAAATTGAAAAGCAAGAAGCAATTGCTAAAAGCTCTTCAAGAAAAAGAGCAAAAAGAAACAGATAATACTCAAAAAAAGGATACTTACATTTGCATAAAAAGTAAATGGGCTTTCTAAAGAAATAGCGTTAGAATTAAAACAATTTTTAGATAAAAAAATAACATAAAAATATTTTAAGGAGATGAAATGAAATGGCAGGAACTTTAATAAATCCGAAAAACAAACAAAAAGGAACAGTAGGAACAAATACACTAAAAATCAATGATAAAATGATGAAAGAACAAAAAAATAAATTTAAAGAATTACTAGGAAATAAGTCTGCTGGATTCTTAACTTCACTACTAAAACACTACAAACGGAAATGCACAGCTGCAAGAAGCAGAGCCACAAAGTATTTTTGAAGGCTGGAGTAATAGCTGCAACATTAGATTTACCAATTGACCCAAATTTAGGGTTTTTGCCTATGTCGTGCCTTACATACAAGGATAAGAATAATAACTGGCAAGAAGAAAACAAAGCACAGTTCCAACTTGGATATAAAGGATTTATACAGCTTGCAATTAGAACTGGTCAATACAAGAAAATAAATGTTACAGAACTTCATGAAGGACAGTTTGAAAGCTATGATCCAATTACTGATGAGCTTAAATATAATCTTGATGGAAAAATAAGTGATGAAGTAACTCACTATATTGCATATTTTCAAACTACAAATGGATTCGAGAAATATAATGTAATGAGTAAGGAAGAAGTAAGAGAACATGCTAAGAAATTCAGTAAAACATTTCTTAAAAAGTTCTTCGAGCTGGCAGACTAATTTTGACAGCATGGCAAAGAAAACTGTATTAAAACTACTATTAAGCAAATTTGGAATTCTAAGCATTGAAATGCAGACAGCACAGAAAGTAGACCAGGCTGTTATAAAAGAAGTTGAGCCAAACGGAAATGTGGAAGTTGAATATGTAGATAGTCCTGACATCGATAATACTAACGATATTAAAGAAGTTGAAACTATTGATTCTGAAGAAGACACTACTGAAAAAAATTTAATTCAGAAGAAATATTTTAACAAATATAGGGGCATTGAGAGAAACAGGAGGATAAAAATGGCTAGGAAATTGAAGAACCCAAAGCTAAGATTAAAAAGAAGTCAAGTGATTAAAAAGACAGAAGAAAATTTTGATTATCACATGTTTGACAACGCTTTGATGTTGTTACAAGCAAGATATATGGACTATTTTATACCAAAAAGACAAAATCCAGTCTATGATCCGAAAAACAAAAAAATCAGATAGTAGATTGGCACGAGGTCAAGGTAAAAACGATAAAGGACGAACTTTTGAGGAGCTTTGATTTTTTGATTCCGATTATTAACATTACAATAAGAGCATCTATACGAGTATTTGCTGACCAAAATGCTCGTGAAAATGCTGAAATATTAAAAAGAGTATAAAATTAAAAACAGAATTTGACAAAAAAATTAAAAAGAAAAATATGTCTGAATATGCTGCAAAATATGTTAAAAAAATATAACGTCAGCTTATAAAGAAGTGGAAATTGCGTTTAGAAAAAAATAATCGAAATTTTTTTGCTTGTTATGATATCATGAATAATTATATAGATAAAGCTCAATTAAAAGTCGAAAACAGAAAGTACTGCAAAATGATGCTAACTAAGTGGAAGAAACACAAAGAGCAGTGCATTGAAATAATAAAAAGAGGATGAGTATAATCCTCGAAAGCAGTTAAAAAGATTTACTAGAATGGCAAAAAGAAGGTAATAGAATAGATAAAAGAGTCTTGAACAAACTGATGAAAGACTCGAAAAAAATTTGCATAAGGAGAGAAAAAATGAAAAAAATAGTGAAACTATAAATATGATAATATATAAACTAAATTTATTAAGAGAAAAAGCAAGAAAAGAGGTTAAAAAAATGCGTCTTAGAGCAATCGTGTATGCAAGAGTTTCAACAACTATGCAAGAAGACAATGAAAGTTTAAAAATATCAAACGCAAAAGGGACAAGATTATTGCGACTTGAGAAATTATGAAGTTTATAAATTGATTTTCCGATGTCGGATCTGGTGGGAAATTTGATAGAAAAAGGATATCAACAGTTACTAAGAGAAATTGAAGAAAGAACTTTTGATATTTTGGTGGTTTTTGAGACATCAAGAATCGCAAGAGATACAAGAGAGTTACTCAACTTTGTTTTTAAATTAAACGAAAAAGAAATTAAATTTTCCTCAATTTCCCAGCCTGAATTGGATACATCGAGCCCTACTGGAAAAACTCTTTTTAACATTCAAGCCAGTTTGGCGGAGTATGAGAAAAACAAACAAGTATAAGAGTAAAATCAAATAAAAAAAGCAAGAGCTAAGGAAGGAAACTGGCAAGGTGGTTTTCTTCCGATGGGCTATAAAAAAATGAAAAATAACGATATCATCATCGATGAAAAAGAAATCTGAAATAGTCAAAATGTACTTTGAAGAATATAAGAATGGTGCATCTATAAAAAGAAATTTCATCAAGATACAACATTAATCTTTCAAGTTTGATTTATATTTTTGCAAAATAAATTTTACCTTGGGCTATTGCCTTACGGAAAAAAAGAGAAAAATAATATTGATACTAATTCTGTAAAAAAATAAAAAAAGACTTTAAATATATTTTTAAAAGGAAATCATGAGGCTTTAATCGATAAAGAAACATTTGAAAAAGTTGCGGAAAGATTAAAAAAACGCCACAGAACAACGAAATCAAATACTGAAATATTAATGTTTAGTTCTCTAGTTCGTTGCCAATGCGGCGGAAGAATGTTCAAGAGCACTACTCGTGGTTATCACTCATATAAATGTGATAAGTGTAAAAATCTATTTCAGAAATCAAATTAAATCAAAAAAATAATTGAAGAACTATTTAAAATAACAGAACTTCAAAAAAATTGAACGAAGTGAAAAAGAAGATAGAGGGAAAAGAATTTATTGATAAAAATCGAAAAATATAAAAAGAAAGAAAAGAATCAGACAAACAACTAAAAGAACTTTTGAAAACTATTACTAAAAATTATTACAGAAAAAAAGAATATATCGAAAAATAAAAAAATGAAATTGAAAATAGAATGAATTATTTAAACAATGAGATTATAAAAATATGAAAAAAACTAATTGAAATTGAAAATAGTAAATTTTGCAAGAACGACAATATTAATTTATTGAGAACTGTAATTCTAAATGTAGACGATACAGAAAAAGAAAAGAATTAAATGAGATATTTAAAATGCTTATTTCAGAAATAAAAAAATAATTGATAACAAAAAGCTATCAATGTGCATAAATCTTAGTATTTAATCCACTTTCGGTGGTTAACTATGGTGCCC
>BNJU01003818.1_pt1 | contig 160402 bp, 207 predicted proteins | sample 8539281 | NCBI WGS metagenome assembly BNJU01 (sample SAMD00202456, study PRJDB9452) | human saliva metagenome | isolation source: human saliva | place: Japan | reverse complement strand
ATTGGTTTTTATTGAGCGCACACCGCGTGGTCGTCGAGTGACAATTAAAGCGAAGCGACATTTGGGAAAAATAGTTATCGTATTCTTCGGCTTTTTGTGTTTTAATAAAACCAGACAAACTTAACTAGGAGCCGCCATGGGCAAAAAACAAGCAACGACATCACCAGTTAAGAACTCTAAAGCTAGGCGCTGGCTACGACGATTTATAATTTTGGTAGGAATTTTGGCTGGTTTGTGGCTGGTCAATTTTTTAACTTGGCTGCCGGCGTATGTGGAAGTGTGGAATATGGCACGAGATCCAATGGCTGAAAAGGGAGTTTTGGGCTTAAAGCTGAAATCGTCACGCGAAAGACATCGCATACCTACAGAACGCGGATTTTTAAAAAAGAGCACATATCCATCAGTTGATAGATATTATGAGATGCCTCAGAATGAGTCGGCGAGTGATTTGTTAAATAGACTGCAACGATACGCTGAAGATTCTGGCTGGAAGCTAGACAAAGAGAGGTCTGGGGCGGAATATTTTGTAGGATATAAAGATATAGAGGGTAGGGAATATTTTTCTTTGGGTTAGTATTATACTAAATGATAAGTACAACAATGGTATTCATATAAGTGTTGAGGGCTTGGGCAACTAATATGAAAATTAGAGTTATTATATTATCTTTCTTTGTGGCTATTATTTCTGGACTTTTTATACAACAGTCGGCTCAAGGCGAAGTTGTCCCTTATAATTACGCAGGAAAGAAACTTACGATTACATTACTAGGCGATTCTTATTCGGCCGGAAATGGTGCTGATGGGTATGAATATGGTCCTAATATCTGTCATCGTAATAGCAATAACTGGGCGGAAATGTATAAAAGATGGCTAAGTAATAACGGACTGTCAGTAACGCTTATAAATCGCGCTTGTTCTGGAGCTAAAATTAATGACTTCTTGAAGGATAAGAATGCGGGTAGTGTCGTAAAAACGATTAGTGATGATCCGGGCAAGCTAGCGACGAATGAACAGATTATTAAATATGCAGAAGACAGGGATATCTGCAATATTAAACCGAATAATGACTTAAAAGTTGCTTATAGGATCATAAGTAGTGCGATTGGCTCTAAGCGCGGAAAAAATCAGAAAAGAGTCAATATAAGATGTAATTATACGATTCGACGACAACTTGATAGCGTGGATCGCAGCACGGATATGGTAACGATGACGATTGGTGGAAATGATTTGGATTTTGACGGCATTGTTAAGTCTTGTTTTACTGCTGTAATAAGATCTGCTTCAGATTGCAAAACAAAGATAAATGACGCAAGAAATAATATGGAAGATTTAGAGCTAAATCTTAGAGGCATTTTATCATCGCTTAATTCTCGTTTACGTCCAGACGCGAAAATAGTTCTCTTAGGATACCCACTACTAGCACTTGATAATGGCGAGAATCTATCCGATTTTTCGGTTGCTAGTGAAGTGCGTAAGTTAGGGCTGGAAGGTAATTTACGCCAGAAAAAGGTGGTTGAGGAATATAATAAAAGCCTTGGTAAAGAGAAGGTGATTTTTATTGATAGTTTGCCGAAGCGGTTTTCTGGACATGAACCAGACGCCTCAATATTTAAGAAGAATCATGATCGTTGGATTCATGAATTCCTTGAGCCAAATGCATTCAATATGAGCTCGTGGTATCACCCGAACTTCTTTGGGCATAGTAATTATATGTCGGCACTTCGCGAAAAAGTACCACTGCCCAATTTAGTGAAACCAATAACGAAAACGAATGGCGATATTGATGTTGTATTTGTTATTGACACGACTGGTTCGATGGGTAGTTCAATTAGTGCTGTTAGAAATAACATTCGAAATATAGTTGAGTCGATCAGTTCGAAAACGAAGAGTGCTAGATTTGCACTAGTTACTTATCAAGATCATCCGTGCTGTGGCGGAAGCTCGGGAGACTATCCGTCCAAAATTGAGACAGATTTTACGAGTAGTGTCGAGGTGCTTAACAAGGCTGTCAATTTTATTCAACTCGGTGGTGGTGGTGACTGGGAAGAATCTGTTTATTCTGGTATTAAGACGGGGCTGAATCTACAATGGCGAGCGGGAGTAAAGAAGATTATGATTGTGATTGGTGACGCTCCCGCTAAGGATCCAGAACCAGTTACTGAGCTAACCAAACAATCTATTGTTGATGCTGCTTATGCTGTTGATCCAGCTCAAATATATATTATTGATACTTCTGGACATGATGCGATGGCATCTGTGATGTCTTTGGCTGAAAAAACGGGCGGCGCATATTTACAAGCCGATGATAGCAATAAGATCGTTGATCAGGTTAATATGTCAGTTGAAAGTGTGACAGACAAACCGAATGCCTGGATAAATCGTCAATATGTGGCGAAAATTGGCGACACATTAGAATTGGATGGCGCTGGTTCTTACTCGGCAAATGGTAAAATCGTGAAGTATGAATGGGACGTCGATCAAGATGGCGTGTATGACGTGACGACGGATAGACCTTTTGTCAATTATACGTTTACTAAGGAGTTTTCTGGACTGTTAACACTTAGGGTGATCGATAGTTCTGGACTGACGAATGTAGCGACGACAACTTTGACGGTTAGCGATGACGGCGATGAGCATGAACGGGAATTTGATAATTGTCCAGATGTGGCAAATCCAGATCAAGCTGATTATGACAAGGATGGAATTGGTGATGCTTGTGATTCTGATCCGGGATATTTGGAGGAGTATGGCTATTATCAGATGTTAGAGTATGAAAAGAATCAAGCAAAGAAAGATGATAGTAAAAAAGAAAATACGGATCGTAAACCTGTTGACGTGTCTTTGAGTAATAAAGTAAACGGTGATGACAAAAAGAAAATAGCCACCATGGATTCTGGCGGTAAAGACGTAAAACTTCAGGAGAATGGTGGTATGAATGAGGTGAAGTTGAGGGAAGCTCAGGGGGAAGTCTGAGGATAATAATGAAGATAACAGGGGTGGATCGTCGTGGTTTGGTATTACTGCGGCTGTTGGAATGGTTGCAATCAGTGCAGTAATAATAGCTATAAAAGTTTATCGCCAAAAAACAAGACTATCTTAAGTTCTGTCGTGTTATAATATTACTATAGAAACTCTCTGTTAATCAGAGAGTTCTTTTTGGACAATTTAGCACTTCGTAAATCACCTTTGCGGTGATTTTTTAGGTTAGACCCAATTTCAGAGGGGCGAGCATCGCAAAGGCTCGCCCTCTTTTTGATGGCTTGAATGAGGTCGCTCGATTGTTGTTTGTAGCGGCTTCTGAGAGTTATCAATGATTGAACTTTGCGAAACTTAAGCGGATCGGCCAAAGAAATTATATAGTGGCGACATAGACAGCTGGCTTCTCGAGGGGATATTTAACTAAGAAAGGAGACAGCTATTAATGAGGACTCTTTAGAATATGAGCTGACGAAAATTCAGCATCAGAAACCAAGCAAGTCACCGGCACCTGAGCAGCTTGGAATTACTAAAAAATCTAAACATAAAAAGGAAGAAAATACTATGAAAAAAATCAATTGGAAAAACGTTATTGAAAGCATTAAAACAATCACCATCGTAGCGCTAATCGCTAGCGTGGTTGGATTCGGACTGGGAGTGAAGTACCAGGAATCGAAGAATAGCCAGCTGGAAACAAGAATCTCTGAGCAGATTCAACAGTTAAAAGCCGTAAAGTAGCGAGCGAGCGACCGGCGCTACTGAAGCCTAAGGTCGCGGCGGTCGAAGCTCATACATCTGCGTCGCCAAAAGCTGCTGTGGAGGCAGTTGGCGCAGATGTCTGCGAGGGGTTTCGACCGCTGGTCGCTAAATACGACTGGAATGTGAAAGTTGCCATGGCGGTTATGAAAGCTGAGAGTGGTTGCCGGACAAGCGCCCTGGGGCGTAACACAAATGGAACGAATGACGCTGGTTTATTTCAGGTCAATTCAATACACGACACGACGGACAGACGATATCAACCAGAGCACAATGTGGCGCTCGCTTATAAGATTTATGCGGCACGCAGCAAGTGGGATTCGAGCGGGTGGAAGGCGTGGAGCGTATGTCTGAACGGTAAGGTGAAATGCTACTAAATTTTTAAGGAGAAAGTGAAATGAGTGAAAGTGAGATTTTGGAGAAATTAGAAAACCTAATCGATCCGACGTTTCTCGATCGAGCTTTGGCAGGGGAGGCGTAAGTGGCAGACGCTTACTATAGCCGACCAGAGTGGTCATACTCATCGATGAAGCTGATTCTCGATCACGGTATCGATTATGCGGTCGCCGCTAAACGTGGAGACCTGCCAGACCTAGACAGCAAAGCTATCGATTTAGGGCAGTTGGTTCATATGTTGGTACTCGGCGGCGAGGATCAATTCGCCATCAGCCCGTTTGAAAACTTCTATTCGAAAGAATCCAAAGCGTGGCGTGACGAGCAGAAAGCCGCCGGCAAACACATTATCACTCTAGACATATTCAAGGCTGCTGATCAGATTTTGAAGAATATCGAGAACCACCCGCTAGCGAAGCAATACATTTTTGCTAAGGGTGCGACATTCGAGCATGAGATGTATGCTCGCACCGCCGATGGCGTAGACATGAAAGGCAAAGCGGACGTACTGATTCGCACTAATGAATCGGCCATGATAACCGACCTGAAAACTACCGCAAAGTTCGACAAGTTTTTCAAAACTGCGCAGTCAATGCACTACGATTTGCAGTCAGCAGTTTACACGCTGGTGACGGCATCAAGCTTAGAGCTAGACCCGGCGCTAGTCAAGTTTGCCTACTGTGTGGTTGAGTCCGTCGCACCATACCGCGTGCAATTCATGATTGCCGGCATCGACTTTGTTGAAGCCGGCGAACGCAAGCTGCGTACGTGTGTTGACGAAATTATAAAGTTTGGCGACAGCGAGCCGAATTTCCTCATCGAGGAGGTGAGGGAGCTTGGCGACTGGAGCCTGTAAGAGAAAGGAGAATATGAAAGTCTTTAATAGTTTAGATCCTGCCGAAAAACCATCGATTCTGATGGTTGTGTATGGCGAGGGCGGCGTTGGTAAAACAACGTTTGCAGCCACCGCACCACGACCGATTATCGCTGACTGCGAAAACGGTAGTAAATACTTCGGACTTCGCGGCATCGCGGCCGACGTGGCGCTGATTGAAAAATGGGACGATATGCAGGAGTTCATGCAAATTGCACTCACTGAAGACTACGACACGGTAATCATCGACCCGATTGGCGAGCTGATGGAGAAGTTGATCGCCTACATGCGAAATAGAGCCGACAGCAAACTAGTCCAGCGTGACGGCAACCCGACCATGGCTGGCTGGGGCTGGCTGAAATCAACCATGCGAACGTTCTTGAAAACCATGCGTGATAGCGGTAAGCATATCGTTATCGTGGCTCATGTTCAAGAGAAAGACGATGATGGTCGAGTTATTAAACGTCCGATGGTCGCCACAAGGCTATCTGAGGAACTGGTCAACCTGGTGGACATCGTCGGTTACATGACAACGATAAATGACACCGAGACTGGCGACACTAAGCGCCTGATCATCGTTGATCCAGCCAGCGACAAGTACGTCGCCAAAGACCGCACTGGCCGGCTAGGTCGCTACATTGAGCCAGATTTCACGAAAATCGTCGATGGCGTTCGGGGCGACGCTGAGTACGCGTGGATTGCACCGGCGCCGACATTGGCAAGCCGAGAGCAGATTGAAGCGGCTGCCAAACCAACCATTCCAAGCTCACGCGTCGAAATGACTGACGCTCGCTTGGGTAAATCTGAAAGCAGACAGGAAGTAAAGGAGGAATATGTCACAACTACAAGAATACGTCGATTCGCAGGTTGCTACGATATCGCCGTTCAAAATCAAATCACAAGAGCTTTTGGAGCAAGCCAAAGCCAAAGAAATCACTGATGACGCAACCGCTAAAGAAGCAGTTGCTATCCGCAAGCTGATCACCTCGCATCGTACTGAAGTCAAGAATGCACGACTGGCTATCACTCGCAACTTTGACAGCGTCAAGTCACAGTTCATCGACGCTGAAAAAGATGTACTCGCACCAGCCGAAGAGGCGTTAGAGAATATCAGCCAAAAGATTCTAGCCTATCAGGAAGAGCAGGAGCGACTGGCAAAAGAAGAGGCAGCACGCGTTGACGCTATCTGTGCTAAGTTCGCTACCAACACCAAATCGCTACGCAGCCAGAAAGCCTGCGATGAAAAAGGTGCTGAATTGAAGCAAATATTCGCTGAGCTACCTGAAGCCGATCAAAACCACGCTGAAATCAAGCTGACATTCACTAAAGCCATCAACGAGTTGCTGACGCGTAAAGACGAACTGACAACCGCCGAGCGCGACGAAGCTGAAGCTGCGAAACTAGCAGCACAGCGTAAACGCGAACAGGAAATCGCTGAAGCCGAGGCAGCCAAAGCTGCTAAAGCACAACAGCCAGCCGTTAAATCTGGCATTAAAACCAAGACGGTGTTCACGGTCACCAATCCTGAGTTAGTGCCGCGCTACTTGTGCGAGCCAAGCGACAAACTAATCCGCGAAGCTATCGCTAATGGATTACGTGAAATCCCAGGCGTTGAAATCCGCGAGGAAAAGAGTTTCTAATATGGCAGCAATTAACACAGTAACCCTAATCGGCCGTGTTGTCCGCGACATTGAAGTCAAATCGACAAATAGCGGTAAGTCCGTAGCCTCATTCGCACTAGCGGTTGACGGCTACGGCAAGGATGCCGACGCTAGCTTTATCGATTGCGTCGCCTGGAACAAGGCGGCTGAACTGCTGGCAGAATATGCACCGAAAGGCAAGCAAATTGGCATAACCGGCAGATTGCAGACGAGAATCTGGGAGAAAGATGATATCAAGCGCAAAGCTACTGAAGTTATCATCGATCAGTTCCAGCTTTTGAGCGACGCTAAGGGTGGTAGCAATACCGCGCCAGCCACAGAACGATATGCCGAAGAGGACACTAAATCAGCAAATACAACGACTAAACAAGCGGCGAAAGCTACCGAGGATGTCGACCTCGACGCGCCAATTGATTTGAGCGAAATACCATTTTAGAACATTAACAACCTACATCGCACCCTTTTTGGGTGGCCAGATTCGTATATATAGGGTGGGGCGTCAACCGCAGGAGCTCCTCGCACATTTGAGCCACCCCCAAGGCAGTATAATTACAGCTTTGGTTGCAATTTGTGGCTACCCGATGAGGGTGCGATCGAAGTAATAACAAAGGAGAAATAGTGAGCCAAAAATTAATCATTAGGATACTAATAGAATTACTATTTGAGTATCCATCCGATGAACTTGACGCCGTTGCGCTGGATTTACACTTGAAGGACGAGCCGTTAGCGGAGTTCTGCGATAGATTCGAACTGGGCAATTGGTTTTATGATCAGATGACACTGGCGGACATCGATATTGTCGATGAAGTCTCGGCTATCGCTGATGAACATCGCAAGGCTGAGAGCGAGCAGTTAACGGAAAGCCAGCTGCTACGCCGGGAATTACAGCAACAGGGCGCATAAAAATACTAATTTGAAGAGGAGTAATCAATGGATAGCAAAATGCAAAAAGTGGCAAATATCATAGGATATTTGATCGGCGGGATTTTAGTTTCGCTAGCTGGAATCGCTGCCATAGTTATTTTTGGCAGATTGATATTGTGGATTTTGGGGTTGTAAAGATGATAGGATTCACAATTCCGCATGTAGTTTGGATTGGCAAGCAGATGTATAGATTGGTCAATGCTGACATTGACGGTAAACGATTCAATCTTCGGTACGAGAGCATACCTGAACTAGGCAAAAACGAGCTTGAATTCACTATTGGATTTGAAACATTTTATTCACCCAGCGACAAAGATGTTGAGGAAGAGTTTATCAAACGTCTTGAGTTACTTGGCGGCACGATCGAGAGGCCAAATGACTAAAAAAGCACTTCGCAAGAAACAGCGCCGCAAGCGCAAGAAATTGGAGGCTGCGTAATGTCTCTAATGAATTGCACATTCACGGTTCGTTGGAGCGACGAGAAAAACAAGCCGCACGCGAAAACCTACGCTACCGAATCTGATGCCAAGCGAGCCAAGAAATGGCTGCTGGAGCACGGCGTTCGGAGCGTAGACATTGCGGTCAAGATAAATAATAAGTCAGCTGGCAGTTTGAAAGACGATAAGCCGTCTGAGACTGACGCTGAACAGAAAGGATTTTGGTGGGAGAAGTGATTGACGACAATCAATTCGACATATTCCAGTGGGCAAACTGGGCTGATGCTAATAAGAAAGATCTGCTCATCGACCTGTTTATTTTCAATAAAAACTTTACACCATACGTGTTACCGCTGAAGACATCGGCCATAGAAGACCAAATGCGATCACTGTTTCTTTACGACATGATCAATTTTGTGGAGACTGGAGCAGCAGTTGGATTGTCTGTCAGGGACTACGCGACAAACGATCAAATGGAAAATGTTTGCTATACAGCGAGCTTGAGAGCATTCAGCGTGCCGACACGCTCATCTATCTTCTTGGCGACGACAATATTGCTGAGTTCAACGAGAAAGAACACGAGATGAAGCGTATGCACGGTATTGTAGCGCGGTTTAGCGACCAAAAAGATCCAGATAAGACCTTTTACATTGCCAAACAGCTGCAGCGGTCGCAGATGTTGAGCGGGAGTCTCACGTGGCAAGTTAGCGGTAGCGAATTTGGCGAGCTTAATGCCGACGCAGCATTTAAGATACCAGCCAACAATCAGGTATTGATCGCTGGCGGGAAAGTGTTTGCGTTTAATCCAAAGAAGTTTGTCAACCTGTTCAAGCAAGATCCATCAAGCGACGCTGCAACAAAGCAAGTCATTGATCTTTTGATGAAAAAGTTTGCACTGAACTTGCCTGAGGGATTGTCATTCGCAGAGTTGGCTGACCGCAACAAATCACTGACCGCCATGTTGATGAAGTTGGACGTTGAGCATTTGCCTTGTAAAGAGAGGGTTGTCGATTACGCCGAGGAAATGGATTTGGCGCTTATGTCAGACAATAACGACGGCATTATTATCATGGATAATCGTGACGCAATGATGTTTGTTAATATCCTGGCCGATAACTACGTCGACAGCAACCTGACTGATTCACGCTACCTCGTGACTGGCAAGAAGCGTATTGATAGCGATTCGCAGATGAATATGAATATATAAAAGCCATTGACTAATGACCTACCATATGTCGAAAAACTGGGCGAACATTAACATCAACCGTAGAACTGGCAGCATGATCTGAGAAATAAAGCTGGGTTCCCGAACGGGAGTAAGCCGAAAGGTGAGAAATCCTTTGCTCTGTAATTATGCTGTCAACTGGACAGATGACCATTTTGCCCACCCGGGTCGTCTGTCTAATAGGCGACATCAAACCTTAAAATAATTAACTAATGATATACACTCACTTGGTGTCGCCTTGCCCCAGTTCTGCGGTTGAATTAAACTACGCGATTTCGTATAGAGAGAAAGGAGATGTCAATATATGTGGCCAGCATGTCAAATATGCGGTAAACCAGTACGGAATATAAGCGATGAGTTTTGCCGAGGTTCTCATTGCGACGGCAAGCCGATGACGTATCCGTCTGCCAAAAAACCGCACACTAAAAAGAAACTCACTCGTGCCATGATTAAAGCGCGAAGAAAGAAAGGTCGGAAATGAAGACTGATTATGAATTCTCGGATAAAGGAATGGTATGGTTTGTAGTGGCTATAGCGACCATCGGAGCCGCGCTATTAGTAGCCCTCGCTATCTGGGCGGAGGCGTCATTCAACCGGAGTGTTGAAATAACAAATACTGACGCTCGTTGTGAATCTGCAGGTGGCAAAATGGGCTATTCAAAATGCTTTAAGGACGGAAAGGAAATCTAGATGAAACAGGATAAGCGCTCGATAAAGCGTTTTCGCTGCTGGTTGGTTGAATCAAAGCAGTATGTTTATGATATTCAAAAAATTTGTGATGGCAAACTAATTAAAAGCTTTGCCGAAATTTTGAATAATCCTGAAAAATATGTAGTAGAACAGGAAACTGGCGCTATTGATATCGTTAAAAATAAAATCCGCGAGGGCGATATCGCAAAATATCGCAACGCCAACTATCAGCGCGAAGTTTTTGAGTGGCAATATGGCGTCGTGGTTTTCAAAAATTGTGGCTTTGAGCTGTACAACCCAATCAAGGACACTTCAGAATCACTAAATGATATATCTATCAGTTTTTCTAAAATTGAGGTCGTCGGCAATATTCACGAAGACTCTGAATTGCTGGAGGAGAAATGAAAACTACCCCAACAACCATACTTGATGCTTGCTGCGGCGGTCGTATGTTTTATTTCGACAAAAACCACCCAAACGTTCTGTACGCTGACCGCCGCCGCGAAACTGTCGAGATGAAAGACAGAGACAAGATTAGAACACTAGAGATCAACCCAGACCTAGTCATGGACTTTACAGACATGAAGTTCCCCGATGAGTGTTTTAATTTCGTCGTTTTCGATCCGCCTCACCTCATCAACTGCGGCAAAAACAGCTGGCTTGCCAAAAAATACGGCAAATTAGACAAAGACACTTGGCAAGAGACCTTAAGCAAAGGCTTGAGCGAATGTCTACGTGTCGTAAAGCCTGGCTGTGTCGTCGCTATGAAATGGAGTGAGCGTGATATTAAGACCACAGAATTACTAAAAATATTACCTCAAAAACCAGCTTTCGGCGATAAAACTGGAATGACACGGTGGCTGTTTTTTGTGAAGGGAATTGAAAATGCCTAATCTTGCAAACATAGAAAATCCAACCGAGGATCAAGAACAAGAAGCATTTGTGCAGTGGCTGCGACTAAAAGGCTATCCACACTTTCGCGTGCCGAATGAAACATACACCCGAAGCTGGAGCCAGAAAACGAAAAATAAGAAACTCGGCGTGAGTTCTGGTGTGCCTGATCTGTTCGTGGTAGTCCCGGCAGACTATAGCGACGCAACGATGGAGTTCATGCACTATGGAGACAATCCTGTTGTTAGTGGCGACGGTGTTTATGGTAAAAATCATCGTCTTGTCGCTGTCGAAATGAAACGCAAGAAGGGGGGCGTAACGTCGGCAAATCAAAAACAGTGGATTAAAACGCTCAATGAGGCTGGTGTTCAGACTGTTGTTTGTAAGGGTTGTGATGCGGCGATTGAGTTTATTGAGTCAATAACTAAGCCATAATAGGCACAAACGTCAATGATATGTGTGCACCTAAAAAGAAAGACGGTCATTTGCGACCGCCTTTTTAATTTTCCACAGGTGTAGCAAAAATCCCTAAAATATTTACAAAAGGTATTGACGTTTGGCACTACCTTTGCTATACTTAAGACAGTTAGATAAGAAGCGGCGCGAACAAATTACAAGGCGCGACAGCACAACCCTCTGACTAGCGACTAAACTAACTCTCTCGAAAGGAGAATAAAATGGCAACATACACAGGATGGTTCTATCGAGATAACCAACCAACTCAAGAAATACAATTTGAAGCAAGCGCTGATTTGCGAAACGACAAGGAAGAACTAGAACAGATAATGCGCGCTGAGCTTCGTAAAAGATTTAGTAAAAGCGAAAACTTAACAATTGAAAATATCTCTATTGAATTCGATGAATCAGCAATGCTCGATAATATTATCGAAACAGTAAAGAGTTTAGATAGATATGAAGATTATGAAGCAGTAGTTGATGATGACGGTACTATTCATTTTTACGATGATGACGATGAAGAGGCTGAGATATTCGTAGCTAGTGAAGCTTTACAGGAAGCTATCGACTATATGCTACAGAATGCTACAGAAGAAGCTGAAATTCGCTACGACGGCTTGAAATACTTTACTATCAATGCTATTTATTAAATATTAACAGCCTCGCCGGCGGCATTGTAGCCGGCAGAAAGGTCAAATGAAAAAAACTAAGCATATCTACGTTAAATATCAGAAAGTGATCACCAGCAAATCGTCAAGCGAGCAGCAGAGCTTAATTTGACCATCAGCGAGTATATTCGACGGTTGGTTCTGGTAGATATTGCGAAAGCTGATAAATAGTGCTAAACTACGAGTGCTAGTTTAGTCGCTAGTTTGTAAGCCGCCTCTCAAAGGTGGCTTACTTTATGTTATAATAGTCATAGGATTGCGGATCGAAAGAGCCGCTTTTTTATTTGGAGAAAATATCATGGCAACCAGAAAAATGATGCGCAGGAACAGGCGAAGCAGCAAGCAGTCTAGCCGCAAATCCCCGAAGCAGCAACTGTGCGGGATTGTTAAGGATGCGCCGAAAACGCCACCTGTTGAGCCGCCAAAACAGCTTGAGCAACCAGAACCAGGACAACCGACGAAATATAAGTCAGAGTATTGCCAGCAGCTTATTGACTATTTTTCAATCGAGCCGTTAGAAATTATTAGAGAGCAGGAAATAACCGACACCGAGGGCGGCAAATACATCTCGCGGCGCTTGCCGCAGCGGTTTCCGTGGTTTGAAGGCTTTGCCAGAAAAATTGGCGTTCACCGCAATACTCTGAAAAATTGGTGTGCTGAACATCCAGAATTCGCTGAAGCCTATGAAACTGCTAAGGATTTGCAGCGAGAGTTCCTTGTGGATATTGGTTTGAGCGGCACTACGTCGGCGAGCTTTGCTATCTTTACTATGAAATGTTTGCGGCTGGCGGGACGAGCGAGACCTGAAGCTGAGAAAAGCTAAAGAGGAAGGTGATATTGATGACGACGAGCTCAAGGCAGCCATCTTTGAATAATCTCACCAGAGCGGATATTCTGCGACTTTGTGACAAATACTGGGACACTGACCGCAACAAGCTACGGCGTTATCTGCTAGCGATATTTAAGCGGCGGGAGAATATTCACCTTTTCGGCTGGTTCGTTGCACGTCCGTATTTTCCTTTGGAAACGCCACTATTTCATAAAGAAATCCTAGACTTAATCAGTGATAAGAATAATCGACGCATAGGTGTTATTGCGCCACGCGGTCATGCAAAATCGACGACGGTGGATATGACGTATCCGCTGTGGGCTGGTTGTTTTGAGCAAGAAGAATTCATAGTGATAATTAGCGACACCTACACGCAAGCAGCTGAGTTTATCAACGCATTGAAAGATGAATTCGAGAATAATCCGAAAATTAAGTGGTTATTCGGGAACATGAAAGGTGATGATTGGCAAGACGGCGAATTCGTATTGAGTAACGGCATTAAATACGCCGCTAAGGGTTCAGGTATGAAAATCCGCGGTATTCGACACAGGCACACCCGTCCGACGCTAATGATATTCGACGACATTGAGAACGACGAGAATATTAAAAGCGCCGAGCAGCGCCAGAAGCTCTATCATTGGTTCACGAAAGCAGCTATACCAGCACTTGCAAGAGGTGGGCGGGCTGTTGTAATTGGCACGATCCTTCACTTTGACAGCCTTGTGAATAAGGTGATGAAGCAGCAAGATGTATTTAAGAGTTGGCAAACGCGGGTGTTTTACGCAATCACTACTGAAGAGGATGGCACAGAGCGGGCTTTGTGGTCGGAACACCGCAGCCTGGAAAAGCTGAGGGCTATGCGAGACGATCCGAGTGATCAGGACTTCATTGGAAGCATTACTTTTGCGCAGGAATACCAACACAAGCCATTTAGCGAAGAAGATGCCATCATCCAGCCTGATTGGATTAAAGAGTGCGAGCCGAGTCAAGTACCAGATAAGCATACGCGGCTAGCACGAGTTTTGACAATCGATCCCGCCGCCAGTGAACGCCAGACAGCCGATTTACCGCTATGATTGTTGCTGATCTGTATACTGATGGTAATGTTTACATACGTGCGATACGCAACCAACGAACCTCGCCGAGCGTGACTGCTGATACAATAAGAGAGCTTGATGAAATATACAAGCCGCAGGTGATTGGCATCGAGGAAGGTGCGCTGGGGCTGGTATTTCGGGATTTGCTGGCGGGACTACCCGTCATTGGCTTGAAGCCAGACAAAGACAAGGTGCGGCGACTGCTGGCGGTGAGCCGATTCTTTGAGGCGGGCAGGATATACATCGTCAAGGACATTCAGAATGGACAGGCGTTACGCGAGCAGCTGATTGAATTTCCGAAGGGCACACATGATGACATGGTGGACATGGTGGTTTATGCGGTGCGGTTGTTGTTGGTGGAGGGAGTGAATCAGGTGTCGAGTAAAGATTTCCAGACCGCTGGTGATTATTATGACGAGCTAGATGACGATGAATGGTCGGATTAAGTATAAGTATGATATAATCAGGGTAAGTATATACGACGCGCGAAAGGCGTCGTATTTTATATGGAGAAATTATGAAGCTGGTAAACTTGAGCGGTAAGAATAACGATAAATGCAGGCAGTCGACTACGTGAGATTGGTAGTGTTGGTACTGGTGTATTTACAGACTATGAAGCTGAGAAGATGAAGCTAAACCGCCCGAGGAAAATTACTGATTACCGCGATATGCTGCGTGATGGCACTGTCGAGGCACTATTCAATATTCTAACCATGCCGATTTTGGCGAGCGAGTACGACATTAAGCCTGCCGACGAGAGCACTGAGGCGAAAACACAAGCAGAGTTCGTACGAAACAACTTACTGAGCGAGAGCTATAAAGGCGGTATTGAAACGCCGTTTGATTTGTTCCTCGACCAGTCGATGATGGCGCTAGTGGATGGTTTTCAAGTATGGGAAAAGGTGTATCGGCTCAATAATAACCGCTACGAGTTGAAGAAGTTGGCGCTGCGGGATTCGAGAAGCGTGGAGATTCAGAGCGATTTGAAGGAAGGCTATCAAGGAATTAAGCAAACGCAAGAAGACGGTTCAACGGTGGATATTCCAGCTTACAAAACGTTCCTATTCACACCAGGCAAACGATACGATCAGTATTACGGACGTTCAATATTTACGGCACTTTGGCGAAACTACGACAAGAAATGGAAGTTGGAATACCTGGATAGCATTGCTTTGCAAAATGACGCTATCAAACCAAAGGTATTGAAAAATACCGGCAGCACACTTGCAAAAGCTGATGACAAAGTAACGTCGAAAGTATTGAACGTATTAAGTCGTTTAGGCAAGGTCAATTCAACGGCTACCTTGCCGCAAAATTACGAACTTGAAGTGCTGAACTCTGAGGGACGCGATCCACATCAATCCATTGAGCGACAGAACTCTGAGATGGCAAGAGTATTTCTGGCTAATTTTATGTTGTTGGGTTCGCAAGGAACGAGCTCAACTGGCAGTTTTGCATTGAGCGACACGCAAGCAAAGATGTTCCGTATGAGCCTAGAATCTGTCATGAATAAACTAGCGGCACACATTAACCAATACATTATCGCTGATTTGATTGATATTAACTTTAGCGAACCACACTATCCAGTTTTCGCATTCGAGAAGATGGATAATGAAGTGGTTGGTGCGATATTTAACGCATTTACGACAATGATTCAAAAAGATCGCATGTCTGACGCAATGGCGAGCGAGATTGAGGATGCAACAGCGACACGGCTGGGCTTTGACGTGGAGAAGATTAAGCAGCATCGTACTGAACAGTCTGAAAATACTGAAAGCAACGCCAGCAAGGAGAAAGAGGCTGGCGGTACGCCGACTGGTCAACGAACAATGAGCGACGATCACAAGCATGAGCCAAGCGAGAGCCTAAAAAAGCTTGACGCCAGATGGCAGGAGCTAGAAAAACGTTTTTTAGACCAAATCCGCCCAGTTTATGAGACTGTGGCGGAGGAGGTCAGCCAGGAGGTCGCAAAATCAAAGCTGGTGAGTGATATTGACGCGGTGGTGTTTCCAGTGGAATACCGCCGAACGCTAGTATCGTTCTTTAAGCAGGGGTATCAGATTGGAAAAATCAGTGCTAGCGATGAAATGGGTAAGCCGGCCGCGAAGAATGGCAATGATTTAACTAAAGCAGCCGTTGAATACATAAACTGGATTATCGAGAAGCAGCAGAATGACCTGACCAATTATGCTAAAGCCTGGTAATGAATAGAGTAGTGCTGGATGATGAGCCGATTGATTACAGCGCTGAGATTCTGAAGCTGATTCTGGCGTGGTTTGCGACAAAGCTGATGGACACGGCGTCGTACGCAATTGCACAAGCGGTCAATTCCGGGCGTAATTCGGTATGGGACGATGACGATGTGTTGGAGTTTTCGGCAATTCTGGATGCACGAACGTCGCCTGGCTGTAGCGCACTGGACGGCAAGGTGATGACATGGAAGGAGTGGCAGGCATATCCTGAGTATATTCCGCCGCGGCATTTTAACTGCCGCTCGACGTTTACGAGACTTCTCGGCGATAATCCAGAGGATGAGATAAACCCGCCGAACAACATGCAGATGCACAACATTGAGAAGATTCAGAGAACGCCGAAGCCGCAGTTGATTGAAGAGAATCCATACATGGCACAGTACACCAAGGCAGAGTTACTGAGTATCGAGACATATAAGGGCAATGGGTTTATAAATATCAATCAGACGCTATTGGGTCGCCGACCAATGAATGAGTATGCTGAGGCTGATATTAAGCAACTGGATAAGGCGATTAAGAAGACGAAGCTAGAGAAGGACGTGGTGCTGTATCGTGGTATTGGGCTAGAGTCAAAGTTGTCGGTTAATGATATTGTCGATAATCCTAATTTTCTTTCTACATCCACCAGTCAGGATGTGTCAATAGAGTTTGCACAGCAAGCTGACGGGAACAAATATGTATTTATCTTTAAGGCTCCAAAGGATATGCCATATTTGGATATGGAGAAAGTGCTAGCAGATAATGGTGTTACCTCAATAACAGATGAGGACGAATATCTGCTGTCTAGGGGCAAGAAGTTCGTTGTAAAAAGGCTTAAGAAGTTAGATAATGAGATTATCATGGCTGATATGGAAATGACGAAGGACACTAAATACCTCGCTGATGAATCAGAGGACTTGCTGACTGATGAAATGATGGCTAGTTTGAATAAGACGGCCGAGGAAGTTGAGAAGCGTCTCGCCGATCCAAATTACAAACCGAGCCGAGCAGTTCAACGGATGCATGCTATTTGGCAGATGGATTCTGAATACCTAGACGAACAGTTGAAAAAGCAGCATAAAAACAAATAGTTTTGCTTTAACCACAAGTATGATATAATACGACCAGTATATGCGACAAGCGAGTTTGTCGCATTTTTTTTTGGGGCAAATTTCTCTTGGAGTATATCGGGAGAATAATATGTTTACAGTTTCAACGAAGACGAAAGATAACATCCGACTAAGCGACGAGGGCAAAAAGCGAGTACAGACGGTACTGGAAGCAATTATGTCCGTTTGGCGAATGGATAGATCCAAACGATTGGGATAATTCGAAGTTGGTTATTGACAAGAATCTAGTTGATCAGTTGGTAAAAAACTTCAATGACGGGGTTTTGGATTATGTACCAGTGCCGCTAGGACATCCGTATGATAGCTCAAGCTTGGCAAGCCTTAATACTGGCGAGTTGCTGGAGTTGGAGGCACGAGAAGACGGCTTGTACGGTTTGATAGAAATTCGCGACGATGCAGTTGCCGATAAAATCGACAAAAACCTGATTCCAAACGTATCAATGGGTATGGATTTGCAATACAAGGACAAGAAAGATGGCTCACTCAAGGGTGCGGTACTCCAACATGTAGGGCTAGTGACCGACCCATATCTCAAAGGTATGCACGCCTTTGAGCCGGCGCTATCTGACATGTCGCAGGTAGCCATTGTGCTTAGTGATTCATCTAATAACAAGAGAGAGGAGAATGGGATGAATAAGGTAAAAGTAACTAACGACCGTGATTTTGACGTCGAGGTGAAGTGGCAGGAAGACGGTGAAGAGAAGACCGCAACCGTCGCCGCTGGTGCTGAAATTGAAGTGCCAGAAGATCAAGCAGAGGCAGTAAAGCAGCAAATTGCTGACGCTAAAGAGCCAGAAGATAAAGACGAAGACAAGTCTGGAGAGGATAACCTATCTGATAAGAAAGATTTGTCTGACGAGCAGAAAGCGCTTGAAGCTGAGAAAGCTGAGTTGGCTCGGGAAAAAGCCAAACTGGCAAAGCAGAAGCGAGAGCTATCGGAAAAGCAGGCTGAGGCTGAATATGAGAAGTTGCTTTCTGAAGGCAAGCTTGTCCCGGCTCAAAGGGAGAGCTATTTGGCACTCTGCGCCGCCAAAGATACCAAGGTGCAGTTATCTGATACGAAAACCAAATCTGTTGATGTGCTATTATCGGAACTCTTTGCGGCAATGCCGGCAATGCGGCTATTGAGCGAAGATGGCGGTGAAGGCGGCAATGGAAATGGTGATGAAGTTCAGCTGGACGACTCCGATAAAGCAGACATCGAGCGATTCGGACTGAATGAAGAAGATTATAAAGAAGTAAAGCGTGAGAAGGAGAATCAATAATGACATTTCTACGACAAGACGGCGATTTAATCTCAGCTCCATTTGGCACCAATGTGATCAATCGCGGACAATTAGTTACTGTTGACGCTAGCGGTAACGCTAAGGCAGCAGAAGTTGGAGTAAAGCCATTCTTAGGTGTCGCTATGGAGAGTACTGGCGGACTAATCAAGAATGAGGTGCGAGTTTATCGAACTGGTGTGTTTCAGCTAGCAATCGATTCAGTAGCTGCTACTGACTTAGGTAAAGCTGTTGCGGTTGCTACACCCGACAAGGTCACGACAACTGTTAGCGCTACCGCACCAGCAATCGGACAGATTGTTGAAGTAATTGATAACAAAACTGTAGGCGTTCGCCTGAGCTAAGAAAGGAATATAAGATGGACTTAAAAGCAATGCTACAAAAGCTTGATACCGCCATCAAGACGGTATACAAGACTACTAAAAAAGAGTACAAAGACCCTCTGCAGGGCATTTTGTACGATATCACACCAGTGACAGGTGCGGTCAACAACATCGTGACACTCAACAGCGTGCCTGGCATGCGTGAGTTCAAATCAGAGCGCAAACACGGCGTGGCTGACAACACCGTCCACACAATCGCTCCACGAAAGTGGGAGTCAACCCTGGACGTTGAACGTGAAAAGATTGAAGATGATGACCTCGGTCAGATTCCAAACCAAACTCGTGTGATGACTACTAAGAGCGGTCGTCACTACGGTGCATTGGCTGTTGCAGCACTTCCTGTTGGCTTTACGGCTAATTTGAGCGACGGCAAGCCATTCTTCCACGCTGATCGTGGCAACTTGGTCACTGGAGCATTCAGCGCCGCAACGTTCAGTAAGGCTTTTGACGCATTAGTAGGCATGAAAGATGCTGATGGCGACTTTATCAACCCAATTCCAACCCACTTGATCGTTGGTCAGGAAAACCGCGAGGAAGCTGAGAAATCTTGCTCCGCGAGAAGTTGGACAACGGACAGAGCAACACCAATTACAAACGTGTTGAGCTGATCGTTGATCCACGAATTGCTGGCAAGGCAGCATTCTTGGTGGCGGCTAAAGAGGGTATGTGCCCATTGACAATTGCTGAGCGCGTGAAGGTTGGTGCACCTGTTGCGAAGACCGACATAAACAGCGACAGGGCGTTCGAGACTGATATCTTTAGCTGGGGCTTGCGCGGTCGATACGACGCAGCTTACCAGGCAATGCAGTTTATCGTGACTGTGAAAGGTTCTTAGTCGGCAGACTTGAGGCGGGAGATGATTCGCCCGCCTTTGTTTGAGGATTAGGAGAAATAATATGGAGCACGAAATAAATCAACCTATCAAAGATATATTACAGGAAGCGGGATTGTATCACCGCCAGTTATTGGAGTTTAACGACGTTAACAGTTCGGTGATTTCGCTAGGAGACTATATCTTGGCTGACGTCAACGGCGACGATACAATTGACGTAAAAGATGTGCGAGTACTGGTGGATAATAAGCTAGTCAAAGTAACCGAAGTAGACACCACCAACGCATTGATTACACTGGAAAAGTCGGTTGTTTCTGGGCAGGAAGTGTCGGTGCGTTTTGCTAGTTCTAGTGTAGAGCCTGAATATGTCGAGAAAGTGCGAACTGAAGCCCTAAGTGAAATCATATCAAAGATTCCGTGTGACGCCGCCTGGGTTGAGGAATATAAGCCAACATTACGCTACATTCAGCGGCTAATGGCTGCCGGTATGCTATTGGTGCGGGATTATGGATTTAATGAAGATATTGAAAAATACCAGCAAGGATGGCTATAAGAAATTGGAGCTGGCAAGTGAAAAAAACTGAACACGCTAATTACCATGGTTTGCGGCGAAGCCTGTTCAAGAAGTGCTCAAGGATTTGCAGCGCGGGATGATGGAGATCTTTTTTCAAAGAGACCGCATATCAGTAGCGAGGATTGGTAGATGGACGGGCAAAAAGTACCAATTTCTGTCACGGTTGATGGCGAGGAACTGAAGCAATTCAATCAGATACTATTAAATCGATGGAAGCGTGCTAGTAGTCTGCGTATACCATTACAAGAGGCGGCTAATTTTATGCTAGATGAGATTGCCAAGAACTTTAGCGGCAAGCGTGGTACAGTTTTTGGCGCACAGTGGCGGAAGCGTAAGCGAAACTATCCGTGGCCGATACTAAATAAAACGGGCAAGATGAAGGATGGTTTTAAGGCGGAAATATACAGCGACAAAGCAGTCATTAAAAACCCGACACGGTATTTCAAATATCATCAGATGGGTACAAAAAATATGCCAGCACGCAAGATGTGGGGTATGACCGAATCGCAAGCACGGTATATTCGCCAACGATTACAAATCTATTTAGAAGCTGAAGGAGAGAGATAATGCAATACGAAGACCCAATTTTAGCAAAGCTGCGTAACCTATTAAATGAGCACGGCCCGAAAGACTTGAGAAATAAATACTATCTGGGCGATCCAATGGTGGTGGATAAATCAAGCTTGCCGATGTGCTTTATTAGTTATGAACGGCAGAGTGTCATTGATGATGCCTCGTATTCAATCGAAACGCACTCGACGGTATTAATCAATGTGGCATATGACCTAACCAGAGATTTAATAGTACAGCGAAACGCAGCGGCAGTCATATGGCACTGGTAAAGATGATTTGCGGGCGAGATAGTAAGAATAAATTACTACCTGAGACAATTTTATCTGTGCTGAGACAATTCCAGGACGAACAATCTGATGAGTTAATAATCGACCTGGGCAGTCAAACGGAAATAGAGTATGTAGTCAGCGAGCGGGGCGGCAGCGTATTTACTAACGAGGCTTTAATACGATTTACGGTGCGCACTCGCGACATGGTTGGATAAATGTAAGCGCCATGGTATAATACGGGTAGTATATGCGATCAGCCTTGGTCGCATTTTCTTTTGCCCATTGACTGATTTCGCGTAAGAAAGGGATTAACCGTGAAGAAAGATAATCAGCCAGCAGCACCCGCACCGAAGCAGTCATTTTATCTGCCAGAGTTCGGCGTGTCTGTCGAAGCAGAAAGCTTTGAAGAAGCAGTTAAAAAAGCCAAAGCCGAAAATAAGGAGGGAGAGGAATAATGGCAGAGAAAAAGATTGTAACAGGTCGAAAGACCGCCGTGGGGTTGGCGCTGGAAGACACCAGAGGTACCGCCAAAATGCCGACGTATTTTTATCCGCAACTAGATTTTAGCTTTAAGGATACTCCAGAAACGAAAACTAATGAATCGGCGTACAACAACATCACCAAAAACAACGCTGTCGATGTGATGAGTGTTAAGGGCGAAGGCTCAATTGGCGGTAAAACATGGGCAAAAGGGCTGTACTACTGGCTGGCAATGGTGTTTGGGCAAAAAGCCACAACAACACCTGTTGCTGGCGATACGGGAGCTAAGAAACACTTATTCTCACTTAATAATGAGAATACGCACATCAGCTCGACCGTTACTATTAAAGAGGCGGTATTCTGCGGGCAGTTCCCGTATGCTATGATTGAGAGTTTTAAGATTTCATGGACACCTGATGATTATCCGAAGATTGAAGTAAGCTTGATGTCGAAAAAATCCAAGGACGTAACGCCGTCGTCTGTCACTATTGCCTATGATGCGACGGAAACTGAGTTTATTCCAAAGGACGTGCTACTGAAAATGGCAGCCGACGCAGCTGGATTGGCGGCAGCGCCAGAACTCCAGGATGTTAAGAGTTTCAGTCTGGAAATTAAGAAAAATTTGGAAGCAGTTCAGACGTCAAGTTCTAAGGATGATATTCAGGAAATCTTTAACAAAGACTTTGAGGTTAGCGGCTCAATCGAGAAACTGTACACCGACGACACCTACAAAGGCATGATGCTAAACGGTACAACTCAGGCAATGCAGTTTGGCTTTATCGACAAAAACCACAAAGCCGGTAACACCACGCCAACCAGTCTGCTGTTTACTATAAGCAAGGTGGCAATTTCTAGCCGTGAGCCGAGCTACGGACTGAGCGATATTTCAACTGAGACTATCAACTTTGAGGGCTTGCTAAATATTACAGACGGCAAGACTATCGAAGCTGAATTGGTTAATAAATATGAATACTAGGAGTAGATAAATGAGTAATCGAGAAGTGACAATTGAACTAAATGATGGACGTAGTGCTGTTATCCGCGGATTTATTCGCAATCGCGACAGAAGTATGTACCGACGGCTAATGCTCGAGGGGCAAACTATGTCTACTAAGGAAATGGAAGCCAGTGATGGCGAGGTAGATGTCGACTTGAGTAGAGTTATGGAGCGAGCGACAAGCTGATTGAAAAACTGCTGCTGGAATACTGTGGCAGCCGTGAACAGCCATTTGAAGCACTGATGGACAGCGAATTTGGCGACGACTACGAGACTATCAGTAACAAGGTTATGGAAGTGTTCGGTAAAGAGAGGGAGCTCCCAAAAGAATAGAAGCGTGGTCGATTAAGTATGACCGCGCTCTACGCAATGGTTCTGGCGAAGTGCCGCAGATAATCCAAATTGCACTTATCTGCAAGGAGTATGGCTGGACGTATGATGAATATATGGATCAGCCAGAGGATTTTACCGCAGCTATCCTAGCAAGACGCCAAGTTGAGGCGGTAGTCGAAAAGGAGCAAATCGATAAGGCGAGGCAGCAGTAAAGCTGCCTCTGCTTTTATCTGTGCTTGTCACAGGCGATGCCGTCACCGTCTCTATCAAGGTGTGATGCGTACCCAGGTTCACCTCGACGCATATGACTATAGCCAGCGGCGCGTGCCTCTTTGCAGCTGCTAAAGTTCGGGCCCGATGGAGCAGGTTGTGGTGAGGGCGCAGTCTGGCGAGGTGTAGCTACTGGTTGTGAGTGCGACTGCTGTTGTTGGCGAGCGCTAGCAGCGGCGGCTTCCTCTTGCTTTTTCTTTTCCTCGGCCTCTTTCTTGGCTTTGTCAGCACGTTCTTTTTCTTCCTGCTTGGCTTTTTCTAGTTTGGCGATACGTTCAGAGAATGGAGCGCGCTTGTCTTCTGGTAGTCTATTGATGTCTGATTTGGCACGAGAGATGTTTTCGTTAGTGGGTTGTTCTTCAGTCTTTTTTACTAGATCCTCGGTATACTTGAGAGCTTTTTCGAGCTCTTGCTTATCGTAGTCGGCTTTTGTTTGGCGGTGAAGCTTAATCGTTTTATCACTATGGCGTTTGCCGTCGACAACAGATATAGAGATATCGCTATCTCCCTCTTTAATATTTTTAACTTCGTATTTGATATTACCAACTGCGTCTTTGCGGTCGTGGATATCGGTTTTGTCGCCTGAGACTTTTACCTCGGCAAATGAGCTAACACCCGATATTTTGGCGGATATCTCACGCTTGTCGGTGTGGTAATCGAGCTTGATATTGTCCTCTATATCAGAGATAACGATTGGAACATTGTCTTTTTCGAGGCGGGATTGCTCCATGATGTTACTAACGTGAGCAATGACGAGAATAGCTATGATGATACCGCCCAAAATAGCCCAGCCTCGCTTTTCGTTTTTGGTAAGCGGTCTATTCTTATTTTCTTGGTAGATTTGCTTGAAGCTTTTGATAGATGGTTTAGCTTTGTCAATTTTATTAGATTCAGCAGATTTTTTGCGACGGAGAGATAGATTCATTTGGAGGACTCCAGGTTTAATTTAGAAAGAACATATTTCTTAAACTTAGTTGATTTTGAAGTGTGAGACATGCTTTCAAGGTTTGTCGCAGTTGTAGCCATATCACCTGTGTTCGTATAGTGTTTTTCAAGGATAAGCTCTACGTTACCGCTTTTTGTATATAAGACATTCTGCACATAAAAGCCACTGTCGTACTTTTTCTTCTTTACGGTCGCCCCAGCAAGACCAAAGCAACAACCCTGGCGGCTGAAGTCTCTTTACCGCTAACGCGCCGTTCGTTGCCAAAATCGAAATCAAAGCCTTCGATCTCTGACCAGTCAAAGTGTCTAGCGAGAGCCCATTGTCCTTTATTGAAGGACAAGTCCACTCCGTGTTCATCACACCTGAGACTAGCGTTTAGTACTGAGTCTGGAAGCTCTGGATGAGACCCTTCGTATTTCCCGATAATTGTAATTGGTTTTGGTGTTTTATCTTTCTTAAATAGATTAAACATTGTAGTGGTTTATTTTCCTTTCTTTATGGAGGGATTATACCACGATGTGGTATAATATGGGTAATATATGCGGACTTTGAGCCGCATTTTTTTGTTGTTTTTCGTCCGCTAGGAAAAGAAGGCGGAAGATGAATAATAGCACACTCACTCTGACAATTCGAGCAAACGTATCAGCCTTGCAGTCTGCCTTGAAGACTGCTCAGGCGAGCGTTAAAAAAATTTTTAGCAGCAATGTAGGTAAGAAACTAGTCGGCAATGCTACTAATTTGAAGGACTCTTTTTAGTCAAGCGGGCGGATTCATTGAATCGACGCTGAAGCGCGTCGCTGCGGTGGCGGTGGGTGGTAGTTTTGGGTTGATGTCGTTCGTAAAAAGCGCATCTGAATTGCAGTCACTGCGATCGTCTTTTGAATCGCTAACTGGAACAGTAGAGGCGACGAATGTCGTCATGAAAACACTGTATCAATACGGCAAAGAAACAGCCTTTGACAATAAATCCATCCAGGCGACTGCCAAAATGTTCCTAGCAAACGGCGTGGCGGTTCAGGATTTGATGGGCTGGATGAGAAATTTGGGCGACTTGGCGGGTGCAACTGGTGCAGATTTACAGGGCTTGGCGCTGCCAATTACACAGGCAATCGGTAATGGCAAGATGATGACACAAGACTGGTATCAGATCATCAACCAAGGTGCTGGTGGATTCAAAAAAATATCATTGCAGCGATGGGGGCGGGTCATTCCATTCAGACGTTCGGCGACGACCTATCGAAGGGCAAAGTTACAGCTGATGTGCTACGTAAGGCGCTCCAGATGGCAAGTGATGAGGGTGGTATGGCTTTTCAGGGTGCGATTAAGCAATCCCAAACATTCAACGGACGCATGAGCAACTTGCTGGAAACAATTACCAACGTAGGCATGAAAATTGTTGGCGTGGATGCAGAGACTGGACAAGTCAAAGCTGGCGGTGTGTTCGACAAAATCAGCAAAGCCGTTGAGGATGCGACAAATTGGCTGGAAAAGAATAAGGATAAGATTCAGAAGATTGCGGATATAGTAATAAATAATTTCGTACCAGCAGTAACCGCTGCTGGCGTTGCCCTAGTGGCTATGAAAGTGGGGTCGTTCGCTGCTAGTATGATTCAATTTGCGAATGCTATTCGTGGCGGGAAAACGGCCATGGAAGCATTTAATTTAGTAACTGGTAAAAATCCGATGCTTTTGATTGTTGCTGCTATAGCAGCGGTGGTTGGAGCATTGGTGTTTTTACAGGTAAAGTTCAATATATTCGGCAAAGCGTGGGAGGCTATAAAATCCGCTTGGAGTGCTGCTGCTAGTTGGTTTGGCGGTATCTTTAACGCTATCGGACAAGTTGTAAGTGACTTTGTTGGCGGCGTGCTTGGGTTTTTTGGTGATATTTGGAATGGGATAGTTGGCGTATTCAATAGCATAGTGTCGTTCGTGCAAGAATGGGGGCTTTCTATTTTAGCGGTAATCTTCGCACCGATATCTCTTGTCATTGGATTATTTTTCATGTTCAAGGATCAGATATTTGCCGTATTTCAGGCAGTTTGGAATTTTATCGTGGCAGTATTTACGCCAATAGTACAGTTCTTTGGCGGTGTGTTCAGTGGCGCATGGAATATTATCGTGAGCGTGTGGAATACAGTTATTGGCTGGTTCGGCGGCGTGTGGAATGGCATCGTCGGCGTGTTTGCTGGCGTGGCAGGCTGGTTTGGCGGTATTTTCCGTGGAGCATGGAACGCTATAACTGGCATATTTAGCGGGCTGGCGGGATTCTTCGGCGGCGTGTGGAACACTATCACTGGAATGTTCGGAAGACTGGGTAGCTTCGTTGGCAACGCTATTGGCGGTGCGGTCAGGGGTGCAGTTAATGGTGCACTAAGCATGGTCGAGAGGATGGCAAACGGGTTCATTGGCATGATTAACGGTGCAATTGGACTTATCAACAAGATTCCAGGCGTACATATTGGCAATATTCAAAGCTTACATATTCCGCGAATGGCGACCGGTGGTATCGTTACTCCGCAGGGCGGCGGTTCGATTATTTATGCTGGTGATGGCGGACAGAACGAATGGGTCGTTCCAGAAAGTAAGATGGCAAGCCTGGTGACGCAAATTAACAAGCGCAGCGACGGTGTTGGCTCGCGAGATGTCAATATCACCGTGAATGTGACCACTAGAGACGATAAATTTAGCGAGGAGGATGCAGTGAATATCGCAAAGCAAATCAATCGAGCACTAAAAAGCACAAGGACTGCGACTTGATCAATTAGGGAGCACTCCGATGATACGATTAAATGGTCAAGAAATACCAATTTATCCAAGCGGCTACGATGATTCGCCGGTGGTGGTAAAGACTGACAACCTTTCAATTAATGGCAGTATTGAAAGGCATAGCTTTCCGTCCAAAAAAAGCGTGCCAAAATGACATTTACAGCAGTAACTCCAGCACAGTTTCGATTCTTTGAGAGTATCTTTAATGACGCTGGCACGGTGAAGTTTTTATAACGACCAGTCAAAGTATGGCGTGCTTCAGTTTGACGGGATTATGACAGACTGTGATGCTGACGAATATATTCGTGGCGGTAGTTTGATGACAAGGCCCTAACCGTAACAATTCGGGAGGTGTAAATGCAGGCGGTTTCGGCTAATTTCATCAGCAAGGTTGACGCACCGCGCAAGCAGACTGATTTTGCGGTTATGCTGGGGTGGAGTAAGCAAATAAATCCGACTACGCGGTTCTTTAATTTGGATTCCTCAGCACTGGACGACGGAGATTTTCTGAAAGGGTCGGGCGACGTGGTAACGTTTTTCGACAAATATGCGTACACGGACGAGAGTCGTTACGTCAAGAACTTCAAAATTAGTAAAAAAGTGAGTAGTTACTCATGGGGCGTCGTCACAGCTCAGGCGACAATCACACTGAATAACACGACGGGGCGGTTCCTGCCAGAAAAAGATCCCGTGATTGGAAAGTTCATCAAGGCGGGGCGACCGATAAAAATATTGACTGGATATGATGGCGAAATGATTACGAACTTTGTTGGGTTCGTGGGTACACCGACAATAAATATTGTAGAGCAGACAGTGGAGCTGACGGCATTTGACGCAATCACCTACCTGGACACAAAATATTCCAATTTGCCGGCGTTTGTGGGCAAGTTTGCGCACGAAATTGTAAGGGATTTGCTGATTGAGCAGGGGTTCAGTACCAACCAGTTTGAGATCGACCGGTCGCAACAGGTGGCGATTGGTTATTTATCGCCAAAAGACAAGAGCGTGACTGATTTATTGAAAGAATTAGCAGAGGCGGAAGCGGCGCTGGTCTTTGTTGACGAGCAGGGGATAATTCGGTTCTGGAATAGAACACACCTGGCGAAGACTCAGCAAACAGCTCATACGTTCAGTTATTCTAACCTGACCAACCTACAAATTAAGTCAACGCCAGTAATAAACTCGGCGCAGGTGGTAGCAAAACCATTCAAAGTGCAGGCATTTCAAAAACTGTGGGAGCTGGAGCAGGGCAGCGAGCAAACGAAAATAAGAGCTGGTAAGACTATCGACATTTTCGCTGAGTTTCAGGATAGTGTTGGGGACTTTATGCTGTAAGTGTAGATAGGCCAGTTCATGCAAGCAGTAACTCTGGTACGTCGATGTATTCTGGCACGAAAAATTCTGACGGTGGAGGCGGCGCAATCAATGTACAGCTGGTGTCGGTGTACAACTTTGGCAGCACTTACAAAATGACCTTCCGTAACAACTCAAGCGTGGACGGATATATTAATCGTATCCAGTTATGGGGCGTACCGGCAAAGGTAACGCAAGTAATTACCGAAAATGCCATGAGCGAGCCAAGTATTGAGCAGTATGGCGTCAATCCTGACACGTCAACTGGTGTTGGCGCGGAGATTCTGAAGATTGAAAATAACCTGGTACAGGATGTTGGCGGTGCGAGAGCGATTGCTAATAATATTGTAACTCTATACTCAAATCCAAATAGGCAATTCAAATTGGACAACTTTTTTGTGCCGTATTTGCAGATCGGCGATACGGTGGACTTGCAGATTGATGAGCTGGCTGATAGTTTCAGTTGCTTTATTACCAGCTACGAGCTGGCAGGCGGCGTGAACGCCAATTTTCGACAGAGTTTGGAGGTGGAGGAGCGTCCGAAGGTTAGTGTGTTTGAACTGGATAAGTCAACACTGGACGGCGGAGATGTGCTAGCAAACTAAGTATGGTATAATGTAAGCAGTATATACGACCAGCCAGAGCGGCGGTCGTATTTTTATTGGAGGAAATAATGGATAGCGAAACAGCCAAGCAAACGCAAGATCAAGCCGAATTGGAGAAAATGGCAGATTTTTATGCTCAGCACTACAGCCAGGTGTACTTTGTGAGATGTCTGAAAACTAATCTGGTAGTCGCAGTTGAGTGTTTTCCGGCAAAGACAATTCAAGGCTTTTCAGCAATTACCGCACCTAGACGTGGAGGCAACCGTGATATTTATGACTATCAGGGGCTATTTCTGACGACCCGTGAGAGGCTGGATAAAACGCCTGAAGGATTCCTATGATCGGCTACGAAGCGTTAACTGGTAACGATACACGGTTATCTAAATTTGAGAGAGGAACAATAAATCCAGTGCAGCCAGGCGAGGCTAGTCCAGCAGAGCTGGTGAACTCATTTGCTATGAGTCCGTTCGAGCGGGCGCAGTTAGAGAGTGAAGTGGCACTAAAGCAAAGTGTCCATAAAGAACAGTCCGATTATGAACTGAAGTATAGCGATAAAGGTATGATTATTGAGCGATTTGAGACATTTCAAGTAGAAAGGGTGAGATGATATGGCGTATGTTAACTTAAACTTTGTGCCGGGCGAAATTTTAACGGCGGCAAAAATGAATCTTTTGGCAGCAAATGACGCTAGTTTTCATGATGGAACGGGGATAGGCGATGGTTCTATACAACCACAACATATTGACTGGAAAGATTTTATTCAATCGAAACAAGACAATGCTACTCTGCCAGTTGTACCTGCTATCATTCAACATGGTCGAGCAAGAGTAAGAGTACCAACTGATACCGTAGAAGCTACGGCATCCGTCACGTTTCCAAAGGAATTTGAGAACGGAATGATACCAACTATCATCTGCACGTATAATGGTTACGGCAATGCTAGCGACCCGTGGTCAGATACACCAAATCCGTCTTGGGCTGGCGCGGCAATTGGTGCGGTTGCGGTCACTAATTCAGGATTTACAGCTCGATGTCGGCGATTTGACGGTGCTATGCTTAGGGGCGTGTATTACTTTAGTTGGATTGCGATTGGTGCAGCTTAATTATTTAACATACTCCAAAGTAACGCTAACTTCCGAATTGCCCCAAGCATAACTGCCAGAAATAGTAATATTCGTTTTATCAATGGAGGTAATGCCAGATTGGTGCGTCCCTTCAATATATGGCAGTGCCTGTTTTATAGGATTGTTTGACAATGTACCGGACAATCGCACATTGCCAGACCACGAAATCAGCTCCCAGGCGTCAGTCAAGCCAGTAATGCCATGGGGCAGGTTTGAGGTGTTGTACCCACCAGTCATATTGACCACACCACGCACAACCTTACGATAAATCGGGCGACCATCTATCCATTTTTTGCCAGTATCCATCTCAGCAGATTTATAGGTTTTAAGGCTATCTGCTAATTTATCTGGTTGTATAGAACCATGAAAAATGCATTATGTTTACGGTAAAACCGTGGTATAATGTAGGTAAGTATATGCGTTTCAGGACGCATATTTTTATTTGGTTGCGGCCTGGGGTGAGAGAAAGGAGACCGACAAAGCATGGCAGCAGCAAATAATACTAACGAAGCGGAGCTATGGCAAAAACTGGGAAAGATGGACGCCGACATACAGAACATCAGGAATCAGATAGAGTCAATCAGTGCAAAGATTGACAGACTGGATCTGACGGTAGTAGTAGAGCGGCTAGTGAAGCTGGAAAAAGATGTAGGAAATCATGAAGATAGGCTAGACAAGCTAGAAGATAACCAAGCAAGGATAGTTTGGTTTATCATCGCCGCTGTGGCTGGGGCAATACTAAAAATGGTAATTATCGATAGGATAGCAAAATGAGTATGTTAGAGCAATTATTCTTTATGGCGATATTTGCAGGTGCATTTAGTGGTGCAGTGGTTGGTTTACTGCTTGCGGCAATTTCAAATTTGTTTATCGGCTCATTAAGAAAGTAATCAAGGAGGAGTAGGAAATGGCATATCAAGAACTAACACAATTTAACTCGCCGAACTATACGCCCGAAAGCCAGGTATCAGCGGTATACGGCATGGCACGAGCCGTAGAAGGCGTAACATACCATTGGTGGGGCAGTAATTCAGACTTTATGTCGATAGTGAATTATCTATGCCGCGCTAATGGTAATACTTCAGCGCATACTGTTGGCGAGGCTGGCAGGGTGGCGTGGATTGTTGACGCAGTAAACGCTGCTTGGCATGCCGGTAACGCTAGAGGTAACGCTACAACAGTCGGTTATGAATGTAATACACGCCTTAGCGATGGTGATTATGAGACGATGGGCGAGTTCCACTACGATATGGAGAAAGCTTACGGCCGCCGCCTAAATATTTACGTGCATAAAGAATGGTTCAACACTAGTTGCTCACCAATCGACAAGAACCGTATACGTGCAATCGCTGACTGCTATCACGCTGGCGGCGGTTCGCGTCCGACAGTCAACGAGACGCAGATTCGTGAAGTGTTCCGCTCAATTTTAGGGCGTGAAGTTGACTCAGAGGGTTTGCGGCACTATTTGGGGCAAGCTGATAAGGGATGGTCAATCGACCAAATCCGTGCTGATGTAAATAATTCTCAGGAGGCGCACCAACGACGTGCAGAGCTGGCTCGCCAAGCGGAAGAATTGAAACGAAGCGAGTGGGTGCGTAACCTGAACGATATTGAAGATATAAAACTGGTCGTCGCACCAGTCGCAGGACTACGTGCCGTCAATATGGTAACCATGGAAGCGTTTGGTAACGTGATTCCTAGAGGGACGGTTATCGATATCGCCAAGGAGACGATAGTGCAGGGCAAGAAATACTACCTATCGCAGTACGCCGTTAAGAACAACAAGCCGTTCGGCATTGCGGCGACAGAGCTAGTTGCGCCAGCTGATCCGAATAAAGATAAGCCGGCATGGCAAAAGAATCTGAAGGATATTGCCGATCAAGACTTCTGGACGCGTTCAGAGTGTGAGGTTACTGACCTAACTACTGGAAAATTAGCAAAGAAATTGCCAATAGGGACGAAGGTTCGCGTTACTCATGTTACGAGACTGGTTGATGATGACTTGATGGTGTTAGAGGGCGGTACGCTAGCAATCGATAAGCTGTATCTAAGCGATAAGCCAATCGATAGCCTAGAAAAGCGAGTTTCGGCGCTGGAGGTGCTCGTCAATAAGATCATCGAATTTTTAACCAATTTATTCAAAAATTTTAATAAATAATAAGGAGGACAATGATATGAAATTGACTAAAGAACAATTACTCAAAATATTAAAAGTTGCGCTGTATGTGGGAGTTTCAAACGCGCTGGGCGCGCTAGCGGCGTTCGTGCAGGGTAACCCTGATGCGTTCGGCATTTATGGCCCGATTATTAACGTGTTGCTGGTTACCGCTATACAGTTGTTTAAGACGGAGGAATAAGATGCTGAGACAGGTCGTGCCAGTTCGCGGTTCAATCGTCGGACACTGCTATTACGATGCAACTGAGCGCGACCTGTCTGTCGGAGCAGAAGATAAGGCGGAAGGGTCTCGAGCTGGCGACGTTGCCAAGTATATATCACTAGGCAATCAATCGTCAGCAGTGCTGTATATCCGCATGCTTATGCCTCACTATGCGCAGATAGTTGAGGCTTATTTGGATTTGTGGTGCGTAGTGGCTGGTAACAATGGTGTACGTGCGGTTTTTGCGCCAGTTGATGGTTTAACGCCAGTAGCATTATTAAGTGATCAGATTGACGAGATGTGGCGTAGACTGTATGGTAAGAGCGATTCAATAAAAGCAGAGAACGGCAGGATTCGAATTGCTGGACTTAATATGAAGCCAGTCATTCCTGAGAGAACGCGCGAGAGCGAGCTGATGGCGTTGGTGTTAGCGTTTGACACACCGCCGCAGGGCTTTAGGTTGGAGCGGTTAAATTTGCTACTGGGAACGGAGATATTAGTATGATTGGCGATAGACAAGAAAAAGGTTATCGAACTGGGCAAATAAAAGGCAAGGATTATATTTATATAACTGGCACGCCTGGTATGGGCGGCAGTGCTGGTAATAAAGGCGGTGCACCTTTTAGATATTTATGGTGGGCAGTAGAAGCTCACAAGTTGGCAGTATTAAACACCAAACTGGAGATCGTCAATGATAACTTTGAACTATTTGACCGCTACATCGATCCAAATTCTGGCATCACCACAAATACTGCTCAAGCCTACCGAATATTATTATCAACGAAAGCGCCCGTTGGCGACGTGGTGGATTATTCGGCGGTTAAAAGTAATACCGATGTAGTAGCTGGATCCGGCATTGGCAAGATGCTGGTAGCTGACGAGACTATGCTACCGCAACCAACAGATGTTGGATACAACGGCAAAATCTATGTAATTATCGATATGATTAGCACTGGTAAGGCGCCATTAGGGAGATAAACTGCTAAACAATAGCCCTGAATATGAAGCTATGCGAACTAAAGTGTATGATTACGAGGCGCGTCTATGATTGGTAGCAGAAATCAGGAATATCCTTACCAGTGCAAGACCGTGTCGCTGGCGGATGCGCAGTGCAGATGGCTGGAAGCACATACGCTGGTGGTGTTTTTTTACCAAAGGATTTGATAGAGATAAAAAACTTATTCGTTTACTTGGCGATTGGTTTTGACAAAATTGAACAGCTGGGACAAATGATAGAGAACACTACGCCGCCAGAGCTGCGTAAAATTGGCTGGATAGGCGGCAGCGGCGGACGTAAGATATTTAATGCTGGATTGGAGGGTGATACCGCTAGTGTAAAATATGATTTCTCAAATGAACTGGAACTATTTGGACTAGTAAAGGGCAAGCCAACAGAAGTCAATAGCACAAAAACACTTAGATTGGAGTTTGGCTGCGGTAATTCAAGTAGCAGTGGAATGTTGTACGGAAAGGTAAGATTATGGAAAGTGGACATGGTTTATACTACGCAAGGAATACGGTAGAGCCGCCACGTCCGAGCCAGAAGCGATTGAAAAAGAATGCCATGGCGGAGATGGGCGAAGTGATCATGACCGACAGGCAGATTGAGCACAGTCCAAAGGTGTGTGCGACATATCAATGTGTGTGGTGCGGCATCACAAGTGAAACGCCGACGATTATTTGCAAGCACTGCCATAATTGTCAATATTGCGGACAGTATCAGGGTGGCGGGTACGATCATGAGTGTATTCGCTGTGGTAATCATCTTTCTTGATTTCGCTATCATAATTTGCTATATTAATAGAGAACAACAATCGAGCAAGGGAGACCTCAGTAAAACAGTAATGTTTTTTGCTGGGGTTTTCTCTTTTTGACCTCAAACTTATATCAAAAATAAGTGAGGGTAATATGTTCGTTGTAGACAATAAACGAATTACTACGATGCGTAAACACCTTGGCAAAGCGTCAGAGCTAATCAAAGATGACGCGTATTTGCCAATGTTTCGCAACCGGCAAAAGAAATACAAACAAGAGTTCGACGAATCAGTTGAAGTGGCAAGAACTAAACGTGACCCTGAGCGGTATCTCGCGTCAGTTTGGTCGCTAAAAAATCTGGAGCAGTCGCTATTGTGGATGCGCGGCCGAATCGCCAGAGCGATCAATGAACTGGCGCGGCAGCGGCAAGAGAAGAAACAACGGAAAATGGAGGAAAGAGCCAGACGAGATATGAATTATAGCGGTAGAGCGAAGATATCGCAGATGTATGGCGATATGGGTATTTGTCTAAAAAGCTAGCTTGGCTTGAAATTTGGAGGGTAGCGCCCGGAGAAATCTAGCGGCGTGATTTTTGCGTGTCTACTGCTAGATATTAGATAACCGATAGTGATATTTGTAAAGCAAATAACACCAGCCGACACAAATTAGGCAAAATTATTTGTCTAAAAAGCTAGCTTGGCTTGAAATTTGGAGGGTATAATGGGTGATTTTTTTCATAATAATTAACCAGAAACGGTCTATATAGACTTGGAATAAATATTCCAATGATTATAACGATCTATATAGACACGAGGTGGGAGATTTAGGAGTTTTACGATGAAGATAAAGCGAACGCCAGCAGAGAATCAGTTGCGAGTTTACTTGAAGTGGTGTATGAATGTGAAGCAACTAACCCCTTCAACTATGGCAACAAAACGTAGTGTCTTAAGTAGATTTATTGCCCAGACAAACATTGAGGATATGTCGCAATTAACTAATAAAAAGCTTGATCGATGGATTGAGAAAAAGGCATTGGGACAGCTCGGTTCGAGGTGTAATTCTACAACGATACGCACTAATGTTGCTACGGTGATGTCGTGGATAGCTTGGCTGCGAGACATGAATTATCCGATGAAAATCAAAACCCGGATGGTAGTAAAGCCAAAGCCTGCACCATGCCGCCGAAAATGGTATACATCGGAGCAGATTGCAATGGTACTGAGTGGCTGCGATGATTTGCTGACCGAGGTGATGATCCGCGTACTGTTCGACACAGGAATGCGTGCACAGGAGTTTGCGAACTTACGCCTGAACGACTTGGACGGACGCACAATTTACACAGTAGGAAAGGGGTGTAAAGACGGCTGGGTGTATATATCCGACACTACTCGCGAGAGATTAGATGTCTGGATTAGGGCGGCTGGCGTGATAGATTATGTATGGATTAAAACCACACGTCGTCAATATTTCGAACCACTAACTGTTGACGGCATTCGCAAGAAAATACAGCGGCAATTTCGTGAAGCGGGATTGGAGGGGTTTCAGCTACACGAGCTGCGCCATAGTTTCGCTACTGACGTACGTAAGCGTGGTGCTGACGTCGATGTAGTGCGGAGATTATTGCGGCATTCGAGCCTGCAAGTAACGCAGCGGTATTTACATAATTTGGACGGCGATATGTGTGAGATTTGGGACGAAATTAAGAATTATAAGTTGGCAGCAAATGCACATGCTGGGACGGCTTGCATAAGAGGCGAGATTGTGAATGTTTAGCCGACATATTGACAAAACGCTTTAGGTTTGCTACAATGAAAACATCAAGGTAAGGACAGCAAGGATTGCCGCCATGAACCTTTCACTTTAACAATCTGGAAATTACGATTTATGAAGTAATTAACAGATTGTTTCTATGGTATAATATAGGCATGAATCCACAAATATCCTCGTCAGAAGATTTAACGCAGCCTGTTGCGTACGATGCTGATGGTCGACCACTATACCATCATCCACCACAGACTGGTCGTCCAGCTCCAGTTGTGGCGCAGACGAATTCTTATGTGACGGCAAGGCCAGAAATTATTGATGGGGAGAATTTTGATCCGCGATTGCGTAGTCAATATGCTAATGAACCGCAAGTCGTACATGTTGCGCGAGATATTGACCCGAAGCCGTTTACTATTAGCGATGACCTGAAGCAAAAACATGAAAAATCAGTTCAGCAATACCCGAATCTCAATTTGAGCGAAGGCGAGTATATTATTTTGGATATTAAACGCCATCCGATTGGTATGCTTATTCCAACAGGAATTTCGGTTTTCTTGGTGGTGATGATCATGGTATTTGTGATGTTTTATCCGTCGATTGCTCGAGATTCGATTATCTCGCCGACGCCTTCACTGACCGATGTGTTTGGTGTGGCAATGTTGCTTATTGGGATAGTGGCGCTTGGCGGTGCGGTGTCTTTGTGGATATATTTGCAAAATCATTTTTACATGACCAACGAAAGTGTAATTCAGGAAATCCAGGGTAGCTTATTTTATAGGCACGAGCAAACGGTGAGCTTAGGCAGTATTGAAGATGCAAGCTTCCTCCAATCTGGAATTATTCAGACTCTTTTCAATTACGGCACGATTCGCCTCAGCACCGAGGGCGAAGAAACTACATATATATTCCATTTTGTGGCAAATCCACGCAAGCAAATTGCGATAATCAATAATGCCATTGAAGACTTTAAGAACGGTCGTCCTGTTTGTGATGATTAGTTGATTATTTGTGGCGGCTTTCCTTTTTACGTAGTCATCTTCATCGACAAGCGTCGCGACAAGTTTGTATGACTTACATTTTCCGTCATTACAATTTGAAGATTCATAACGGTAGCTGCTGTCTTTTTCACCAATTTTCTTACCTTGCGGGTCTTTCAACAAAGCGGGATCCATAGTCGGAAGCGTACCTTCTTCTAACTTCTCTGGGTAATAGCCATTTTTAACGTAAAAACCTTCTTCCAGGCTATAATGCATGGCGTTAACTGCGGTACGTTTTTTGGTGTTGTTTGATTCGTTGGTCAATTTTGTATATTGTGAGAAACCTAAGATTGCGATAATAATCAAGAAAGTTGCTACAACCAAAAGTTCAATAATAGTGAAACCGTTTCGCTTATTCATGAATGTAATTATAGCAAATCTTGTAATAAATCGGTATAATAAAGGAAGTAACTAAGGAGGGAATGCTATGGCAAAATCAGACAGTAAAACAGTAAATCCAGAAAAGTCAAGTCAGGCATCGGATAAAAAAGTTGACGAAGGTAAATTGAAAGCGCTTGGTCTAGCAATGGATCAAATCACCAAGCAATTTGGTGACGGATCAATTATGAAATTAGGCGAGGCTCACAAAGTTGATGTTGAAGTAATTCCTTCTGGTGCTTTGAGCTTGGATTTGGCGCTTGGTGGCGGATATCCAAAGGGCCGTATCATAGAAATCTATGGTCCGGAAAGCTCAGGTAAGACAACATTAACGCTTCACGCTATTGCAGAGGTTCAGAAGCAGGGTGGAACGGCAGCGTTTATTGATGCCGAGCACGCTCTTGATCCAGCATACGCCAAGCGTCTGGGTGTAGACACGGAAATTTGTTGGTTTCTCAGCCAGATAACGGCGAGCAGGCGTTGGAAATTACGGAAACGTTGGTTCGCTCTAACGCGGTGGATTTGGTGATAGTCGACTCGGTGGCCGCTTTGACGCCACAGGCTGAAATTGATGGCGATATGGGCGATTCTCATATGGGTCTTCAGGCTCGATTAATGAGTCAAGCGCTACGTAAATTGACGGGAATTATCAATAAATCAAAAGCCACAGTGATCTTTATCAATCAGATTCGTATGAAAATTGGCGTGATGTTTGGTAATCCTGAAACGACAACTGGTGGCAATGCGTTGAAGTTTTATGCGTCGCAGCGAATTGACATTCGTCGAATTGGTCAAATCAAAGTTGGCGATGATATTATTGGTAACCGCACGAAAATTAAGGTTGTGAAAAATAAGATTGCACCGCCGTTCCGCGTGGCTGAATTTGACATTATGTACAACGAGGGAATTAGTAAAACTGGCGATATTCTGGACTTGGCGGCAACGCACGGTATAGTTGAAAAGTCGGGTGCGTTTTATAAATATAACGGCGAAACGATTGGTCAGGGGCGCGATAAGACGAAGACTTATTTGAAGGAAAATCCTGAGGTTTTGGCGGAAATTGATCAGAAAGTGCGTGATAAAGTGAAGGAAGCAGAAAAGTAATGCGAGCAGTAGAGTCCAGATATTCAGCCGAACACCACATGGCGTCAGTTAATCTTATTTTTGATGACGAGCAGACTACTTACCTTCGAGAACTGTCGGAAAAAATGAATCTTGATTTCGGTGAGTTTATTCCGCATGCAACGCTAATCAATGTAACTGAGCAGGATATACCGCGTCTCAAGTTAGCTGCCGCCGCGCTGCCATCCATAGACAAACTGGTGCTTGACGGTGTCAACTTCTTGCCAGATGAAGCCGGTAACTGTGTTTGTGTTGAATTGCGTGTACAGAAAACTTCCTGGATGGTTGAAGTGCGTCGGAAGTTGCTTGAAATGCTGGATGATATTCATCCAGGGCTGGATATCGATGGATTTCGTCCACACATTACGCTTGGCATTGTCGAGGCTGGTACGCTTGGCGATGTCGATATGAGTGTCATTCCGCGCCAACTGCCGGTTATTACTAAGCCGCGTGCTGCCGCTTGTTACAACGGCATGCATGGCAAAGTGGTTGAGGTGGTCGAATAGTCCACCAGTAGTTAGCATATAGTTTTAGCGCTATAATAGTTTTATGAAAATCACCGATATTTCTCTTCAGGCTCGTGATAAATCGTGTCAATGTAAGCGTTGACGGGAAATATCGTTTTAGCTTGGACGTATTCCAGGTCGGCGAACTAGGTATTAAGATTGGTCGCGAATATACGGAAGAGGAAATTTCGAAACTAGAAGACGATAGTCAGTTTGGCAAGTTGTATGCTAGATCTATAGAGTACTGCTTAATGCGTCCGCGAGCCATCAAAGAAGTGCGTGATTATCTGCGTCGGAAAACACTAGCCACTCGTCGACGTTCAGCGAAAACTGGAAAAATTATTGAACGTCCCGGAGTGAAGCCGGAGATTACTGAGCGCGTCTTAGGTCGTCTTATTGAGAAAAAATATTTGGACGATGAAAAATTTGCTCGATTTTGGTTTGAACAGCGGTTTATGAAAAAAGGCGCTAGTATTCGTCGTTTGAAATTGGAACTGGCGCAAAAGGGAATTGATAATGTAACGATTGAGTCGTTAGTTAAAGAGAATATTCGCTCTGATGACGAGGAATTGCGGAAGGTTATTGCTAAAAAACGTTATCGATATAGCGATCAGCAGAAGTTAATGCAATATTTGGTTAGGCAGGGTTTTTCTTACGACGACATTAAGAAGGCTCTTGAAAACCCAAATGATTAATCAACTTCTGTAGATTCTGGTTGCGGACGAGGCTGTTTACGGAATGGATTTTCGTATGAATTTATCTGCGGAATAGGTGTTTTTTCGGCTATGTGTGAGATAGTTGCTGATTTTACAATGATTTTATCGTCGGTTACTTTTATAATCTGAGAACGATGAATAAGTAGTTCTGTGTCGCCAAAACTTTTCAAGAACGGTCGTCGAATTCGGAGTTGTTGTATAATAAAATTCCCAGCCGCCAACGTGTATCCGATAACTTTTCCGATTTTCTTATTTTTCTCATCAATAACCAACTTGTCTTTTAGTGTAAAATTGATGTCATAAATTTCTTTTATAGTAATTACGTCATCAATGCCAATGATCTCGTCGGTTGAATCAATAATCATACCAAGCGGTCCAATTTCTCTGACGTCGTCAATGCGAAGTAAACTAGGATGTTGGTCCAAAAGCCGCCCCTCGAGCTCATATGCGATTATAGACAAATTCCTCGGATTGATAATTTCCCGCGATGTTCGCGCCAGTTCGGAGCCCGTCTGAAGACTCATGACGGGAATATCAAGGAAGCGATCTGCGGATATAAGCATAACTATATTATAAACGGTTACGTTCTATTCGGCAAACGGATTGGAGCGACCAGCTGGTAGACTAAACGAGTCGTTTGCTGAAGTTGACGGTCGGAAGTCTTTGATAATTTGCATGGTTTTTTTATCGAAGCTTATTGATGCAGTTTGTGGTTCTTCGGTGGGAACTGCTAAAAGTCCGCTCAAAAGAAATATCGCGATTGCTACACCTCCTATTACGACAACGCTATATATTATCACATGAAATCGCCACAGGAATTTGGATAGTGATTTTACGATTGGCTCGAGTTGTTCTGATATTGATGGACTCATCGTGTATAAACCTTTACTTCAAGTGATTGGATTGATATTTCATGATTATTTGCGCCTCTGGAAATTGACACACCTGAAAGCTGCATTCGAGTGACATTTTTTTCAATAAGACCAAGGAAGTGTAGGAATTTCGTGTAATCTATATGATCTCCCAATTGAATTGACACGAAAGTGCTTTTCACTCCAGCAGGGCTGGCGGATGTTTGCTTGCTAAATGTCGCTGTCTTAGCAGAAGTTGTTGGTTCGTTTTGGAAAGAGAAAGATTTAATCGGAATGCCAGCGCGGTCAGCGTAGGTATTTAGATCCTGAATAATCTGATTCTGATATTGATAAAGCTTCGATTCCGAGACGATATTCTTTGCTTTTTTAGCTGTGTCGGAATTGCGGTCGAGCTGAGATTTCGATGCTAGCAAACTTTGTATTTTTGCATCAACTGCAATTGCCTCGGTCTGCATTTTTCCGACTTCTTCTGATGTTTTGCTTAGGAATGAATAGGCGAAAATAACTAGTCCTACCATTGCCGATAATATTATGAGCAATAATAACGACAAGATGATTCGCGCAATACTGGCATTTAGAACTTTTTTCATTGCTTTAAGACCTCTGGCTTTGGTGTAACGCTAATTGTTATAGTGATTGGATAATCCGCGGGCTTGTCTGACGATTGGTTGCCGCCGCTATAAACAACAGTCTCCAAGTGAACGTCGCTAAATATCTCTGATTTTTCTAAACTAGTTTTTATTCGAATAGCATCATCCTTATTTTTTCCAAGAGCTGTTAATGACAATGGTTTATCTAACGCTGAAGTGTCTAGCGTCAGAGAATCCAAAACCATGCCTGATGGGATGTACTGTGCAATTTTTGGAATAATTGTAGAGTAATGAGCTTCGCTGTTAATGATTACTTTAGCTGAATCAAGATCTTTCTTGAACTCGCTAACTTCTTTTTGCGTCGATTGATATTGAGCAAGTTTGGCGTTTCCTTCGTCGATGTTGGCTTGAGCTGAGGTGCGGCTATTTTCTAAGAATAGATAAAATCCGCCAATAGTTAAGAATAGCAAACCTGCAAATATCAATGATATGATGCAGTATCGTCTTAAGATGACATTTACTCGTCCGGCGCTGATTTGCTTTTTTTCTTGAGGAGGGAGAAGGTTAATCATAAATATCCTCCTGCTTGATTAAGGCTAGTCCCGCAACGGGTGATAGCTGGGAGCGAAGCTGTTTTGCTGGCTGCTCTAGTCCATCGAAATTGAGCATTTGCCACGGGCTTGCCACGCGCGCTGGCATTAATAGTTCGTTTGTGAAAAATCACCAATTCCTGGTAAGTTGCCGCCGCCACCAACGATGAGAACTTGCTCGATTTTTTTCTCGTCAGGGAAGCGGTCTGTGTAATATCGCATAACACGCTTAACTTCGTTGGTCATTTTTTCTAAACTTGGGCGCAAGGCTCCTGCAATTCTGGCTTGTCTTGGGCCGGGATTTAATCCGTTTAATACCTTAAATTGATGAGCTGTCTCAATTGGTACATTCATTTTTTTAGCTAAATTTAAGGTGAGTGAATAGCCGCCAACATTTAAGCCGCCCGTCACGCGTATATCAGAATCTAGAATCGCGATATCTGTAGTTGATGTGCCTATGTCGACAATAACAGTAGGGAGCATTCCTTCTTCCGTGCGCTTCAGAAGCTAGCGATCGCACTGATGTTCGGCTCAATTATTGCAACCTCCAGGCCGCATTGTTTTGTGGCATCTAACATGCTATCGATCATTTTCTTCGGCGCAGCACACATTAGCACACTAAGTTCATCTTTTGTGCGATTGATGATTCGATAGTCCAAATAAAGAGAATCTAATGGCGCTGGAATATATTGTTCAGCTTCCAAATTTACCGCACTGCGAATATTGCTTTCTTCTTTCACGGGCAAGCTAAATGTCCGCGAAAATGTTCGGTTGGTTGGTATTCCCAGTGCTACGCGGTTGCTATTAATTTGTCCTACGATGTTTTTCTTCAATAACGTTTTGATATTCTGCGTCAAATATTCAGTGTTGTCTGCAGAATTTCCGTCGCTTTTCTGAGAATCGAGGTTAATCGATCCATATCCATGAACCAGCATCCGATTTCTATCAATCGACATTACTTTTATGCTTGTTCGGCTGATATCTAGGCCGATAATTGGTTTTTTTCTATAAAATATGCTCGACACGTTATTATTTTCCCACCTATATATCGGTATTATAGCATAAGCTTTTTTGAAAAACTATTATTCCTTAACTTGACCCGCCATACTTGTAATTGGACCCATAACACTAACCGCCACCATGGCAATAACAATACCCATAGCAACGATCATCACTGGCTCGATGATAGAGCTAACACCGTCAATCGCGGTATCAACTTCTTCCTCGTAAAAGTCGGCAACTTTAACCAGAACTTTGTCTGTTTGTCCAGTTTCTTCACCGACAGACAACATCTGTGCTACGATTGGCGGATATAAATCGTCCTGCTCTGCGATAATTTTTGATAAAACTTCACCGTTTTGGACTCGCTTGGTGGCTTCTTTAAGGGATTTTTCGTATGCGACATTTCCGACGGCGCGCGAAGTTACATCCAGCGCTTCGAGCACAGCCACACCCGCACCGATAAGAGCGGAGAAGGTTCGAGTAAAGCGGGCGATTGCCACCTTTTTAACAATTGGGCCGACAGCTGGAACTTTGATGATGATATTGTGAAATTTTACGCGACCTTTTGGAGTTTTAATATAGCGAATTAATAGCCAAATGCCTCCGACAAATATTGGAATGATTATATACCAAAATGACACTACAAAATCGCTAATCCCGAGCATAATCTCAGTAAGAAGTGGCAATTTGGCGTCAGGTCCGCCCATGTCTTTAATGGTTTTACCGATGACTGGAATAATGAAGATCATCAGGATGAAGAAGGCAATGATCGTAATAATTAGAAGGACGATCGGATATGTCATGGCGCCTTTAATTTTTTTCTTCATGGAGGAGTTTTTCTCTTGCTGCAGAGCCAGGCGCTTTAAAATATCGTCCAAAATACCTCCGGTTTCACCCGCAGCAACCATGTTCACATAAATATCATTGAAGGTCTCTGGATGTTTACTCAGGGCGTCCGCAAAAGACATACCGCCTTCAATATCTTTAATCACGGCGTTGATCGTGTCTCGAAAGTTGGCGCTTTCGGCATGTTTTGCCATAGAGTTAAGGGAACGAAGAATAGGAACGCCAGCTGAAACCATGGCGCTTAATTGGCGAGTAAACATCACCAATTCTTCAGTCTTGGCGCCTTTCTTTTTCTTGCCGAAAGAAAAACTAAGCTCTTTTTTTGTGCCTTTTTCTTCAATTTTTATCAATTGTCCGCGTGATCTCAAATTATTAATGGCAGATAGCTTGTCGGCCGCTTCAATTGTTGAAGAGACGGTCTCTTTCTTTTTGTTGACAAGTAAATATTCAAAAATTGGCATAATATTACTCCCTTGTTGCCCTCAAAACTTCGTCTACGGTAGTGATTCCGCGTAGTGATTTAATAAGCCCGTCCATCTGCATTGTCACCATGCCTTCGGAAATCGCTTGATCTTGAATATCGTTGCTGGTGGCATTGGCGGTAATCATTTTTTGAATAGGGATGGAAATGCCAAGAACCTCGTAAATACCAACGCGCCCCTTGAATCCGTTATGTCCGCACTCGTCGCAACCTTCTGGGTTTGGCTTCCATAAGCGTCCGATTGTTGAATCCGTTGATCCCATGGGCGTGTCGCCGCCAATTTTATCCTCAAAAGCCTGTTCTTCGAGATTGTGAATTTTTTTAATCGACTCGGTGTTTATCTTAAACATCTCGGTGATATACTTTATTTCTTCTTCGTTTGGAGTGTATTCTTGGCGGCAATTCATACACAGGCGTCTAACTAGTCGCTGTCCAATCACCGCCTTCACGGTTGAAGCTATCAAGAATGGTTCAATTCCCCATGTCTAGCAAACGCGGCAAACACGTTGCAGCGTTGTTGGTGTGTAGTGTCGAGAACACCAAGTGTCCAGTTAGCGCCGCTTGAACACCAAGGTTTGCGGTTTCTCCGTCGCGAATTTCTCCAACCATGATGATATTTGGGTCTTGGCGAAGTAGCGCCCTTAGCCCTGATGCGAAGGTCATTCCGGCCTTGGCGTTGGTCTGAGTTTGATTGACTCCTGGGATTTTATATTCTACCGGGTCTTCAATTGTGGAAATATTGACATCTGGAGTATTGAGTTCAGACAAGACACTAAATAAGCTGGTCGATTTTCCCGATCCGGTCGGTCCAGTCACCAGGATCATTCCGTTCGGCTGAGCCATTGCGTCTTTTACGGTTGCGAGCGACAGGCCCCAATAGCCAAGCTGATCCAGTTTAACAGCCTGGTTCGATTCGTCCAAAATACGCATGACCACTTTTTCGCCGTCAGCGATTGGCAATGTCGAAACACGAAGCGCATATTGTTTTCCTGAAACTTTTATCTTAAATCGCCCGTCCTGTGGTACGCGGCGTTCGTCAATTTTCAGATTGGAAAGAATCTTAATGCGGCTCACCAAGGCACCGTGAACGTTTCGTGGCAATTTGTTAACTTCCTTCAAAACACCGTCAATTCGGTAACGAACCTGAACGTAATCTTCGCGTGGCTCAATGTGAATGTCGGAAGCGTTGGATTTTATGGCATATTCCAGTAGCAAATTAACAGTTTGAGCAATTGGTGAATTTTCCGCAAAATCATCTTGGCTAACGTTTTGGTCTTCGGCAGAAGCGTCTTTTTGCACCGCAATAACTTCGTCAAGCTCGGCGTTAATATTGCCGCGATAATTTTCTAAGCAGTCCAAAATGTTACTTTTTTTGTCGCTAGGGAAACCTTAGTGTTGTAGCCAATTTCTTTCTGAATAAAGTTCAACGCTTGCACGTCATCTGGGTCTTCCATCGCAAGCGACAAGCTGTCGTCCTCGTTTTTCTCTCAAAAAAAGCACAACATTATACTGGCGCGCGATATGTTCAGGAATTCGTTTCAATATGTCTTCGGGAATATCCTTTGGCTCAATTCGCACGAAAGGCACACCGATATAATCGCCGATCAACTTTGTCAAATCTTCCTCAGAAATGACTTTTTGCTCAATAGCGGTTTCTTGTAATGTTTGCTTCGACCGTTCAGCAATCAATTTCAAATCAGCAAGCTGCGGCTCATCAACAACCCCACCTTGTTTCAGAATACTCTCAATTGTCTGGTCTGAAACACGCATAACTCTTATGGTTATTGTACTATCATCGCCAAAAAAAAGCTAGCATAGTATAATATAAGAGTGAATATTTCTAGTGAAGAGAAAATGCGAGAATTGGGCGCGGCAATTGGTCGGGCTGTTTCTGGTGGGGAAGTTCTGGAATTGGTCGGTGATATTGGCGCGGGGAAAACTACATTGACGAAGGGAATTGCGCAAGCTTTAGAGATTGACGAACCAGTTCAGAGTCCAACTTTCACGATTTCGCGCGTGTACGATTCGCCTCGCGGTCTGAGCTTGGCGCACTACGATTTTTATAGATTGGGAAATGCTGGAATTATGAGCGAGGAGATTCGCGAAGTGGCGGCTTCTAACTCGGTGGTTGTAGTTGAATGGGCTGGCGCTGTTGACGATGCATTGCCGAGTGATCGGTTGGTGATAAAAATTACCGCGATTAGCGAAGAAGGGCGGCTTGTAGAATTTTATCCTGGCGGCAAAAAATCTGATGAACTTTTGGGAAAAATAAAGGAGAATATGGCGTGATAATTTTATTAGACACTTCAACATCAACATGTTTTTTGACAATAGTCAATGGAGAAAATCGTCAGGATTTTGAATGGGAAGCTGGGCGAACGTTGGCGCGGAATTTGTTGAAATTTTTGGAAGAAAAAACTGGCGATTTACATCTGATAAGCGGCATTGGCGTGATGAAAGGGCCGGGAAGTTTTACGGGGCTGAGAATTGGTTTGACGGTTGCGAATACGCTGGCGGACAGCTTGAATATTCCTATTGTTGGCGCGATGGGTGACAATTGGCGTGATTTGGCTTTGGATAAATTACGTTCTGGCGAGAATGAAAAAATTGTTATGCCAGAGTACGGTGCTGCTGCAAATGTCACTGCGCCGCGAAAATAATTTTTATCGCCCAAACCATCAAAAACCGTGTATAATTAAATTACGGCGGTTTGTGATTTTTGATTCGCCGGATTAGATAGTTTGAAGTTGATTGGCTGTTGATATTTTTTTCCCTGAGACGAACACTCAGGGGCGGCTGATCGGAAAGGAATGATAATGATAGAAGTAATTATTGCCGCGGCTGTTGGAGCTGGCGCGGGCGCTGCTGGTCTTGTTGGATATCAGAGAACTCGCCAAATTAACGGTAAAAATCAGATTGAGCGAGATCTGGCGGATGCAAAAACTAAGGCGAGCGACATCGTCCTTAAGGCTAAGGACGAGGCGCTTAAGATTGAAAATGAACGTCGCAAGGAATGGCAAAAGACCGAAAATCGTTTGGCAGATCGTGAGAAGACTCTGGATAATAAGCTGGAGGAGCTTGATCGACGAGCAGAAAAATTGCGCGCGCATGAGGATGAAGTTGATAATCTTAAAAATGAAATTCGCGACATCCGCTCCAGACAGCAAGAGAAATTGGAAAAAATCGCTGGATTGAAGAAAAAAGACGCTGCCGATAAGTTAATGCAGATGACTGAGCGCGACATTAAGCAAGACTTGGTCGGTTTGGTGTCAAAATTACAGCATGATGCAATGGATGACGCTGAAGAGCGGGCGCAAATGATCCTCGTGACCGCGATGGAGCGAATGAGTAGTGAGGTGACTGCTGAGCGCACGGTGACTGCGGTTAAATTGACTGATGACGAGATGAAGGGTCGAATTATTGGTAAGGAAGGGCGTAATATTCAGGCACTGCAGCGCGAAACTGGTGTCGATATTTTAGTTGACGACACGCCTGGCATGATTATTTTGTCGAGTTTTGACCCTGTTCGCCGACAAGTGGCTCGCTTGAGTCTTGAGATACTGATGAAGGATGGTCGTATTCATCCTGCACGCATTGAAGAGGTGGTTGCTAAAGCTAAAAAACAGATTGAAAAAGAAGTTCGCCAGGCTGGTGAAGATGCTATGCGTGAAACTGGCGTGGTTGGTATTCCGAAGGAATGCTACTGCTTCTTGGTGAGCTGAAGTTTCGTACCAGCTTCGGGCAGAACGTTTTGAAGCATTCGACTGAGATGGTACAAATTGCGGGGATGATTGCTGAAGAAATCGGCGCGGATGTGCGTATTACGAAAATTGCCACGCTTCTTCATGATGTCGGTAAGGCTGTGTCGCATAAAATTGAGGGCAAGCACCATCACATTGGGGCGGAATTGGCTCGTAAATATGGTATGGACGAGAGAATTGTTCACGCAATCGAAGCGCACCACGATGATATCGAAGCGACAACTCCAGAGGCAATTATTGTTCGAGTTTGTGACGCGGCTTCGGCTGCACGTCCAGGTGCGCGTAATGTTTCTGCTGAGAATTTTGCAGAGCGAATGCGCGATTTGGAAAATGTCGCTACCAGCTTTGAGGGAATTGATAAGGCTTACGCAATTTCTGCTGGTCGTGAAGTTCGTGTGATTGTAAGGCCTCAGACGATTGATGATTTGTCGGCGATTAAATTGGCGCGAGATATTGCGACGAAAATTGAGTCGACAATGCAATATCCTGGCACCATTAAGGTTAACGTGATTCGCGAAACGCGAGCAATTGAGTTTGCTAAATAATGAAATTTACAGATGAAGAGCGACGGGCTTGGTTGGCAAGTTTAGATAGGCGTTTTTCCAGCGCGGCGGTGTTGATTGAAAATGAGCAGGGCGAACTATTGATCGTCAAGGCTGGCTATAAAGACCATTGGTCGCTGCCTGGTGGCATTGTTGACGCTGGAGAATCTCCGCTGGAAGCGGCGGTGCGCGAGGTGAAAGAAGAAGTTGATATTCAAGTCGATCCTAAGGATCTGAAACTTGCCATGGTTGCTTCGCGTCATTCTGATGAATTTTTGACGCATCAATTTGTGTTTTTTACGAAGTTAGAAAACGATGCTTTTTCTGAGATAAAATTGCAGGAATCGGAAATTGTGGCTAGTAAATTTATTGCCAAAAATGAGGTTGATTTTGAAGATATGTCGCTGCTCTGGGCAATCAGATTTTGGGCAATTGATAAATTCGGTTACGTAAATACGAAAATTATTGATAATGACGGCGTGAAAAAAGAAGTTGTAGAATTTTTTGCGCCGATGATTGGAGGGGGAATAATGGGAATATTAGTTATTAGTCGGCACGGTGAGAGTGAGTGGAATCTGCTCGGTAAGTGGACTGGATGGACGGATGTTAATTTGACGGAAAAAGGTCATAATGACACAGTGCGATTGGGCGCTTTATTGAAAGGTTTGTCATTTAATGAGGCTTACACTTCGTCATTAAAACGTACACAACAAACTTTGGCTGCGCTACTCGAAGGGTGCGGAGTCAAAAATCTACCAGCAACGCATGCAACTGAGTTAAACGAGCGTGATTACGGTGATTTGACTGGAAAAAATAAATGGGAAGTTAAAGCGGAGATTGGTGAAGAGGCTTTTTAATGGCATTCGGCGCGGTTGGGATTATCCAGTGCCGGGCGGCGAAACTTTGAAAGATGTTTATGCGCGAGTTGTTCCATATTTTGAGCAAGAGATTTTGCCGAAATTGCAGAATGGTGAGAATATTTTATTGGTAGCTCACGGCAATTCTATTCGGGCTTTAATTAAACATCTCGATCAAGTTCCAGAGACTGAGATGGCGAATGTAGAGATGCCATTTGGTCAATTGCTGGTTTATACGTTCGAGCCCGGTCAATCTTTGCCAATCAGAAAAGAAGTGCTGTCTGTTGAGATTGAAGCCGTGAATGCTTAAATAGTTGTATATATTTCGTATGCACTTAACGCCGATAAAAATTGTTGAAATCTAAGAGTGTCGTCACCGCGATATGGCCACGTTGCATGGTTTAGCCAGAAACCCATTAAGGTTAGGCAATGATCTAAATTTATTTCTTTGTAATAGTTTGAAATATTATAACCGCTTTTATGTAGATCGATTAGTAGGCTAGTGATGTCGCTGCCGGATTCTCCAGGTCCAGACCAACTCCAGTCGATTAACTTAGTGCCGCGTTTGGGATGCCAAGCCATATTTGATTGTCGAATATCGTGATGACAAAAAACTAATTTTTTTATATCGCTATGTCGACCTCCGGCATTTAGTAAGACGGGTAAGTCTGCCAATAATTTCTTAGTTATATTTTGGCTATGGGGTGTTAATCTGTCTAAGAATCTTAATGATAACTCTCTCAATTTAGCTATTTTCTGCTCGTCTAACGAAGCCCACCCCTCTTTAATAAAACTATCGCGTGACGATTCGATATCAAAAGTATCAGGCGGCAATGGTATATTTTCCAATTCGTCAAATTTTTCCTTCGCTGATTTGATATAAGCGTCTAGCGTTTCGCTCTTTGCTCGCCATAACCAACCTTCGTTGGACGTCATTGTCTCCATGATAAAAGTGTCATCGTCTCGCAGTATTGACCTGGATGGGATTCCACTATATCCATGGCATCGCAAGTAGGATATTGTGAACGCTTCTTTTCTCAAATATTGGCGCAGTCTATTTCGTTTAATATCATCGTATCTGGTCGATGTTTGCTTAATAAATACCGAATGATCATTTTTTGTGGCGATAATCTTGTCGTATTGCATATGACCGCCGTTAATATTGCGATAATTTTCGGAAAACTCTGCTATCTTAATTAGCGACCGACAAGACAAATAATCAATAGCCCTGGTTACTATTTCATCATGCGATGCGTATAATTTAGGCAAATTATTGAGTGGTAGCCAGGCTGCGTCGATAGCGTCGTCTCGTCCTGACACCTCTGATAGTTCGTTGACTATGAACAAGTACGCACTGGTTTCGATCCATGACGTCTGACTGTTGCGTGGATCATTAACAAGCCCTTTGTATATTAATATTGGATTGTCACTAATTATTGTTCCAGTTTCTTCTTTTGTTTCGCGAATTGCTGCGGTAAAGGATTCTTCTTTGGAATTGATGAACCCTCCAGGCAATGCCCATTCACCGCTGGACCGTTTTATCAAAAGAATTTTTTGTGCGATTGGGTTGATTATTACACTATCTGCGGTGTAATTTGGACCGTCATACCATAATTTACGATTTATAGATATTGGCATTGTTTTTTTCATACAGCAACTAGAGTATTATTCAGTGCATTTTTAGCCAAAGCTGCTTTTACGTATTCACTATACTCTCTAATTTTATCACCTGGACCTGTGTGTTTGCCAGGGGTGTCGCTCAATTTGACCGTAGGTACTCCGTCGACTTCTGTGGCTTTCATAACAAAGTTATTGGGTGTAATTCCAAGGTCGTTAGTCAAAGTTGTACCCCAGCCGAATGTTACATTTATTTTGTCCTTAAAGTAATCAGCTATCCGAATAATTTCATCCACATCAAGTCCGTCACTAAAGACGATAGTTTTCTCTAAAGGATCAATTCCGTTCTTTTTGTAAATTTCAATAGCCTTATTTCCAAATTCTATTGGGTCGCCAGAATCGTGTCGTAGTCCTTTCCACGAAGTCATTTGTTCGGGCGTAAAGTCAGCAAAGAAGAAGTCGGTTGTAAATGTATCAGTTAAGGCAATTGATAGCTCGTCGCCGTATGTGTCTTGCCAATCTTTTAGCGCTTGACTGTGACCACTTAGCGGATTGTTTCCGGCTTTATCTGCCAGTGCAGCGTAGACCATTGGCATTTCGTGTGCAAAAGTTCCAATTGGTTTTAATCCTAATTTATGTGCCAAGTATATATTTGAAGTTCCGACAAAATTATCAGGGAGTTCATTCGCAACTCGTTCAATTACGTGCCTATGCCAATCATAACTAAAAACGTCGTCGTGTGCCGAAATCAGAAAAATTTAATATCTGGGCGGCTTTTTTTAATAATTTGATTTTTTTTCGTCTAATCGGCGATCTCCTTCGGCGTACACTTCTTCCAAAGAGTAACCTTCATAGTGCGAGTTTGTTGCGAAAATATATTTCATTTATCTCGCTCATAATAACGGTTTCCCAGAATGTAACTAGGGGCCCATTTTTCCCGTAGTATCAACCGCTAGGTCGCCGCGCTTATCATATCCGATCTTGACCGGAGGCAAGGGGTTGCTTATTAGGAAATCAAGGTATTCTTGCGAAAAATGTCGCTTTGCCGTCTTGGTTTTGTAATCCAGCCAAGTAGGCTACTTCATCAGGTCGCCATCCTTCAACTAGCTCATTTAGTCTATCCTGTAATTCTACTGGGGATACAAATTCGGATAATAGATTAGGGGAGCGATTTTTTAGTGTGAAGGTAACTTCTGCTTCAGGATGTTTTAAGAACTCGTTCATCCCCATAGTTACTTTGTAATAATCTAATCCTTGTGATATTTTTGAGCCCTTCTCCATTTAAATTGTCTCCTGAATCATCTTCTTTGCTTCTTCAGTCGATACTGCTAATATTCCAGCCTCCTTCATTGCGGATAATGCTTCTTCTTCGGCTGTTGGAGTTAATCCTACAGCGCGGATGGCGTCTATAAGTAAGTATGTAGTAACGCGCTTGTCATCTTTGAAATGTTCGGCGATATCTAGGGCGGTATATTTTACACAAAAATCTGTTGCTAATCCGCCGAGAAATACTTTAACTTTTTCATGGGGTGTTTTTGGTGTTATGATAGATTCTAGAGTTTCACCCTTGTCGCTTCTACCTTCCCAGCCAGAATATCCGTCTGTCTGACCGACGCCTTTATTGATGATAATATCGCCAGGCTGAATATTTAGATCTTTGTGAAAATCAGCTCCTCTGGTGTTGGCTACGCAGTGAACTGGCCATTTGTTAAAATGCGGTGTTTCTTCGGGGTGCCAGTCTCGGGTGAATGCAACCGTGCCGTCGTGTTTTCGTATCTCGTCGGCAATGGAGTTGATAGGTTTGATGATTTGCTCTGCTTCGGCAACGGCAAGACTCCCATCGATAAAATCATTTTGTGGGTCAACCCCGACAAATATATAGTTAGACTTTTCCATAATGTTAAGATCCTCCTTACTTAATGTATAGCTTACACTTACTATCTAGTCTAATAGCCAGTTATTGTATTGTCAACACTAATTTATAAAAAATATAAATTTTCTAGATTTTTACAGGGAGGTTAGTCTAAGCTACGATCTAAATTCTCGAGTTTACTTGAATTGAACTCATATAATTTTGCTGGACGATGCGCGCCGTCTCGCCACAACTCATTAGTTTCATGAGATTAAGTTTAAGCTGAGGAATTTTTTTCGAAAAATTACGCTTGTCAAATCACGACCAAAAAAACTATCTCGTAAACTGTTTGCAGTTGCGTTAAGGTAAATTTTCGATCCAGAAAAGCAAATGCCGAATTGGTGTATGTCATTTTGGCAATTAGGCGTTCTTTGGCATATTTAATGATGTTGGCGTGATCGTATGCCAGCTTTGGTATTTTATTTACATCAAAAAATGCCACTTCTAAATCTTCATTGTATGTAATATTGCGTCCACAACCCATGTAGGTTACAGACACTGCATGTCCTCGTGGATCACGATTAATCGTATCGAAAGTGTAAAGCTGTTCAATATATCGTAGGTCGTCTTTAATTTTTACACCTGTCTTTTGGAAAACTACGCGTTCGAGCGCGTCTGTAGTTGTCTCGCCCTTGGCGTTATACCCTCCAGGGAGGGCCCATTCTCCTTTAAAAGGTTCGTTTGGTCGTTTTAATAATAGCACTTCCAGGGTATTATTGTTTACTTGAAAAATTACTGCATCCACGGTTAGTGTTGGAGGTGTATACGGTTTTGTGTAATTCATACAATATATCTTATCCTGAAGTAAGCTACTTGCCAAGTTATTTTTATGCTTCACGAAGTATAAAAGTTTGTTTGCAAATTTATTCTGTACTTATTTAGTGATATATGTTAAGATAGATCAGAACGAATGATAGAGATATCTTCGGGGTGTGGCGCAGTTGGCTAGCGCGCGCGGTTTGGGACCGTGAGGTCGAAGGTTCGAGTCCTTTCACCCCGACCAATTGAAATCATTCAGTGTATTAAAATAGCTGGCGTTTAACCAGTTATTTTTTATTTTCGTATAATCCAATAATCAAGTCGCCATCATGGAATTCTTGCTTTAATTGCCAGTAAGGTGGAACTTGTTTCTTATATTCATCATATGTTTTTTCGCGAAGAATAAGCCAGATTCTTGGTGCTTTTACTGATTCTAAAGAACTAATTTCTGGAGTATTCATTTTTTTAATTAATCCCCATTCGCCAACCCAACCCAGTTCTTCTTTTGGCTTCAGGAGTATAATTTCTTTATTTGTGCGATTGTAATATGAAGTATGAAAATAAGTGTAGATCTCGCCAGAGATAATAACATCGCTACTCTGGATATTTTCATTTATATGATTCATGGCTGCATTGGTGTTATTCCAGGACGATTCTGCAATATTTTTACCGCCGATATGCCACATATAATGACCGATAAATAATGTCAGGACAATAGATATTCCAATAGACCACCATTTTTTACTAGAAAAAATAAGCCCGATGAATACCGCAATCAAGCCGTAAAACGCCGGCGCTGAATAAGTGAAGTATCGATCTAAGTAAACTGGTCGACCCTGGCTAAGTATGTAAACGATGATCATTGGTAGTAGCAACCAAATTGTTAAAATCCAAATTGCTGCTTGGTATTTTGGATGTTTTTTGGATAGGATAAATGAAATTACGACTATAATTGGTGGCAGCAGCAACCCAAAATAGCGGACAATTCTGTCGTCATAAGTTAAGAACATTGATAGTGTTGTTGGGATGGTAAATTTAGTGACTTCGGGAATCCAGAAACCGCCGCTCACTCGGCTGGTTTGGGAGATCATAATTGGTAACCAGGGGAGGAATAATAAAAAGCATGTTCCTGCGGCAAGCCAAACGTTTTTATCCTTAAATATATTTTTTATGGCAGTGCGATTTCCACCGAGTTTTAGCCAAATATATGCGAAATGTACGGGCAGTATTAACGCTAGGAAATATTGCGTATAAAGGCCGAGTGCCACTAAAATTCCGTATAGCGCCCACCAGAACTTCTTATTTTTGCGCTCGACCGCCACGACGAATGCGTAAGTCATTGCTACAGCCAAAAATGCCGCCAGCGCATACATTCGGGCTTCGTCGCTATAGCGAATTAAGAACGGTCCTAGCGCTGCTAAAAAACTTCCAAATACGGCGATTCTTTTAGAGAAAAGTTTTTGGAGTAATAGAAACAATAGAGCAATCGTCAGGACTCCACACGTAACGCTAAACCCTCTGAACGAAGCTACGGAATTGCCGAAAATCGATTGCCAAACGTGCATGATAACGTAATAAAGTGGCGGGTGGACGTCCGTGGTTGTAATGGTGATAATTTCTCTGATTGGCTGCTGAATGATGGCTGCCGTATAGCCTTCGTCATGCCAAATGTCGGCTTTCGTTAAATAGGTAAGTCGAACGTTGACGGCTAAAATTAAGATTGGAATTAGCCAAATCCAACCGGGCATTTTATGAAGAAATGCATATAGCTTTTTAAGATATATACGGAGTTTTTTCATGAATTATCTGGATAATTTTAACGCTATCTCTCTCGCTTTATTCGCTAAAGTATCGTCAATTTTTTCCAGCCCCGAGTCTGAACTTACGCCGCGTCGCTCTAGCGCCTCGCCAATAAGAAAGTCTGCAATTTGCGGGTTTTTGGGTAGAATCGGACCGTGGAGATAAGTGGCAATGATGTTATTATAGCGAACACCTTCGTTTGCGTCGGTCATATTGTTGCCGGCGCCTTTAATAACTTGCCCAAGAGGTTTGGCGGTCTTATCTAAGAAAGTTTGTCCGCTGTGATTTTCATAGCCAACGATATTTCCAAATTCCTGGCTTCTAATGACAATGTTGCCAATCATCCGCTCGTCGCCAGCAATTGTTTCAATTGGTAGAATGTTAGCACCAACAATTTCCTCGCCTTTGAGCGTTCGGAAAAATCGACCAAATAATTGGTACATTCCGCAAATCATCAACATCGGCGCGCCGTCTTTTGCTAATTGTCGTAGTTCATCAGCTCGCGCCAGAAGATCATTTTGAATAATCGTCTGCCCAGAATCTTGTCCGCCGCCGCCAACAAAAAAATATCAATTTTAGAAAAAAATCCGTTGAATCGCCCGGATTGTGATCGATAATCTCAGCTTCGAAGCCGCGTCGCTCCAGCCGTTTTTTCAGGACTAGCGTGTTGCCCCAGTCGCCATAAAGATTCATATCTCGCGGATAAAGTTGCGCAATTGTTATTTTCATTATGATATTTCCTCCACGTCGGTTTTTTCGCTCAGCAGGCGACGAATTACTGTCATGGCTGTGTAGCTACAAAAAAATCTGTTTTTGGCTCATCGGGATTGGTATTAATGAAATCCTCCAGGGCTTTCGAAATATTGGTGTCAATTTTTCCAATTGGAATGTCATCATATTGAAGTCGCAAAGCCATATCGTAAGCACGCACGCCACTGATCATCGCTACGTTTTTCAATAGTGAAAAATCGACGTCCCAGAACCAACTTACATCTCGTCCGTCGGCGTAATTGTCATTGACGGCGATCATCGTAGTGCTATTGTTTTTGGCGAACGACAGAAGTGCCAACCGAAAGCCGCTCGGATTTTTCACCAAAATAAGCTCAATTGGCGTGCCATTCAGGTAAATCGTTTCGCCACGACCAAACGCCGGCTTTATGTTTTCCAGCGCAGATAAATCGTATCGGTAATTTCCGGTCCCGCTATTTGTCGAGCCAGGGCAACCGCCGCCGCCGCATTGAGAAGATTGTAAACTCCGGTGAGTTGCAGATCTACGTCAATTTCTTTATTGTCAATTTGAAAAGTCGCCTGTTGAGCATTAATCTTTTTCAATAAAACATCGGCAACTACGCTTTGATTTGCGGTTGCGGTGCCGTATTTTAGAGTGTCGTCCGTTGGCATCAATTGAAGTAATTCGCTGGTTGTACCGAAGAAAACTTTTTTAGCTTGAATATGTTCGCTAATCTTAAAAATCCGTGGATCGTCGCGGTTGAGAACGACAGTGTCGCTGGTGGCCTCAGCTATTTTTTGGAGCAATGCGGCTGTATTGTCAATTTCTCCAAATCTGTCCAATTGATCGCGCATAACATTCAGAAGCAGGGAAAAGCGCGGACGAACAATCTGCACGAACTTAACCGCCCAGGCTTCGTCCAGTTCCAAAACCGCAATATCAGCGTCCAGCTTGCCGCGGATATTGACCTCATCAAGTAGCGCTGCTGCCACGCCCCGGGAAAAATTGCTACCAGTGCGATTTGTGAAGACTTTCAATCCGACCGATTCTAATAATTCTACAACAATTTTTGTCGTCGTCGTTTTTCCGTTCGTTCCACTGATAATCACCACACCTTGCGGCAAATCTGCCAACGTTCTCTGAATAAATTTTGGGTCAATTTTTTCAATCACCAAACCCGGCAAGGCTGAACCGCCACCGCGTAATTTAGCGACTTTCTTGACGCTTTTGCCAATAATAGTACTAATCATCTGTCTTGCCATATTGTCTATTATACTCTGCCGGGCCGATGTGCTACAATATCAATATGTTTTTGGTGGGTATCTTTCAGTGGTGGTATGGCAATGGCTTGTTGCAATATATCCGACAAAGTTTTCTGGGTGTTTTACGAACCGCAGATTTTTTCTCAGTTGGGCTACTTTTGAAAACTTTATTCAATCCGTTTCGCCAGATTTCAGCTGCTCCAGTTGGCGGCGACTTATCCGTGCAGCTATCTGCGTTTTTTGACAAAATGTTCTCGCGAGTAATTGGTGCGGTGGTGCGCTCTATTGTGATAATTATTGGGATATTGATGATATTGCTACGATTTTTGTGGATGATTGTAGGGGTTATTATGTGGCTGGCGCTGCCACTGATGCCGTTTATCGGAATTATTTTATGGCAAATGGGAGTTTCTGTATGGAAATAGAGCCGAGCTTTAATTACGACAGTTTGCGGGCTCAGAAGGCGCGATTTTCTGTAAGGTTTGGCAATGCTTGGCATATCGTGGCGATAGCTGTCGGCATTATGATGGTGTTACTTGGTTTGTGGTCGTTGATTGAACACGGGGCGATTGGCTGGCTATTATTTGGTCTGAGTGGCCCGATGATTATGGTGTCGATTTGGTGGGAAAAAGATCTTAAGACGGCGGAAATTAGTAAAAATCCTAAGACAATTGACGATGTGATGGCGGCGGACGTTTTGGGTAAATTGCCGCGCAGACCAACGCCGATTGATATTGCTGAGGCAATTACAGGCACACGAGCTGGGCAATTTTTGTCAGTGCGACTGGGATTGACGCCGAATTTCTTGCGTAATATTTCCGTCGATGATCCGGATCGAACGGAGCAGATTTGGAAGGCGGCGATTGAAATCTGGCAGAGCACGAAAAGTCCGAAGATTACTAGCGCAGTTTTGGCGGCGGCGATAGTAAAGCAATTGCCACAGCACGATTCTTTGCTGGCGAATATGAAGATCGATTTTCATGATATCGAGGAGACTATTCGATGGTACGAGCGAATCAAGGCGCTGATTGACCAGTATAAAGAGAAGCCGCTAAATACGGGCGGAATTGCTAGGGATTGGTCTTTTGGTTATACGCCACTGCTGAGTCGATTTGCTCAGAATATTAGCGTCAGTGTGTCTGGCGGCGCGTTTACAACTAAGTTGGCTGCGCATGAGGAGGCGTTGGGACAGATGCTTAAAACGTTTAGCTCTGGCGGGCGGCAGAATATTACGCTGGTTGGTGCTGATGGTGCGGGAAAAAGCACCGTCGTGTCGGCGTTTGCGGAAATGTTAATTGATGGGCATCGAGGCGTTCCTGGTTCTCTGATGTATCAGCAGGTTTTTATGCTTGACGCGTCGTCGTTGATTAGCGTGGCGTCTGGTCGCGGGGAATTGGAAAATCTGGTTACGATGATTTTGAACGAAGCTTTTCTGTCGAAAAACGTGATTTTATGTCTGGACAATGCGCAATTATTCTTCGAAGAAGGCGTTGGTTCGGTTGACCTGAGTAATGTGTTATTGCCAATTCTGGAGGCGGGCAGACTTAGGACGATTTTAACGATGGACGATCAGCGATTTTTGCAAATCTCTCAGACTAAGCCGCAGCTTGCTCACGCTTTGAATACAATTGCAATTCAGCCGTCAAATGAACCCGAAACTATGAAAATTATGCGCGATCAATTGGTTTTTATTTGAGGCGCAGCACAAAAGTGACATATATGTATCAGGCGCTGGCGGAGGCGTATCGTGTTGGCGATCGTTATGTTCAAGATTTGGTGATGCCGGGTAAGGCGTTGAAAATTTTGGAAGCAGCAGCAAGTTATGCGAGTGGCGGGCTAGTGACCGCGCAATCTGTGGACGACGCGATTGAAAAGACTCTTGGTATAAAAATTTCGGTAGCATCTTTGAGTGACGAAAAGGAAAAATTGTTAAACTTGGAGTCATTAATTCATCAGCGAATGATTAATCAAACGCGAGCCGTGACAGTTGTTTCTGACGCTATTCGCCGCGCGCTCACAGGTGTTAGAAATCAGAATCGACCGATTGGCGCATTCCTATTTCTTGGTCCGACTGGTGTTGGTAAAACGGAGCTTTCTAAAGCTTTGGCGGATGTTTATTTTGGCGGTGAAGGCAATATGATTCGCTTGGATTTGAACGAATTTGTCAGGCCGGATGATGTGGCTAGGTTAATTGCGGACGGTGCGCGAGATCCGGGGAGCTTGACTGCTCAAGTTCAGAAGCGTCCGTTCTCTGTCGTGCTTTTGGACGAAATTGAAAAGGCTCATCCGCAGGTTCTGACGACGCTTTTGCAGCTTTTGGATGAAGGAATATTGCGTGATGAAAATAACCGAGAAATTAGTTTTCGCGATACGATTGTAATTGCGACGTCAAATGCTGGCGCGGATAGAATTCGTGAATATATTGAGCGGGGCTATCAATTGGAGCAATTCGAGCAGACATTTATTAACGAGTTGATTAATGCCAATTTATTCCGCCCAGAATTCTTGAACCGTTTTGATGAAATTGTTCTGTTCCGTCCGCTAGGAAAAGATGAGCTGTTGCAGGTCGTTGATTTGATTTTGGCGGGAGTTAATAAGACTTTGGCGCCGCAAAAAATTCAAGTTGCGGTCGAGGAGGAAGGTAAGAAATTGTTGGTCGAAGCTGGCTATGATCCAAGATTGGGAGCTCGTCCAATGCGCCGCGTCGTCCAGCGAGCTGTCGAGAATACCGTCGCCAAGCAAATGCTAGCTGGCACAATTGCGCCTGGATCAACTACAATTATTACCGCCGAACAAATCCGCCAGATCTTAAGCAGCCAAGCTCCTCGAGTGTCAGTGATTACCCCAAACAGTTAGTTGAGTCTCTTGACGATAGATTTAGCCAACTCCCTATTAAATGGCGCCACTGCCGCCACAGCTACCGCGCCAACACCTCTCATAAGCGCGCGAGCCTTAGCTTTGAAGCGTTCTTCGACTGCCATATTTGGATTTGAAGTGTCAATCTTTGGTGATTCAGACAAAAATGCCAACCGCACAGCTCTTGCGCCCAGTGCCAGACTCCTCTTTGTATCGCCAGCCAACGCTTCAGCGAAGCCTGTACGAGCAGTAAAGTTAATGTCGTATTGGTCAATCTTGCGGTCCTTGTCGGTAGCATGCTTGCGAGACTCTTCAATATAGCGCAGGCCTTTGCTTAGATTTTCTGCTGCCCGTTGAGAGTTTTCCTGATTATCATAAGAAGGGTCTGTTACGATACGCTGCAGCTGCAGGGTTCCGAGCGTTGCGACGCTCGCGCCTAGTTCACGTAGTGTACTGCGATTCTCTTCTTCTTCGACCAAAGCTTTGTGTTGCTCCACTGCTTCAGTAGCCCATTTTTCGGATTCATCGTAGTCGCCTTGATGGCGGTAGGCGGCACTTAAATCACGAGCAGCACGGGCTTGTTCGGATAAGTTTGGCGCCAAATTATAAGCCAGGGAGGCTAATATGGTCGCCTGCTCGAAATCTTTCTCGCGTATTGCTTTTAGAACGGCTTCCATTACGCTAGGGAAGTCATTTATAGGCCTTTGTTCGTTAGTCTCCATCATGATCCTATTTATACCACTATTTAATATAAAAAGCAAGCAATTTATAGATATAATTAAAACCCGTCACAATAACGGGCTAATCTGGTACCCTGCACAGGAATCGAACCTGCAACCTTTGGTACCGGAAACCAACGCTCTATCCAGTTGAGCTAACGGGGCGCGTGTCTTGTTAATGCAATAAAATGGTACACCCGGCAAGATTCGAACTTGCGACCCCTTGGTTCGAAGCCAAGTACTCTAATCCGCTGAGCTACGGGTGCGTATGAAGTTATTATATCATAGATGACGGCCGAGTAAAATGATATACTATATGCATGGACGTCATGACTAATATATCACTGAAACAATACACGACTATGAAATTGGGAGGTGAGGCTCGCTATATGGCGACGGCGGATTCTGCTGGTGATGTTGTGTCGCTATATCGTAATGCCCGAAAGGAAAATTTGCCGATTTTTGTGTTGGGCGGTGGCAGCAATGTGATTACGTATGATGAGGTTTTTGAAGGAATTGTACTGTTGAATAAGATTAAAGGTTTTGAGGTTATCTCTGAAACTGACGAAACAATTGATGTGAAAATTGGTGCGGGTGAAGTCTGGGACGAGGTTGTTGAAAAGGCTATTGGGCTTGGACTTCAGGGAGTTGAGGCTATGTCGGGAATTCCTGGAACGGCTGGAGCTGCGCCGGTTCAGAACGTTGGGGCGTACGGTCAAGAAATCGCCGATACGTTGATTAGTCTGGAGGCTTACGATTCAAAAACCGACACAATTGTAACTATTTCCGCTGACGAATGTGATTTTTCTTATCGAAATAGTATTTTTCGCGACAAGGAAAAAGGGCGATATTGTATCCTGAATATTACTTTACGACTAAATAAATCAGAGCCGAAACCGCCGTATTATGCTTCTTTACAGAGATATATTGACGAGAATGATATTCGTGAGGTCAATTTGTCAGTGATTCGCGTGGCAGTTCTTAATATTCGTTCTGAAAAATTGCCAGACCCAGTGGAATTGCCAAGTGCAGGCTCTTTCTTCAAAAACGCGCTGGTTGAAAAATGGAAATTGGAAGAATTGCAAAAAGAATATAGCGACATTCCAAATTATGCAATGTCTGACGGAAGATATAAAATCCCAACGGGTTGGTTGATAGATAAGGCTGGCTTAAGGGGCTATCGCAGTCACGGTATGCGAGTTTACGAAAAGAATGCGTTGGTGCTTGTGAACGATTCGGCAACAGGATATGATGATTTGGCGGCGATTCGTGAGGAAATTATACAAATTGTCTTTGACAAGTTCGGTATAAAAATTGAGCAAGAGCCGTTAGAACTTTCCTGATAATAAGCATATGCTTTTTTGTAGATTTGCGCTACAATATTGATATGAATCGTGGGACGGGTGGTTATACGATAATTGAATTGGCGGTAGTTATTGTGGTTGTGTCGATTTTGGCTGGAATTACTTTGGTTGGTGGTGATAGGTTTCTAAATCGAACCAGAGATGAGCGTCAGCGCGCCAATGTTGCCACGTTATCTCTGAAGTTGGAGCGATATTATAAGTACAATAGCGTCAGTCGTATTGGTCATGAATATCCATCATGCAGAGACTTGATTAAAAATTTTACGTCTATTGTAGGTGATGATTCGTTGAAAAAAGAAATGATTAAGTGTAATCGGAGCGACTGGGCTGGCGGAAATCACGGCGAGCTATTATATGAAGCGTCTAATATAGATGATGGAGATTGTACGAAGCCGGCTTCTGGTCCTATAGCTGACGTAGTGGCGGCAACTTGCACTAAATATAGCATTATTTATAGAGAGCGTTTGACGGGAATAGAAAAAAAGGTGGATAGTATATGGCGCGATTAATGAAAAATAGTGATGGCTTTACTGTAGTTGAGGTAGCGGTTACTTTGGTTATTATTGGTGTTTTTTCGATAGTTATTTTAATGATGCAAACCCAGGTTAGCAATATATCCGTCTTAGAAGTGCAGCACACGAAGGCTAGCTATTTGGCGTACAGCAATATGCGTAAGTACGCAAACGACTCTCCTCCTACGTGGTTTAAGTGTGTAGAACCTCCTCCGAGTACTAGAACTCCGGGCTCCGTATATTCGGTTATGAAGAGTATAGGTAGAGTTGATGGATTGCCGGGAATGGTTAGGCAGGAAGTGTATGTATCAGCTCCATACGGGTGCGAGAGTGGCACGGCAAGTTTTGGTATGCCAATTAAAGTAGAGTCTATTGTAGAGTATGGATTGCCAAGTTCTGGCGCCGGCAGCGGAAGAAAGGTTGCACATGCGACATACGCAGCGTTTTAGAGAAAGTGGGTTTACTATAGCCGAGCTGGCGATGGTTATGGTGATTATTGCTATGATTGTCGGCGTGTTTAGCCAGATGTTAATTTCGGCAAACCAAAGCGCATCTATAAGTAAAGCAAGAGTTGATATTAATCGTAGTCTTCACAATTCTATGGATGCAATTGAAACTGACGTGAGACAAACTTCGCGTTTTAAGGTGAGCGGTTACGACGGATATGATACGTTTGCTAAAGACAGGAGTTTCTCTGGTGCGAGCCAAGTATGGACATATAATAGAAATACTTTGATATTGTTACAATATGCTACTACTATGGGTCGTGGTTCCGATACTCGAGAAATTGTCTATTTAAGAACTCCCAGGTTTGACTGTGCGGCGAATAAAACTCAGCAGCCAAAGTATAAGAAGATAGTAATTTATTTCTTAAAAGACAGCCAGTTGCATCGTCGTACCGTGTATAATGATTTGATCGACACTTACGGTAATCCGTATACAGGGGCTCCTGCTAATTATTTCTGTATGAATAGTGCGGATGCCAACAAGTTTAAGAGCCGTGCTATGAAAGGTTCATCAAGATTCAATTTTAGCGACGGGCGTTTCGGAATTTAAGGTGGACTATTACGAGGGAGATGTTTTGGTCGCCGATCAATATAGTGCGCCTGCGACGTCATTAAGAGTTTTAGATGCAGCAAATGGTATAAAAGTGACCTTAAAAATTCAATCTCCGAGTGGGCAAGTTTCTGATTCGCAAACATTAATGATACGAAAGATAAATAACCTATGATTCGACAAAAAAATGGCTATTCTCTAGTTCTAATTGTCTTGATGAGTACTTTTATTATGGCTGTCTTGGCGGGCTCTATGAGAATTGTTACTCAATCGTATATTTATTCTCAAGAAGAATATTATTATAAGTTAGCTCAAGAAGCGGGCGAGGCGGGTACGGCGTATGCTAACGCTTGTTTGAATTCAAATAACACTGAACAATCATGGGGATCAGTCCCTGGTGGAACTGGTCCATTGCGCCCGTACACTAACTGTAAAGGTGCTGCAGCTTTTTATGGTAATAAATATGTTTTTGAAAATAGTAAGTTGCGAACTACGTTTGAAGTTGGCAATTTGGAAGCGTCAACTAAAGGTGCGTCGTCTGGTGTGGCTTTGTCGGCTGCCACTGCTCAGATTTCATCGACTGGTCGAGTTGAACTCATGAGTGGTGGAAGCATTGTAAAAACTTATACTGCTATTGTTAAGAAGGCTGTTACTTGGCCGGCAGATCTTAAGGCTGCGCGTGTTGTTAGTGGCACATACCGCACTTGTGCGCTTATGTCTAATAATGTTTGGTGTTGGGGGAATTCGAATAACATGGGAACGTTGGGAGATGGTCTGCGGAAAAGTGAGGTTAATGTTCCAGTGAAGGTACGGCAAGTAGATGATATGAAAGATGGGAAAATTATTGATATATTTACAGCACAATTCCATAGCTGTGTCTTAACTGAGCTCAGCGGTGTAAGGAGAGTGTATTGCTGGGGAAGTAATGAAGAGGGACAGCTGGGCAATGGACAGTCTGGAAATGGTAAGTATTCTGCTGTTCCAGTTGAAGTCGGCGGGGATATTGTCGGTAAAAATGTCACAGCGATTGGCGGTACCGGAGACGTGTCCTGTGCAATTGCTGACGGTAAAATTTATTGTTGGGGAAGCAATGAAGAGGGAGAATTAGGCCATAACGCACCTCGTCATCCGACTTTATCTTCATATCCAGTACCCGTTGCTACCGGAGGTACTACCGGAAGTGATGCGTATTGGAGATTACAGCCTGGATATAAAGCAGTTAAATTATCAACCAGCGGTAGTCGGTCGCAAACTATGTGTGCCATTATGGATACGGGGATTGCGTATTGTTGGGGACAGGCTAGGTTTGGGCAGACTGGAAGTACGGATTTTGATTCTCATTATAACTACGGTCAACCTGTTCGTGTCACTGGAATATCCAATGTTACTGATATATCTCAAGATGGATATCCGTATGGGGCTGCACACCTTGCATCTCATTATTCCCGAGCTCCTCACGTATGTGCAATTGCTTCAGGTAGGGTCTATTGTTGGGGTGGCGCTGAAGATGGACAGTCCGGAGATAGTGCTTACGACGACCTCACCTATAAAACATATACAGCTCCTAAAGAAGTTAAGGGTTTGCCAGGAGTGCCGAAGCGTATTGCTGTAGGTATTGGTCATTCGTGTGCCTTAATGGAGCTTTCTGACGATGAGCATAAAGTGTATTGTTGGGGGGCGAATGAGGCTGGTCAGTTGGGTGCGAATAAGGATAAGAGCCACATGTTATATTCGAGAACTCCTCAACAGGTACATGTTGGTTTAGGTGGTCTTCCTCCATCAGAAGACGTGGTTGCTTTGGCCGCTGGAGCAAACCGCGGTTGCGCAATTATGACAAATAAGCGTGCATATTGTTGGGGATTAAATACAGATGGTCAGATCGGCGACGGTACGTATCAAAATAGATTTAGTCCAACAGAGTCTTTATTCCTTCGTCCAGTGCAGAATAGATATATATATTAAAAACGCTTGCGCTTTTAAAAACGTTGTAGTATTATCAAGTTACAAATCAAACTAACAATTTAGGGGGCACATTATCGTGACTACAAAGAATATCAAAAATCAAGGTTTTACACTAGTTGAGCTTTTTGATCGTTATCGTGATCATCGCAATTTTGACAGTTGTTTCTTTGGTTGCATACAACGGTTTTGCAAAAACCAGGCAAAGACATCTGCTGCTAAATCTGCTGCTGACGCTGTTGCTAAGAAAGCTGAGCTATACAACACAGCAAAGAGCAAGTACCCAACTAACTTGCAAGCCTTAACAGATAAGACTGTTGGTACTCCTCCTGTTTCACAGACTGGCGAACCATACTACTTGGACGCAAGTACTGTAGAATCTGGCAGCTTATCTACCGCGTCCTGAAAAAGGCTAATACTATTGAGTATGTTCAGCATGTCCGACTACGGGTGATGCTACAGGGTGCACGTTAAGTACTACAACTTCTCAACAAGTCATCTAGAGGAGCGAACAATTGGTACTTGTGCTCCGTAATTCGGTGCAGGTAATAAAAAAACTCTGGCATTAAGCCAGAGTTTTTTTATGCGCAGGTTTACATTAAATATCGCGTAGAGTATGACAGAATTCTACGACTTCTTTACGGAGTTCAGCCAACTCATCGTCATTGTCGCGATTATCTATTGACCGCCTCATCCATTCCGCGATTTTTTCCATGTCGTCTTCTTTGGCGCCTCGCGTTGTGACGGCTGGCGTGCCTAAGCGAATGCCGCTTGGCCTAAACCTTGGCAGAGGGTCGTCTGGAATTGCATTGGCATTTAGCGTCAGACCGATTTTATCCATGGCGATTTCCGCTTCCTTGCCGTCAATGCCGAAACTGCTGTGAATATCTGCCAGAATCAAATGGTTGCTGGTGCCGCCAGTTACCAGCTTAAAGCCGCGCTTTTGCAATTCTTCTGCCAATCTTTTCGCATTTTTGACAATTTGCTCGGCGTAATCTTTGAATTCTGGCTGTAAAGCTTCACTGAACGCTACGGCTTTTGCAGCGATGGTGTGCATGTGCGGTCCGCCTTGCGTGCCAGGGAATACCGCTCGATCAATCAACGTAGGTAAATTCTCGAGAGTTTTCTCTGGTTTTTTCAATGGATTGCCAACTATTCCTCGACTAAGAATCAGCCCGCCTCGTGGTCCACGCAGAGTTTTATGAGTTGTTGTGGTAATTACATGAAAGCCATAGTCGAACGGGTTTTTGGCAACGCCACTAACGATTAGCCCTGCGATGTGGCTCATATCCGCCATTAACATAGCGCCGACTTCATTGCCAATTTCGGCAAATTTTTCGTAATCTAGCTCTCGTGGATATGCCGAAAATCCCGCCAAAATGATCTTTGGTTTATGTTTTAAGGCTAATTGACGAATTTCTTCATAGTCAATTTCGCCAGTGTCGATATTTTTTATGCCATAGCGAATGAAGTTATATTCTCTGGCACTACGAGTAACTGGGGCGCCGTGAGTAAGGTGTCCGCCGTGAGCCAAATCCATAGCCAGAATAGTGTCGCCAGGTTCACACCAAGCGTAATAAACTGCCTCATTAGCTTGCGCGCCAGAATGTGGCTGGACGTTAGCGTGATCGGCTTTGAAAAGTTTTTTAGCGCGGTCAATTGCCAGCTGCTCGACTTGATCAGTGTTTTCTTGTCCGCCGTAATAACGTCGACCAGGGTAGCCTTCTGAATATTTATTAGTGAAAACGCTACCGAGCGCCTGGAGTACATCTGACGAAACGTAATTCTCGCTAGGAATCAGTTCCAGGCCGTCCGTTTGACGCTTTTTTTTCTGCTTTTATAAGTTCTTCAATTTGCTTGTCTTTCATGACTAAACCTCCATTAATACTTATTATATCATTGCTTATATATATCATCAGTGATATAATTTACGCATGATAAAAGACAGGTATCTTCAAAAAATTGGCAATTTAATCGCTGAAAATCGTCAAAAACAAGGTTTGACACAGACGCAATTAGCTGAGGCGATTGGCACGTCGCAAAGTGCTATTAATCGCATTGAAAACGGGGGTCAGAATATTAGCATTGAGATGATTGCTCGAATTAGTGAAGTGCTTAATAATAATATTGTAACCGTAAACCATTCCGGAAAAATGAATTTTAAAGTAACTGGCGGCAAAAAATTGTCTGGTGAGATACAAGTTAAGACTAGTAAAAACGCCGCAGTGGCGCTTCTTTGTACGAGTTTGTTGAATAAGGGGAAAACGACGCTTAGGAAAGTGGCGCGAATTGAGGAGGTCAACCGAATTATCGAGGTTCTGAACTCAATTGGCGTTAAAACTCGCTGGTTGGACGGCAGTGATCTTGAGATTGTGCCGCCAGCGCGCTTGAAGCTTGAAGATATGGATATTGCTGCGGCGAAGAGAACTAGGACGGTAATTATGTTCCTTGGCCCGCTACTACATCAATATGACGATTTCAAATTGCCGTTTGCCGGCGGCTGTAATTTAGGGAAGCGCACGGTTGAACCTCATCTTAGTGGGTTGAGGCATTTTGGAATGAGTGTCACGGCGGAGACTGATTATTATCACGCAAAAACTGATGTCAATTCTGGCGATCGAACGATTTTGTTGACGGAGCGTGGCGATACGGTGACGGAAAATATCATTATGGCTGCGGCGTTGTCGCCAAACACTACCATCATTCGTAATGCTAGCCCAAATTACATGGTTCAAGACGTCTGTTTCTTCTTGAAAAAGTTGGGTGTGAAAATTGAGGGAATTGGTACGACAACCTTGAAAATCACGGGTCGTAAACGAATTAGTAAAAATCTGGACTATTATCCGAGCGAAGATCCGATTGAAGCGATGAGTTTTATTGCGGCGGCTGTGGTGACGGATTCGGAAATTACCGTTCGTCGTGCACCGATTGAATTCTTGGAGATTGAATTAGCGACATTGGCGGAAATGGGTCTTAATTTGAACTCAGCAAGGAATATTTTGCTAATAATGGGCAAACTCGTTTGGTTGATATTAAATTGCAGCGTTCCAAACTCCAGGCTGCCAAGGATAAACTTCATGCCTTGCCGTTTCCTGGAATTAATATGGACAATTTGCCGTTCTTGGGGCTTATCGCGACGGTGGCTGAGGGGCGCACGTTGGTCCACGACTGGAGCTACGAAAACCGAGCAATTTACTTTACAGAGCTAAGCAAGCTGAATGCGCAAATCGAGTTGGTTGATCCACACCGTGTTTATATTACTGGTCCAACAAGATGGAAGCCGGCTGACGTTGTTGCTCCGCCAGCGCTTCGTCCGTCCGTTGTGATACTTTTGGCGATGCTTGCTGCCCCAGGTGTATCGATTCTGCGCGACGTATATTCGATTAATCGCGGATACGAGGAATTGGCGGCGCGCTTAAATTCGCTAGGTGCTGATATTGAAGTGATTATTGAATAGGAATTCGCTTGATCTGCGGTTCTTTTTTAGGCTGGATTTGCGGTTTTGGAAAAATAAATTTGAGATAATCTTTCATCATTCGGGCGCCAGAAATAATTGGCAAATAGTTGCTTAATTGGTGGCGGATGTGTTTTTCTAACAATTGGTCATTTTTCAAAATAGCGGCAGCTTTATGCATGTTAACGTACAGAGATGAAACTTCGGCTTCGTAGTTTCTGCCAGTAACCTCGAGGCAAGCGATTGGCTGAACATCGGCAACTCCGCCGTCACTAGTGGAGATGAGGAGTTTCAAATTGGCGATGTCTTTCTCCCATGAGGTGCCGCACGCTTCTAACCCGACAATAGGAATATTTATCGAGGTATCCGAGCCGATTGCTAATGCTCGCCCCAACTCTTCATCGTAATCTTGTATATAATGAACACGTTCCTTGAGGACTGGATCGTTATCGATCAATTTTAATACTTCGAGCAATTTCTGATACATCGTCACGTCGCCTTGGTGAACTTTTCCTGTCAGGATATAATGCGCGTTGTGGCTAATAAGAATTTGGCGCAATGAATCTGGGTTTTCAAACGGCATATAAGGTCGTTTGTAATTGGCGAATCTTCGCTTGAAGTCGAATAATATTGCATTTTCTGGGATTTGTATGGATTTTCCGTACTGGTCTTGGCGACTCAATAGGACTCGATTCAATTCTTTTCGACCGAGTTTTTTCAAATACCTCAAATCCGCGCTACTCAGCGAGTTTAATTTTTCAGAAAAATCATTTGTGGGCAGTCCAAATTTATCGATAATTCCGTGGTTGCGATATGTCTGTAATATTTCAGGCAGCACCCACGTTTCAAGATCTATTCCATTGGTAATGGCTTGAAATTTGACTTTGTCGTTGTTGCGATCGCGGAAATTTGCTACGCGGGCGTGCAGTTTACTCACGCCATTCTTTGCTTCAGTAAGTTCAATTGCCAAAAGATTCGGCCTCAATCTGTCATTACGGAATTGTTCCATTAGCCAGCAGCGCACGGCATTGCTCTTTATATTTGGCAGAACTAATTTTTCAAATTGCGAACGATGAAATTCCGGTTCGGCCGCTTGAAGAAGTGTGTGGTTTGTGTAGAGCGTGTGTTTACGAACGTAAACGATGGCTTCGTATAAATTCATTCCGTTAGTACACAGCTCGTCTAGCCGTGCCAACGCGGCAAAAATCGTTGCGGTCTCATTAAGTTGAATGACGGCCGGCTTAATACCGAGGAGTTTTAATGCTTTATAGCCGCCAAAGCCCAGTGCTACTTCTTGGTATAGTCTATGATCGCCAGATCCGTCGCCTTCGTACAATTGCCCAAAGTTCGGTTCTGAAATTGTAACAAATTGCGTTGAACCGAGCGTCTTCTTAAAAATGCTTAAGCTTGCATCTGGAAATCCGTTTGAACTTACGAAAACTTCGTCAATATATTCAAATCCATAATCTTGAGGTGAAACGGACTCTGAAAATTCTTCTTGTGCGAGGTCGGTGATTTTTTGGTGTGATTCGCTACGATAAAACGGTGTCACCACTACGAATGGAACTTCTAGTTTTTCAGCTACACGTCGCGTGTCCGCCGCTAAAACTCCAAGTCCGCCGCCGCCTTTAATGCCGTTGGATTTGTCATAAATTTCCATTGTCCAATATACATACGGTCGGTTTTCAGACAATTGATGTGTTAAGCTGCTTCGTTCAATTACGTCATAAAATTCGGACGCATCTTCAATGTCGTGCGGCTGGTATTTTGGCTTTTCTGTATAAATATATGGATCCATCGATGCCCTTTATGGATTGAAATTGTCTAACTTGGTGCGGGTGGGGAGAATCGAACTCCCATCTCAAGTTTGGAAAACTTGCATACTAACCGCTGTACTACACCCGCAAGCTTTTACTATTGTAGCAGAAAGATGTTATAATGTGAATACGCCCTGATAGCTCAGTTGGATAGAGCAGAGGACTTCTAAGCCTAAGGTCGTAGGTTCGAATCCTACTCGGGGCGCCACTTCATATAACTAATGGGGGATATATGGACGCGAGTCAGAAGCCGCAAATGACGCGGGAAATGATGGAAAGATTGTACGGTAACATGAATACTCAGGGCGGTAATCGTGGTCCGTATGGTACGACAGAGGGGTTATCTGCGGTGCCTAATCGTAGATCAAACCTGGATCGTAGATACATTAAGGGCTATAGATCTTCGATGGTGGCGAATAATTCTGGTAATAGAAGGTATACGCCTAGTTCAGGAGTGAGTGGATCGGTTCAATCTGATAATTCTAGCAGTGTAGCTGACGCGGGATTGCCTGGTGGCAATCGACAAGTTAATGGAATCCAGAGTGGCGGAAGTCAATCTCTCGCTTCTAATAACTCTCGCCAATCTTTCAATGCTAATCGAGCTACTTTTCGTGAGCCGCCTTCTCGCGGATATAATCCGTTTGGATAAATAAAAATCCTCACTTCAATGTGAGGTTATTTTTTGGAGGGCCAGGAGGGGCTCGAACCCTCGACACCCTGCTTAAGAGGCAGGTGCTCTAACCAGCTGAGCTACTGGCCCACAATTTCATTATACAACAATCAACAAAAATGTCTACCGTTTTATTGAAAATAATTTATCGATGTGAATAAATTGTCGTAAAACTTGGGGCGAATGATGGGGTTCGAACCCACGGCCTCCGGAGCCACAATCCAGCGCTCTAACCAAGCTGAGCTACATCCGCCATAAACCAAGCTTCTCAAATTATAGCACACACTATATCTGTACTCAAGATGGTAAAATTGCTATACTTAATGACAATGAGAGAACTAAATGGCTCAGAATTAGCTGGATTTATCAAGGAGCGCCAGGCGAAACAGGTGCGAGCTTTAAGGCAGGCTTGGCATATTAATCCTCGTTTGGCAATTGTTACTGATGTCGAAAATCCAGTTATTGAAACGTACATGCGTTTGAAACAGAGATATGGCGCTGATATTTTGATTGACGTGGAGATTCATCGAGTTTCTGCGGGCAGCGCTTTGGAGGTGATTCAAGAATTGAACAATCGAGACGATGTTCAAGGAATAATTCTGCAATTGCCGATTAGCAATCCTGAGCAGACCGATGAGTTACTCGAGAGTATTCGAGAAGATAAAGACGTTGACGGTCTGCGTAAAAAGGGCGATTTTTCAGGCAGCCACGCCAACGGCTATTAGCTGGCTACTGGCTGGATATGGCGTTGACTTGAAAAATAAAAAAGTTGCAATTGTCGGGCGAGGCCGTTTGGTTGGTGCGCCTCTTGAGAGGATGTGGCTAAAGTCTGGCGTTGATGTGACGGTTTTTGAAAAAGGTGACGATTTATCTCAATTGATAAATTACGATATTATAGTGTCGGCAACTGGAGTTCCAGGGCTGATTAAAAGTCAGATGATTAAGACTAAGACAGTCGTTGTTGACGCGGGAACTGCTTCGGAAAATGGAAAAATTGTTGGCGACGTATCTGAAGAAGTACGTCAGCGCAATGATGTAATTATTACACCAAAAAAAGGTGGGGTTGGTCCATTAACGGTTTCTGCGCTGTTCGATAATGTAATTACGGCTTGTCTAAAAATTGCGAATCAATCAAAAAATTAAGCGTCTTTTATGGCAGTTTTGACCTGCTCGACAACTTGGCGCGGTGTGAGGTTTGCTTTTACGATGTAGCTATGAATTCCTAATTTCTTCAAATCGTGCGGAGCTTCTTCTTCGCCAAGGTTGGTAAGGACGATAACGGGAATAGTTTTTCCCCAATCTTTAGATCTAATTCGCTTTAAGGCTTCCGCGCCGTCCATTTCCGGCATTTGTAAATCTAGCAAAATAATATCTGGCTGAAACTTTTCGACTACTTCTATGCCGATTTGTCCGTTGGCAGCCAAGCGAACGTCAAATCCGTCCGATTCGAACTTCATCCGGTACATCTGGCTGATGGTTGGGTCGTCTTCAATGATAGCGATTTTTATCATGCTCTAAGTATATCATATAAACTATGTTATAATTTTTGGCATGGAAAACTTTAGAGGCGAACAACAGTATGTTGCAGAAGCGGGTGATTTTCTTAATGGAGTTGATCATGAAGCTAATGAAAAATTAAACAAGGAAATTGAGGATCTCAGAAGTGAGAGATGCAGGGTTAAAATTGGGAGAAAAGGCCGACCTCGCATATAACAACCCTGATGGTATTAAAGATACATATAACTATTTGAAGCGAGGGCGATGCAGAAATTAAAAAGAGATTCGTAAAATACTTTTATTCATAAAAAAATTTAGCTACCGCAGCAATTGCGAATGTTTTAGATAAAACTCCTTTTGTGAAGATGGGCAAGTGGGGTGAAAAAATAGATTCATATCTGGAGCTTTTTCGCGACAAGTTATTGTACGGTAAAAATCAGACTAATTCGCAGCCGTGGCATAATCAGCGAGGTTCCGCACTGACGTTTTTAACAATTTCTGAAGCTTATAGATTAAGAGTTTCTGGTGAAAATAGTGAAATATTATCAGAAGGTGAATATCCAACCATGAGTGGTCCGCTGCTGGATGAGTCAGTATTTGATGAGAAGATTAATGGCTTACCGCTGACAGAGGTTATGATTCAAGATAAAATCAACAACGGCGTGGATAGAGCGACGGCAATTGAAGAAGTAGAGAAGAGAATTAGTGAAGTCCGAGAGTTTATCCAGGCGCCGGTGACGGAGAAGTTTTCTAACGTCATTCGGCATTGTGCGGATTCGCTTGGTATTCGTGAGCGAGTGGAAACAGTGAATGGTCTATCGATTGATCATTTGAAGAAAGCGGCAGAAAAAGAGAATCGTTCAATTGACGATATGCTGGTGATGAGTTTTGGTTGCGGAACGGGACTGGCGACTTTGAAGATGCTGAAAAAACTTAAGGATGAAACGGGTGAGGCGCCAACGGTTATCCTGCTAGATCAAGATCCGTTGTCTCTAGCGGCGGCGCAGAGCTTGGCGAAGAAATGGAATTTGGAAGATAAGATTGAAGTTCATTGCGAGCGATTATTCAGCAAGCTCGGCAAACCTTTGAGCTTGGAGGGAGTTTTGGGCAATCGTAAGCTGGATATTGCGGAAGATTCTGGCTTGCGAGAATATCTGCCAGACGGCGTTTATAAACAATTGACACGAGAATCGCTGAAGTTTCTTGCGAACCGGTGGACTGATGATCACTGGCAACATGAATGTAAATCGCCCACAAAAAAAGAATTTTTTTGCATGGACTAATGGGATGGGTTCCAAAAGGTTAGGATGCGCTCAATTAAAGAAGGCTTTAAAGTTGCTCCAAAAATCTGGCATACCAAAAGAATCTATTGAAGCTACAGTTACCGCGAGCGGTGTTTACACAGTTTTTGCGATTGAAATGTAGAATAAAATGCTATAATAAGCATTAGTATGATGGTACGAGCGTTAGTGCTAGGATTGGTTGCGTTGATGGCGCTAATTTTGGGCGTGCTCGTACTTAAAAAGTCGAAGCGTCGTCATGATGCGAAGCATTGGTTTTTTCTAGTTTGTTTATGTTTGGCTGTGTGGTCGGCTGGACTTGAAGTGTTTTCTTTGGCGGACAATGAAGTAACATTGGACACTGCGTCCAGATGGTTTTATGTCGCTTCGGCTGTTTTTTGTCCTGCGTTGGCTATTTTCACTACAAAGTCATTTCTTCCATCGACAAAATCAACGAAGAGTTTTATCTGCACATCTAGTATATTGATAACGATTTTTTCGCTATATATTATTTTGGTTCCTGAGTTTATTATCAATACATCAGAAATCGTCACGCCAGTAGATTTTTCTCGAATTCCGATTCACGCAGTCAACTATGTTATTTTTGCAACTTTTTTCTCAGTATTCTTCTTAATTTCTATGTGTTTTGGGTATATAGCGTGGCGCAAATCAGATCCTGTTCGACGCAAGCAAGTCGCGATTTACATGATTGGTCTGTTGATATGTAGCATTCCTGGCTTTGTAGTGGATTTGATCCTTCCAGCATTTGGTGATTACCGATATATATGGATTGGTCCAATTGCTACGATTATTTTCTTGTTTGCAATTATGTATAGCATTGTCAGATATCGATTGATGGACGTAAAAATGGCGGTGGCTCGAAGCGTTTCGTATATGTTGCTATTAATCGCACTAGCTGTCGTTTACGTGATTTCTGCATATGTCATTTCAATTTTGGTTTTCCAACGCAGCCTGACAGTCGATAGTCACGTAAATCTTATGAATATGATTTTGGCTATGGTTTTGGCTGTCGTATATCAACCAGTGAAGAAAATCTTTGATAAATTTACTGATAGGGTTTTTTACTACGGAGAATATGACGCTGATACGTTTACGCGTGAAATTAGTAAAATATTAACCTATACGGCGGATCTGCAATTGCTAACTCGACGTGTTGGCAATTATATAGCGACTTCTCTTAAGGCGGAAAAAGTGGCGTTTTGTATTCCAGAAAAAGGAATATACGGTCGGGCGGGTCGGCGACGAATATCTGTTGTCGAGGAAGATGTTCACAGGATTATGGATTACTATTATAAGAATTGTAGTTTTCCGGAAGTTATTTTGGCAAATCAAGTAAAGGATCCAGAACTGAAGAAGCTTTTGGACATTCATCGCACGAAAATTGTTATGCCACTGCTGCATCAAAATCAAGAAACGGGGTTCTATTTCTGGGCGAGCATAAGAGTTTGGGGTATAGTTCTCGCGATATTGAAATGCTGGAATCGATTGCTGGGGAATTGGCGGTGTCGATTCGAAATTCTTTGTCATTGGAAGAAATTAATGAGTTGAATAAGAGTTTGCAGCGTAAAATTGACGAGGCGACGAAAGAATTGAGGTTCAGTAATCGACAGCTTCAGCGGCTAGATGAGGCGAAGAATGAGTTTATTTCTATGGCCTCACATCAGTTGAGAACGCCGTTGACTAGTATTAAAGGCTATCTGGATATGATGCTGGAGGGAGATTTGGGGAAGATTACGCCGACGCAGCGTGCGGTTCTTAGAGAAGCGTTTTCTTCGAGTGAGCGTATGGTGAGATTGATAAACGACTTTCTTAATGTTTCTAGGCTTCAGACTGGCAAATTTAACATTGATAAACAGGAGACAGACGTTGCTCAAATTCTTCGGGATGAAGTTGCTTTGCTTAAAGTTGTGGCCGATCAGAGGTCTGTCGAAATGGACCTAAAGATTGATAAAAAAGTTCCATTGATTACGGCTGATTCTGAGAAGATTCGTCAAGTTATGCTGAATATGATTGACAACGCTATTTACTATTCAAATCCACATAAAAAGGTAATAATTTCTCTGAAAAATAGTAATGGCGCGATTGAGTTTACAGTGAAAGATTCGGGAATTGGTGTGCCAAAATCAGAACAAGCAAATTTGTTTGGCAAATTCTTCCGCAGCACAAACGCCAGAAAAAAAGCGACCAGACGGCACTGGCGTTGGTTTGTTTTTGGCGAGGAAAGTTATCTTGTCGCATGATGGCGAAATGATCTTTGAGTCAGAAGAAGGAAAAGGCAGTACTTTTGGGTTTAAATTGCCAGTTTGTTAACGAAATAAACTCAGTATTCCAGAAATAACGATAATTAAAGCAACTACAATGAGTCACCGCCATACCAATGGTGCGAATGAGCTTTTTCCGATCAAAAAAACCATTGAGATAATTTGGAGCGATTCGTTGCTGTAATCCTTGTTACTTTTGGTCGCTGAGATGTCGCGTCCATCCCAGAATATTTTTTTATTGCGCTTTTTTTCTTCTGCTTTGTCATGGAAATATTATACATTAATAGATAACGGCGGAGAAGTGGCTGATTTGCTATAGACAATTCGACAATAATTTGTTATGATATCTGAAGTCGTGGCCTTATCGTCTAACGGTTAGGGACACTCAGGTTTTCATCCTGGCAATCCGGGTTCGATTCCGGTAAGGTCACTCAGTTATCATCCATCTGGACCAGAATCAGGCTCGTTTTCTGTCTGTTTTTAATCCGGGCAGTTCGATTCCCGGTAAGGTCACCATTTCGCAATCAGAGCCAGAATCAGGCTCTTTTTGTTGTTAATAACGGAGAAGAGCGGGCTTAAATCGTCTGTTCCAAAAAATTTCTCCTTGATATCGAAGTGTAGACCATTCGGAAACAGTATTTTTTGGAACGCTTGTCTAGTATGGCGTCTACCGCTTCTATCAGTTGTCTGCCGGCATTTTCTGAAGTTCTGGGCGATGTGCGGTTTTGGCTGAAATGTCAGCGTCGGTATATCAGCTTATTATTTCTATATCATTTTGGTTTACGTATTTTTGTATTGCAAGTTTTTTTGATGGAGGTTATGATCTCGTTTGGATACAGAAAGCTATTTTTATGCTTCTGTGCTTTCTTGTAGGTTCTAGAGGTATTTGATAGCCTTTCTAATGTGCTTGTTAGCTCAGATAACGAGCGGTGGTGCTTCCCACTCATGATTAATTTTCTGTTAGAGGCACGCTAACTACTAGCGATATATTTCTATTATACTAAGTTTTTGATCCAAAAAGTAGAACTTAATGCTATCAGCAACTATTTAATCCTGACGCTCCCGTCTACAATCTCAATTTTCCCGGTATCGATAAAACCCCTTTTAAAGTGATTCTTGTATATTCTGTCAGCCTGAGAAGAATATCGCCCTTTTTTAAAGACTCTAGTGTTGATTTCTCGAAATATATCTTCAGGAGCAAAACCATTTTTATATGGCAACACCTCTTCGATTATCTTTTGGATATGATCGTAGTGCTCCATCACATACAGGCTATCCCAGCCATCATTATTACTCCAACCGTTACGCCTATAACTCCCCATTCCATATGTTTTTCTTAACGCGGTTGTCCATGAGCTGTATATTTTCGTTAATATTACTTCAATATCTTCAGACCTAGTCTCTATTATTAGCTCATCTTCGTCTTCATCTTTAATATCAACCTGATCGTCTACTATATTGCTTTCTTCTGGCTTATCTTTGTTATAATTGTCTATTGCATTCTGTATTGCGCTGAACAGGCGTTTCTGGGAATTCGCATTGTCGTGATACCAGTCGGTAGACCAAATCCTATGAAACTTCCAACCTTGACTTTCAAGTATTTTTTGTCTCAAAATATCTCTATCTCTTGCAGTCCTACTGCTGTGATAGGCGGCACCGTCGCACTCTATTGCTAAAATATATCTTCCATCGATTTCAGGATGGAGAACGGCGATATCAATCTTATATCCGGATGATCCAACTTGCGTTCTGAGCCTATACCCATTATTTATAAGGACATTATATACATCTTCTTCAAAGCTCGAATCAAATGTAGGAGAATAATCTTCGCCTTTTTGACCATCTCCTAATAGTGCAGACATTCCATGTTCAGCATAATCAATAAAGTCACGTATTAGCCTTCGTTGAGGATTACTTTCTGTTCCTCTAACTTCGTTTGCTCTAAATGACGAGACAATAGTCATGGCGCGTCGCGCACGCGATATCGCAACATTTAATCTTCTTTCGCCACCGGACATAGCTAGGGGGCCAAATCGCATCGCGAAGCTTCCATTTTTATCTTTCCCGTAACCACAAGAAATAATTATTCTATCCCTTTCATCACCCTGAACTCGTTCAAGATTTTTAACGAAGAACGGTTCTGTATTGTTTTCATTAAAGAAGAACTCACATTCTGGGTGTATGTCTCTAAGCTTATCTATCGCCTCGTTAATTGTATTTTCTTGTGATTTACCAAAAGTTACGATACCTAAAGAACGCTCTGGCTGATTTTTTATATGTTCTAATACAATTTCAGCAACCATTTCGGCTTCTGGTTGGTTGCCGCCCTTACTTTCCCAGATACCATTTTCGCAATAAACGAATGATGTCCCTAAGTTGCCGCCTACAGAGGAAGCTGGAAAAGTAGCTAAACGACTATTATAAAACTTATTATTAGAAAACATGATTAATGATTCGTCTTTACTTCGGTAATGCCAGTTAAGGTATACATCTGGAAATGCGGCGGACATTTCGTCTAGAATTGATTCGAGGTTGTCTATCTGAGGGTTCTCTTCGCTATATTCATCGTCATCCATAGAGTCGAAGAAGCTTGTTGGAGGCATTTGTTTAGAGTCGCCTGCGACAATAACTTGCTTTCCTCTAATAATAGAGGTAATCGCGTATTCTGGCTTGACCTGAGACGCCTCATCAAATATAACGACGTCAAATTTCCAATTCGGATTCGTGCCAAAATACGAAGAAACGGTAAGCGGAGACATCATCATACAAGGTTTTAATGCCGGCAACACGATAGGTAAGCTCTTGATTAGAGTACGAGTAGGCATTAGACGAGTCTTTTTCTTTAGCTCTCTCTGCAATAATTGAATTTCTCCACCATGCGCTTGGTTTGTAAACAAAGAGAAATTAGGCATTTTGGAGGAAAGTTCGCACCTGATTCTAGCTGCAGATATTTTGAGGATTTTCTTGTCGTATTCACGGAACATATTGACATCCGAATCGTGTGCTGTGTGGTTATATCTTGAATACTTTCTGTCAAAATCTGTCATTTCTAGAGAAAGAATCAAGAATCTCTTTTTAAAAATATCTGCTATTTCGTTTGAATTATATGTCATACCACATGTCATGCCACTATCTTCAGTTTTTGCCACAAAATCATCTAACTTGTATTTATCTAGTAGCTCAGCTCGAGTCTCTATGTAATGTTGATAATCGGGCAAAGAATCAAAATCAAGCTTTTCTAATAGTAAAAGTATTTCGGTTTTCTTTGATTCTGCTGATGATACTAACTTCTCAAATGCAGTTTTAATTTTTAGATTAAGAGAGGATATATCTTTCTCGTATCCAGTTATTGTGGCCATATTCGTATTGTAAGAAATCAGCATATTTAGCGAATCGACATAGTCGTTATATTTCATTTTTCTTAGGCTGCATGCGTTTAACTTGCTAACCAATACTTTATAACCACTAGAGAATCTGCTGAAGAATAAATTATATTTGTTCACCAGCTTCTTATAATAATCATTCAGGGTTGTCCAAGGCTATGAAATCTTGAGAGAAATTCTCTAGAATCTTTGTTTTAGTCTCCGAATTATCTTTCTCTAAATCTTTAATTTTTTGATTGATTTCTTTAACTTGGCTTTGAGCTGTTAGGATATTTTCGACCGATTTTTCTAAGTCTCTATGTTCGGATTGTGAAAATGGAATCAAATCCAAGAGATTAAATAGCTCTTTACTTGTCGAAGAAATGTTTTTCAAATCAAGCGCATTAATCTTTTCAGCAAACGTGGACTCATTAATGTTGCCAATTTTTTCTTGCACTTCGCGTCTTGTCGTATTACCAAGTTCGCCTTGATAGTATTTCCAGTAATTATCTGTAAAGTGGTTTGTGTTATCGATAAAGCTCTTCCCGTACTCGTCAACCGCGTAGAATAGGTCGGCAATTTCAGTATTGTAATCAGCATCCCCAATTAAAATCTTTTGGCATGTCAAAAACCAAGTCTTTAACAGAGCGTAGCTTACTGATTTCTCCAATGAGTATATAAGGTGTTGTTCCATCGTCAAACTTTTCATGAAGTTTTTCAGCATAGAGATTTAAACTCTTTCTTTTTTTATCTAGATCGTCGTAGATCTTGAGTGCCTCATCCGTGACGTTATTTCGTTTAGAAGAAAGTTCTAGAGATTTTGCTATCTGGTCGCGAACGTTTTGCTTTTTAGCCTTAGAATTATGCAGAACTAAACAAAAATCTGACAAATTCTTTTTTTCAAGTTTATGATACACGACATCGAGCGCCGCCTGCTTTTCCGAAACAAAAAGCACTCTCTTTCCTAGGTAAAGCATTTCGGCAATTATATTTGTAATCGTTTGACTTTTACCAGTACCTGGAGGACCTTGGATTACAAAGCTTTCACCTTTTTTAGCACGGTATATAGCTTCTTGTTGCGAGGAATCTACTTCATAAATGTTTAAGCTATCTCTTGATTTTACTTTTTCCAAAGTCTGGCTCACCAGATTCGTATGAAAAGTCCCTCATCTACTAGACTTCCACCAGCAAGAATTCTACTAAAAGGATTGTCTGCAACGAGATCTCTATTTTTATCAAGATCATTCCAAATTGCTAGGTTTTGGAAACTGAATGTGTCTATAATAATATCATTCTTGATGGTCCAATTTGATTTCTCGGAAATCTCTCTCCTAAGTTCTGATAAGTAAGTGGACAGCGTCGAATTCGTATCGTAATCTGACGGAAAATCATTTAAAGTAATATCGAAATCCGTTTCAAACTTCTTTTCTAATTATTGGGTTGAGAGATATCTGCTCATCTGTATTTAGCGAAATTCTAAATGGTGTGCGTCTCCCGTCCTGCTCAATTTTGATAGGAACCAAAATTAACGGGGTTTTAATTTTTGTCTGAGCGTCTTCGCGTTCATGCCATTCAAGAAGGCCAACTGCAATATAGCCAATATTCAGGCCTTTTTCTTCGCTCTCTTGCTTTACTTTTTTATAGATGTTCGATAATGCTTTCGTACGCTCCTTAATGATTTTGATATTTTCGTCCACATCTTCTTCGTCTTTGTTGGAATCTTCAATTATTTCGGCTTGATCAGTTTCGGTAATAAATTCCCAGGTTTTACCATTAAAAGCAAGTTCATCGACTTCTTTTAGAACGCTTTCAATGTGATCATCAAAGTATTTTTCTTCAAGTTTAAGTGATCCTACCCGGTATGGTTTATACCATAATAGGCGGTTTCGCTTGGTCATATCTAATAAAGACTTTTTCCAGCTTTCAATTCTACTATTGATATTGTTTTCAATAAGTCCCATATGATTAGTTTTGCCGCATTAAGTTTCTTTTATATTAACGAAGAGTATTTGAAACATTGTACCATATTCACCGACAAATATTAAGTGTCTGTGCTTAGTGTTATACTTTTGGTGATATAGTTCCAAGAAGTATTCATTCGTTGACATTGTAAGCTCTTAAAAGGGTTTTAACATTGACGCTGGCGACTCTACTGTCCGTTCGGGTTACTAATGTTTTGGATTGTATTACTCAGTTCTACTGAGGATGGAGGTATAGTTTGTAGGGTATAAAACATTTATAATACCCCTCACTAGGTAGAAGTCTTCTGCGAGAATATTCCAATTCGATTGGATAAGGGTCACCATAAAGAATGTTTGGAATAGTTCGCTTATTGTGGCGAGCTTTTTTCATTGTCGCTTCGTAGTTTCTTTGGCGGCAGATTCATCGTCAGTCCGAGACATCATTTCAGAATAGGCTTCAAGTATATCGCTCTCCTTATATTTCGGTTTATGTGAGCGCTCGATTGCATACCAGATTGTTACGGGTATCAGCAGGACGGTGTTTATGCAATATATCGTAATTGCAGCTTCTATGGACCCAACGATATTTATAAATACTCCCAGTATAGAATAAAAAGAAAAATAATTACAGTAGTTGAGCCGAAAAATAAAGAACAAAAATTTTTGAAATAATATATTTATCTATTTCTGGCATAATATTTTATATTCTAGCATTAAGGAAATGGGTGAGGCTAGTTTATGTGGTTATGTTGACCGTACGGATAGCTATCGGCTATAATAATGCTAATGGTAATTTTATATGGAATGTAATAATACAGGTGTTCTAGTTGCGCAGGCTGATAAGATTACGAATCTTGATTTCAGACCGATCGCCATCAGGGCTACGAATGTAGTCAAGAAATATAAAGTTGGCAAGCAGATAATTAGAGCTATCGATGATGTTTCAGTGGACATTCACGAAGGTGAATTTGTGGCTCTTGTTGGCCCAAGCGGCAGTGGTAAAAGCACTTTACTGCATTTACTTGGTGGGCTAGATAAGCCTACGTCTGGTGAGATTGTTGTAGGAGGGAAAAACGTTTCCAGTATGAATGATCGTCAACTATCTAAGTTTCGCAACCAGACAATTGGATTTGTTTTTCAATCGTTTTATCTGCAGCCTTTTTTGACGTTGCGCCGTAATATTGAAGTCGCTTCAATGCCTCAGCGCATGAGGGCAGGCGGAGCGCAAACTACGTATTGAATCATTAGCTCGACAAGTTGGTCTGTATGATCGACTAAGCCACCACCCTCACGAACTTTCCGGCGGGCAGATTCAGCGTGCTGCTATTGCTAGAGCCTTACTTAATAGGCCGGCTATTATTCTGGCAGATGAACCAACTGGCAATCTGGATTCTGCCAATAGCCGCGATATTATTAGTTTATTCCAGCAAATTCGAGAGCAATATCATGCAACGATTATTATTGCTACGCACGATAATGAAATTGCCGCCCAGGCTGATCGTGTCATTGCCCTAAAAGATGGGAGATTGTGTGATTAGGCTAGCCGATATAGTACTGTTGACTTATACAAAATTACGTGCTCGTAAAATACGTACATTTATTACGGTATTGTTGGCGAGTATGTTGTTCGGTGTCCTTATTTCAGCTTCCCTGATTGCTAATGGTCTCTTTCGTGGTATTGATTCGTTTCGTAAAGAGGGGTTGACTAGTCGCTATATCGTAAGTGTCATTAACGCACCATCAAATGTCGATGGGTTTTATAAGACTATTCGTGATCCTAATCTTATTGCCGAGGCGAAAAAACGCTATGAACTACTCGTTTCACAAAAAGCTACCGAGTCAAAGCGACTTAATCTGGGATATTCCTATATCAATGATCGACCGCCGTATTCACAGTCTGCTGACGGTACTGTGCAGCTATCTATTAATGACCAAAACGGTATTACCGCTCAATTACTAAAAGAGAAATATAGCGCCATGCCGGCTTTTGACGATGCAAAACTCTCTCGTTTAGCTAAGGGATATGGTGCTATTAAATTTTTTACTGAAGAATTTTATAGTGTCAAAAAAGGCTCAGCGCTAGTACCTCTTATTGACGGCAAAGAGTTATTCTTTGACACTTCGGATGAAGCGGAGGTGAATGCTAATTATGAAAATCCTCCTGTAAATAGCTCAAGTATTGTTATCGCACCACCTGAAATTACAGATAATATTATGCTTCCTGACAATGCTGGCTGGAAGCCTGACGGGTTGAGTTTACCTATAATCTTGCCGCAAAATGTTATTGAGCGTTTACTGAAGTTGGAAAAGTTGCCAGCAAGTGCGAGTGCTGAGGCTAAATTTGAACGCCTAAAAAATATTCGTGACAATATAACTAACTTGAGTTTTAAAATGTGTTACCGAAATAGTGTCTCACTGGAGCTGATACAGCAGGTCTTGCAGCAAAATAAAGAGATCACAGCAAATCAAAATAACAAGGATTATAAAAAGCCAAGCCTTTTGTATGGACTACCCAATCCTACAACATGTGAAAATGCTCCTGTAATAAGTGACAAACGTACGGCAGAGGAGAAGAAGCAAGCGGCAAACCAAAAGCTGTTTGATACAAGATTTGGTAAAGAAACAACCGCTGTAAGCAAATTTATTACTTTTAAAGTGGTTGGCATGTCTCCTGGCGATAGTGAAGTACTAAATCCAGAACAGAAACAGCAGCGCGAGAAGGCTCGCACTACTAACGATATGATTTCTGGAGCATTACGCACGGAAGGTGTTGGGCAGGTTATACCGCGCTCACTATACGATAAGCTACCTAATAAAGCCGATTATGCTGATTTATTTACATATGAGCCACTTTATATTATGGGCAATGAGGATAATAAACATCGTTTTGTTGAGTTTGCAAATGCCAGTGATGCGCAAAAAGTTTATAGATGAGCAGGGCTGTACTGTCCAGTATGATAATTCTTGTAAAGCCGATTGGTCGTTTATATCAATCTAATTTGGCATTTAGTAATAGCGTTGCTTTGGATGATATGCAGAATATATTTAAGCAGTGGTCGATCTATGCCATGCTGGTGGTTATAGTATTGGCTGCGCTTATTATGTGGATCACTATCAGTCGTACAATTGTAGATGATAGACATGAGACGGCGGTATTTCGTGCTATTGGCTTTAATCGTATTGATATCGTGTCGATATATATACTATATACGATAATTATATCTATATTAGTAGCTATGCTCGCTCTTGCTATCGGCTTTATCGGTGCGTATCTCCTGGATAAGCAATTTGCACCACAGCTTACAGCACAGGCGCAATATAGCTTCGGTTCTATTAATTCAAATAGAGTGATACGACTTATAGCCGTGGATATGCGACAGATAATCTTTATTGTAAGTACGTGTATTCTCACTGGATTGTTTAGTGCTATATTGCCATTAATACGCAACGTGCGTCGCAGTCCAATTCGAGACATACGAGAGTTTTAGTAGCTCTTTTACTACTATTACGTGCGCCGATGCGGGATACCTCAGGACCTGTAGGATCGGGTAGCTCGCGAGAAGACCTGAGCCAAGTCTATAAACTGGCTCTTTTTTCCTGTCGAGGCACTATGTTGTTGAGCTGTATTTTGCAATGGTGCATGTTAGAGGTCAGCTGTTTTTTTGTTTCTTCTGAATTTGCTATAGTTGATTTTATTAAACGTATTCTCGATATTGAACAAGTACTATAAGTCTCCTTGGCGCCATTTTTCATCACTGTTATTTCGTGATATAATTTTAAAAATGAGTGATAATATATTTAAACGAACAAAAATATTAGCAACAATTGGGCCAGCAACGTTCAGCCAAGAAAAGGTTTACCAATTGTTGGAGGCCGGCGTTAACGGCATCCGTATGAACTTTAGCCACGGCGCTAATGAGGAGAGAATTGAGCAGATCAATTGGGTGCGCACAGCTAGTAAACAGTTGGGCAAGCCTGTCGCAATCCTACAAGATTTGCAAGGTCCGAAGATTCGCCTGGGCGTTTTGAAGGACAATATGCTGAATGTTAAGGTTGGCGATATGTTGGTCTTGGATTCAGAAATTACTGAACATGACGGCAGCTTCAATTTGCCGGTGCAGTACAATTTGGCGGAGAAGATGAAAGTCGGCGAGCCACTTTACATGTTTGACGGCAAGATCAGGACGGTTGTGCGAGAGATTGTTAGCCCAACTGCAATTCGCGTAGAAGTTCAGAACGACGGTTTTTTTGATGAGCCGCAAGGGTTTGAATTTGCCAGACACAGATTTTGGTGGAGACATTCTTACTCAGAAAGATATTAACGATTTGGAGTGGGGCGCAAGCCAAGATTTTGATTATGTTGCATTGAGTTTTATTCAAAAAGCTGATGACATTATTGATTTGCGTCGTCGATTGACAGACCTGGGTTCGACGGCCAATATTATTGCCAAGATTGAGACTAAGTCTGCTGTTGATCCAGAGAATTTGGAGGAAATCGTTAAGGCTAGTGACGGTATTATGGTCGCTCGCGGTGACTTGGCGGTGGAAGCTGGCGCGGAAATTGTCCCAGTTGTACAGCGTCGAATTATTGCCTTGTGTCGTAAATATTGTAAGTTAGTAATCGTTGCAACACAAATGATGGGTAGTATGGTTGATAATCCAGAGCCGAGTCGCGCTGAAGTAAGCGACGTTGCTAATGCCGTAATTCAAGGCGCTGACGTAGTTATGCTATCTGACGAAACTGCCAACGGTAAATATCCTGTCGAAACCGTTCGTGCGATGCGCAAGACTATTATCTACACTCAAGAACACAGTGAAGTGATGTTGGTAGAAAAGTCTGAAATGCGTGAAAAACTGACGCGATTTTAAGCTACACAGCAGCTCAATTGGCAAGAAGAATTAGGACTCGAGCTATTATTGCGGAAACACACACTGGCGCTACTGCAATTAACGTTGCCGCATATCGTCCGAACCTACCAATTGTTTGTGTAACCGAAGATGTGAAGACCGCGCAAAAGTTGGCGCTAAGGTACGCTTCTCGTCCATATGTTCGACCAAATGACCCAAATGCAGCAACTAAGCTAGCTGATGAGTTGAAACAAGAAGGTTATTTCGGTGCGGACCCAGTTACGGTTGTGCTTGTTAGTGGTCACAATCCAGAGCCAGGCAAAACTGACAATATCCAAGTCAAGACATTGTCATAAGGAGAATTTGGGTGGGCAGAAAATTTCCGAAGCAAACAATTCGCGATGTTGATCTACGTGGAAAAACTATTCTTCTGCGAGCAGATTATAATGTGCCGCTAACAAAGCGCGGTCAGATTTCTGATGATCTAAGAATTCGCGCTTCGCTGCCCACGCTCCGATATTTGCTGGAGCAGAATTGCAAGATTGTTATCATGTCTCATCTGGGGCGACCAAAAGGTAAGGATCTCAAGTTTAGTCTGAAAGTTGTCGCAGATCACCTATCCAAGTTGTTGAACCGTCCGGTAGAATTGCTAGATGATTGCGTGGGCGAAGCTGTTCATCAAGCCGTTCGTCGCGCGCCACGAGGCAGTATTCTTATGTTGGAGAATTTACGCTTTTATGACGAGGAGGAGGCTGATGATTTAACATTTGCCAAGTCAATTCAGCGTGCTGTCCGAGCGGATTATTTTGTGCAGGACGGATTTGCGGTCGCGCACAGGGCGCACGCCAGTACTCATGCGATTACGTTGTGTGTTCCAGGGCTAGCGGGATTACTATTAGAAAAAGAATATGCAACTATCACTGAGGCGATGAATAAGCCAAAACGTCCGTTGGTTGCGGTTATTGGCGGTGCGAAAGTTAGCGATAAAATATTGCTGATTAAGCGTCTGATTAAAAAGGCGGATCGGATTTTAATTGGCGGCGCTATGTCAAACACGTTTTTACATTGTCGTGGATTTAATGTCGGCAAGAGCGTGTTCGAGTCAGGAATGGAAAGGTTGTCGCGGAAATTTATGATTTGGCAGCGGCTAAGGTTGGTGCAGAGAATGTTGACGATTTTTTGGTATTGCCGATTGATGTGGCGGTTGCGCCAGAGATTTCTAAGGATTTTCCTCGTCAAGAAGTCAATGTTGGTAAGATAAAAAACTCAGATATGGCGCTGGATATCGGAAGTCAGACAATTGAGAAATTCACGAAAATACTGGCCGGCGCGAAGATGGTTATTTGGAATGGTCCGCTGGGCTATGCTGAAATTGATAATTTTGCAATCGGTTCAGCGCGAGTAGCGCTAGCTATTGCCCAGAATAAAGGAGTAGTTTCAATAGTCGGCGGCGGAGATACAGCTGATTTTATATTAAAATGGGACGGGCATGACGGCGCCAATTTTACCCATGTTTCCACTGGTGGCGGAGCTAGCATGGCCTTGATGGCTGGTAAAAAATTGCCTGGAATTGAAAGTTTACTAGACGCATACGGTTTGAGGTGATAAACTAAGCATAAGGATTATCTCATGAGAAAAAAAGTTAATCATCGGCAACTGGAAAAATGAACTTCAATATGCAGGAGGCTAGCTTATATTTGCATAAGCTGATGAACACGCTGCCATCGCATAGAGATGTTGAAGTGGTGCTGGCGCCTACTATTTTGACGCTGCAGAGTTTGAGTTTACAAATTAATCGTCGAATCGCTAAGTTGGCGGCTCAGAATTGCTATTGGCGAGATTCGAGGGGCGTACACAGGGAGAAATTCCAGCGGCGCATCTTCGTGGAATTGCTGATTATGTGATAATTGGACATTCGGAGCGTCGCTATATTTTTCATTGAAAGCGAAAAAGACATTCGACTGAAAGTTCAGGCGGCAATTCGAAATCGTATTCATCCGATTTTGTGTGTTGGTGAGACGATTCAAGAGAAGACTCTTGGTGAAACGAAGGATGTTCTAGCTGATCAATTGACTAGCGGTCTGGCTAATGTGACGGCGGACGAGCTGGATGAAGTAGTTATTGCATATGAGCCAGTTTGGGCGATCGGTACTGGCGACAGCGCTAAAGCGTCTGATGTAAAAAAAGCTACACAGATGATTCGACGACATATTTCTCATTTGTACGGTAAAAAAGCGGCGGAATCAGTTCGAGTTGTCTATGGTGGAAGCATTACGTCAATGAACGCCGCAGATTATTTAGCAATTGATGAACTTGATGGTTTATTGGTTGGAGCAGCCAGTTTGGATGCATATCAATTTAAGGAGATAATCTCGAAAGCACATAAAGGTTAAAAAATAGGGGGCATATGACAGATATTGATTTTGATGAGTTGGATAGAGCGGTAAGCTCTCTTATGGATAAGCAGCGAGAAAAGGAAGCTCCAGCGGTGGCTAATGAAAATAATAGCGAGGTCTCTGCGTCTGCGCCCGTAGAGGAAAAGCCTGTATCGGAGAACTCTATTGGTACTAGCTTTGCACCTCCAGTAACTCCATTTACACCTTCGTCTGTTGCTTCTACTCCTTTATCATCGATCTCTCAGCTTGAAGCAAAAAAAGAGCCTTCTAGCGACAATACGATTCCTAAAGAGACAGATGGCCCTACGAATGAGAAAGTTGCTAACGATTCAATAGCCAACAGAACTACTGGTGTGGCCGCTAGCGAAGTTAAAGCTGCGCCAGTAATCGCGAGACGCTCGACTGGTCGTTTCATGGATGTTGTTAGACCTTCATCTGTTAGCACTATCCAAAAGCCTACTGCTCCCGCTCCATCCCGAACTGGCACGACAATTCAGCCTTCGCCTGATTTGGTGGACGTGATTAGCACAAATAATAGGCATTCTGCGATAAGGAAAGAAATGTCTGATATGGTTGCTCAACCGGATAATCTTAGTGACACCCCTGATCTTAAAGATGTGCATAATGAATCTACTTTTGCGGAGATTGAAGATGCGCCTGCTGAGGAATTGTCGTTGACTGATAAGATAGCACAATCATTAGCCGTAAGTAATAGCGAAGCTTCTGCTGCGCCGATGACTACGCCGCTGGAGTCTCCGTTTATTGCTAATGTTGAGGTAGAGAAGCGACCGCTCGGCTCTGTTAACCAAACTATGACTAGTTCTGAGATGACTAGCGATGAAGATGCGTCTATGTCTGCTGATTCTGAGGATGTAAAATTGAAACATCAATACAATACCAATTTATCTAATTACAGCATGAGCGAAAATTCTTTGGGTGATGCACCCGACTCGCCAATGGATTTGAATCCAGAAATTATAGCAATTGAGGAGGCTGGCGTTCCTGAAGATTCAGACGACAAATTGTCCACCGATATTGACAGTTCTTTGATTGAATCTTCCGAATTGTCCGAAAAGGAAGCTATGGATTCTGAGCCGGCACCGATGTTTGCAGCCGTATCTACAGAGGTCAAACCTTCAGCCGACAAAGAAAAGAAAAAATCTGGATTATTAATAGCGTTGCTTATTGTTCTATTTTTAGCAATTGGTATGGCCGGCGGCGCTGTTTCGTACTTTTTGCTGATAAAATAGATATATGTCTAAATTTACTGACGGATTAAATAGCGAGCAGGCTCGAGCGGTGATGCACGCTGATGGGCCACTGTTGATTTTGGCTGGAGCCGGATCTGGAAAGACCAAAACTCTGACCCATAGAATTGCCTATTTGATTGGCGAGTTGAAAAATATTTCCTAGTCGAATATTAGCTGTTACATTTACTAACAAAGCCGCGAAGGAAATGCGTCAGCGATTGGCGCAAATATTGGGTGAAGATTCTGAAAAATCGGCAATTTATGCCGTGGATGGGAACTTTTCACAGTATTTGCGTGCGAATGTTGCGGATGGATGGTGAAAATATTGGCCTGAACAAGCGATTCTTAATTTACGATACCGACGATCAAATAAGCTTGATGAAGCAAATTATGAAGGCTCGCGGCTTGACGGATAAAGATATTAAACCTCGAGCTGTTCTTTCGGTTATTTCAAACGCTAAAAAAATGAAATGCGAAATGCTGAGGATTTTTCGGCTTCGACTCGCGGCCCAAGAGAGCAAAAAATAGCTGAATTGTTTTTTGCTTATGAAAAAGCTCTGAAAGATGCTTCGGCGTTGGATTTTGACGATTTATTGATAAAAACCGTGGAATTATTGAGGAGTAAGCCAGATATTCGCCATAAATGGCAGCAACAATTCGAACATATTCTGATTGACGAGTATCAGGATACGAATGTGGTGCAATATGCGCTAATTAAGCTGTTGGTTAATTCGCGCCGCAATTTATGTGTGGTTGGCGATGACGCTCAGTCGATTTATAGTTTTCGCGGGGCTGATTATACTAATATTCTCAATTTTGAGCGTGATTTTCCAGGTACGACAGTGGTTAAATTGGAGCAAAATTATCGTTCGACTGGCGCGATTTTGAATATGGCGAATGCGCTGATTAGTCATAATATTCATAGAACTGATAAAAATTTATGGACAGCGAATGGCGACGGTGTTGAGCCGAAATTATGGCAATTATACAATGAGTCCGAGGAGGCCTTGGCGATTGCGAATGAGATTCAAGCGCAAATTGCGAACGGTCGTCAATATGGCGACGTGGCGGTGTTGTACCGAACGAATGCGCAAAGTTACGCAATTGAGCGAGCCTTGCGTCAGAGCTATATTCCGTATAAAATTGTCGGCGGTCTGCGATTTTTGGATCGAGCGGTCGTTAAGGATCTATTAGCATATCTTCGATTGTTATATCAGCCGAGTGATCGAGTTAGTTTTTTGCGAATTGTGAATACGCCAAAACGCGGTGTTGGAGTAGTAAGTATTTCTAAGTTTCTGGACTGGAATGACGCGTCAGGGAAAGATATAATTAGCGGGTTGCTGGCAGTTGAGGAGGCGGATACTTTGACAGCGCGCGCAAAACGCCCGTTGCTAGAGTTTGGTCAAAAACTGCACGATTTGCAGCAGGAAATTGACGGATCACCAGCCGAACTGATTGAAAAATTATGAAAAGTACTGGCTATGAAGATTTTATAAACGACGGAACGCCGCAAGCTGAGGAGCGAATGGAAAATATCGGCGTGCTTTTGTCAGAGGCGAAGGCTTACGTTGACGTGGCGACGTTTTTGGAAGAGATGGCTTTGATGTCTTCGACGGATACGACTGCCGATCAGCAAGTAACGCTCATGACACTTCATGCGGCTAAAGGTTTGGAGTTCCCGGTGGTTTTTATGGCGGGATTGGAAGAGGGGATTTTGCCGCATGCGAGAGTGTTTGATAGCGGCAACGCTGATGACGTCGAAGAGGAGCGCCGATTGTGCTACGTTGGTGTAACTCGGGCGAGGGAAGAATTGTTCGTTAGTTGCGCTAGTTCTCGGACGCAATTTGGTCAGATTGGCTATAATATGCCATCGAGGTTTTTGGACGAGATGGGTTTGATGGCTGGTGGTGTTGATAGGCTAGCTCAGCCGATGGTAGAACCTGATTTTTTTATTCAGAAGATATTGGTTTGGAGGTTGGTGATCGAGTTCGCAGCCCGAGTTTTGGTTCGGGGGAAATTATTGATAGCGAAGGGCTGAGTGTTACGGTCCAGTTTGACAATGGAAATATTAAGAAGTTGAACGTCGAGTTCGCACGCTTGGAGAAAATTTGATATAATAAGAATACCTGCGTTGTGGGTGTGAACTTATGGGTATAAGATTGCAAGCAAAACACTATTCTAAGAAAATTACGTTCGTTTCTGGCGCGATATTGATGCTGGTTGGCGGTTTATTTTTTGTCAATCAAGCATTGGCTGACGCCGCTAAGCCAGCCGCCAAGGCTGGTGAAAAGCTGGTGACGATTTACGACAGAGGCGCAGAAAAGACAATTGTTACAAAAGCGAGGACGATTCGCGAGGCTTTGAAATTGGCTAAGTTTTCTATTGATGAACGCCAAGACGTAATCGAGCCGAGTCTTGATTCGGAGATGGTGGCGGAGAAGTACAATATTAATATTTTCCGCGCTCGTCCAATAACAATCGTCGATGGAAATAAACGCCTAAAAATAACCACTGCCGAACAAACACCAGTTTTGATTGCGAAGGCCGCTGGAATTGAAGTTTTTGAAGAGGATAAAACTACTTTATCCAATTCCGATAATATGGCGGTTGATGGCGCAAACATGGTGATGAAAATTGACAGAGCCTCGATGGTTAATTTTGTGCTTTATGGTAAAGAATCTGTCATTCGTACACATGCTAAGACAGTTGGCGAGCTATTAAAAGAGAAAAATATCGACCCAAAGAAAGATGATACGCTATCTGTGGATCGTTCGGCAAAAATTATTCCTGGGATGAAAATTGAGCTTTGGCGTAACGGCAAGCAAACTATAACCGCAGAAGAAGATGTGAAATTTGAGGTTGAAAAAGTTCAAGACGCGAATCGAGATTCGGGATATCGCGAAGTAAAACAAGCGGGCGAGAACGGTAAGAAAAATGTCACTTATGAAATCGAGATGAAGAACGGTGTGGAGGTGAGCCGTAGGAAATCGCTAGTGTTATAACGAAAGAGCCAAAGAAGCAGATTGAGATTGTGGGGACGAAAGTTAGCCTACCTTCTGGATCTCATTCGGATTGGATGTCTGCGGCTGGCATTAGCCCTGATGATTATGGCTACGTGAACTTCATTTTTACGAAAGAGTCAACTTTGGCGAACGACGGCTAGGAATGGGCAATATGCTGGACTCGGTCAGACTAATATAGATAAGCTTTCTCAGGCTTGCCCAAATTGGCAAAGTGATCCAGTTTGTCAGATTAGAGTTTTCAATAATTATGCCGTAAGTACATATGGTAGTTGGGCTGGGGCTTACAATGCATGGAATCGCCAAAAAAGGTGGTAGACTAATGCTGGCGACGTAAGTTGGTTGCAGTCTATAGATAAAAAGCACTTAATCTGATATAATTTATTTGACTAGGTTAACAAGTCATTATATGATTATGCGCGCAAAAGGTTTATTTTTTGGAAAAATTATTGGATTAGCTGTGTTGGTTGCGATTGCGACTCCAATGGTTTCGTTTGCTGATGGAAAGACTTCTGGTGAGCATTTGGTTCGTATTTATGATCGCGGTGAAGAAAAGACGATTATCACAAATGCATTGACCGTTCGGCAGGCTTTGCGTGCAGCTAAGATTACGATTGACGAAAAGATTGACGCGGTTGAGCCAAATATTGATATGGAATTGACGGGTGCAAAATACCAGGTCAATATTTTCCGTGCTCGCCCAATAACAATCGTTGATGGAAATAAACGCCTGAAAATAACCACTGCCGAACAAACGCCGGCTTTGATTGCGAAGGCTGCTGGGCTGACTTGTATCGCGAAGATAAGACGCATTTTACGAATTCTGACGATCTTTTGGTGAACGGTGTTGGTTTGGTGATGAAGATTGAACGATCAAAACAACGAACGATGACCGAAGAAGTTGATGTTAATTTTGAGATTGAGCAGATTAAGGACGATTCTCAGCCGATTGGATTTAAGAGTGTAAAACAACTTGGAGAAAAGGGTGTGCGGAAGGTAACTTATCGGGTTGAGATAGAAAACGAGCGCGAGATTAGTCGTAAGGAAGTTGCTAGCGAAATCACAAAGCAGTCAAAGAAGCAGATTGAAATAATTGGCACGAAGCCTAAAAATCCATTGACGAAAAGTAAGGGCGCGCAGATATTTACCGACTCTAAGGGCGTGGCGCATCGTGAAACGTATTATGATTTACCGATGAATATTGTGATAAAAGCTTGTGGTAGCGGCGGTACTTATACGGTGCGGGCGGACGGCGCGAAGGTCGATAAGGATGGCTATATTTGGTGGCGGCTAATTATGGTAATTATCCACGATGTTCGGTGGTTGAGACTAGTATGGGCCCGGGCAAGGTTTACGATACCGGTGGATTTGCAGCCAAACATCCGCACGGATTCGACTTGGCGACCGACTGGACGAATGGAGATGGGCGCTAAATGACTTCTTCTCGTGGACCAAAAAAATCGCTTGGACAGCATTGGCTGAAGGATCCAGAGATTTTGGCGGATATTGCTGAAGCGGCTGAATTGACTAGTGATGATGTTGTGTTGGAGATCGGACCAGGGCTGGGTACTTTGACTAGTCGCTTGTTGGCTCGGGCTAATTCGGTGACCGCCGTGGAGTTTGACGCGGATTTGGCACGAAAATTACCTGGGCAATTTCCTGGCAAGGAATTAACTGTCGTAAATCAAGATATATTGCAATTTGATCTGAATCAATTGCCAAAAAATTACAAAGTTGTAGCTAACGTCCCATATTACATCACCAGCAAAATTGTTGAAAAATTGATGACCGCGGAAAATAAGCCGAGCATTGCGGTGCTGTTGGTGCAAAAAGAAGTTGCCGAGCGAATTGCGGCAGAGGCTGGAAATATGAGTATTCTGTCTGTGAGCGTTCAAACTTTTGCCGAAGCGGAGTTGGATATTGAAGTTCCTAGGCAGTTTTTTACGCCACCGCCAAAAGTTGACTCGCAGGTTGTGGTTTTGAGGACTCGCAATAGTCCCTTGATCACTTCGGAAGATCAGAGAGATTTTTTCCGCATTGTTAAGGCTGGATTTTCTGCGAAGCGAAAGAAGTTGCGCTCTAGCTTGAGTGGTGGTTTGGGGATTGATAAGATTGTGGCGGAAGAATTGCTGAAAAATGCAGGAATTTCACCAGATGCTCGCGCTGAAGATTTGGCGATTGAAGATTGGAAGATGCTACTGAAAGAGTGGCGTCTGCGATAATTGCTCTAGTGGTGATATAATATATATCATGACTAAGAAACACGCTTACATCACTACCGCTATCCCTTACGTAAACGGCTTGCCGCACATTGGGCATGCCATGGACTATATGTTGGCGGATGTGTGGGCGCGTTATTCCAGACAGAACGGGCGCGAAGTTCGTTTTCAAGCCGGCGTAGATGAGCATGGCAATAAAATTGCCGCCAAAGCCGCCAGTCAAAATCAAACCCCTCAAGAATACGTCGACCAAACGCACGTTAATTTTAAGAATATGATTTCCGAGCTGAATATTTCAGTGACGGATTTTATTCGAACAACTGACGCGCATCACGTTGCTGCGGTGCAATATATTTGGCGGAAACTCGTTGAGGCTGGATACATTTACAAAGGTTCATATGAAGGTTGGTATTGTCAAGGGTGTGAAGCTTTCGTTACAGATAAAGAAGCTGCCGAGAATAATGGGGTTTGTCCAGATCACCAAACTCCGTATCAGCGTTTGAGTGAGGAAAATTACTATTTTAAAACCAGTGCTTTTTCGGACAATATTCGTCAGGCAATTGAGTCGAATAAAATGATAATCGTGCCTGAATTCCGTAAAAAAGAGTTTTTGGAACTGATGAAAGATGGCCTGAAAGATGTGTCGGTTTCTCGTCCGCGTAAAAATCTTAGCTGGGGCGTGCCGGTTCCTGATGATGACAATCAAGTCATGTACGTTTGGTTGGACGCTCTGAGTAATTACATTACGGTTATTGGTTATCCTGATCGTCCAGAAGAGTGGCAATCATTCTGGCCAGCCGACGTGCAAGTAATTGGTAAGGACATTCTCCGTTTCCACGCTGGTATTTGGCCAGCAATGCTCATGGCACTGGATTTGCCGCTTCCGAAGGTTTTACTTGTTCATGGATTTATCAATTCCGGCGGAATGAAAATGGCAAAGAGTCTCGGAAACGGTGTTGGTCCAGCTGACATTATTCCAGATTACGGCGCTGAGGCGTTTCGATATTACTTCTTGCGCCACGTGCCTACTCAGGATGATGGTGACTTTACTTGGGATAAATTTGAAGCTGCGTATAATGGTGAGCTTGGCAATGATTTGGGCAATTTGGTTCAGCGAGTCGCTAAAATGGTGCAGAGTTATCAAGCGGGCGTTATTGGTGATGCTCCACAATCAGAACACGATATGGGACCGTATCGTCAGGCGATGGAAAGTTATATGTTCGATCAAGCAATGGACGAAATTTGGCTAATTGTTCGCTCTCTGAATCAATATATTGAGCGAGTTCAGCCTTGGCAAGTTGCTAAATCGTGATAAAGATCCAGAAGCAGAGTCGCATTTGAGTGAGATCTTGGCGCACGCTTGTGGCACATTATTGCAAGTGTCTGACATGCTTCATCCATTTATGCCGCAAACTGCCGAGAAAATTCATGATATGTTTGCTAGTGGTGTCGTGCCGTCAGAATTGATGCCTTTGTTCCCGCGCAAATATATTCACACGCCAGATCCACGCGCTCCGAAAACAGAATCTCAGGTTAAATAGTTTATGATTAAAGCGGATAAGAAAAGTATGACCGAGGGTTTACGTCTGATAGATTCGCATTGTCATTTGCATGATACGGAATTTTTTACGGACAATCGCGAGCAATTTTACAAAGAAACGGTCGAGGCGAATATTGGCATGATTTGTGTCGGTACTGACCAGCGAAGTAGCTGTCAAGCTGTGGAATTCGCCGCGAATCATGAGTTTACTTGGGCAGCAATTGGCGTTCATCCGCACGATACGAAAGATGGATGGGGAGATGTCAAAACTTTGCTGGAGGATAAAACGGAAAATTCTCCGATTGTGGCAATTGGTGAGATTGGACTTGATTATTATTACAATAACAGTCCGCGAGAAACGCAAATTGAGGGCTTGGAGGCGCAACTTCAAATGGCAATAGATTATGATTTGCCGGTAAGTTTTCATGTTCGCGATGGTGCGAAGGATCAGCCGTCAGTTTGGAGTGATTTTTGGCCAATTTTTGACAATTTTCCTGGGCTTCGCGGCGTGTTGCATAGTTTTACCGATACGCGTGAAAATTTGGAAAAAGGTTTTTCGCGAAATTTGTACGTTGGACTTAATGGAATTAGTACATTCACAAAGGATCAATTGCAGAAAGAATTGTTTGCTTCAATCCCGCTGGAGCGATTATTGCTAGAAACTGACGCGCCGTTCTTGACACCAGCGCCGTTTCGTGGTAATATAAACAAGCCAGAATATGTGAGATTAGTGGCTGAATATTGGGTGAAGCAGCGAAATATTGATTTTGATGTTTTAAGCCAAGCTACTCTTCACAACACACAAGAACTTTTTGGCATTTGAAAGTGGAGAAAATGAGTAGTACGCCGGAATGTGTTACGAAGACACCTGAAATTGAAGCTCGCGAAAAACTTGCCGCTATTTTTTCTGATGCCGAGCAACGCGATAACTCTAAGGTGAACCCTGAATTGGGGAAGACTGCGATTGATATTGAAAATACTTCCAGGATAAACTCTGCTGATGATGGGGCGGTTTATTTATGTAATCAAGCACTTGGTAGTTATGGAAAAAGTCTTGACTACATTAACAATAGTCCGCTTGAAGCCGTGCAGGCAATTGGTAATTCGCTCCAACTCTTCCGTGAAGACAAAACCAGGGAGAGTTGCAGGTGACTAAGTTTTTGAAAAAAGTACGAAGTTTGGTTTTTGCTGATGATAGCGACGCGGTGTCTTTATTGAAATTCCGTAAAAAAGATCGCCCATTAAAGAAGTTTACCGAGCGCGAACTAATCCAATTGGAAAGTGAAATTGGCGCAACAATTTTTGGCGAGAAGCCGGCGTATGTTGCGCGACGAGAATTTTTTAATTTAGATAAAGATACCTGGATTTGGTATGAAGAAGTTGCTGATGGTAAGGGTGGCCGGCAAGAATTGACGACGCGTTATGAAGTTCAGGCAAAGGGAATCTTAAAGATTCAGCCGAATTATCGTTATAGTTACTTGGAGGGCGACGAACTTCAGAATTTTGTCTTGGCAACTAAGGAATATTACGAGCGAGTTTCTCGGCAATTATATAAGAAAGATCCGCAAACCGGTCGGCCGCTTTGATATAATAAAAAAGTGAATAAAGACTATATTTATCTTGATCATGCTGCCGCCACGCCAATGGATCCGTTGGTGGTTGAGGCGATGTTGCCATATTTTTCTGAAAAGTTTTTCAATCCGTCTAGTCCGTATGCTCCAGCAATATTTACAAAGCGCGAATATCAAGACACGAAGGCTCGGCTGGCGCGCTGCTTGGGTGTGATGGCTGATGAATTGATAATGACAGCTGGAGCAACTGAGTCTGTCAATTTGGCGTTCAATGCAGCAAATGGCGTAAGTTTAATTTCGGCAATTGAGCATGACTCGGTTATTAATTCGGCAAAAGCACGTTCGGAAGTGAAGCTAATTCCGCCAATGAAAAATGGACGAATAGACCCGAACACGGTTAAAAAAAAATGTTAACGCCAGACGTTGGGTTTGTTAGTGTTGCGCTGGTGAATCACGAGCTGGGCTACATCCAGCCAATTGAAGAAATTGCGGAAATTGTAAAAGCCGAGCGACTTAGACGTCAAGAAAATGGAGAATCTTTACCGTTGATTTTTCATACAGACGCTTCGCAGGCGGCGGCTTTAATTGACGTGAAGATTAAAAGGCTGGGCGTTGATTTATTGACATTATCTGCGGCGAAAGTTTACGGTCCAAAGCAAGTTGGTTTATTGTGGGTGCGACCTGGCGTTACGTTGAAAGCGAATATTTTTTTGGTGGCGGTCAAGAATTGGGGTTGCGCAGCGGAACTGAAAAATGTTGCTGGCGTGGTTGGGTTTGCGACGGCTTTGGAATTAGCACAAAAACGACGTTCTGCTGAAGTGAAGCGACTGCGAAAGTTGCGGGAAGAGTTGGCAAGAGATTTGAAGCAAGCTTTTCCTGAGATGTTGATATCGTCAGATATGAAAAAAAGTTTGGTGAGTTTTTTGAATATATCATTTTCTGGAATTGACGCTGAAAGATTGGTGTTTTTATTAGAATCCCGTGGAGTTCTAGTGGCTACGGGTAGTGCTTGCGCGGCTAATTCTGGAACGCGTTCTCACGTACTAGCGAGTGTTGGTCTGAGCGAATCAGAGATTGACGGAAGTCTAAAGGCTTACCTTAGGGCAAGTTGAATAATGATGAGAATATAAAGCGAGCTGGCGAATTTATCATCGAAGCTGTGCAAGCGGAAATGAAGAGGGCTCGTCGATGATTCATAAACTAGTTGGCTTGATTATTTTTGCTGCTTTGGTGATTTTTGGGCTTGGCGCATATTTGTCGCCGAATGATTTGGGGAAATGTCAAGGCGTGGGCGAAGGCGATTGTCGTAAGGCTGATGCAATAGTTGTTGTCAGCGGTGGTGATACGAATGCGCGAACCGACGAGGCTATTAAACTATATAAAGAAGGCTGGGCGCCGTTGATTGTTGTGTCTGGTGCGGCGGCCGATAAGACTGGCCCATCTAACGCTAAGGCTATGTACCAGCGAGCGATTAATAGCGGCGTTCCTGAGAAAGCCATTGTTATGGACGAGTCTTCCGAGACGACCAGACAAAACGCCACCGAGGTGAAGAAAATTGTCGATTCGCGAAAAATTGAAGATGTGATTTTGGTGACAAGTGGATATCATATGCGTCGGGCGCAACTCGAATTTTCAGCACAATTTAACGACGTGAAGATTCGAAGTCATTCTGTTGCTTCTGATAAAAACTGGAGCTCGTGGTGGTGGTTGACGCCGTGGGGCTGGTGGCTGGCAATGGGTGAATTAATGAGAATTGGGCTATTTGCTATGGGGTTGTCCAGATGAGTAAGAAAGTTTTTGTTGGAATGTCGGGCGGTGTGGACTCCTCTGTGGCTGCGGCACTTTTGGTTGAGCAGGGTTACGATGTAACGGGTGTTTATATGAAAAACTGGTCGGAAGATCTTCCTGGAATGCATTGTCCTTGGGCGGAAGATGTTGCTGACGCCAAGCGTGTGGCGGTTGGCTTGGGTATTGATTTTCGAGTTTTTGATTTCCAGAAAGAATATAAGCAAAACGTTGTCGATTATATGATTCGCGAATATCAAGCGGGTCGCACGCCAAACCCAGATATCATGTGTAATCAAGAAGTGAAGTTTAAGATATTTTTGGAAGCTTCGCTGGCGGCTGGAGCAGATTATATTGCGACAGGGCATTATGCGCGTGTTGCTCATGAATCGTCTTCGTCAGCCAAATTATTACGCGCTCGTGACGACAATAAAGACCAAACGTATTTCTTATATCGAGTGACTTCGGAAGCTTTGTTAAAAACCATATTTCCGCTGGGCGATTTCACTAAGGCGGAAGTTCGCGAAATGGCGAAAGAACGTGGTTTGTGGACGGCTAGTAAAAAGGAATCAATGGGAATTTGTTTTGTTGGGCAAGTTGGAATTCGTGAGTTTTTGTCGGAATATGTTAAAACTGCGCCAGGAAATATTATTGATCAGCAGACGGGATCTGTCGTCGGTAAACATGACGGCGCAATTTTCTATACACTCGGTCAGCGTCATGGGCTGAACGTCGGCGGTGGATTGCCTTATTATGTTGTGGGCAAGGATATGGAGAAAAATGAGGTTTACGTGTCGCGCTCAATTGATAATGAAAGTTTGTGGCGAAAAGAACTTAGGCTGGCGGATATTCATTGGATTAATCAAGCACCACATAAAGATAAGGACGTACAAGTTCGGTTGCGTCATCGAGGCGCTTTATTTGACGCGAAAATTGACGGAGATATTGTGCATCTTTCTGCTTCGGAGCGTGCCGTAGCCGCGGGTCAATCTGCGGTAATATATGACGGCGATGAATGTTTGGGTGGCGGAATCGTGAAAACAGATTGACGTTATGGGAAAAATAGTGTAAACTGTTCTAAAGTAAGGAATAATAAAACGTAGAGTTAAAGGAAGAATTAATTTTATGCTAGCAATTCGTTTGCAACGTTTGGGTCGCAAAGGTTATCCAGTATATCGCTTGGCGGTACAAGAAGCACATCGTCATCCATCAAGCGGTCGTGTAGTCGCTTATGTCGGTAGCTACAACCCACACACTAAAGAATCAAATATCCAAGTTGAATTGGCTCAGAAATATTTGGACAATGGCGCACAGCCAACACCACGCGTAGTTAAGCTATTGGAAGAAGCTGGCGTTAAGTTGCCAAAGTGGGTTAAGGAAGTCTCAGCTGACAAGCACAAAGCCATCCGTAATCCAGAAAAACTTCGCAAGAATCAACCAAAAGAAGAACCAGCTGAAGAAGTAGCTGAATAATCTGTTGAGATCGGTGATTTGACCTATAAACCCCATCTATAAGGTGGGGTTATTTTATGGTATAATAACACTCATGAATGCCCAAAAAATACGTAGTAAATATCTTGAATTTTATAAAAAACAAGGTCACGCCGTCGTTGAGCGTGCGCCGTTGATTTTAACTAATGACCCGACGACTTTATTTACGGGCGCCGGAATGCAGCCGATGATTCCGTATCTACTTGGTGAGGCACATCCCGAAGGTAAGAGAATTGCTGATTCTCAAACGTGTTTGCGAGCGCAGGATATTGACGACATTGGCGATAATCGTCATACAACGTTTTTTGAGATGCTTGGAAACTGGAGTTTGGGCGATTATTTCAAGGAAGAGCAAATTGGTTGGATGTGGACGTTTTTGACTGAAGAAATTGGTCTTGATCCGCAGAGATTGTATGTAACGTGTTTTATTGGTGCGCCGGAATATAATATCGATAAAGATGTTGAAGCGGCTAAATTGTGGCAGAAAAAGTTTGCAGAGAAGGGCATTGATGCAAAAATGGCGGATATCGGCAGCGAAGAGCAGGGTGCGACGCGTGGTGTAAATCCAGGTGAAAGAATTTTCTTTTATGACGGCAGTAAAAACTGGTGGAGTCGTAATGGTGGTCCAGAAACTACTCCGGTTGGCGATCCGTGTGGTCCGGATAGTGAGATGTTTTATGAGTTTGATTTCATTGAGCATGATCCAAAATTTGGTGAAAATTGTCATCCGAACTGTGATTGTGGTCGATTTATGGAGATTGGCAATAACGTATTTATGGCGTATAAAAAAGTTGCCGAGGGGCAATTTGAGCCACTTGATAAGCCGAATATTGACCATGGGTCTGGACTTGAGCGAATTGCGGCTGCAGCAAATAATGATCCTGACGTCTTTAAGATTAGCTTGCTTTGGCCGATTATTGAAAAGTTGCAAGATCTGAGTGGTAAGTATTACGCTTCACACACCGAAAGTATGCGAGTGATTGCTGACCATTTGAGGGCTGCGGCGTTTATGGCGGTTGATGGGTGTGTGCCAAGTAATAAAGAGCAGGGCTATGTGATGCGTCGTCTGCTCCGTCGGGCAATTCGTTATAGTTTTGATTTGGGAATCGAGCAGAATTTCCTGCAAGAAGTTGTGCCGACGATTGCTGATTTGTATGAAGCTGATTTTCCAGAGGTGAAGAATAATCGCGACAATATAATTGCTGTCCTCGTTAAGGAAGAAAAAGCTTTTCGCCAGACTTTGAGAAAAGGTTTGCGACAAATGCAGCGCTACATTGACGATGGCTTGACTGGTGAAGAATTGTTCACTTTGTACGACACTTTCGGTTTCCCAGTGGAACTCAGTACGGAAGAGGCATATAAACAAGGAATTAAACTTTCGGACAATTGGCGCGAGGAATTTACCGCGAAAATGGATGAGCAGCGACAGCGCTCTAAGACGGCTCGCAAGGGGCAATTTAGCGGCGGTTTGGAAGGTCATGACTCTATTCATCTGAAATATCACACGGCGACGCATTTGTTGGGCGCGGCGTTACGTAAGGTTTTGAATGCGCCAGATTTACAGCAGCACGGAAGCAATATTACTGCCGATCGATTGCGCTTTGATTTTAATCACGATAAATTGACGCCAGAAGAAAAACAGGCGGTCGAAGATCAAGTTAATGCTTGGATTGATGAAGATTTGCCAGTTAGTTTTGCTGTTTATCCAACGAGCGAGGCGCTAAATATGGGTGCAATTGGCGCGTTCGGTGAGCGTTACGGCGACGAAGTTAAGGTATATTCTATTGGCAAGGGTGATGATATTGTCAGTTTTGAAGTTTGCGGCGGTCCGCACGTCGAGCATACTGGAGTTTTGGCTGAAGATGGCAAGCGATTCAAAATCACCAAAGAAGAATCTAGCTCGGCTGGAATTCGTCGAATCAAGGCTGTTTTAAGATAGATAATTAACTGTTGCTCTAAAATCACAAGCGTTATATAATATTTCTTATATGGCATTGAAAGACATGTTGAAGAAGTCTGATAAAGATAGTCGCGAGCTATTGGTTAGTTTAGATATTGGTACGGAAGTGGTTAAGGCGTTGATCGCTGAAGTTAAAGACGACGAGCTGAAGATTATTGGCGTTGGGCGAAAACAGCAAGAAATGGGCGATATGCACAGCGGTGCGATTGCTGATATTGCTGGTGTTGTAGCGAATTGCGAGGAGGCTCTGTCTGAAGCTGAGGATCAGGCTGGCGTTCAGGGAAAGCGGGTCGTTATTGGCATTGCGGGCGAACTAGTTAAGGGCGTTACGAACACTATTCGCTATCGCAGGCCACAGCCGAATAAGCCACTGGACATTGCCGAGATGGAATTTATTATTGAGAAAGTCCAGGAGCGCGCCCAGGGAAAAGCTCAGGCTCAAATTGCACTAGAAACTGGCAATGAAGATGTTGAGGTGAAATTGGTCAACTCAGCGCTGGTGAGTATTCATATTGACGGATATAAAGTTTCGAATCCGATTAGTTTTCAGGGACGAGATGTGGCGGTGCAGATTTACACGGCGTTTGCTCCGATGGTTCATATAGGCGCGCTGGAGAAGGTTGCGGACGAGCTCGCGCTGGATTTGGTGGCTGTGGCTGCCGAGCCATTTGCGGTGAGTAGGAGCGTTTTGGGATCGGATACGGATAGTAATTTTACGGCAATTCTAGCGGACATTGGTGGTGGCACGACGGATATTGCAGTTGTTAATGACGGCGGAGTCGAAGGCACAAAGATGTTTGGTATTGGTGGGCGAAGTTTCACTAGAACTATTGCGGCTGACCTGGATTTAAGCTTCAAAGATGCAGAAAAGTTGAAGCTGAATATTGATAATGAGAATTTGAAGCCTAGCGTCAAGAAAAAAGTTGACGCGGCGATCGATAAGACTTTGGAAGTTTGGCTATCAGGCGTTGAATTGGCGCTGAGCGATTTTGATAATGTCGATTATTTGCCGAATAGGATTTTACTGTGTGGCGGCGGATCGAGCTTGCAAAAAAATTACTGAAGCTCTGAAAAACTCGACGCTGGCCAGAAGACCTGCCTTTTACTAAGAAACCGGTAGTTCAATATATCAATCCAAGTGATATTACGGGAATAGTTGACGAAACCGGAGATATTAGCGATCATACATTTGTAACCGCAATGGGCTTGTTGCGAGTTGGATATGATACAATTATCGGTAGTCAAGACGGTAATAGTTTAGTTGAAAAAAGTAAATAGGTTGTTAAAGATTTAAAATGAATAAAGACGTTATTTATATCGATGTAGAAGACGACATTACGACGATAATTAGTAAGATTAAGGCGTCGAAAGAGAGGATTATTGCGTTAGTGCCGCCTCGAAGAATTGGTGTTTTACAGAGTGCAGTCAACATCCGATTACTAGCTCGGGCGGCAACTTCGGCAGATAAGAGAATTGTATTAATCACGAATGATTCGGTTTTGGCTGGATTAGCGGCAACGGCGAAAATTCCTATTGCAAAAACGCTTCAGAGCAAGCCAGAAATTGCGGAGATTCCAGTCCTGAAAGTTGATGACGACAATGATGTGATTGATGGCGGTAAGCTGGCGGTTGGAGATATGGCGGATTCCGCGAAAAGATCAAAGAAATCCGATGAAGACTCTGCCGTAGATAATGTTATAGCTGACGCAAATAAGAAGGAACCTAAGGGGTTGGGCTCTCTGAAAAAGATGGTTAAAAAACCGAAAGTCCCTGATTTTAATACATTTCGTAAGAAGTTCTTATTGATAGGCGGCAGTACCTTACTTTTGATTGTATTTTTGGTTTGGGCAATTTGGTTTGCTCCACATGCCACGGTCGTTATTTCGGCAAAGACTACTAGTATGACAGTCAGTGATACCGTCAGCTTGAATGAAACAGCCGCTACAAGCGCAAAATCTAATGTCATTAAGTCTGTAAAGAAAGAATTAGCAAAGGAAGTTAGCGTTGAATTTTCTGCTACAGGCAAAAAGAATGTTGGAGAAAAGGCGACCGGAGTGGTGGTTTTTAAGAATGTTTCCCCAGATAGTGTTACTATTGCAGCTGGTACAATTTTGAAAAATAGCGGGCTATCTTATACTTTGAATTCTTCTGTGACTGTTCCAGGCGGCTCTTATCAGCGTAGTTGCCCTGGGTATATTTGTCCGGGATCTGCTTCTGGCGTAATTACCGCCAGTGAGGGTGGGGCTCAGTATAATGCGGCAACTGGTAGTATGAGTATTTCGGTTGATGACATTTCTGCGTCGCTACGGTCTGCTACTAGTGGCGGCACCGATAAAACTGCAACGGTTGTGACGGCTAGTGATATAGAATCAGCCAAAAGCAAGCTGAGCGAAAAGAAGATTGATGGATTAAAGGAACAATTGTTGTCATCATTCGGCGATTCGGCAACGGTTATAACGGAAAGCTACGTTGAAAATCGATCAGATCCTAACTCAAGTGTAGCGGTAGACGGCGAAGCGACTGGAGCTGTAACTCTGAAGTCAACAATTACCGCCAGCGCATTGGCTATTGATAAGAATGAGCTAAAAAACTTTGTGGAAGCAAAGCTTAAAGAGGAGATTTCTGGTAAGAAATCGCAGAGAATTTATGACAATGGAGTAAGCAAGGTTGCGTTCTCGCAATTTTCTAGGGCGCATAATACACAGACTGTGCGCTTAACTACGAATGGCAAGGTTGGCCCAGACATTAAAGAAGCGAACGTAAAGGATCAAGCCAAAGGAAAGAGCTACGGAGAGGTTCAGTCTGCTATTGAATCTATCGAAGGTGTTGAGGATGTCGATGTTAAATTCTCGCCATTCTGGGTTAAATCTGTTCCAAAAGATGTCAATAAGATTAATGTCGAATTTAAGATAAAAGATGTCAAGTAAAAACTTTTTAGCGCTAGATGTTGGATCGCGGCGAATTGGCTTGGCTATGGCGGATTCGCAAGTGAAGATCGCCGTGCCGTTTGGTTGGTTGGAGAATAATGAAAATATCGTCCAGGAAATAACAGAGCTAGTATTGAGGCACGACATCGATACGATCGTAGTGGGCTATCCACGAAATCAATCTGGTGAACCAACGAAGCAGACGGAATTTGTGAAAGAATTTGTTAAGCAATTTGAAGACATCGAGCTTGATACGGAGATTGTTTTTCAGGATGAATCTTTAACGAGCGTACAGGCCGAGCAGAGATTGGGAAATAAAATTAAGGATAAGGGCGAGATTGATGCGGAGGCTGCTAGCATAATTTTGCAGGATTTTTTTGGAGGAGAACTATGAAAATTCGTAAACGACGTATTTGGCTATTAGTATTGTCAATAGTTGTGGCTATCGCTGGAATCGGCGCCCTTGGGGCAACAGTGTGGTACAAGCAGATGCTTTCTCCTGTCGACGTAAATAGTCAGCAAACCTTCAGAATTAATATTAAAGAAGGCATGGGGTCTAGTGATATTGCCAAAACTTTAGAGGATAATAAGATTATTAAAAACTCTTTAGCATTTTCTATTTACACAAGAATCCATAATTCGGCGAGTAAGTTTAAGGCTGGCGTTTATTCTGTAAAAGCTTCACAATCTGTCGATGAGATAATTAATCATTTGACCAGCGGTAAAACTGATGAGATTGCTATAACATTTTATCCTGGATCGACTTTGAATAAAAAAATAAAGAATTCTGATGGCAGAGAAGTTGAATCTGTGTTGCTTAAGGCGGGATTCTCGGACGATCAGATAAAAAAGGCATTTGCCGCTAAGTATGACAGTCCAGTTTTCGCGGGTAGACCGGAAAATGCTGGGCTTGAGGGTATATTTACGGTGAAACATTCTATATTTCCCCGGATGAAACCGTAGAACAGGTTTTGCAGCGCTCAATTGATCATTTGGAGAAAATTGTTAAGAAATATAATTTGAAGGAGAAATTTAAAGCTCGTGGGCTGACCTTATATCAAGGGATAACATTGGCGTCGATTATTCAGCGCGAATCGATTGGCTGCGGGTCTGGTGTGGAAACTTGCGAGGATCAGCGTAAGATTGCTAGTGTGTTTTACAATCGCCTGAAGGCCAATATACCGTTGGGCTCTGATGTAACATATCAATATATTGCCGACAAAACAGGGGTGGAACGTTCACCGAATCTTAAGTCGCCATATAATACACGCATTCAAAAAGGTTTAACCCCTGGACCAATCGCTTCACCTAGTTTGAGTGCGTTGAACGCCGCCGCCGACCCGATAAACTCTGATTATCTATATTTTTCTGAGCGGCGACGATGATATTACGTATTTTGCCAAAACCAACGAAGAGCACGAGTCTAATATCAAGACTCACTGTCAAAAGAAGTGTCAGATTTCTTGACAAAAACGCATTTTATAAAATTTATTGACTTTATTGTCAATGTTGTGTAAAATAGATATTAGATCATTTGTCTAATTTATCAACAGAGGTGAATTACGATAAATGACCTGCCAAAATTGTCGCTACGGATATAGCAAAACTAATGTAGAATAATAATAATCAATTAGGTCGACAACATATCCTGTTCTATTGCGAGAAGAAAGACAATTTGGTAGAAGTGCTGATGGTAACATCAACGCAAGGAGAACGATTATTCGTAACCATTTTACATCTCTTCGGAGTAAAAAACGTAAACTGCAATCATTTGCAATCTACGGTGGAATATTTTTATTGACTATATCATTTTTGGTCTACGGTAATAGCGGTAGTAATGTATCCGCTGAAAGATCAAAAACTTTGGCATCATCTGAAACTACCGGTGTTTCATCGGTATCTAAGTCTGCTAAGTCTAAAACAGCTTCAGTAGATGAATTAACGGCAGCTAATGCTGTAACTAACTTGGCGGAAACGGCGGAATTGCCTTCGGCTGGTGACTTGCGCGAGTCTGAAACTTCACTAACAATTAAGAAGAACCTTTCTCAGAATGATGCAGAAGTTATAACAAAACCTGACATTGTTAAGCCAGACACTTCGGCGGCGCGTGGTATTTCATCTTACGTGACCAAAGAGGGTGACACAATGGAGTCTATTGCTAAGAAGTTTAAGATTTCATCTCAGACGCTTCGTTGGGCTAATAATACAACTTCAGACGCTGTAGAGCCGAATAAGACTCTAGTTGTGCCTCTTGTTGACGGTGTTGTCTATACTATTAAAGACGGCGATACTGCCCAATCTCTGGCAGAAAAGTATAAGACGAGTGCTGAGCGTGTTGTTCTATACAATGATATCGATGACGGTGCCAAGCTGTCTACTGGCTCTAGGATTGTGTTGCCTGGAGGTGAGCTTCCAGAAAATGAGCGACCTGGTTATGTCGCTCCGCGAAGTAGGCTTACCACTACGAGCGCAAGTCGAAGTTGGTTGACTGCTTCTGTCGGCAACCGCTATGCGGCAGGTAACTGTACATGGTATGTATACGAGCGTCGTTTGCAGCTTGGTCGTCCGATTGGTAGTTTCTGGGGTAATGCTAGTACTTGGGCTACAAGCGCTCGAGCTGCTGGATTCGTAGTCAATAATACGCCAGCACCTGGTGCAATATTCCAGACGACTGCCGGATATTATGGTCACGTTGGTATTGTTGAGCGAGTTGAAAACGGTGTGGTCTATGTTAGCGACATGAACCACGCAGGCTATGGAGTTATTACTCATCGGACGCTTGATGGTGCAGGTGGTTATCTATATATCCACTAGAACTAGTTAATATTAGCACCTCCGCTATCTATCGGGGGTGCTTTTTGGTATACTAAAGATATGTTTGTAGATATTGCAAAAGTTTTAGTGCGCGCCGGTAGAGGCGGTAATGGTGTAGTCAGTTTTCGTCATGAGAAATACGTTGATAAGGGCGGTCCCGATGGCGGCGATGGCGGTCGTGGTGGTGATATTGTTTTCTTGGCGACGAAGGACCTTAATACACTTTTGAATTTTAGATATAAGCCGGAGCTTAAAGCTGAAAAGGGTGGTGATGGCGGAAAACGTAATAAACGAGGAAAAAGTGGTGCGCCGCTAATCGTTAAGGTGCCGATGGGCACCCTGGTGAAGCGCGATGGTATGATAATCGCGGATTTGACCGAAGATCAGCAGCAGGCGGTGGTGGCTCGCGGTGGAGACGGTGGATTTGGAAATGCTCACTTCACGTCCAGTACGCGCCAAACACCTAAAATTGCTGAACTTGGTGAGGCTGGCGAGGAATTTGAGGCAGAGTTGGAATTGAAATTATTGGCTGATGTTGGTTTGGTTGGCTTTCCGAACGCTGGTAAGTCGACGTTCCTGAGTGTGGTTTCTAATGCGCGCCCAGAGATTGCCAATTACGAATTTACGACTTTGACGCCGAATTTGGGAGTGGCTGATATTGACGATGGGTCGATTTTGATTGCTGATATTCCGGGGCTGATTGAGGGCGCATCAGAAGGTAAAGGCTTGGGCGATCAGTTTTTGCGCCATGTCGAGCGAACAGCCGTGCTGCTTCATATGATTGATGTATATAGCGATGACCCGGCAGAGAAATATCAGGCAATTCGTCGCGAGCTGGAAAAATATTCTGAATCATTAGCGGAGCGTCCAGAGATAATAGCACTGACCAAATGCGAAGGCTTGGATGATGAGATTATTGCTATGCAGTCGACTGCCCTTCAAAAAGTAGCTAATGGCGCGCCGGTTGTGACGATTTCTTCTCGGACACACGACGGAGTGACTGAGCTTCTACGAATGTTGCGTGATGAAGTTGCTAGGTATCGAGAGCGTGAAGCTGAGATTGTTGATGAAAAAGAGGAAGATTTGCCGACAATTTCGTTGGACGATCAGGTTGTTTCTGATGCTTGGTCTGTAAGGCGTGTATCTGAAGCTGAATCTAATGAAACTGACGATGAAGATGGGAAGATTGAGTTTATTGTTACGGGCGCTAAGATTGAAAAATTTGCTCGTCGGACTAACTTTGATCAGTTTGAATCTGTTAATCGCTTGCGGGATATTATGCGAAAAATGGGAATTACTCACGAATTATTGCGTCAAGGAGCGATTGGCGAAAGCTTGATTCAGATTGGCGAATCTATGCCATTTACATTGGTCGAGCAATAGATTTTTAATTGCGTAAATTAGCGTGAGCTTGATGATATAATATAAATATGGCGCAAACATTTTTCTTCTATGATCTTGAAACTAGTGGTCTTAATCCTCGACAAGATCGAATTATGCAATTTGCCGGTCAGCGAACCGATATGGATTTGCAGCCGATTGGTGAACCGTATAATATTCTCGTGACACTAAATGACGATACACTGCCGAGCCCTGATGCGTTAATGGTGACGGGCATAACGCCTCAAAAAACTGTCGAAGAAGGCTATACTGAGGCTCAATTTGCGCGTATGCTCAGTGAGGAAATATTTACGCCTGATACGATTGCTGTTGGATTTAATAATATCCGTTTTGACGACGAGTTTATTCGTCATTTGTTCTGGCGGAATTTTTACGATCCATATGAGTGGACTTGGAAAGACGGTCGATCCAGATGGGATTTATTGGATGTGGTGCGCTTGACCAGGGCGCTTCGACCTGAGGGAATTGAGTGGCCAATTGACGATAAAGGTGAGCCGAGTAACCGCCTGGAGCTCATCACGAAAGCTAACGGAATAGAACACGAAAACGCCCATGATGCGCTGGCTGACGTGACCGCATTGATTGCTGTGACTAAATTGATTAAGCAGAATCAGCCGCAAATGTACGACTATTTACTGAAAATGCGCGATAAGAAATTGGTACAGAAACTGGTGAATGTCGATGATAAAAAACCTTTTGTTTATGCGAGTGGTCGTTATGATAAAGAATTCGCCAAAAACGACTGTGGCTTTTCCGCTAACCACGAGCCGAAAATGGTGGCGTGATTGTTTATGATTTGCGTTATGATCCGACGCCGTTTGTTGATCTGAGCGTTGAGGAATTGTCGGCGAAGATATTTGCAACATGGGAAGAAAGGCAAGCTGAAGATTTCGTTAAATTACCAGTTAAGGAATTGCAATATAATCGCTGTCCGGCAGTTTCGCCGCTTGGCGTGTTGACTCAGGGCGATGGCTGGAAGAAGATTTCTCTGGATGCGGAAACTGTACAGAAGCACCAAGATATTTTACTTTCTCATTCAGATTTTGCTGAAAGGTTGCGTAGTGTATTCGAGAATAAGCCAGAGTTTAAGAAAATGACCGACCCGGAAGCGCAACTGTATGACGGGTTTTTGGATAATAGCGATCGAGTTCGCGTTGAGGCTGTACGTAATGCTGATGAGCGCGAATTGGCTGATTTTCATCCGGATTTTCAGGATGAGCGATTGTCGCCACTATTGTTGCATTATAAGGCGCGAAGTTTTCCTAATTTGCTCAGTGAAGATGAGTTGCGACAATGGGAAGAATGGCGCACTGAGCATTTACAGGCGCAAATGCCGCAATTTATGAAATCTCTGCAACGATTGGCGCCTAGTGCGACTGATGAACAACAGTTTATTTTGCAAGAATTGCAATTATGGCTGGAGTCTATCCTGCCTTCTGTTGACGCCTAAAATATGGTTATGCTAAAAATTGAAACAATTAGATAAAAAAAGTGGAATATTAATTAGGTAATTTAATTTAAGGAGGGTGGCTCTGATGTCATTTAAGAGTAGGGGTCATAAACTATATGTGGGTGTGATGGTATTTATTTCCATGTTCGCGCTTTCTTTGTCCGTAGTATTAGCACCGTTCGCCAAGGCGGAAGATGCGCCGTTGTATACTTGGAGGGATATAACCATACCTGGACAGGGGGATATTTCGGAGTCGCGCGTTAGTCCTGACGGATCAAAACTTTTTGTCTTGCGTAGAGATTTAGCTAGCGGTAGTGCTAATCTTCTGGTCTCTGCGAATGATGGTGCAAGCTGGAGCACTTTCGCTGCACCAGAGGGCGCGAATGGACTACTAGTTAGCTCCGATGGCTCTAAGTTGGTCGTAAAGGGGAAGTATGGTGAAAATGCCATCTATGTTTCTACCGATGGTGGTCGAACTTGGGTTAAGCGTAATTCGTCTGTTCCTTATACTGCGCATGTATTGATGAGCCCAGACGGCTCCACGCTGGTCATGTACTTTGAACATAGTCTCTATAATGATCCTATGGCAGTATCTACTGATGACGGCAATACTTGGGTTCCAAAGGGAGATGAATATCCCGACTATGTCTTTAATGGCGGAAAGATGGCTCGCCGGAGTAACGACGGTACATTACGACAATCTACCGACTATGGCATGACTTGGTCTACGATTGGAAGCTCTATTGATCGTACTAGCTTCAGTTCTGACGGCAAAAGTGTGTTCGACGGTTTTCGCACGTCTGTAGATGGTGGTGTCAACTGGAATCAGCTGCCCGAGTATCCTCCTATACACGACATACGCGATGTCGTGTTGAGCGGCATTAGTAACGACGGTAAAAAACTATTTGCTACATTTGATGGCACCCCAACTGTACCGGTTTTTGTATCTTCAGATGGAGGTAAAACTTGGCAGAAATGGGGTGACGAGGGGGTTTCTTTCTCATCAGTTTCTATGTCTGCTGATGGCTCTAGAGTATTCGCAACATCACAATTTACGGATCCAGATTTTAAGTCTGTATATCGCCTAGCAATCCTACCAAGACCTCAGCCCGTAACTCCCGGTGGTACCGGTACAGGTACAGGTGGAACTACCACTCCAGCAACTCCTACTACTCCATCCACAGGCTCTGCGTCTTCGGGTGCTTCAGTCACTACATCATCATCCACTTCTAGCAAGAAACCAGGAAAATCATCATCAAACCTTGCTGAAACAGGAGTTTCTGTTTGGGTAGTTGGTGGGGTAGCTGTTATAGCTGTCGCAGCTGGTGCGTTGGTGCTGAGAAAACGGCTGTAGATGTTATTGTCAGTCTCGCGAACCTCTATACTTCGTTGACTTTTGGTATATGGTTATGCTAAAGTTGTGGTAATAATTGTGTATGCTAAAAAAACAAATTGGAGGGGTAATGTTAACTAAGAGTAAAAAATACATAATACATAGAGGGATGTTATCCTTAATATTTGCATTTGCGCTATCAGTGTCGGCGATCCTGTCGCCTTTGGTTAGGGCGGAGGAGTCTTCTGGGTATACTTGGAAAGATATAATCATACCTGGCGACGGTAATGTCGTGAGAGTGGGGCTCAGTCGAGATGGCTTAAAGTTATTCGCCATACGAAAGAATTATGACACTGGCAAGGTCAAGTTATATGTATCTGTCGATGATGGCGTGAATTGGGATAGTTTTGATATGCCAGATGATTCCGGCTGGTCTATTATTTCAAATACAGATGGATCCAAGCTACTGACAGAAGGGGCTAACACTACTTATTTGTCGACTAATGGCGGTCGCAATTGGTCTGCCTTAAGTACGCCGACGAGTGAAGACCACGGGGCTTCTATGAGTCCCGACGGATCTACTCTGGCTAGGTGTGGTCGGTGGGGTGCTCCACCTCTTTACATTTCTACTGATAACGGACAGACGTGGATTCAGAAGGGTAATAAGTGTCCTAGTAGAATATTTAATGGCGGGAAAATGGTGTACAGAGATTATACCAGATCTTTTTTGGAGTGGTCGACTGATTATGGTCTGACTTGGTCCGTAATAAAAGATAAGGAAGTTGGGGATGTGGAGTTTAGCGATGATGCTAAGAGTATGACTGATGGCTGGAATATGTCTTTGGATGGAGGCGCCAACTGGTCTTTAATCCCAGAGTACCCTCATGTAGGTAGTGATAGTGCTAATAGGGTGGAGTATATCAGTAATGATGGTAAAAAATAATAGCTACACTACAGCCTGTTGCCCCAGATGATCCGGCTGGACCGATGCTTATATCAACTGACGGTGGTAAAACTTGGCAGAAATGGGGCGATAAAGTTTTTGAGACTCGTTCTGGCGATAAGGTTGCTATGTCAGCTGACGGTCGCAAACTGTTGGCCGTGTCACCAAATAACAATATCTATCGACTAGCAACTCTACCAACGCCCCCACCCGTAACTCCTGGCGGTACTGGCTCAGGTACGAGCGGAGCTGCCACCCCATCCGCAGGATCTTCATCCTCAGGCGCTTCAACTACTGCGGCATCGTCATCCACTTCCAATAAGAAACCAGAAAAATCTTCAAGCACTCTTGCCGAAACAGGAAACTCTATTTGGCTAGTTAGTGGATTAGCTGTTATCGCCGTTGTAGCTGGCGGATTAGCACTAAGAAAACGACCGTAAAATCAACTCATAGATGGAGCGAGCTTTTGTGCTTCGACTTCATGATCAGGCTTGCTCTTTTTCGTACTGGAAAGTAGATAAATTGACAATAAAATAAGTTCGCTTTTTTGATTTGGTGTAAAATAACGGATTTTTCTGTTGATTCGTCGTTGCGCGATTTCGCTGGCAATGTCAATGAACTTCCAAAACAGGACAGAAAGTGATTCTCTGAGGATGATTGCCAACGGTACGATAATTGCCCAGAAAATAACCATTAAAATTGCGGGCAGGCTGATGTTCGTGAAGGGGATTTTTCCTAGGAAAAAGAAGAAAAATAGCTGGTCGATCACAAAAGGCGCGAGTAGTATCGCTCCGATGATCATAATTAAGTAAATGCCCAGCTTTCTCATAGATCTAACTGTAACAAATAAGATATTGACTTGCAATCATAAGCGTAATGTGTTTTAACTCTGATTTATGCCGACGGTTGGGCTGGAAAAAATATTTAAAAACCTGTATAATATAGCGGTTATGACAGAGGTAATTCGTGTTAAGGGTGCTCGTGAGCACAATCTGAAAAATGTAGATATTGAGATTCCGCGAGATCAGCTGGTGGTGATTACGGGGCTTAGTGGTTCTGGGAAATCCAGCCTGGCATTTGATACAATTTACGCCGAAGGTCAGCGTCGCTACATGGAGAGCTTGAATTCTTATGCGCGTCAGTTTTTGGGGACGATGGATAAGCCTGATGTCGATTCGATTGAAGGGCTTAGTCCAGCGATTTCGATTGACCAGAAATCGACCAGTCGCAACCCGCGTTCTACCGTGGCTACGGTTACCGAAATATATGATTATCTGAGGCTTTTGTTTGCGCGAATTGGCGTGCCGCATTGTCCGATTTGTGGCAATGAAGTGACGCGTCGTACGACCGAGGTGATTATTGATGAGATTCTGCGACAATTTGTTGATAAGCGAATTTTGCTATTGGCTCCAATTGTTAAGAATAAAAAAGGTGAGTTTGCGCATATTCCGGAGCAATATCAGCGACTTGGTTATGCCAGGGTTCGCGTGGACGGCGTGGTGTACGCGCTGGATGAATTTCCGGAGCTGCAAAAAAGTTACAAGCATAACATCGAGCTGGTTGTTGATAGGCTGGCGTTGACGGCGGAAATGCGATCTCGATTGAGTCAGAGCGTTGAGCAGGCGCTGGATTTGGGTCAGGGAGTCATCGAGGTTTTAGACGCGGATAATGATGAAGTGAAGACGTTTTCGCAGAGATACGCTTGTGTTGATCATCCTGATGTTGATATTCCAGAGCTGGAGCCGCGACTATTTAGTTTTAACGCGCCGCAAGGGGCTTGTCCTGTGTGTACGGGTTTGGGGTCGAGGCTGGAGGTTGATCCAGAATTGGTCTTTAATAATAATTTGACGATTTCCGAAGGCGCAATTCGACCGTATAATCGAATGAATTCTGACGCCTGGAATATGAAGCGATTGGCGTCTGTTGCTGAGCTCACGGATTTAGCTTGAAAGTTCCCGTAGGCAAGCTTTCTGATGATGCTAAACATAAAATATTATACGGAACTGGCGACCAGAAATATCGCGTTGATTTGGGTGGCGGTCGGCATTATGATACGACTTATGAAGGTGTTATTCCTAATCTGGAGCGACGCTGGAAAGAAACTGATAGTGATTTTATGCGGCGAGATATTGAGCGATTTATGCGCGAGAGGGATTGCTATGCCTGTAAAGGTGCGCGCCTGAAACCTGTGGTTTTGGCGGTGACGGTTCATGAATTGAATATCGTTGACGTGTGCGATTTGAGTGTTGATGATGCGTTGGATTTGTTCGACAATAAGCTTCAATTGACTGAGCAAGAAATGACGATTGCTCGCTTGATTATGAAGGAAATCAAATCTCGTTTGGCATTTATGAGTAATGTTGGGCTGAACTATTTGGAATTAAGTCGAGCGGCTAACACGCTTAGTGGTGGCGAGGCGCAGCGAATTCGCTTGGCGACGCAAATTGGCGCTGGACTTCAGGGTGTGCTTTATGTGCTGGACGAGCCGTCAATTGGACTTCATCAACGTGACAACGATAAGCTGATTGATATGTTGAAGCGCCTTCGAGATTTGGGCAATTCTGTGTTGGTGGTTGAGCATGACGAGGACACGATTCGCCAGAGTGATTTTCTGGTTGATATGGGACCGGGAGCTGGTGTGAATGGCGGTCAAGTAGTGGCAATGGGGACGCCTGAAACTGTTGCGAAAAATGAGAATAGTATAACGGGTCGCTATTTATCTGGGGCGGAAAAAATTGCCGTTCCGAAAAAGCGTCGCAAAGCTGTGAAAGATAGAAAGCTGATTGTTCGTGGCGCTCGCGAAAATAATCTTAAGAACATTGACGTGGAGTTTCCTTTGGGTTTGATGACTGTGGTGTCTGGCGTTTCTGGTAGTGGAAAGTCGACGCTTGTGAATGATATTGTGGCGCGGAATTGGCGGCAGAGCTGAATCGCGCAACGACGGCGCCAGGGTTGCACGATGCTATAGAAGGCGTGAATTTGCTTGATAAGACGATTGTCATAGATCAGTCGCCAATTGGTCGAACGCCGCGCTCTAATCCAGCGACTTACACTGGAATTTTTACGCCGATTCGCGAACTTTTTGCTAGCACGCCCGAGGCCAACGTTCGAGGTTACAAATCTGGACGATTTAGTTTTAACGTTAAAGGCGGTCGCTGTGAAAATTGTCAGGGTGATGGTGTGATAAAGATTGAAATGCACTTTTTGCCGGACGTTTACGTTCAATGTGACGAGTGCCACGGCAAGCGTTATAATCGCGAGGCGCTGGAAATTAAGTATAAAGACAAGACGATTGCTGATGTTCTGGATATGACAATTGATCAAGCGGCGGAATTTTTTGACAGCGTGCCGAATATTGCACGTAAACTTCAGACGTTGGTTGAGGTTGGACTTGGCTATATTAAACTTGGTCAGCCAGCAACTACTTTTTCGGGCGGTGAGGCGCAGCGAATTAAATTGGCAACGGAACTTTCCAAGCGTTCCACTGGAAAAACTATGTACATTCTGGACGAGCCGACCACTGGACTTCATTCTGCTGACGTAAAACGACTGTTGGGGATTTTACAACAATTGGTTGAGGGCGGTAATAGCATGATTATCATTGAGCATAGTTTGGACGTCATAAAGTCGGCTGACTGGATAATTGACATGGGCCCAGAGGGCGGAATTGGTGGCGGTACGGTTGTGGCTTGTGGTACGCCTGAAGATATCGCCAAGGTACCAAATTCGTTCACTGGCAAATATCTGAAAAAGATGCTTTAAGATTATTTTTTACGCTTGGTTTTTGAGAGGAGAACCGACAATTGTTTTCTTAATAAAGCGCGAGTAGTTGGCTGTTTCAAAGCATGAATAACCATCGGCGAGACAGACAGGAAGATGATGAGAATAGCCGCAACTTCAATATTTACGCCTGCTTTGGTCAAAAACTCGCCAGCGTAGAAGCCTAGATAAACGAATGCTGACGACCAAAGAAATCCACCGATAAGATTGAAAGTTAAGAATGTTTTATAGTGCATTTTACTAGCGCCGGCAACGATTGGGGCAAAGGTTCTTACAATTGGTACAAATCGAGCCAGGACGATTGTTGCTGAGCCGTGCTTGTCGTAAAACTTTTCTGTTTGCTCCAAATATTTTTTCTTAAAGAATCGGGAATTTTCTTTTTCAAACAACTTGCGTCCAACTTTATGACCAAAACTATAACCAACACTGTCACCCAGCACTGCCGCCGCAAAAACCAAAAGCGCAAAAATGTGAATGTCAATGTGCTGAGGATTTTGCTGAACCATATATCCAGCGGTGAAAAGTAGACTGTCGCCAGGTAAGACGAAGCCGATTAGTAGACCGGATTCTGCGAAAACTACTAATAAAATTGCGAATACGCCGAAGCTGGTTATCAAGTGAACAAAAGATCCCATATATTAATTATAACATAATTAGCGTATGCAGATTGAGCTATTCTTCAATAAATCCGCCAGATTGTCGCGCCCATAATTTTGCGTAAACACCGCGTTTTTTATTGATGAGCTCATCGTGTGATCCGTCCTCGACAATTTTCCCATTTTTCAAAACAATTATACGGTCCAGCTTAGCAATTGTAGATAAGCGATGGGCAATGACAATTGAGGTTCGATTCTCCATCAACGTTTCCAGAGATTTTTGAATCAACGCTTCTGACTCAGAATCTAGCGCTGAAGTCGCCTCGTCGAGGACTAGAATTGGCGCATCTTTCAGGATTGCTCTAGCAATTGCAACTCGTTGTCGCTGTCCGCCAGATAATTTAATTCCGCGCTCGCCAACCATTGTGTCGAAACCGTCTTTAAGTCCAACGATAAAATCGTAAGCGCCAGCTTTTTTGGCGGCTTCTTCAATTTCTGTGTCCGTTGCACCAGGTCGACCGTAAGCGATGTTCTCACGTACGGAGCGGTGGAATAGCAATGGTTCTTGTGGTACGTAAGCGATTTGCGCGCAAACTTGCTTGGGTGACTTCGGAAATATCTTGTCCATCAATGGTAATTTTTCCCGAGTCAATATCAGCGAAGCGTAATAGCAATTTAGTGAGTGTCGTTTTTCCAGAACCGCTCGCTCCGACTAAACCTATTTTTTCGCCCGGTTTAATATCCAGAGAAAAGTCGTGAAATAGAGTGTCGCCTTGACCCTCGTCGTGCGTGAAAGTTATTTTATCCATAGAAATTTCGCCGTTTGTAACTTTTAGCTTCAAATCGCTTTTATCAATCAATGTTGTTGGTGTTTGTAAGATTTCTACCATGTCATTTGCGTTACCGATAATTCGGTTGTAATTGCGCATAATTCCGTTCATGTTCCACAATTCATGTGCGACGCTACCAGTGTAAGTGATGATGAGATAAACAGACGCCACTGATACCAAATTATTCTGGGCTGCGTACACTGCGAAGGCGATTGCCCCAATTTTAATAACCATGTTGATTGACGAATATACGGTACTGACTTTCAAAAATCCGCGCATTACGTCGAGGCTTGAATTTCGCCAAGAGTTGACGGTTTTTGTGAAAAACTTCTGTTCTGTAGCTTCGGCGCCAGACGACTTGACCGCTAGAACGTTTGAGATTACGTCGGCTAATTGTCCGTTCAATTTATTGCTGGATTTGGCTTCTTTTTTTGTCAATTTCGCCATTGGCTTGGATCCGTAATAAACAATAAGACTGAAAACGATTGAGAAAATAAGCAAGAATAAAGCGTATTGCCAGAGGAGAGTTGATAGGACAATTATTGAACCGATTAGTGAAATGGTTAGTGGCAAAACTGACCAAATTATCGTGTCCCAGAAACTTTCTACTGCGCCGATTAATTTATTTGTTTGGCTAACGAGCGACCCGCCGAATTTATTTGAGTGGAAGAATAATGTTTGGTTGGTCAGTTTGCTGAAGCATCGAGCGTACAAATCTCGTTGCATAGCGGTTTCAAATGTCCAGACGAGATATAGAACTAACCGCCAGCCGATGACGCTTGACCACAATCCACTGACGCTATATAGGGCGATTAATATCCATAGGTTTTTTGCGTCGTGCAGTTGATTATGTTGGATAATACTAAGAAGTTGGGCGATTATGAGCGGGCCGACAAAAATGGTAACCACGAGTGTGAGCATTGCAAAAAATATTGCCAAGTTTCGACGGTGTTTGTATGGCTCTGATGTTTTCCAGAATAAACGAAATATTTCTTTGCTGTTTGGTTTGTTTTTCAAATCAATTCCTTTCGATGATAAATTAATATTTATAAGCTGCACAGAAAACTGAGCGTTCTTAATTATTCAAAATTATATATTAGAGGAACTCGCCAGTGGGAGTTCATAGACTTTGACTATTATATGGAATATATAGATATAAGTCAATTTGTGGAGCAAAGGCCTTGTTTATTTATTGTAAATACTTTACAATAGGAATATGACGCAAATTGTTAGGCGATCAACAAAATACACGAATGATGTGATAGCGATTTTAAAGAGCAAGCATCACGCGACGAATGCGGAAATTGCTCAGGAATTGCGGAACATTCATCCTGAAGTTAGCGACACGACGGTGCATCGAATAACTCAACGCCTGTGCGGCGACGGGACGATTGGTTTGGCGCCATCGACTAAAAAGGGTTGCTTGCGATATGATATTCGTAAGGATGATCACGATCATTTTGTGTGCAGCGATTGTGATGGCTTGATGGATATTAAAAATTGCCGATGAGATGAGAAAACAGATTGCGCATGAAATTAGCGATTGTTATATTGACGGCCCGTTGGTTGTGACGGGAGTTTGTAAAAAATGCCAGAAAAGGAGGAAATAATGGCTTTATATGAAATTACAACGAAGCAAGAATTCGAAGATAAGGTGCTAAAAAGCGACGGTCCTGTACTAGTTGATTTTTGGGCGCCGTGGTGTCCGCCATGTCGCGCAATGGCTCCGCTTTTGCATCAAATTACTGAAGAAACAGAGTTTGATATTGTTAAGGTTGACACTGAAGCAAGCCAGGAAAATGCGCAATTGGCTATGGAATATCGCGTGCAGGGAATTCCAAATATGAAGATTTTTGTTGGCGGCGAGGAAGTTGCTGAAATGATCGGCATGAAGCCAAAGCAGACGTTGATTGACGCTTTGGAAAAAGCTGCGAAATAAAAAAATAGAAGGGGGATCTATGAAGGGTTTTAACGGAAATATCGAAGAGCTTACATTGGCAAATAATAATTTTCGTCAAGTTCTATATACTGCGAAGCATTGCCAATTGGTGTTGATGAGCCTGCCTGTTGGCGGGGAAATTGGTTCGGAGATTCACGAGGAGAATGATCAATTTCCGATTTGAGTCTGGCGAAGGTAAGGTTTTGATTGATGGCAATGAATATATCGTTTCCGACGGTAGTGCTATTATTGTGCCGGCGGGAGCTGAGCATAATGTGATAAACATCGGTGAAGAGCCACTTAAGCTTTATACTATTTATAGTCCAGCGCATCATAAAGATGGAGTCGTTCGAGCAACTCGCGAAGAAGCGGAGGCTAACGAAGAAGATTTTGACGGTGTAACTACCGAATAAGCTGTCGCCAAAGGAGAAAGTTCCTGCTAATTATGTCTCACAAAGGATCAATCGTCGACGAGATGTTTAGTTCATTCGGACGGGCAATTTTTCGTGGAGCTGCGTGTGTCGTATCGCTAATTTTTAGGATTGTACCGCAGAAGGATCGCGTGCGGGTGATTGTTTATCGTGATGATGGTAGGATTTTATTAGTTAGAAGCCGCTTTAGTCGTCAAGAATGGGCTCTACCGGGAGGCGGAGTGAATCGTAATGAGAGTTATGAGCAGGCTGCCGTTAGAGAAGTCTTGGAAGAGGTTGGATTAAAGATACATAATCTGCGATATCTCGGAAAAGCTAATTCTCATGAATCGTATGCCAAATTTTCAGTTCGAGTTTTTGTGGCGCACGCGTTTGATTATGACATAAAATGCAACTTTGAAATAATGGAAGCCCGGTGGTTTAATATAGATCATCTTCCTAAAGAATACACTTTACTAACCAACTCTTTATGACATAATTGTAATATGGAGGATATATTTGATATTATTGAGAAAAAGTAACAATTAATTTACTTTTATCAGTGTTGATAATATAGTAAAATTGATTAACATAAGAAGGTGTTTTATGAAGTATGAAGATATTAGATTAAATGTTTCAAATGATATTATTAGTGATTATAAAGTATTCAAAGGAATAAAATTATATTCTGAAATGTTTAAAAGCAGAAGATGGAGAAAAAAACTCATTAATAAAAAGAGTGTTTGTAACTCCAAAAAAAGAAATTATGTATATTATGAAAGGGCAGATATAAATTGGAATTATTGGTCAGATAAAACAAAAATATGACTCGAGTTTTGATTTAAGTGATAAAAAAATCATAATATAATATTTGAAGTAACATCTGAATTGGATGATTTCTCAAAAATACTTAGATGAAGAAATAATCAAAAAAATTATAATGAAAGAAAAAGAGAAGAGATAGTAGAAGTACTAGATATTTGAGACTGTGTAAAAATTCTGTGTATAGAAACCTCCTGATTATGGTTAAGAAAAAAACTGATCAGGAGGAATTTTATGCCATAAGAAAGCGATCAGAAATAAAAATCTCTAAGATGTTAATTGAAGAATATGAAAATACATTAGTTTTAAATAAAAATGTTAAAATAATTTAGAAATAATTGAGAATAAATATATTCCTATATACGAGGCTTGTGGACTTGCCGCCACGTCTGGACTTTGCTAGAAAATGGCATCCGCGCTTGTTGGCTCAAATGCCGAATGTGCGATTGATTATATTGGTTGGGTCTTATGCTCAGAAATACTATTTGAACCATCGCGCTGAACGTAACTTAACAGCAACCGTATCTAATTTCGACGCATATTTACCAGATTATTTTCCGTTGGTTCATCAATCGCCACTTAATATTGGTTGACGTAAGCGTAATCCATGGTTTGAAATAGATGTTGTGCCGGTTTTGCAATCTATAGTTAGGGAATCGTTGTTGTAATAACAATAATTTAATATAGATTATCTTTCTAAAGAATACTATGCTTTGTATGCTAATAAGCATCAGTAGGCGGCTCTGCTTTTATGTATAATATGAGTATGAACAATCGACAAATTTCCCAGCTTGAAATAGTAAAGACTGAAGTTCGGCGGTTATTGGGCGGCGACACTTCGGGACATGCTGATGATCATGTCGAGCGAGTGGCGTTGTTGGCAGAGCGTTTTACTAACGAATGCAGTGAATCAGTGAACCTGCAAGAAGTGCTGTTGACGGCTTGGCTACATGATGTTGATGATTATAAATTAGTCGGTAAAACGCAGGCGGAAAAATTGACGAACGCAGTAGATATTATGGCGCAGACAGAGATAGCTGATGATTTAAGTCAGGTTGTGCTAGAAAATATTGCGGCGATTGGTTATAGCAAACGGCTGAACGGCAAGCAGCCGCAGCGACTGGCGGGGAAATTGGCGTCTGACGCTGATATGTGTGACGCTATTGGCGCAGTCGGCATTGAGCGGGCGTTGGCTTATGCTTGTCATCATGGCGGGCGGATTTTTGATCCTAAAGTCTGGCCGAATGTTAATCTGGCGGCGCACGAATATAACGCTGATGGCAATACACATGACACTGACGGATTTATCAATCACTTCTTTGAGAAACTGCTGAAATTGAAAGGTTTGATGTTGACTGAACCAGGACGGATAGAAGCAGAAAATCGTCATCAAATTATGGTTGATTTTCTTCGCGCCTATTTTCACGAAAAGAATGCACCCGAGTGGAGTGAGTTTTTGGAGGAATATTTACGTAGTGTCGAATAAATATTGAAGAATGGTTAGCTTTCGCTTTTTATTGATCTGATCAATAATTTGTAGTTATATAAAATTATGACAAAGTATAAAATTGAACGGATTTATGAGTCAACCGCGTCGGACGATAGTTATCGTGTGCTGGTTGATCGATTGTGGCCACGCGGAATTAGCAAAGAACGAGCTGCATTGGACGAGTGGAATAAAGAGATTGCCCCGACCGATGAATTACGCAAATGGTTTAATCACGATCCAGAAAAATTCCCGGAATTTTCTCGCCGTTATATGAAGGAGCTAGATAATAATCCTGCGGCTGCCGAGGCGAAGAATAATTGGAACAAACAATCTGCAGTTACGCTGTTATATGGCGCCAAAGATACGGAACATAATCAGGCAGTAGTTCTCAAAAAGTGGCTGGAAAATTGAGCTGATCACCAAAAGAATGCTTGCATAATTGGCGTATTTAGATTGTAATATATTTAATGAATCAAGCACTGCAAGCCAAGCTGAAAACTTTGCCGCGAACGCCCGGCGTTTATTTTCATAAGTCGGCGAGTGGCGAGGTAATTTATGTTGGCAAGGCGGCGGTTCTTAAAAATCGCGTACGTCAGTATTTTCAAGATTCACGCGGGCGAGATAATAAAACTATGGCGCTGGTGGCGGAGATTTTTGATACTGATTGGATTGAAACTGAGAGTGAGGTTGATGCGCTGTTTTTTTGGAAAGCGAGATGATCAAGCGGTATATGCCGCGATACAACGTTCTGTTGCGCGACGACAAATCTCAGATGTATGTTCGGATTGATATGAAAAGCGATTGGCCGACGGTCAGTTTTACGCGGAATCCTGCCGATGATGGTGCGGATTATTTTGGTCCATTTTACAATGGTTTTGCGTTGAAAAAAGGCATTGCGCTATTTGAGGCGAATTTTTCCGTATCTCACTCGCCAAAGACGCCCTGGTCAATCAAAGTTGGATGAGGATTTGGGCTTAAGCCCGAAGATAAGTGATGGTTCGGACGCGTATAAAGCCAGTTTGCGTAAATTGATAAGTTATATTAAGGGAAATCGCAAGGCTATTGCTGTGGAGTTGGAGCGTGACATGAAAACGGCTGCAGGACTTCACGATTTTGAGCGGGCGGCGAGTCTGAGGAATAAGTTGCGCGCCATGCAAGAGCTTCAGCGACGCGTTATGTTTGGCGATAAGGAATTTTTGGATATTTCAAAAGATAAGGCGCTGGCTGATTTAGCAAAACTACTTGGCTTGAAAAATATTCCAGTGCGAATTGAGGGTTATGATATTTCGCATATGAGCGGACGCCAAGTCGTGGCGAGTATGGTAGTTTTTACGAATGGTGCGAGCGATCGTGCGGAATATCGCAAATTTAAGGTTAGCGAAAAAAACGACGATACTGGAAATATGTATGAGGCGATTTTTAGGCGGCTTGGCGAGCGAAATGTCAAAAGCTGGGGCTGTCCTGATCTATTGTTGATTGACGGTGGAAAAGGTCAACTTTCGGCGGCGATTAAGGCAAGGGATGAGCGCGGAATAAAATTGCCGATTATTAGCATCGCTAAGCGCGAGGAAGAAATTATTATTCATAAAACTGGCTCACAAATTGACGTAACACGCATTGAAGAGTTGCAAAAATCTATTCATCAGGATGTCTCTATTCACGAAGATAATGATGTGTATGTGGTGAATTTGCATCCCGCTCAGCGCAACGCTGGATCTCATTCAAGGAATCTACGAGGCTCTGATATCGATGGCGATTCCAGCCGGGACAGTTTTACAAAAAGTTCTATTGCGACGACAGATATTGTCAAGCTTTTCCAGCGGATTCGTGACGAGTCGCATCGATTTGCTGTGAGCTATCATACTGCGCTGAAGCGTCAAAATCAGACGAAAAACCAACTGGAAGAAATTCCGGGGATTGGTCCAAAGACGCGTGCGAAATTGCTAAGGAAATTTGGCAGTGTGAAAAAAATTATTGAGGCGGATTATGCGGAATTGCAGGCGGAAGTTGGTGCGAAAAAGGCGGATTTGATTAAACGCTTATCTTAAGTTTGGGTGACCAATCGACAATAAAGCATAAATTATATATAATAAGACTAATGAAAAGACAATTTGCAACGTTTTTGATTCGGCTAATTCTTAACTCGGTAGGTATTTGGGTTGCAGTGCGGCTGCTTGGAAATGAAACTCCGGGCGCAACTTCTGCGTGGACGTTTATGATGGCGGGGCTGATATTTTCGGTAGTGAATAGCGTATTGAAGCCAATCGTTACAATTCTAGCCCTGCCAGCAATTCTATTGACCTTAGGACTGTTTACCTTAATTGTAAATGGTTTTATGGTTTACATTTCATTAGCTTTGGCACCAGGGGTTTCTATGACTTTTGCGCATTCGATTATTGCCGGGATTATATTGAGTTTGGTAAACTATATTATAAGTAGCGCGCTGGTTTTGCAGCGGGAAGAAAAGGAGTAATATGTCAATTGATACAATTTTACCGTACGTTACGCTTGGATCTGCCGTACTGATGATTATCGCAATTTTGTTGCAGCAACGAGGCGCAAGTTTGGGCGCAGGATTCGGCTCGTCTGGGGAATTATTCACTACTCGTCGCGGATTTGATAAAAACTTGTTTGATGTAACTATTGTTTTTGCGGTGATTTTTGTGCTATCGATTTTGGCAAGTATGATTTTGCCGGGATTGCAAAAATAGGAGAATAGATTTGAGCTCGGATAATTCGTCATGGAATCGTTTTGCGCGGCTAAAAGTTTCCAGTAAAGATGTCAATAAGCGTCTGCGTAAGATTGAAAAGGGAAGCTTGCGTCATGCGCATAAATTCGTGACGTCCAGATTGGATCGTTTGTCCAATGTGCGACGTCGGGTTTCTGTCTGGATTATTCTAGTATTGGTAATGATTGGCGCCAGTGCGGTGCAGTGGCATATTTCTCGCAATTCTTTCACGACAATGGCGTACACTTCTGGCGGATCATATTCTGAGGGTGTGCTGGGTCCTTTGGAAAACTTAAATCCGATTTTCGCAAAAACCAATGCTGAAAAATCTGCCGCGAAATTGCTATTTTCAAGTCTGTATCGATATGACTCAACGGGCAATATAAAGGCTGATATGGCGGATAGCATCAGTGTGAACGACAAAGAAACCGAATATATAGTCAAACTGAAGAAAGGTCTGAAGTGGTCAGACGGGCAAGATTTAACGGCGGACGACGTAATCTTTACATTGAAACTATTAGCGAATCCAGAAGTTGGAGCTGAGATATCTGGCTGGAAATCTATAAAATTCGAGAAAGTGTCTGACGATTCGGTGAAGTTTATTCTGCCGTCGTCATATTCGCCGTTTGTCCACGCTTTGACATTCCCGATTATTCCTAAACATATATTAAAAGATGCTAAACCGTCGAATTTACGTGAACATGATTTTAATAAATCGCCTATATCCAGCGGTCCGTTTACCTTTAGATTACTGCAGAATGTAACGAGCGATGGTAGTAAAAAAGTGCTATATTTGCAGTCGAATAGCAATTATTATGGCGGCACGCCTAAGTTGGAGCGATTCCAGTTGTACGCGTATCCGACGCAGGATGATATTGCGAAAAGTTTGCGTACGCGAGAAATTACAGGAACTCCAGAATTGATTTATAACGATCAATCCGCCGAGGTAAAATCTATGTGCGCCGCAGAAGCACACTCTTTGAATAACGGAGTTTACGCGCTGTTTAATAACAACAGTCAGTTCTTGCGATCAAAAGCTGTTCGCCAAGCTTTGTCGCTCAGTGTCGACACATCCAAATTGCGCCAATCTTTGTCATTGTCTACAGAGGAATTATCTGGCCCAACGCTTAACAAATTCCTAGGAAAGAATTCGAATTCGTCTAGTTATGACGTCAAGAAAGCGAAATCTCTACTTGACGCCGAGGGCTGGAAGAACGTAAATAATGTTCGCCAGAAGGGAAATGATAAGCTAAAACTCAACGTGGTCGTTTTGAAGAATAGCAATTACGAAAAGGTCGCCAGGTATTTGGCTCAAGTTTGGTATGACGAGCTGAACATAGAATCGGATATTAAAGTTGTCGATCCAAACGACGCCACTCAAAATATACTTCAGACAGTTTTGCAGCCGCGCAATTTTGACGTGCTGGTTTATGAGCTCTCCTTGGGTGGCGACCCCGATGTTTACGCCTATTGGCATTCTTCGCAGGCAACCAATAATGGTTTGAATTTCTCCAATTACAATAATGCAATAGCGGACGATGCTTTGGAGAGTGGTCGATCTAAAATCTCAGCGAAGCAACGCTCTGATCGTTACGCGAAGTTCACTGCTGTTTGGCAAGCAGACGCCCCGGCAATTGCCTTGTATCAGCCGAAGTTTGACTATATCCATATTCGGAACGTTAAAGCTCTCGACGCAAGCACCGAAGTTGTCAATCCCGTCGATCGCTATGTTGATGTTCAATATTGGGCGACAGAGAAAAAATCCGTTTACAAAACCCCGTAATCGGGTATAATGGTAAGTGGTCATGCGGGCGTGGCGGAATTGGTAGACGCGCTAGCTTGAGGGGCTAGTGAGCATTGCGCTCGTGGAAGTTCAAGTCTTCTCGCTCGCACCAAACATATTGCAATTATTAGACTAATTGTTTGTGATATGTTTTGTAAAATCTGATATAATAAAGGCGGTGGCGCGTTGGCGGAGCGGTTACGCAGAGGTCTGCAAAACCTTTTAGACGAGTTCGACTCTCGTACGTGCCTCCAATTTTTGATAAATAGTCCTGAGTATTGGGCTATTTTTTATTTTGCGAAATTGTACACTTTACTTAGCGAATATAGTATAATATAAGCAGTCTGGCGCGTAGGTGTCTGGATTGCATATAAATAAGCGCGAGTGGCGGAATTGGTAGACGCGAGGGACTTAAAATCCCTTGACCAAAAGTCGTGCGGGTTCGATTCCCGCCTTGCGCACCAAAGTTATAAAGAAAGTAATATTGAATAGGAAAGAGACAAGGTAAGAAATGAGTCCATTGGTAATTGTACTTATTGTTACAGTGGTAGTTTTATTAGTACTCGTAGGAGTTGTAATCGGTGCGTATAATGGTTTAGTTGTGTTGCGCAACCGCGTAGAAGAAGCATGGAGCGACATTACTGTTCAGCTAAAGCGCCGAACTGATTTGATTCCAAATTTGGTCAATTCAGTAAAAGGCTACGCTACACACGAAAAAGAAGTGTTTGAGAAGGTCGCAGAAGCTCGTTCAGCAATTATGAATGCTGGCAGCGTGGCTGAGACCGCTAAGGCTGAAAACGCTTTGGAAGGCGCTTTGAAGAGCTTGTTCGCCGTATCTGAGGCTTACCCAGAATTGAAAGCAAACCAGAACTTCTTGCAATTGCAACAAGAATTGGTTGACACTGAGGATAAAATCCAAGCAGCTCGCCGATTCTACAACGGTGGCGTTCGCGACTTAAACACGAAGATTCAGACTTTCCCAACAAATATCATCGCGGGAATGTTTGGATTCCAAGCTAAAGAATTCTTCGACGTTGAGGACCGTGCAAGTGTCGAAAATCCAGTTGAAGTAAAGTTCTAATTGAACCCTGAAATGAAAATCGCTCGTCTATTTTTAGCGGGCGATTTTTGATATAATTAACATATGTACAATGCAGTTTCTCAAAACAAACGCAACACAATATTAATTATGTCTGTGTTTGTGATAATTATTGGAGTCATCGGTCTGTTTATTGGAGTGGCAACTGACAGCTATTCGCTAGCGCTCATCATTTTCATATGTGCGATATTGTATGCTTGGCTGCAATATTTTATAGCTGGCAAGTTGGCTATGATGATGACTGGCGCTCAGGAAATTAGTAAAAATGACGCTCCTGAACTTTGGCGAGTGGTGGAAAATTTGTCTATCGCTTCTGGTATGCCGATGCCGAAAGTTTATATTATTGACGATCCAGCTCCAAACGCTTTTGCGACTGGTCGCGACCCGAATCATGCCATCGTTGGTGCAACTACTGGGCTTTTGGATATTATGGACAAGCGTGAGCTGGAGGCTGTTATGGCGCATGAAATGAGCCACGTGCGAAATTACGACATCCGCGTGAGTATGATTGCTTTTGGTTTGGTTAGCGCAATTGGTCTATTTGCAGATTTGGCGCTTAGGATGATGTTTTATAGTGACGACCGCGATAGGGATGTTAATCCTATTGTCTATGCTCTCGGGCTAATCGTGGTTATATTGGCGCCGCTTTTGGCAACGATAACTCAATTGGCGGTTAGTAGACAGCGTGAATATCTGGCGGATGCTTCGGGTGTATTATTAACACGAGACACTGAAGGGCTAGCAAGCGCGCTGGAAAAATTACGCCAATACGGCAGACCAATGCAAAAACAAAGCTCTTCCACTGCCAATTTGTTCATGAATAATCCTTTGAAGCCCGGATTTTTCTCAAAACTATTTAGTACTCATCCACCGCTAGAAGATAGAATTGCAAGGCTGAGAAATAACGCAACAAAGATGTAATTATGGCAACGAAAACCTCCAAAAAACGAGCAGTCAAGAATCCTAAGCAGTCAAATGCTGATCATAAAAAAGGTGTATGGCCTGGTATTAAACGGGACTTTAGCAAATTAAATCAGCAGCGGCGTAATTTTCTGCAGCGTCGACCTCATCGTAGTTTTCGGCTAACTAAGCGACGAGATTACCAACGAGATCTTAAAATTCCAGGATATTGGTCGCTGACTAGTGAGGCTTGTCGTCTGGTATGGCGAAATAAGAAGACTTTTTTGGCGTTAATCGTCGTTATGTCAATATTGACGTTTGCTTTAGCTAGCGTCATGTCGCAAGACACATACCAACAACTTAAGGATGTGATGAATCAGGCTGAGTCAAATGGATTCGGCGGGATTTATACAACAATTAGCCTATTCTCTGGCGTTGCGGTTAGCTATATTTCCGGTAGCGGAACGGCTGGTGGAAATGTGCAGCAAGCGGCGGGAATCTTTCTGGGGTTATTAACTTGGCTGTCGTCTGTTTGGCTAACGCGAGCTATTTTAATTGGCAAAAAACCGAAAATGCGCGATGGTTTGTATAGTTCTGGGTCGCCTATAATTGCGCTAATAATTGTCATCGGGGTTTTCTTGATTCAAATGGTGCCGGCGGCAGTGGCGGTGATTATTTATAGCGCGCTTAATGCTTCGGGAGCGTTAAACCAAACGCCGATTCTGATGGCGGCTGGCGGTGCGGCGATTTTGATAGTAGCAATGTCCGTCTATTGGGCGACTTCTACAGTTTTTGCGATGATCATCGTAACGTTGCCGGGGATGTATCCGTTTCACGCGCTGCGTCTGTCGGGCGATATTGTGACGGGGCGAAGATTACGAATTTTGCTGAGATTCGCGTGGGCTGTTATTTTGGCTGTGCTTTGTGGGCGGTCGTTCTGATTCCGGTGATTCTGCTTGACGGCGCGCTGAAGGGGTGGATTAGTGGTATTGATTGGCTGCCAATTGTCCCGACGACTGGCTTGATTTTACTTTACGTAACGATAATTATGATTTCTGTATATGTCTATTTGTTCTACAGAAAGGTGGTTGAAAGTGACACCAAAAAAACCAAGAATTGACGAAATTAAAGACCTGTTAAATCGTTATAGCTACGAATACTACACCTTAGATAAGCCGAGTGTGAGTGATGCGGTTTATGACAGCCTGATGGATGAGCTGAAGAAAATTGAATCGGATCATCCGGAACTAATTACTATTGATAGTCCTACGCAGCGAGTTGGAAATAAGTTGCTCGACGGTTTTCAAAAAGTGGAGCACGCGCGCCGAATGGTCAGTTTGAATGACGTTTTCGATAAAAGTGAAGTCGAGGCGTGGATTGAGCGAACTGATAAATTGATACCGGGTCAGCGACATGAATTTTTTACGGATATAAATGGATGGATTGGCGTGCGCGTTGATTTATGTCGATGGCGTGCTATTCCAAGCTGTGACACGTGGCGATAGTTTTGTCGGCGAAGATGTAACGAATAATGTTCGGACTATTAAAAACGTACCGCTTCGTCTGCGTGAGGTGGCGGGTTTTGAGAATTTTTTGCACGGCCGGACAGAGATTCGTGGCGAAATTGTTATGCTGAAACGGGATTTTGAGGAGCTTAATAAAAAGCAGAAATCTCTAGGGCTGCCTACATTTGCTAATCCGCGCAATTTGGCTGCGGGGACGATTCGTCAATTGGATCCTGCACTGGTGGCGGCGCGTCCGTTGCATTTTCGCGGATATGATGTGATTCGCGATGACAGTTCGGAAGTTCCGACGAATAGTTTTGCTTACGAGGCTTTGACAGCGCTGGGGATTTCTCGCAATCAGCAGGCTAGTGTTTTTGATAATTTGTCCGACGTGATGAAATTTGTTGATGAATGGAGCGACAAGCGTCATGACTTGCCGTTTAATACGGACGGGCTGGTTATTAAAATTAACGATCGAGAGATATACGACAATCTCGGGATGGTGGGTAAAAATCCGCGTGGGGCGGTGGCTTATAAGTACGCGGCCGAAGAAGCTACAACGATCGTTCGAGATATAGTCATTTCTATTGGGCGAACTGGCGCGGCGACTCCAGTGGCTGTGTTTGATCCAGTAGTGGTGGCGGGAACTACGGTGCAGCACGCCAGTTTGCATAACGCCGATGAAATTGAGCGTTTGGATATTCGACGAGGCGACACTGTAGTGATTTTTAAGGCGGGCGATATTATTCCGCAAGTTGAGAATGTTTTGAAGGAATTGCGACCTGCAGATTCTGAGCCAATTGATTATGAAGCAGAGCTAAAACGACAATATCCAGAGTTGGAATTTGTGCGACCGGAAGGTGAAGCTGTTTACCGAGTTAAGGGCTCTAGCGGTCCGCTGATTTTGAAGCGAGCTCTCGCACACTTCGCGTCGAAGGGTGCGCTTGACATTGATACGCTTGGCGAAAAGAACGTGGAAGTTTTAATTGATAATGGTTTGGTTGGTGATTTGGCGGATATTTTTACGCTTACTAAGGACGATTTGTTGAAGTTGGATCGGTTTGCTGATATTTCTGCGCAAAAGTTAATCTCGGCAATTGCTGATAAAAAAAGTCCAGAATTAGAGCGATTTTTGTACGGTCTGGGAATTCGTCATATTGGCGCGCAAACGGCGATTGATTTGACGAATCATTTTGAGAGTATGGAAAATTTGGCGAAAGCAACGATTGATGATTTGCGACAAGTTGATGGCGTGGGTGAAATTGTTGCCGAATCTGTAGTGGCGTGGTTTGCTGATGAGGATAACGTAAAATTGCTCAATAAATTCACCGAATTAGGTGTTGTTTCTCAGTTCAATAAAAAATCTGGCGGTTTGAGTGGAAAAAGTTTTGTCGTCACGGGTACTCTGAAATCTATGGGACGCGACACTGCTGCGGATAAAATTCGTAATCTCGGTGGAGTTTTTCAAACCGCAGTTTCTAAGACACAACATATCTGGTGGCTGGCGGTAAGGTTGGTGCTAGCAAATTGAAAAAGGCTGAGCAATACGGCACGAAAATCATTGACGAAGAAGAACTATTGAAAATGATAAGCGACGCAGGTCAATAGTCACAGTGAGATATAAAGCTTGTGTTTTTCTGGGCGATAATGCATAATTAAACATGAGCTGGTACGCATAGGGGCATTCTCCTATGCTTGCCAATTGAAAGACAAACACACATTCAAATATGCCCCGGGTGGGCGCGTAGCAGCTCTTCTATAATGCTTATGGTATGATATAGTTATGGTTACTGTTTCAAAAAAGAGGGAAGAAAAACTAGCAAAATTAGTGCGAGAATTTTTTGCTGTTCATCCAGATGTGAAGCTTGTGGCGATAACTGGTAGCGCCGGAAAGGCTAGTGCAAAAATAGCTATCGGTACGGTTTTGGCGCAACAATTTGATATTCAACTTCGCAATGAAGAGCCGAAGACGAAAGCTGACGTTTTCCTTCAGATGATGGGCGTGAAAATGCCCGAAAAAGGCTTGTTTAAATGGTGGAAAGTGATGCGCGCCGTAAAGAAGAGAACTAAGGCCGAAAAACCGGAAGTTCAGGTAATTGTTCAGGAATTTAATCCAAAGGAACTTGGTTATAATGATTGGTTTAAGGCTTACGTCGTACCGGATATTACGGTTGTAACTTCTGTGACGAATGGTCGAATGCAGGTTGAATATTCCTTGGAAGAAGTGGCGAACGAGATGATTTCGCTGGCGAATTTCTCGCGAATGGCGATGATAAATCGTGATGACATTGACGGGCGTTTTGCTAGCTTTTTGACAAACCCTAATATCACTACGTATGGAAGTGATCCGGTGGCGGAGTATAATTTTGACGATCGTAATTTTTCCCTGAAAGACGGACATCACGGCTTTATTATGTCGCCAGAAAATCCTAATGGGCTGGAAGTCAATGTTAAGCTAATTGGCGAGCATAATATTCGTCCAGCGATTGTGGCGGCAGCTATTGGGTATGCGTTTGGCGAAACTGAGGAGAATATAAAAAAAGGCATAGAAAATTTGCGTCCACTGCCTGGCAGGATGAATTTGCTGAAGGGTGCGGACAATACTTGGTTGATTGATGATAGTTATAGTTCGACGCCGTTGACTGCTTTGGCGGCTTTACAATCTTTATATCGAATTGAGACTCCGCAGCGAATTGCTGTACTTGGCAATATGAATGGCTTAAAGGGGATTTTTGAGCAAGCTCACGCCGAGCTTGGTTCTCATTGTAGTCCTGATTTGTTGGATTGGGTTGTGACGGTTGGTGAGAAAGCTAATCAATATTTAGCGCCGGCTGCTCGTCAAAGAGGTTGTCAGGTGAAGGAATGTAAGAATGCTATCGAGGCTGGGTCTTTCGTGCGAGACAAATTGAAATCTGAAGGCGTCGCGTTATTTAAGGGTTCAAGTGGCGGCGTATGGCTAGAGGAATCTATAAAAATCAACCTTCATAGCACTGAGGACGATAAATACTTAGTCAGGCAAACGCCGGAGTGGATTGCTAGGAAAAACCAATTTTTCTCACAATTTAAAGATTAATGTGATATATTAAATTCAAGGTATATAAAACAAGGGGGAATATGGATCAAGGTAATCAACCTGCACCGCAGCCGCAATATAACGGCGTGCCGATGCAACCAAAAAAGAAGAAAACGGGATTGATAATTGGCATAGTGCTGGGAGTTATAGCTTTTATTGCTATTATCTCTGCTGTGCTAGTTTATTTCTTGTGGTGGCAGAATCCAGAAAAGATGGTTACGGATGCTGTGTCTAATGCTATCATGGCAAAGAAGATGACTGCCGACGGTAAGGTAGTTATTGACATGCGCGACCAAGGAAAAATAGAACTAAACGTAAAGACTGCTACTGATTCGGGAAAGTCAAAGGCGAATATTGACGCTAAGCTTAATATTAAGGGAGTTGAGAAAAATATCCCTCTTAAAGGTGATGCTGTTCTTGATAATGATGGAACGATATACGTGAAGATAAATAACTTTAAGGATTTGTATGGCACTTTGCTTGAAGTAGTTATGGAATCTTCGTCTGGCGGAAATCTATCAAGATCTCAAATAGAAACTTACCGTGATCAGACATTGGAGAAGATGGGTTCTGAGATAGATAAAATGAGCGACACGTGGATGAAGATTTCTCCAGATGAAATCGGTAGCGAATACAAGTGTGGAATTAACGCTCTGAAGAAAATCCAAAGTGACGAAAGTGCACGTAAGGAATTGGCTCAGATTTATCAAAAGAATAGTTTATTCACTATAAAAGATTCAAAGATTAGTGATCGTAACGGCGGACGTGGTTTTGAATTGCAAGGTAATAATAAATCTAATTCGTCAAAATTTGAGGAAGAGTTTAAGAATTCATCAGTCGGTAAGGCGTTCAGTAAGTGTGGAAATCGAATGGCTACGATAGTAATGACGAATCGACACCTATTGACGAATCTTCATTGAAAGTGTGGGTTGATAGGTCATCTCATGAACTGAAGGCCGTAGAGCTTAAGGGTAATGATAAGAAGGCTTCTGTAGAAATTTCATTTGACATTAATATGAACAAGTCTGAGGAAATCAAGGTTCCTTCGAGTGCTGAAAGCTTGAAAGAGTTTGTAGAAGGTCTTATGGAAGGGTATTCGAGCGGATTGTCATCAACCTCGACTAGGTAAATAACTTAATTGCCTAATAATAATCCCGTTCGTAATGAGCGGGATTATTTGCTATAATTACAGATATGAGACGCTATAATCCGACAGAAATTGAACAAAAATGGCAAAACAAATGGGAAACTGACGGTACTTACGCGGTTGATTTTAATGACACGACTCGACCGAAATATTACAGTTTGAGTATGCTTCCGGGGATTACGGGGGCTGGAATTCACATTGGCCACGGTCGTACTTTTCAATTTGCCGACATCAAGGCACGATTTAAGCGTCAGCAGGGCTATAATGTCTATCATCCAATCGGCTGGGACAGCTTTGGTTTGCCGGTTGAAAATTACGCTATTAAAGTCGGAAAAACGCCACGTGTAGCGCACGATGAGGCGAAAGTTCACTTTAAGGAGCAATTGAAGCGACTTGGGTTTAGTTATGATTGGACAAAAGAAATTTCTACAGCTGATCCAGAATATTACAAATGGACTCAGTGGATTTTCACGCAATTATACAAGCACGATTTGGCATATCAAAAAGAACAGCCGCAATGGTGGTGTGAAACTGATAACACGGTGCTTGCTAACGAACAGGTTGAAGGCGGCAAATGTTGGCGCTGCGGTAATCCTGTAACCAAGCGCAATCTTAAGCAGTGGTTCTTTCGAATTACGGCGTATGCAGATGAAATTTTAGAGGCAACCGATGCGCTTGATTGGACGGAAATGGTTAAAACCATGCAGAAAAATTGGATCGGTCGATCAGTTGGCGCGGAAGTTGAGTTTGCGGTTAGTGGTCAAGATTCCAAGATTACAGTTTTCACAACTCGTCCTGACACGTTATTTGGCGCAACGTATGTAGCTTTGGCACCGGAGCATTCTCTGATTTCTCAGTTGGTTAATTCTGATACGCGCGAAAAGGTTGAAGCGTATGTCCAAGCTTCGCAGCAAAAATCGGATGTTGAGCGTCAAGAGAATAAAGAGAAAACGGGCGTATTTACGGGAAGTTATGTCATAAACCCGGTCAATGGTCAAAAATTGCCGATTTGGGTGGCGGATTATGTTTTGGGCGGCTATGGAACTGGCGCAGTCATGAGCGGTGCCAGCGCACGACGAGCGCGATTTTGCATTTGCCGAGAAATTTGACTTGCCGATTATCCAGGTTATTGATAAACCTGAGCATTCAGCCGATGCTGGCTGTTATTCTGGTGAAGGCGAGTTGATAAATTCCGGACAATTCAACGGTACCAGGAGTGAGGATGCCCGTGAGCAAATTGTTGCGTGGCTGGAGCAGCAGAATTCCGGACGAAGCAAAACCACGTATAAAATGCGCGATTGGTTGATTTCTCGTCAGCGCTATTGGGGTGCTCCGATTCCAATTGTTCATGTTGATGGTCATGCACCAATTGCTGTAGCTGATGAGTGCTTGCCGGTGATTTTGCCAGAGGTGGAGAACTTTAAGCCAACGGGCGGGAATACTTCTGTTTTGGCTCAAGTTGATGATTGGGTGCGAGTCTGGGTGGATGTTGAAACTGGAAAAACTGTGTCGATTACAGAAAGTAAGCCTGACGGCGACAATTGGGTGGAAGGTCGTCGTGAGACTGACACTTTGGATGGCTATGCTTGCTCTAGCTGGTATTTCTTACGATATCTCGATCCGCACAATGATAATGAAGCGTGGAATCCTGAGAGAATTAACCATTGGATGCCGGTTGATTATTACAATGGCGCCGACCACGCCGTGGCTCACTTGCTATACAGTCGTTTTTGGATGCGATTTTTCTATAAGCTCGGTCTCGTTCCGACTCCAGAACCTTTTAAGCGAATGATGTACAATGCATACATTATGGCGCCAGACGGTCAGAAAATGTCCAAGTCTAAGGGCAATGTTATTGATCCGATGGAGATTATGGATAGTGGATATGGTGCTGATGCGTTGCGAGTTTACGAAATGTTCATTGCTCCTTATGATATGGATGCGCCATGGGATCCTCGTGGTGTTCCGGGAACTTACAGGTTCTTAAATCGAGCATGGAACTTGGTTCAGGAGTTCGTTGATAAGAATCCAAACGACTTTCTTGACGCGGATGAAAAAACAGCTCAAGAATTATTGCGGTTAACTCATTTGACGATTAAAAAAGTTACTCGTGACATTGAAGATGAGAAGTTTAACACGGCCGTGGCTTCGATGATGGAAATGGTCAATGGTCTGTATAAGATAAAAGAATCGCAAGGAATTGACATGTCAGATGAATGGCGATTTGCATTAGAAAGCTTGATTCAGATTTTGGCGCCTTTTGCTCCGCATATCACAGAGGAATTATGGCATGAAATGGGTCATGATGATACGGTTCACGTTGGTCACTGGCCAAAGTGGGATGAAAAATATCTAAAGAGTGATACGATGACTATTATAGTTCAAGTGAATGGTAAGCTTCGTGCGAAACTTGAACTGCCGAGTGATATGGACAAGCAAGGTGTTGAAGCGGCAGCTCTAGCTGACGAAAATGTCCAGAAATTCACAAACAATAAACCACCTAAAAAGATGGTTTTATGTTCCAGGTAAGCTGGTGAATATTGTGGTTTAGAAAAACGGTCTATTTAGATTTGTCTTCTATTTTTCGTTATGGCTATGCTTGGCTTTCCGTCACCGTTTATGTCACCTATGGCAACGTCGACGGTAGATCCTGGTTGGATCTCTAAGTTGCCAGTCTTGCTTTTGTAGAGATCTTTCATGTAGGCAGCAGTTTCATATATGGAGCTTCTTGCCTCATTAGGGTCTATCTTATTTTCAGGATTTTCCTCGTTATATTCTTCCATAGCCGCTTCGGCTGCTGAAGTCGGATTTTCTCCCTCTTCAAGAGTGACAGTGTGAATTTCTGTATCTTCTGGCAGCTCCGTGATGATTCCATTGCTATAATCCTCTACGACTTGAGCTACTTGGTGGGCAGGGCTTGGTCCTTTTTCTGGTGATTTAGGGCTATAGAATAAGCCTAGGGCGTTTGCAACTCCAGCTATGCCTAGCGTGGCTAATGCTACTGCACCGATTTTAACTACAGATTTTGGTATTTCTATTACAGGTCTGTCGTCTTCATTGTTGTTTTGTGATGTAAATCGTTCCGTGTTCATATTTGCTATATTACCATAAACGACATAAAAAGTCAATATTATTATCTAATTTGCAGACAAGCTCTTGAGATTGTCCAATAAAAAAGGTATAATGGTACGTAAGTTTTATGACAACCTAAAAGAGGAGAATAAATTATGGCACAACCTAAGAAACAGAGTAGCCCACGTAAAACTGGTCTTCGTCGCAGCCACTTGGTATTAAAATTGGCACGTCGCGTTAACGCAACTTCACCAGTTAAGGTGAAGACAACCAAGCGTGAAACTGGTAAAACAACAAAATAATAATTACGAACAGGACGCTTAATAATGGCATCAAACCGTCATTTGGGACGAATTGTCGCACTGCAAACACTTTATGAACATGAATTTCGCAAAGAGGTTGGTGATAGCGATGTTGATTATAAGACTATTTTAAAGCGTAATTTGGCTGAATATAAATCATCGGTTGACGATATTGAATTTATCGATAATTTGATCAGCGGCGTACTTTCGACGCAGAGTCAATTGGACGAGAAATTGCAGCCATTGGCGCCAGAATGGCCTATTAGTCAGTTGCCGCGGATTGACCGGGCGGTACTTAGGATTGGTTTATATGAATTGCTATATTGTGCAGATACCGTTCCGCCAAAAAGTGGTGATTAACGAAGCGGTAGAATTAGCAAAAAGCGTTCGGTTCGGATAACTCGGGTAAGTTTGTGAATGGCGTGCTTGGCACGGCACTCCGTACTCTCGTGGAGGAGTCCGACAGTGAGAACAAGCAACTTTGATAAGATAAAAAAATATTTTTGGCGGTAGTAAAGCCGTTGATTCAGGAAATTGTACGCGAGCCAACTGCTGGTGGCGTGATTTTTCGTCGTAATAAAAAAAGGGCGAGGCGGAATTTTTGCTATATCAGGACGCTCGCGACCGCTGGACAATTCCCAAAGGTCATATTGAGCCAGGTGAAACGGCTCAAGTGACGGCTCGTAGGGAAATCGGCGAGGAAACTGGGCTGAAGAAAATTGAACTTCACGGCTGGCTGGGCAAGGTGAATTTTCGTTATCGTCGAATTGATAAATTGGTATTGATGACAACGCAAGTTTATCTAGTTAAGGCGCTGGATCCTAACGAGAAACTCCAAAAGGAGGAATGGATGAATGGTCTTAAATGGTTCAGTTTTCATGAGGCGCTGGATGAAGTTGAATATGAAGATATTGGCAAGCTGATTCTTTTGGCGATGAAACGAATTAGACAGGAGAACTTATAAATGAACGGAATGAACACTGCGCCATATCAAGATTTTGCGCGCGAAAAATTGGGTTTTGAATTTACGAATTTGGATTTACTGATTACAGCTTTGACTCACCGTAGCTATGTGAATGAGCACCGAAAATCCGTTCATCATCACAATGAGCGCTTGGAATTTTTAGGTGATGCGGTTTTGGAATTAGCGGTAACAGAATATCTGTTTACGCATTTTTCTGAGCCAGAGGGAATTTTGACTGCTTGGCGGGCAGCTTTGGTGCGAACGGAAAGTATTGGCGATGCTGGCGATAAGTTGGGTTATGGTCCGCTGATTCGCATGTCAAAGGGCGAGAAGAACGGCTCGGATAGGGCTCATTTACAGATTTTAGCTAATGCGTTTGAGGCGGTAATCGGCGCTATTTATTTGGAGCGCGGCTTTGACGATGCTCGCGATTTTATTCATAAGCATATAATTGTTAAGTTGGATGGAATTTTGGAGTCGGGCAGTTGGCGTGATCCGAAGTCATATTTGCAGGAGATTTCTCAGCGAGTTGACAATCAAACGCCGGTATATAAAGTCCTGAGCGAAGAAGGTCCAGATCATGATAAGGTCTTTACTCTTGGGGTTTTTGTTGGTGATAATATGATGGGGCGAGGCATTGGTCCGTCAAAGCAAGTTGCCCAACAGCAAGCTGCCCGTGCTGCAATTGCTAAATATAAAGAATTTGGCGAGAAATAATTAAAGTTTGCACGGCGTAAACCGCTCGTGTATAATGAAAATACAGTTTAATTCCAGGAGGAGGGGCAGAATGTCAACAATAGATCAGCAGTTTGTAGAATATACTGTAAAGGCGTTGGTTGGACATCCAGAAGATGTCGTAGTAGACCGAACAATTGATGAAAAAGGCGTTTTACTAACATTGACAGTTAATCCAGCAGATCTGGGTCGAGTTATTGGTAAGCGCGGCAGTACGGCACAGAGTTTGCGCACGCTTCTGCGGGCCTTGGGCGCAAAGAATGATGCTCGATATAACCTGAAGATTGTTAACAATGATGGTTTTTCTGGCGCACGCGAAGAAAATGATTATAACGGTAATGCTTCTGTGGATAACTCAACAGATGAAGCTGTGGAAAATGAATCATCTTACGCAGAAAACACCAGAAAAGAGCTTGCAGAACTCGACGATCTTGATATATAATTAAAACCAGTTCAAGCACAGACATTATGCGAGAACAGCTCTATGCGAGACAATGGGAAACCATTGAGAGCCTTATTTGTGCTAAAAAACCGTCCTCACTGGGGCGGTTTTTTGGTGGGGAATGATTTCTGTAAAAAAGACATGAAAATAGCCCGCCAAGAGCTTCGGCCGAGGCTTAAGCCTCAAGGCGAGCTATTCTCAGCGGGCGTTAGCCCTTTGGGAGAGTATCCACTCATCGCGGGGATGAGTGAGGTGAATCTTATCCTCATTTCCTCGAGCGATTCTTTTGAGTGCTCTGGAAGTCGTGCCCTTGTCAACTTGCAACGCTTCCATGAGCGTGCAAATAGTAAGGGGTGGAGCGCCCTTCACGTTGTAAATGATCAAACAGTCATTCCTGGAGCGTACTTCAACTTTATCAATGACATTCGGTCTTTTGAATGTTATTGATATAGATTTGGTAGCGTCAGGCGCGAGAATGTCTATGAAATCTATCATCATCTCTGACTGCTTGTCTGTGTGAGGCGGGGTGTGTCCTATCCTTACGGATAGTACAACGTGAATAGTAGCCTCTCTATCAATCGAGATGCGGACAGGCTGAGACAGCCAGTCCATCGCTCTTGCTATGCGCTTGATCGTCTTGTAGATTTTCGCGTAGGTCTTCTCGTAGGTCTTCTCGTCGACACTCTCGTCGATTAGTCTACGGGTAATCCTGTCGATTATCTTGGTGCTCTCATCGTAGATCGTTTCCCACGACAATTCCTTTCTGTGTAAGGGCTACTTCTACTCGGTTGAGTAAAAGTTAATATATATATCATACCTGGACAAAAAAGTCAACACTTGCTACACTGTAACAGATGAGAAAGTTTCAAGTAATTACGCTTTCCCAGAAATGACAACGGGAGTTTTTAATAATTCCATGATGTGGAAGGCGCAGAAAGACGGTATCGTGGAGCTTACGACGGTGAATCTGCGGGAGTTTGGTTTGGGTCCTCGTCGTCAGGTTGATGATACTCCTTATGGCGGCGGCGACGGGATGCTTCTTATGGTTGAGCCGTTATGGAAAGCGGTAGAATTTGCGAAATCTCAAGATGAAACAGCGAAGGTGGTGTTAATGAGTCCGCGAGGGCAACGCTGGAAGCAGGCTAAAGCTCAGGAAGAAGCAGATGATGACAGGGGTGTGATATTTATTTGCGGGCGATACGAGGGTGTTGATGAGCGAATTTTAGAACTAGTTGATGAGCAATGGAGTATTGGCGATTTTGTGCTGACGGGCGGAGAGTTGGCTGCGATGATGATGATTGATTCTATTGTTAGGTTGATTCCTGGAGTTTTGGGCGGCGAAAAGTCTGCGGAAATTGAAAGTTTTTCAGATGGAGAAACGTTGGAATTCCCACAATATACACGACCTGAGGAGTTTAAAGATTTACGTGTGCCGGATGTTTTATTGAGCGGACACCACGGAAAAATTGCCGAGTGGCGCGCTGAACAATCGCGGATATTGACCAATAAAAATACCCCATAGAGACGGGGTATTTTTAAGTTGTGGTGGATTTGTCGTAGAGCGAAAGATACTGTTTTATGGTGTTTATTTTTGTAACGTTCGCTGATTTAACTTTATGACGTTTTTATAAAAAGTGCAAGTGCTTTCGTAAAAAATACAACAAGCTTGAGCTTTTTTGACGCGCAAGCTATACTGAAATTATGTCTATAAAAGTGAATAAAAATTGTTAAATTGATTACAGGACTATTAATAATGGTGCCATTATTATGCCAATTATTTACGTTTGAGAAGTTTTCTGCGGTCATTACTTCTGCGGGGGTTCCGTCATCTTTAGGTCTTCCGATTGCGATAATATTGGTGGTTGTTGAGCTGATGTCGTTGTCGTTTTTAATTGATATGAATATGTCAAAAAGAATTACTCTGACGAGTAGAATGGCTGGCTTTTTGAGTTTGGGGATTATGACGGTAATTAGTTTTTTTGCGTTTGCGAACGGGCACGCGGCAGTGATATTTGGTGCAACGATAAAGAATGTGAATAATGTGGCTGCGATTTTTCTGGTATTCGTGATGTGGATTTTGTTGATTTGCGCAAATTTATCGACGAAAAAAACAGCCAAATAATTGGCTGCTAAATTTCAAACTTGGCTGGACTGCGATTACATTTCTCGAACTTTACATACTACTATGCTAACATAGCTAAAGCTGTCTGCGTTATGTAAAAAATTAGTATGGTAGATGATAAAAAATTAGAAACCATACGACTATAAAAAAATAATTAGGAAATCGGAACATTTTTAATCTATTAAATAGCCAAAAAGATCTTAAAACGCTATTTAAGAGCCTATCGCGCCAAATATGGACCAACCTCGCTTAATGACAAGAACAAAGGCGATAGAAGATTAACTACTAGGGGCTTAAGGCAAATAGCCTAAAACTTATTTAGCGATCTAAGCATAGAAAAGACCTCTCGCGGAAGCTGATACTTTTTACTACTGAACTTATTAAGTGCTACAAACTAGACCTAACGACTTTACTCGTCACAATTCACTGAATATACTTCAGATTTACAAGGACGAAATAATAAGCGAAAGCGATCCGGGACAATTAGCAAAGGCGTTCCAGTATGACCTGTAAAGAACAAGAATTCAAACTGCGAGTTATGGACAGGTTAGACTTTTGTGAAGTATCAGGCGTATTTGTTAAAGAGCTGGAAGGCTGTCAAACCTATGAAACCTGTTCTTGGGTATTCGTATTGCCTCAAAGGGGCTACTATAAGTATATATGGAGGCACCCAGCCATATACGCAAGTCAATTGGATAGCAATCAGGTAATAGAATTATCTGTACTTCGAAATTGTTTCGACCTAAATACAACCGCAAAAGACCGCAAAATGGAAGACGACTTTTGTTGTATCTGCAGAGCAATCAACAGTCTTACTGGTTCGAATAAAAAACTAAAGAACCTAATGAACAAGATAGTCAACAGTTATTGCAGTGCAAATCATCTTAAACTTAAGGATTAGCAATTCTTAACATCCTATCGATCTGATATAATTAAAGGGTTAAAAATGGGAAGAATAAACGATATAGACTTAGCTAAATGGCGAGAGAGCGATGTCTGGACAGACAGCCTCTGGATTATTGATGAAAGAGATAAAAGTGGAAAGCACGACGGCTTCTATCACGGCAATTTTGTTCCGCAAGTCCCAAGACAACTCATAAAGAAATACACAAAGAAAGGCGATGTTGTTCTAGACTTATTTAGGTAGTGGCACCACGGCATTCGAGGCAGAAACATTAAAAAGAAATTTCATCGGCGTAGATATCGTTCCAGAAATGGTAGCATATACCAAAGAGAAACTTGATTACCATAAAGATTATTTTTATGAGGTAATCGAAGGCGATAGTTCAAGTAAAGAAACAAAAGAAAAAGTCCAAAGATTACTAGAAGCCAATCATAAAAGCACCACACAATTAGTTATACTTCACCCGCCTTATGTAAATATCATAAAGTTTAGCGACAATAGAAATGACTTATCGAACGCAACTTGCCTAAGTGATTTTATAAAAATGTTTTCAAAAGTTCTCAAAAATGCCTCCGAATTATTGGAAAATGGTCGTTATTTAGCAATAGTTATCGGTGATATGTACAAAAACAGCGAGTGGGTGCCACTAGGTTTCTACTGTATGGATGTCGCCCAAAAACAAAGCTTCAAATTAAAAAGTATTGTCGTTAAAAATATGTCTGGTAATAGAGGCAAACGAAATCAGGAAGGCATATGGAAATATCGCTCGCTAGCAAATGATTATTATGTTTTCAAACACGAATATGTTTTGATTTTTAAGAAAGAGTGAGTTTATTCTTCTTCAATAATTCGGCAACGCCAGCCATATTAAAACGGAATTTGAAATTGTCTCGGTTGTTGTGAACCTGAAATTCACCAATCGTTACGCCGTCATATTTTACAGTAGTACTCTCGTTCCATTCTGCCACGGTGCTTTTGGTGAATGAAATTTTATTTTTATCCCAAACTGGGCTACTTGATTTTTCGAATACGACAAATTGAGGACTATTGGTTGGGTTATCGTTTCTATCTACGACATTATAGAAGTGAACCAAGTAATCGCAATCAAACATATTCTTCCAGTACAAAGCGAGTAATTCATCAATTCTGATTAAAGCGATCTGCTTAAATAAACGTGCTTTCTCCGCATACGTCGAAGGGATAGTTTCTATTGATAATGCTTTAGCAAGATGACTATACCAGGTGCTGGATGAAGCCTGACCAATTTTTTGTGGAGCAGCCTTTCCTAGTGCTTGCTTGTTTGTTTTTACCGATAAGGTTTTACCGCCAGAAAGATTAAAATCAACTGCATTCTGGCCTTCAGCGATATGCTTGATCGGACTTGGAATATTATAGGAAGCAAAAATGCTACCGACAATTGGCTCAATTGATTGGGTTATACCACTAACACCTCTTGAACGATAGGTCGGATTAACGCTAACACCAAAGACATCTGCAATTGCAATTTCTGCTGAGATGCCAACTTGCTCATTATTTAACATTGAAATTATCCCTCCTTGTTAGGTACTGTTTATTCTAACATATTTTTCAAAAAAAGTAAGTATAAGCCCAAATACATGTAATCCGTGGTAGAATATAAATATGAACTACATTGGCAGCAAATTATCCTTATTGGATTTTATCGAAAAGTCCGTAGATGAAGTTACTTCTGGTGATTATGCTTCTGTTTGTGATTTATTTGCTGGAACTGGAGCAGTCGGAAAACACTTCAAAAAGAAGGGTAAAAAAATTGTCTCTAATGATATACAAACCTACAGTTATGTCTTAAATCGTCATTATATCGGCAATCATAAGTCTCTAGAGTTTAATGGCCTTAAGCAAGAAATTAGTGATCTAGATAAAAGCGATAATAAAATTGTCACTGTTTGCAACTATCTCACGAATATTCCTGGAAAAGATGGCTTTATTTTCACTAATTATTGCCTCGGTGGTGGTCAAGGAAGACAATACTTCTCCGATGAAAATGGGAAGAAATGCGATGCAATTAGAGCCACAATCGAAACTTGGTATAAGGCTGGCAAGATAAACGAAGATGAATACTACTGTCTTCTTTGTTCTCTTCTTGAAAGTGTTGACAAGGTAGCAAACACGGCGAGCGTATATGGTGCATTCCTAAAATCTCTAAAGAAATCCGCACAAAAGCCTCTTGAACTTATTCCAGTAGAACTGATTTTGGACGAACATGAACATTTGGTGTTTAATGATGACGCAAACAAGGTGGCAAGCGAGCAATATGTTGACGTTTTGTATTTAGATCCACCATACAATCAACGCCAATATGCTACAAACTATCATTTATTGGAAACTATTGCTAAAAATGACAACCCAGAAATTCACGGCAAGACTGGACTTCGTGAGTATAAACAACAAAAATCACTATATTGTTCTCGTTCCCAAGTTAAAAAAGTATTCTCTGATTTGATAGTAAACGCAAAAGCAAAGTATATTTTTTTAAGTTATAACAATGAAGGTCTTCTTTCACTGGAAGATATCAAAGAAATCATGAGTAGTCGTGGAGAGTATGGCTTCTTCACGAAAGACTATCATCGCTTCAAGGCAGATGCTGGTAGGGATTATTCAGCAGACAGAACGGTCGAATATTTGCACTATGTAAAGTGTACTTAAAAAGCCTTTTTATGCCGATAATCTTAATTACAATAACTAACTTTTTGGCCTTTTTCTAATCTGTAAAAGTGGTAAAAAAATGTTATAATATAGGTATGGACAACTGCTACTGAAACTCTGAATAATGTCTATAAAGAAGTATTAAAAAACGATAGGTTCAGAAACCGATGGGGAATGCGCGAAATGTTCGCACGATTAAAAATAGTGATCGAGTAATGTTACTTGACCGTCTCTAAAAAAGCTACTTCTTTGCTATAACCCTGGCGAAAAAGATTTATTCGCTTCACGAGATACGAAGGATAATAAATATGAAAAATTAAGGCAATCCACAATGAAGATAAACTTCTTTGGGGCGCCTTCAGGAAACTTCCGAAAAAAGAATAAGACCGAATTTAGAAGGAAATAGGCCTAGACAGGATGTTCTCAAAAGAAGACCTCCCTCTTAAGAACAATACCACGACGCCATTCGAACACAATAAGAAAAAAGGAGAAGAACGGCAAGTAATGACGCAAAGGGCAGACGGGGTCTGCTTAGCCTTTTAACTGAAGAATTATCGGCAGGCGAAGCTGCTGTTGATGCTAGTGATAGGACTAAACTTCGCTACGCCTTGCATCTACGTAAATCGACAGACCGTGAAGACAAGTAGCAGAAATCTATAGAAGACCAAAAGCCAGAGTGTTACAAAAGTATCGTTGAAAGATACGGCATTAAAATAACAGAAGATGATATTTACATAGAAACAGTGACTAGCAGTCGACTACACGCTTCATAAACCACTTGACAAATTGGACGAAAATGGCAATAATCCTTTAATGGCTGGGATGGAGGGATTCGAACCCCCGAATGGCGGGACCAGAACCCGCTGCCTTACCACTTGGCGACATCCCAACGGCAAACATAATTGTACTATAGAAAAATGATTTCCGCAAGCGTTTACTGGCCAGCCTCGACGCGATATACTTATAGTATGGATTTGCAATGGATTGTGAAGCTAATTGCTGATGGACTAGTGGTGCCGGTTGTGCTAATTGGTGCGTACGCGCTGATAAAATTGGTTCCAAATAAAGAGAAGTATCAAGTTTATAGCCAAGTTTTGATGGCCGGCTTGACTGCTTACGTGGCGGCAAAAATTATCGGGTCAATTTATCAACCAGATCAAATGCGCCCGTTCGAGATTCTGGGTGTATCTGCCGGCGCGTCATTCCTTAATAATCCGGGTTTTCCGTCTGATCACGCACTATTTACAATGGCAATTACTTTGGCGGTATTTTTCGGAGTGAAGAGTTGGCAGCTGGCTGTTGTTTGTTTGGTTATGACAATCTTAATATGTGTCGGTCGAGTCATCGCTCTGGTGCATACGCCACTTGACGTTATTGGCGGATTATTGATTGCTTGCGTAGGGATTGTTTGGTATAAACCGATGAATCTCCTGAAAAAGCATAATATTTAAGCATATACATTTGCAATATTGACAAGTTTACGTTACAATTTACGTATGAAATTATTGTCAGCTATTTTCCGTGAAGAAATATCAGATTACACGTATCCATTTTCAAGGCGAGTTTTCTTGAGAATTTTGGCTATTTAGCTGCTAGTGGCGTGGCTATCTGGTTGCTGGCGCTTGCGTTTGATAAATTTATGATTACACCTGTATTTTGCGCGAACGCTGAGCATATTTCTATTTGTGCAAACAGCACGAGCATCGCATCTTACGTTGCGCTGGTTTTGGCGGGAATTATGCTGGTGCCGGTGTTGGCGGTATTTGGTATCAAGCGACCTTTGCTAGTAGTAATCGCGGCAACTGTGTCGTTGTGGGGTGCTACATTATGGGCTGGCGGATCTTGGATTTTGTCATTACTATGGGTAGTTTTGGCGACAGTTTTGGTATATTTGTCGTTAATCTGGTTGAATAGAATTCGTGGCAACGGCGCAGCAATTTTATTTATGACTTTATTCGCAATCTTAGCACGAGTTGTCTTGGCGCTATAATCACTGTACACTAAGTGTATGGAAATCATTATCATTATTCTCTTAATTGTTATTACTATTGGTTTGGGTGCGACTTTATTTGTCTTGCAATCAAAAATCAGCGAGCTAAAAAATCAATCATCCGTCGAGCTAATTAAAACCGATGTCGTGGAATTGGGGCGGACGATTGCGAAACTGAATGAATCCGTTAGCGATAAGTTGGAGCGAAGTAATGCGCAAGTTCAGACTTCCGTGCAGAAACAATTGTCAGAAAGCGCGAAGTTGGTGGCTGACGTGACACAGCGATTGGCGAAATTGGATGAGACCAATAAGCGCGTGGTCGATGTGGCGACCGATCTGAAAACCTTGCAAAACGTGTTACAGAATCCAAAGCAGCGTGGTGTTTTTGGTGAGTTTTATCTGGAAAGCGTGCTGGATAATGTTTTGCCAGCCAAGCAATATCAAATGCAATATCGCTTCAAGGACGGTGAAATTGTTGACGCGGTTATTTTTCTGGACAAGAGTCAAATATTGCCAGTGGACAGTAAGTTTTCTTTGGAGAATTACAATCGGATGATTAACGCTGAGACAAAATCTGAGCGTGAAATGTGGCTAAATAAGGTGAAAACTGACCTTAAGGGACGAATTGACGAGACTAGTAAATACATTCGTCCGCGCGAAAATACCATGGACTTTGCTTTTATGTTTATTCCTAGCGAATCTTTGTATTACGATCTTCTGATTAATAATGTCGGTCAGGGCGGTTCGAGTCGCGATCTGATTGAATACGCATTCCGAGACAAGCGAGTGATTATTGTTAGCCCGACTAGTTTTTTGGCGTACCTACAGACCGTTCTTCAGGGGCTTCGTAGTTTGCAGATTGAAGAGCAGGCCAAAGACATTCAGGTTCGAGTTGGTCAATTGGGCGTTCACATTAAAAAGTTTGACGAGCTGATGATGAAAATGGGCAAGAGTTTAAGCACGACCGTTGGTCATTATAACAATACGTACAAGGAATTGGGGAAGATCGATAAGGACGTTGTGCGAATTTCTGGTGGCGATAACCAAGCGCAGCCGGAGCTGATTGATCGGCCGACTCAGGAAGATTGACATAAAAAATACCCCGCCGATTAAGCGGGATATTTTATTGTGAAGTTATAATCTATTCTTCGTCTTTGTTTCGGTAATTGACGAGTAGAAATAGGTTGCCACCTAATGCTGCGCCGATTAGGGTAGCGGCAATTACTTCCAGGCTAAAGCGTGAATAGCTTTTTTCGCCTTCAGCTGGCAATACTCCGTTGCTGCGTAGTTGAGAGTCGGTTTTCTCTGTAACAGCCAAAGAAACTGCTGGGTTCAAAGTTGCGCCTGAGATGTAGATCTCGCGTGGGTAAGTGCGGCCGTTTTTCTCAGTTTGAGCAGCGCTTTGCTCTTTTTGGATTTTTGCAATAGCAGTACTTTTAATGTACGAAGAGATTGAGCCAGATACGACAAGACCAATCATCAACGCCAAGCCAACTCCAAAAGCTTGACCAGCTGCTTTGATTTCTTTGCGCTGCAAAATTGCGGCAACGCCAAATACAAATACGGCAGTACCGACTAATTCCATTGCGAAGATGCTCCAAGAGAACGCAGTGAATTGGTCGAAGCTTAGGGCGAATCCGCCGTTTGTTAATGAGCCAACAAGCACGATAGCTGCCATTGCACCGAGGAATTGTGCACCCCAGTAAAATGGTACGAGTACGGTCTTTAGCTTACGCATTGTCCATAGACCAAACGTGACAGCTGGGTTTACGTGTGCGCCAGAAATGTTGCCGATAACTGCAGCGATGAACATCAACGCAAAACCGACGTACATTGATGACAAAATATCTGATGCGAATAATGCGGCAAGCGCCAAAATGAACGTGCCGATAACTTCCGCAATAACGATGTTAATTAAGTTGTTTGGTAATTTAGAATCTAGTTTGACACGCTTGCTTTTAGCGGTAGATTCAGCAACGACGCGCTTGACGGTCGTTTTGGTTTCAGTCTTAGCGGCAGCGGTTTTCTTTTCTGCGGCTTTAACTGGGGCTTTCTTTGAAGTTTTCTTCGTAGCCATATTCCCTCCTTAAAGTAATATCACGACTATTATAACATAATTTGCTATACTGTAGTTATGGGATTATTTGTAAATCAACAGGATCAGCGCAGTGAATTGCAAGAGCGAATTGCGGCGGAATTAAGAGAGAAGGCGAAAGCTTCGAGTTTGCAAGAAAAGGCAACTATGGACGGCGTCGACGACATAAGATATTTGGAAGGCACGAAACAGACGACGACTTTGGCGTGGGCGTGGATTTTAATTGCTATTATGGCTGGTGCGGTGATTGTAATGTTTTTAATGCAAGGACGATAAAATGGTTGATTTAGACGAATTGAGAAGAGAAATAGTTTTGGCGGTTTCGCAATCCAAGTCTCCGCGTGAGTTTTTACGTGATCGACGACTTAGGGAATTGTATGATCAAATCAAGTCATTGCCGCCAGTTGAGCGTGGTCCGTTCGGTAAGAGGATTAACGAGCTGAAGCAAGCTGTTGAGCAGGCTATTGCTGTGCGGCTGGAAGAGCTGGAAAAAGTTGACTTGAAGCCGATTGACGTTACGGCGCCGATGGATGCGAATTCGCCAAAGCCCGAACTTTTGCCGAGCGAACAAGGCACGATTCATCCGCTGAGCGCTGAAATTGAGCGCATTTCTGAGATCTTTAATCGCATGGGTTTTGTCACGGAAGAATCCAGAGAGATTGATGATCAATTCCATATGTTTGAGAGCCTGAATTTTCCAAAAGGTCATCCAGCGCGCGACGATTACGATACGTTTATGACCGAAGAAACTGATTCTAATGGCGATCGTTTGATTGCTCCAGCACATACGTCGACTATGCAAAATCGTGTGTTGATGAAATATCGCGACAATTTGGAAAAAGGCGAGGCTATTGCCGCTATCGTTCCTGATCGCGTTTTTCGCAACGAAGATTTGGACGCGCGCCACGAGCATACATTTTATCAAGTCGAAGGCGTGTACGTTTCGCGTCAGGTTAATGTTGGCAATTTGATTGCCACATTGCAAGAATTTTTGCAGGAATATTATGGCAAGAAACTTGATGTCCGCGTTAATCCATTTTACTTTCCGTTCACTGAGCCTAGCTTCGAATTTGCGTTAAGCTGTCCATTCTGTGAAGGAGAAAATCCTGATTGTAAAGTCTGCTCTGGCGAGGGTTGGATTGAGCTGTTGGGTTGCGGAATGATTCATCCGAATGTCCTTCGGGCGGCGCAAATTGATCCGAATGAATATACAGGATTTGCTTTTGGTTGCGGAATCGACCGCTTGGTTATGATGAAGTATGGAATCGAAGACGTCCGTCATTTTGAAAGTGGCAAGTTGGACTTTTTGGAACAATTTTAGCAATATGAAACTTCGACAGATTAAGGATTTTTTATGCAAGAATCGCCTTCAGGCGCTCTGTATTCTTAATGGTGTCGTTTTGGCCGCGGGCTTGGTTGCGGCGATGTTGCTTTCTGATGATACTCGGTGGACGAACTGGAGCTTGAGTAGACTGGGTGAAACCACATCGAACCGTTTGTCTGCATTTTCGTTCAATTCGGGAGTGTTTTTATCTGGTTTAATTATGGCGACGATTGGGTTTTTTATGAATCGTGGTTATCTTAAGCTTGGCCAAATTCGCTCTGCTCGAATATCTGGCTGGACACTTTCATTGTTTGCGATTTGTATGATAGGAGTGGCGCTTTGCCCGAACGATACAATGCACGCGGCGCATTTTGTTTTCTCGCGCGGCATCGTGATATTGATGGTGCTTTTGATGTTTCTTCTGCCATCGAGTTTGAGCTATTTAACTCATCGTGAGCGAATCTCGTCTTTCAGTTTTCCGATTTTTGCGGCAATTATAGCGGCGCAAGGTTACGCAATGGGCAAGTTTTGGTTTGTGATAGTAGAAGTTTTATTGGGGATTTTTGCGACGATGTGGCTAGTCCTGGTTTGCCGTAGAATGGAACTTAAATTGTTCGACCTGAAAACTTCATAAAATGCTATAATTACTTCAAAAGGAGTAATTATGAATCACACAATTTTTGATGACATCGTATCTGGAAAAATGAAATCTTGGAAGATTTGGGAAGATGATAAATTCCTAGCATTTTTAACACCGTTTCCGAATACGCCAGGTTTTACTGTGGTGATTCCGAAGCAGAATCCGGGCGATTACGTATTTTCTTTGGACGATAATTTATATTCCGAAATGATGCTGGCAGTGAAAAAGGTTGCTGGTATTTTGAAAAAAAGCATTTGACACGCCGCGAGTGGCGCTGATTTTTGAAGGCACGGGCGTGGCGCATGTGCATGCCAAATTGATGCCGCTTCATGGTGATTTGGCAAAGGGAATTGGTTCGCCAGTGTCGCACGAGCAGGCGTTTTATGAGGAATATCCTGGTTGGTTAACCACGGCTGACGGTCCAAAAATGGACGACGAACAGCTGGATGAAATCCAAGCGCGAATTTTAGCTGCGCAAGATAAATAGGATAGCTAGTTCGTCTCATTCTTGATCGACCATACGTAAGTGTTTTCACTTCTGACATGAGAAAATATAGCAATAATAACAACAAAGATATGTCGCATGCTGATATGAAAGAATATAGCTGGAGGAAATACAGGATAGAGCCGTATTTGACAACAGTTTGTCTTAGGGCTACTCATGCACTAGGCCATCTTGCTGCTGGTTCTGACTCTATGACCGGTTACGGATTTCTACCCGACTTTACAGAATCAATGCGGCGACCTATCCAGAATTATAGAGAGCAAGTTATCAAGAGAATTGAGGAGCGGGACATAATTCAAGAGCAAATAGATAAGCCGTATATTCCTCCCGTTGTGGTCGGATGGGATGCGTCTCCTCGTGGAAGTATTTCTGAAGGTAAGCATTTTAGAGATATTCAAGGAATGTATCCCTTTACTCTTATCACGGCTTGGAATGAGATAACTGAAGGTATAGCTCTGTTGCCAAAAATATTACCAGACGGATCAGTAGATAATAGTTATTTAGCAAAAATAAGGGAGCTAAGAGATGAGTATGGATTCTAATTGTCTTTTGTCGACTATAAATGACCAAACTATTGGTTTGCAGACACCACTATCAGGCGCAGAAAAATCAATCCGTACCGGTGCGCGGGCGATTTTGTTTGATAATGATAGTCGTATTGCTCTAGTATACGAGCACAAATATAATCATTACAAACTGCCTGGAGGTAATGTAGAAGTAGGCGAGAGCTTAGAACAGACTGTTCGCCGTGAAATTAAGGAAGAGGTTGGAGCGAATATTACAGATATCTACTATTTGGGTGTTGTGCAATCACACTTGTCGGCATATAACGAGGATTGTAATCAGCATTATTTTACCGCACATGTTTATGGAACGATCGGCAAAAGCGCTTGGATTGACGAAGAAGAATTGCACGGCTGCTCAATTGTTTGGTGTGATAATCTCCAGCAAGCTATTAAGCTAGTTCAGTCAGGCGCATCTAAAGAATACGTGCATTTGTTTGAGCGAGCTAGGGGAATTAGCAGGATTAAAAAGCAGCGATAAGTAAAAAATAAATGATCCCATCACTAAAAAGATTTTCAAAAGGAGGATAAAAGCATGCTAATACTTGCCACCGAATCGCCGACTAAGCGCATGATCATGGATAGAAGCGGGCTAGCTTATGAGGCTATTAGCGCTAATATTGATGAGCGAGCTATAGAGAAATCTCACCCAGAGCTAGACGCAAGAGAGACTGCTATTCTGTTGGCGCGTTCAAAGGCAGAAGCTCTTGTCAAGTTGTATCCCGACGACTGTATTGTTGCTGCTGATACATTCGGTGTTTTACCTGACGGTTCGCGCTTGCATAAAGCAAAAACCGCTACCGAAAAGATGAAAATGTGTTTGAGTCAATCGGGTAAAACTATAACTATCTACACTGGCGTCTGCGTGATAAATCGAGGAAAAACGTTTACTGACAGTACGAAAACAAAGATAACATATATGAATTTTAACGCGGCGATGTTAGATAACGCTCATAATTACAATCCGAACCGTCGTAATGCTGCGCTTGGTTTTCATGTTGATTCGGCGGGATTTGTGTTGATTGAGAAAATTGAAGGTTCATATATGGGCGCATTGGGACTGCCATTAGACAAGATGTATAATCTGCTAAAAAAGGCAGGCTATGACGATAGCAGAAATTAAAAACAAACTAACTAGTCTAGGCATCAGTAGTACTGAGCCAATTATTGTCGGCAGCAGCATATTGGATATGCTTGGCATCCGTCCAAGCAACGACGTCGATTTACTTATAAGCAAAGAAACTTTTTACAAAATTGCTGGCCATGGTCATGAAATATTACAACGGCCAGATGGTTCAGAGAAAATAGAGGTCGACGATATTGAGTTGATGCATGATTGGCACGGCAAGAAAGTATCAGATGCGGCTATAAAAACAACAGTAATCGACGGGATAAAATTTATGTCAATTGAGGAGGTTCGCAGATGGAAAGCGCTACTTGATAGGAGTAAGGACCAAGCGGACATTCTGTTAATTGACAAGCATCTAGAGAGTTGCGGTAAAACATAGTAATTTCCCGCCCGCCCATGCTAAATAAAGATCGTAATTGATATCCGCACGATATTATAAACAAGGGGATGCTTATAATCTGAAAGAGGTGACTTTTATTAAACCCATCATCTGTAAAGACGTCTTCGGTAATCAATACACCGTTCCTGTTGACGAATTAAATATTCGCGTCGGCGTGTATGCGGTTATTATTGAGGATAATAAGATTCTTTTGACTAGGCAATGGGACGGTTATAGCCTAATTGGTGGTGGTGTCGATAAGGGCGAAACGATCGAGGAATCAATTGTCCGTGAAGTTAAGGAGGAAACTGGACTGACTATCACGCCAGATAAAATCATTCACCAAGCAACCACTTTCTTCAAGCGCAACGCTGAGTCGCAAGCTAACCAGTCAATCCAACTGTACTTTACCCACAGTCAGCTGCACGGGCAAATCAATAACGACAACATAACCGACAGTGAGAAGACTTATACTAACGGCACGCCAGAATGGGTTGACCTGAGTGAGATTGATAACATAAATTTCCGCCACAGCGTGGATCTAAAAACAATTTTACAGGCGTATATTTCGCAATCTCGCACCCGCTAATAGTCGAATAATGTGATAAGTTTATCGGTGACATGCCAAACGGTGCTCGAGCTCAGGTCGGATGGATGTGGAAAGGTTCTCGCGCTGGTCATACAATTATGGCCGAGAAAAAAGCTGGTAAGCTTGTTTTTATTGACCCTCAGACGCAATCGATAAAAAACCGTGATGAATTTGTCGCTGATGTAAAAGCTCGACCACGATATGCATTTTGGGCATTTCGAGTTGATAATCGAGAACTAGACAAGGAGATGATAAAATTAATTATGAAAGAGAGTAAACGATGAAAATTGACCAAAAAATAGAGAACTACATTAGAGAGAAATATGGCGACAAGCGTTTTTATCAACTAGGCAGTTACAACGGTCAGGAATGTTATTTGGTGTCGCTCGCTAAAGATGACGATTGGATAGATGATAACTATTATTTATTGTTTGACTCGCTCGGTAATCTGGTGAGAGAGATTTATGCTGGTGGTCAGTTTATCGATGAAGAAACTGAAGAAACTAAGCTAGCGGCAAAAAAATTGAAGAGTATTTTTTTCTAAATAATTTTATTTTTTTAAGTCGAATATGATAAAATAGAGCCAGTATATGCGACAAGCGAGTTTGTCGCATTTTCTTTTGGGGCAAATTTCTCTTGGAGTATATCGGGAGAATAATATATCTAATGAAACCATCCAAACCCGTCATCCTCACTGGCGGATAATTATATTCAAGGAGTCTACTATGGCGAGGGTAATTATGCTATAGCCCTGCACATAATATGGGAAAATATATCGGACAGATCAAGTCTCGGATAAATGCTTTAAATAATCAACAACATCTATATAATAAGGATCTGCGCTTTCTGGAATATTAGTGTCTAATAGTTCCGATAGCGTCATCCAGCGGTATTTTTTATGTTCCCAGCTTAATTTAACAGAAATGTCAGCCTCAGTCTTATCTATGACTGTCTCAAAAAGTACATGTTTTGTGTTTTTGTACTGCTTAACAAATAGCTTTTTTAAGTCATTTGGATATATACATATGCCAGTTTCTTCCTGTACTTCTCGCGCGGTCGCCATCCTGGAGGTTTCTTCAGATTCTACTTCTCCTCCAGGAAGATCAAGGTGTCCAGGGAAATTAGGGTGCGTGTCTCCCCTATAAAGCAGTAGATATTTACCATTTTTATTCTTGATAAGTGCTTTTGATACTATTTTAATCATATTTCGATTACCATCTTAAGTTGCTAACTAAAGGATATGATATTCACTTAAACGAGCTAGGTTGCTTCCATGCCGAACTCGTAAACACTCAGTCGGCATAAACCTACCAACTCCGCTTTTGTTTGGCTGCTGCTAGATAATACCGCCAACGACCATTTGGGTCTGAGACGAAAAATAGTTCTTCTACTTCATCATTTGGACAGATTCTGAGGTGTTGGTCATTGGCATACGGCTTGATAAGATATGTGAATTCAAACTCAAAACCACCAGATATTTTCTTTACTTGTTGGCTCTCGTCCGTTGGGTCGGGATAGTCAATTGCTACAAGTATGAGCGACTGGCCAGCTGTTGTTTGAAATAGATAATAGACTGCATCTGGATATAGCATGATGAAAGAAGCAAATTCACGAACATATGTCGCTTCATTAAGTAAAGGAAAAGCTTGAGTGATAAAATCTGGTATTGTGATGCCGATGCTATTTTTCATGAGTATATTATATTGGTTGTGAGTGGAGTTGTGAAGTTTTGTGGTGATCTTCTTAATAGCCCATACAAATGTCTCTATAAGGTCGCGTCACAATTTCCATTGAATCCAGATCGAGTTTGGTTTCAATTTCACTAATCATTATCAGCGCACTAGTTTCATCATCTGACAAAACCTCAACTTCCACGAAAGTCCCAGCGTCTTTTATTTCATCGATGGCTACCGTTGCTTGCGGAAAGTCAGAGGAATGAAACGAGCGACGGTATTTGTTGACCTCGACCAGTTGCACCATACCGAGGCTTGTCAGTAGCTGCTTGGCGGTTGCTGTATCTTCGGGTTGAATTGGCAGGTTTGTCTCGGGCTTAATGATTACATTATTTTCTGTATGTGTTGCAGCAGTCGTTGCTGGCTTATATGTTACCTCAGCAAAACTATCACGCTGGCGAATCCGCAAGCATTCAACCGTCTGCATAAAGTCGATATCAGGACGAGAATAATACGTATCAATTTCGCGTAGATTGCTCTTTAACTCAAAACCGATGTTTTGCAACCGCTCGATTAGCTCTTCAATATTGCCCGTTAGCTGGCGCTTGCGTTCGATTTCTAGTAGTTTTTTGGTCATTTGATAGCCTTTCTTATGGAAGTGTAGATATTTGAATACTTATTTATATGATGGTTTAATTATATCAAGAAAGGTAAATGATTTTATGACCACACCAATTAAAATTGGCGACCGAGCCGTTTAACGCTATTATTTCTGGCAATAAGACTATCGAGTCACGACTATATGACGCCAAACGACAGAAGATCCAGATCGGGGATCGGATTATTTTTACAAATAGAGATAATTCTGAGCAAACTGCTACCGCTGAGGTTGTTGGTTTTGCTGAGATATCGACATTTCGTGACTTATTTTTCTCATAATAATCCGCGAAAGTTTGGCGGTGATAATGTCGAATGGTTAGAAAATCAAATTTCTGAATTTTATTCTATCGAAGACTAAAAAGATTTATGGAGTGATTGGTATTGAGTTTTAAGGTTTGTCGGTAAGCTTGTATATTGGCGACATTAATATTTTCTCTTCAGAATCTTTTTCTCTGCTAGAAAAATCAGCTAGAGCTAACAATCCAGG